>VFQU01000056.1_pt1 | contig 175416 bp, 150 predicted proteins | sample 3512311 | NCBI WGS metagenome assembly VFQU01 (sample SAMN10412377, study PRJNA504923) | tailings metagenome | isolation source: Relicate 3 Philex TSF3 active mining site | place: Philippines: Tuba, Benguet | collected 2017-08-29 | reverse complement strand
GCCGTTTCGCTCTGATTTGAATGCCGCTACCCCCACCCTGTATCCCTCCCCGCAAGGGGGAGGGAGGCATTGGGCGTCGCGGGAGCCTGGCATCGTCTCATCAAGCAAACGCGCTGCGTCAGCGACTCCATCCCCCTTGTGGGGAGGGGTAAGGGGTGGGGGTCGCGGCCCGGGCGTGATGGTTGGGACGTTGATGCCTTGAGCCCGCCTGACTGGCCGTTTCGCTCTCGTTTGAATGTCGCTACCCCCACCCTGTATCCCTCCCCGCGAGGGGGAGGGAGGCGTTGGGCGTCGTGCTAGGCCGCCACAACCTCATCAAGCAGAGGCGCAGCGTCGAGGCCCCCTCCCCCTTGTGGGGAGGGTGAGGGTGGGGGTCATCGGCGGCAGCCGGCAAGTGCAACCCTGCAGGCCCCTCCCCGCCTTGCCTTTCGCCTGAGCCTGTGCGACCAGCGCGCCTCTTTCGATTGTGCGCCGCGCGTCGCCAACTCCTTCGGCGGCGGTGAGACGGCGCTTCCGACACATCATACCGGCAAGGATGGCAGCGATGGCGCGGGCGCTCGGGCTCGATTTCGGCACGACGAATACGGTGCTGGCGACCGCCGACGCGGCCGGCGGGACGCAGTCGGTCGCGTTCACGTCTCCGGCGGGCACGGCCGATTCGATGCGCACCGCGCTCTCCTTCCTGAAGCGGCCGGGAACGGCCGGCCAGCCGCCCCAGGTCGAGGCAGGCCATGCGGCGATCCGGCTTTTCATCGACAATCCCGGCGACTGTCGTTTCCTGCAGTCGATCAAGACCTTTGCCGCGAGTGCGGCCTTCCAGTCGACGACGGTGTTCTCGCGGCGCCAGACCTTCGAAGACCTCATGGAGGCGTTCCTGCGCCGCCTGAAGGACTATGCCGGCGACGGCTGGCCCGCTGGTATCTCGCGGCTCGTCGTGGGGCGCCCGGTGCATTTTGCCGGCGCCAATGCCGACGAGGCGCTGGCGCTCGAACGCTATGCCGCGGCGCTGGAGCGGTTCGCGCTGCCGGAGGTTCATTTCGTCTACGAGCCGGTGGCAGCGGCCTACTGGTTCGCGCAGTCGCTGAAGCAGGACGCCACCGTACTGGTCGCCGATTTTGGCGGCGGCACCACCGACTATTCGCTGATCCGCTTCGAACGCGAGGCCGGGCGCCTACGCGCCGTGCCGATCGGCCAGTCCGGCGTCGGCATCGCCGGCGACCAGTTCGACTACCGCATGATCGACAATCTGGTCGCGCCGCAGATCGGCAAGGGCTCGAAGGTCCGCAGCTTTGGCAAGCTGCTCGACCTGCCGGCGAGCTATCACGCGAATTTCGGGCGCTGGAACCAGTTGTCGATCTTCAAGACGACGCGGGAGTTCCAGGAGTTGAAGTCGCTCGTGCGCCACGCCGACGAGCCGGAGAAGCTGGAGCTCTTCGTCGACCTCGTCGACTATGACGAGGGCTATCCGCTCTATCAGGCTATCTCGGCCACCAAGATGGCGCTGTCGTCGGCCGACGAAGCGGAGTTCTCGTTCCCGCCGCTCGGGCCCGGCGGATCGCGGACGGTGCGGCGCGCAGACTTCGAGGCCTGGATCGCCGACGACATCGCTCGCATCGAAGGCGCGCTCGACGATGTGCTGGAGCGGACAGAGACACCGGCGGCCAGCGTCGACAAGGTCTTCCTCACCGGCGGCACCTCCTTCGTGCCGGCCGTGCGGCGCATTTTCGAGCACCGGTTCGATGAAGGCCGCATCGAAAGCGGCGGAGAACTGCTGTCGATCGCGCACGGTCTGGCGCTGATCGGCGAGAGCGACGATGTCGGGCGCTGGACCGCCTGAGACCTGCGGCAAAGGCGCCGTCAATCGAGCCTGAACGGCGCGTCAGCATTTTTGGCTTGATCGGCCAGCCTGCTTTCGGCCATCACTCGCGCGCCGACCCCGGATCGGCCGACTGACCAAGGACACCCGATGGCGCGCGACACGACCGATTTCCGTCCGATCGAGACGGTGGACGAACTCGTCGGACACATCGCGGAAGGCTGCAAACCGAAATCCGCCTGGCGGATCGGGACGGAGCACGAGAAGTTTCCGTTCTACGTCGATGGCAATGCGCCGGTGCCCTATGAGGGCCCGCGCGGGATCAAGGCGCTGCTCGAAGGCATGCAGCGTACGCTCGGCTGGGACCCGATCATCGATGCCGGCCACATCATCGGCCTCGTGGAGCCGACCGGGCAGGGCGCGATCAGCCTGGAGCCGGGCGGCCAGTTCGAGCTGTCCGGTGCACCGCTTGAAACAATCCACCAGACCTGTCGTGAAGGCAACGCGCATCTCGCCCAGCTGCGCGAGATCGCCGAGCCTCTCGGCATCCGCTTCCTTGGCCTTGGCGGCAGCCCGAAATGGACGCTGGCGGAGACGCCGCGCATGCCGAAATCGCGCTACGACATCATGACGAACTACATGCCGAAGGTCGGCACGCAAGGTCTCGACATGATGTACCGCACCTGCACGATCCAGGTGAATCTCGACTTCTCCTCGGAAGCCGACATGCGGCGCAAGATGCAGGTCTCGATGCGGCTGCAGCCGCTGGCCACCGCGCTCTTCGCCAATTCGCCCTTCACCGAGGGCAAGCCGAACGGGCTGCAATCCTGGCGCGGAGACATCTGGCGCGACACGGACAACCAGCGCTCGGGCCAGCTGCCTTTCGTCTATTCCGACAGCTTCTCCTACGCGCACTACGTCGAATGGGCGCTCGACGTGCCGATGTACTTCCTCATCCGCGAGGGGCGCTATTACGACGTCACGCACGTCACCTTCCGCCAGTTCATGGCAGGCGCGCTCAAGGACGAGGTGCCGCAGGGCCTGCCCACCATGGGCGACTGGGCTAACCACCTTTCGACGCTCTTCCCCGACGTGCGGCTGAAGCGCTTCCTCGAGATGCGCGGCGCCGATGGCGGTCCCTGGCGGCGCATCTGCGCGCTGCCGGCTTTCTGGGTCGGGCTGCTCTACGACGAGGTCGCGCTCGACCAGGCCGAGCAGCTGACAAAGGACTGGTCGCTCGACGAGGTCGAGACGATGCGAAACACGGTTCCGAGGCTCGGCCTGCACGGCAACTTCCGCAATCGCGTGCTCAATGACGTGGCGCGCGACGTGATCGACATCTCGCGCCTCGGCCTCTCCAACCGCCGGCGCCTCAACCGCGATGGCTATGACGAGACCGGTTTTCTCGCGCCGCTGGAAGAGGTCGTCGCCCGCGGCACGACGGGGGCCGAAGAGATGGTGCGCGCCTATCATACGCGCTGGGGCGGATCGATCGAGCCGGCCTTCCTCGAATACGCTTACTGAAGCCGTTTGCGGCGATCCTGGAGCGTGGATCGGTAAGCGCCTCGGGCGGTGATTTCCGCTCATCCGCGATTGCGCTATCCTTTTCGCCAGATGGCAGAGGAGGAAACAGATGCTTTCGCTCTACGATATGCTCGCGCAGGCGCAGAACGGCGACGTCGTGAACCAGATGGCGCGCAATTTCGGCCTCTCGCCGGAACAGACGCAGGCGGCGATGGAAGCGCTCCTGCCGGCCTTCAGCCAGGGTCTCAAGCGCAACGCGGCCGATCCGTACGGCATCGGCTCGTTCCTTTCGGCGCTCTCGACCGGCCAGCACGCAAAGTACTTCGAGGACTTGTCCCGTGCCTTCACGCCGGAAGGGATGATGGAGGGCAACGGCATTCTCGGCCACATCTTCGGCTCCAAGGAGCTTTCGCGCGCGGTCGCCGCGCAGGCCGCACAGACGACCGGCATCGCCCAGCAGACGCTGCAGCAGATGCTGCCGGCCCTCGCCGCCATGATCATGGGCGGGCTCTTCAAGCAGACGACCGGCCAGGTCGGCCACGCCCAATCCGCGCCGGGCAACCCGCTGATCGAGATGATGGAGCAGATGATGCGCGGCGGGTTCGGACAGCAGGCCCGCCCGCAGCAATCTGCGCCGAACCCGTTCGACAACCCCTTCGGCAAGATGATGGAGGGCATGTTCGGCGGTGGGGCGGGCGGGTCTGCTCGCGGCCCTTCGCCTGCCGACAACCCGTTCGGCCGCATGATGGAAGAGATGTTCGGCGGCCGCCGGGAGCCCGCGCCTACGCCCGAGGAGCCCGACCCTCTGCCGAGCGGACGCGAGCGCACGACCTATGACGACCTCTTCGGCCAGATGTTCGAAACCGGCCGCAAGACGCGCGAGGAGTACGAACGCAACGTAGGCTCTATCTTCGACCAGTACCTGAAGGGCATGGACCGGCGGATGTAGGCCAAGCATGGATGAGAAGACGGTGTATTACCCTGTCCTGATCACCCAACTGCCGAAAGAAGACGGCGGCGGCTTTCTGGCGGTCGTACCGGACCTGCCGCGATGCATCAGCGATGGCGATACGCCGGCTGAAGCCTATGCGAATGCGCAGGACGCTATTGCGGACTGGATCGATGAGGCTACGCGGTACAGTCGAGCCATCCCGACGCCTTCACCGCCTCTGGCCGCATAACCCCAAAGAAAAAGCCCGGTCCGTGGGCGGGACCGGGCAGGAGGCAGGCGACCGGCGGGGAATGCCGGGGTGTGAGGGGAGCGCCTGCTAAGGGTTCAGGAGCGCCGCAGCGCCCGCATCTGGGACCGCACGCGCTCGCGCGACAGCATGGCGAGACCCGAGGTCGGGTCGCTCGCCACCGGCCCGCGCATCACGACCTCGAGGTCGGTGCGCATCAGGCCGAGGTCGGCGAGGTGATGGTCGGATAGCTCCGCGAGGCGATTGACCTCGCGTCGATTGACGACCGCTTTGCCAAGTCCGGTTACCGTCTCGACCACGCGCAGGGCAGCCGACGCGAAACGCGTCCAGGCTCCGGCGGAACTCGTGGTGATCTCGAGGGCGGACATGACAAATCTCCTTCTGGCTTCAAATCAGGATGGCCGCTTCCTGCGGCACGCCAGACGTTTCGCACCGGGTGATTGATTAGTCGAACGAATGTTTCTAATGTTTGACTTCAACCAAAACGATGGGATTACCCATGGGTGCGCCACTCGATCTCGACCAGATCAACACCTTCATCGCGATCGCTGATTCAGGCTCGTTCACCCGCGCGGCCGAGCACGTGCACCGCACGCAGTCGGCGGTCTCCATGCAGATGCGCAAGCTGGAGGAACGGCTGGGCAAGACGCTGTTCGAGAAGGACGGGCGCACGAACCGTCTGACCGAGGATGGCGAACGGCTGCTCGCCTATGCGCGGCGTATGATGCGCATCAACCGCGAGACGCTCGCCGCCTTCGACGATGACAGCCTTGAAGGCCATGTGCGGATCGGCACGCCCGACGATTACGCCGACCGGTTCCTTCCGGAGATCATGGCCCGCTTCTCGCGCTCCAACCCACGGGTCGAACTGTCGGTCATCTGCGAGCCGACTGCGAACCTCGTCGAGCATGTGCGGCGCGGCCATCTCGACATCGCGCTCGTCACCCATGACGACGAGCGCGGCAATTCGGAAGTCGTGCGGCGCGAGCCGCTGCTTTGGGTCACCTCGCAGAACCATTCGATCCATGAGGAGCCCGTCGTGCCGCTTGCCGTCGGGCGGCCGAGCTGCCTCTGGCGGCGCTCAGCGTGCGATACGCTCGACAGGGCCGGCCGCGAATATCGCATCCTCTTCACGAGCTGGTCCGCGACGGTGGTGATCGCCTCCGTGCTGTCGGGCCTCGCCGTCTCGATCCTGCCGGAATGCGCGCTACGGCCAGGCATGCGCATCCTCGGCGAGGCAGACGGCTTTTCGCCCCTGCCCGACTGCCGGATCGGCATCCTGCGCGGACACACACGCCAGCCGCAGATCGTGGAGGCACTGTCGCGCCACATCTCCGAAAGCCTCGACAACATCTCCGTACCGGGCGCAGTCGAGGAAACCGGGCATTTCGACTTCGCCTCCCTGCCCTATACCCGTACGAAGCGGCACCGGCCGGGCCAGATCATGCCGGGCTGGTGAGGGTTGACCTGCAGCCTACAGAGCCGCGAAGTGCAGCGATGAGCGATTTCGATTCCCGCGCGGCGTCCAACGCCGCCGAATTCACCGTTTCCGAGATTTCCGGCGCGCTGAAGCGCGTGGTCGAGGACGCATTCGGCAATGTGCGCGTGCGTGGAGAAATCTCCGGCTATCGCGGGCCGCACTCTTCGGGCCATGCCTATTTCGCGCTGAAGGACGATCGCGCGAGGATGGAGGCGGTGATCTGGAAGGGCACCTTCCAGCGGCTGCGCTTCCGGCCCGAGGAGGGCATGGAAGTCATCGCGACGGGCAAGCTCACGACCTATCCGGGCTCGTCGAAATACCAGATCGTCATCGACAGCCTGGAGCCTGCGGGAGCCGGCGCGCTGATGGCGCTGCTGGAAGAGCGAAGGAAGCGGCTCGAGGCGGAGGGGCTGTTCTCGGCCGCGCGGAAACGTTCCCTGCCCCGCATGCCGGCGACGATCGGCGTGATCACCTCGCCGACCGGCGCCGTCATCCGCGACATTCTCCACCGCATCACCGACCGGTTTCCGCTGCATGTGCTCGTCTGGCCGGTGCGTGTTCAGGGCGACAGCTGCGCGCAGGAGGTGACGGCAGCGGTGCAGGGTTTCAACGCCCCCGACCTGCCATTCCCGCGGCCGGACGTGCTGATCGTGGCACGCGGCGGCGGCAGCCTCGAGGATCTTTGGGGCTTCAATGACGAGGGTCTGGCGCGCGCGGTCGCGGGATCCGCTATCCCGGTGATCTCGGCGGTCGGCCACGAGACAGACACCACGCTGATCGACTTCGTCTCCGACATGCGCGCGCCGACGCCTACCGGAGCGGCAGAAATCGCCGTGCCCGTGAAGGCGGAGATGGAAGCGGCAGTCGCAAGCCTTTCGGCACGGCTCAAGGGCGCGGTCTCGCGTTCTTCGGAGCGCAAGCGCCAGGCGCTGCGGGCGGCCGCACGCGCCTTGCCTGCGGCCGACCAGCTTCTCGCGCTGCCGAGACGCCGTTTCGACGAGGCTGCGGGCCGCATCGGCCGGGCGTTCCAGTCGGGGCTCGAAGCCAAGCGGGGACGGCTGACCGCAGCAAGGCTGTCCGAGGCGACGTTGCGCAATCGTGTCGCGGAAGCGCGGGCTCGGCTGGAAAAGGACGCGTCGAGCCTGCGGTCCTGCGGCCGCGCCTATCTGCGCCATCGTAGGCAGGACTATGCCAAAGCTGCGATCCGACTGCGTGTCGAGCCTATTGGCCAACAGGCGCGGCTCGGACGCGAGCGTTCCGGCACACTGGAAAAGCGGCTCGACCGTGCGACCTCGCTGCTCCTGCGGCGCATGCGCGAGAGCGTGCTGCGATCGGATCGCCTGCTCGGCACGCTGTCTTACAAATCGGTGCTGGCGCGGGGCTTTGCGGTGGTGCGCGATGCATCCGGCACGCCGCTGACCAAGTCAGCCGAGATTTCCGGCGGACAGGCGATGCGGATCGAATTTGCGGATGGGGAAGTCGGGGCAATCGCGGCCGGCGTTTCTGCGGCTCAGCCAAAGGTAAAACCGCGCCGGGGCGAAGGCCCGGATGGCAGCCAAGGGTCGCTGCTCTAGCGGCCACCTGAAAAAGGAAAAAGGCCAGCGGGAGGAGGTGCTGGCCTTTTCCTTTTCAACGACCGGCGGGAGGAGGTGCCGGTCTTGATCCCCGAGTTGGGAAGGGAGGAGGTTTCCCGTCTCGGGTATCTTCGAGATGCCTAACGGATCAGGCGACCTTGAGTTCCTTGAACGACTTCTCGACGAGGTCGCGCATCGGCTTGGAGACGTCTTCATAGGACTTCGTCGACAGCGACTGGAAGTCCTTGGCGGTCTCGACCGACATCTCGGTGGCCTTGCGGAAGAAGGCGGTCTGCAGCTCAATCATATCCGAGAGCGTGCGGACGCCCAGCAGGGCTTCCATGTGAGAGAAGGCGGCATCGGAGCCAGCGCGCATTGCCGAAATCGACTTCATCGACAGTTCGGTGCCGTGGGCGCGGGCAGCCTCGAAGGTCTGCTCCATGGCCTTCTGCGTCGTCTCGGCGCCCGAGCGCATCTTCTCGTAGGCTTCCTTGGACTGCTCCATGCCCTTCTCGGCCATGGCGCGCATCTGGTCGCTCGCCTTGGTGGTGTCGAAGGTCGGGAACTCGATGGTTTCAGCAGTCTTTGCGGTCTTCGTGTTCATCGCTAAATCCTTTTGCGCTTCCGGGCAACCTGGGCCAGCGGTCACCGCATTCTTGGCTCGTGAATGACAGATAGGGGATTGCTGCGTGCATTGCAATATCTTTATGGTGCAGTGCACACAAAAAGAATCGTGGCGATTAACCAAGCCGGCAGTTGCGCCTCTGCATGAGACGCGTTTCCATGGACGGGGCGGGCTGCAAGCCATTATTAACGGTTGGTTAAACATGGGTGCTCCACGCGGATGCACCTGAAAGAGGAACGCCGTCACGCCCATGGCCTCCGGAGCCTACTCCTTCATCGACGTCGCCGTGCTGGCGCCCATCCGCGAGCGGATGGCGGCGGGCATGGCGCTCGTCGTGCTGGATGAGCGGCTGGACGAAATCCTGTGGGCCAATGGCTCCGGCGCGCTGATGCTCGGCCATGCGGACATCGCCGACGCGCTCGGCTCAAGCTCTGGCCTGTCCATGCTGGCCCGGCGACAGGTGGCGGGTTCGCTCGGGCGCAAGCCAGTCGGCGATCTCACTACTGTTGCGGTCCGTCTGCCGGGTGCGCTGTCAGTGCGCATCACGATGATCGAGGCGGGCCGCATCGCGCTGCCCAATCGCGAGACGGGCGTGCTGATGGTGCTGGCGCCTGGGCCCGAGGCAGCGCACGACGCCCATGCCCGCGCCCTGGAGGGCTTTGCGCAGTCCGGCTTCTTCGCCGCCCTCGTCGACGGTGATGGTGCGCTCGTCACCGCCTCGCCCGGCTTCGAGGCGCTAGGCATCTCTGGTACCGCGCTGGAGCGGTTCGCGCGCCAGGTCGCCGAGGATGACGACCGGCTGGTCAAGCGTCCGATCGAAGGCCGGCGCGGCATGCTGCCGGCCGGCATCGCGCGCCTTCGCGACGAGCCCGCGCTCAATCTCGTGCTGGCGATCGACGAGCCGATGGACCAGATCGAGCCGAAGGCAGCTCAGTCATCGACGCCTGCGCACTCAGAACCGGAGCCCGAGGCACCGGAAGCGACATCGCCGGAGCCGGCGATCGCAGAAGAGGCCACCGTATTGCCCAACCAGAGCACGCCGGCAGCAATCGTGGCCGAAGAGCCGGCACCGCCGCCGCCCGAGCGGATCACGCGCTTCGTGTGGCGGACCGACGAGCATGGACGGATCGTCAGCTTCTCGGACTCCTTTGCCGAAGCCGTCGGCGAGGCTTCGACGCAGATCGTCGGCCTGACCTTCCCGGAATTCGCGTCCCGCCTCGGCATGGACGAGCCGGCCGAGATCGCAAGGCTCATCGAAAGGCGCGACACGTGGTCGGGGCGCAGCATGCTTTGGCCGGTAGCCGGAACCGCGATGCGCGTGCCGGTCGACCTGGCAGCGCTGCCGATCTACAGCCGCGACCGCGTGTTCCAGGGTTTTCGCGGATTCGGCGTCGTTAGGCTCGATCGCCAGATCGAGGCGGCGCATGGCATCGGCATCGCGCCTGATCCTGCGCCCGAACCTGCGGCAGAGATCGAAGAGCCGACACCGGAGGCAAATGAGCCCCCTGCCCTCGCGATCGCGGAAACGCCGGAACGGCGCGAGAGCGACAAGGTGATCCGCCTTGCCGAGCGGCGTGCGGCGGCGCAGGAAACCGGGCCTGCGGGACCGCTCAGCCCGGTCGAGCGTCTCGCCTTCCGCGAGATCGGCGCAAGGCTGCGCGCGGCGGGCATCGATGTGTCCGATCCGGCGGTGGCGGCAGCGAATGAGCAGGTGCAGGACGACCCGGCGAACGCTCCCGAGGCTTTGACCGGAGACAGCGGAGCGCAGGTCGAATGGGATGAGCCGCCGGCTGCGGCCGATACTGCATCCCCGGTGCACGCTACCGAGCCTCAACCCGCTCCGGAAGCAGAGCAGACCCCGGAGGCCGATGAGGCGTTGGCCGGTAACGGCCAGCCTGCATCCGGCCGCGGACTCGCCGACGAGACGCTGGTGGGCGGGTTGCCGATCCCGGCGCTCGTCCATGCGGGCGATACGCTGCATTTCGCCAACCGCGCCTTCCTCGACCTGACTGGCCACGAGGATCTTGCCAGCCTCTCTGCTGCCGGCGGCCTCGACGCCATCTTTGCCGAGGGCGACGTCGAGGACGGCCGCATGCTGGTGCGCGATACGGCCGGCGAGACGCATGCCGTCAGCGCAAGGCTTCAGTCGATCGGCTGGGCGGGCGGGACCGCGCTCCTGATGACGCTGGTGCCGGAGCCCGCCGCCGTGGAAGACGAGGACGACGGTCTGGTCGAGGATCTGGAGGCACGGCTTGCCAAGCTTCGCACCATCGTCGACACGGCAACCGACGGCATCGTGGTCATCGCGCCAAACGGCACGATCCGCTCGATCAGCCGGGCAGCCGAGGCACTGTTCGGGCTCGACAGCAGGACGGTTGAGGGCGATCCCTTCACCAATCTCTTCGCCACCGAAAGCAGGCGTGCGGCCGCGGACTATCTCGCAGGCCTGTCAGGCAACGGCGTCGCAAGTCTGCTTAACGATGGGCGCGAGGTCATCGGCCGCGAGGCGCAGGGCCGCTTTATCCCGCTCTTCATGACCATCGGCCGGCTTCCCGCGGACGGCGGCTACTGCGCCGTGCTGCGCGACATCACGCACTGGAAACGCGCCGAGGAAGAGCTGACGCAGGCGCGCGCGCGCGCCGAAAAGGCGTCGTCTCAAAAGACCGACTTCCTCGCCCATGTCAGCCACGAAATCCGCACGCCGCTCAACGCGATCATCGGCTTTTCGGAGCTGATGCTGGACGAGAAGTTCGGGCCGATCGGCAACGAGCGCTATCGCGGCTATCTGCGCGACATCAACCGCTCGGGCAACCACGTGCTCGACCTCGTCAACGACCTCCTCGACATCTCCAAGATCGAGGCGGGCGAGCAGGAGATGGCCTACGAGGCTGTCTCGCTCAACGATACGCTCGCCGAGACGGTAGCCATGATGCAGCCGCAAGCCAATCGCGAGCGGGTTATCATCCGCTCCAGCTTCGCCTCGCGCCTGCCGGACGTCGTCGCTGACCGGCGCAGCATCCGCCAGATCGCGCTGAACCTGCTGTCGAATGCCGTGCGGCATACGCCGGCCGGCGGCCAGGTGATCGTGTCGACGGGCTACGAGGCGGGCGGCGAGGTGCTGATCCGCTTCCGCGACACCGGCAGCGGCATGACGCTTGGCGAGATCGAGCAGGCGATGAAGCCATTCAAGCAGCTGAACACCATGAAGCGCCAGCGCGGCGACGGCACCGGGCTGGGGCTTCCGCTGACCAAGGCGCTGGTCGAGGCCAACCGAGCGAATTTTGCGATCTCATCGACGCCGAGCGAAGGCACGCTGGTCGAGATCACCTTTCCGTCCACGCGAGTGCTGGCGGATTAAAAGTCGGCCTGCTCCACGACGGGCGAAACGTAGGGCGCGTCCCAGCCGCCGCCGATGAAGAAGCGCAGATCCGGCTCGCTTGTGCCTTCCGCCTTCGGCACCAAGCCGCCGGACAGGGCCAGCGCGCGGCCCATATAGGGCACGATGCCTTCGAAGGAGAGCGTGCGGTCGCCGAGATCGATGACCGAGCGCTCCAGCCGCAGGACGCCATTGTCGATCTGCGCGCGCACGCTGGCGTTGCGGATGGGCAGTTGGCCGGCCGCCACGTCCGACAGCGCGAAGAAGCGCCCCTCCCCGGCCCTTGCCGCAAAGCCCGGCATATCGAGGCCGAGGATCGTCCCTTCCCCGAGCGTCGCGGAGATCGAACCTTCCGCATCGGCGAGCACGGCCGCCCAGTCGGCGCCGGCGCCGCGCGCGATCACCGACAGATTGGCGCGCGCCTGCGGCACGACACGGCGGATTTCGCCGGCCACGGCCATTGCACCCGCGTCGATGTCCTCGGCGAGAATCTTCAATTCCACCGCGTTGAGCGCCGGGTTGGTGTCGATCCTGAGACCGGCCTGGATGACGCCGCCAAAGGCCGTCGCGTCGGAAATGTCGAGCGAGGCGATGCCGTCGCGCGCCTGCATGGCCGCCGCGACATCGCTCAGCGTCAGGGTGCCGAGCGAGGCGGAGGCGGCGGACAGGCGGATGTCGAGGTCGAGGCGCCCGACGAGCCCGCTTTCGACCGGATCGGCCATGCCGGCAGTTCCTGCTGCGGCCGGCGAGAATGCCGCCAGAAGCGGGCGCAGATTGAGGGAAGCGAAGGCGAGTGTCCCGGAAATGCCGGGAACGTCGGCGGCCAGCGCCACCTCCAGCCGGCCCGAGCCGCGGCTGCTGCCGAGTTCGACGTCCGCACCCTCTATGCGCAGGCGCTCCAGATTGCCTTCGATCGTTCCGGTGATCGATACCGGGCTCAGGGGCGGCAGGCCACGCAGCGAAAGGTCGGACCATTCGACGAGCCGCTTCAGCGACGGGAACGCCGTCGTCGCACGCCCCTCGATGAATGGCTGGGCACCGGCGATCACCTGGCCTTCGAACGAGACATTGGCAGGCTCGGATCTCACCGCGATGCGCAGCGGCGCGCGCAGCCCCGACACGAGATCGAGCGGCTGCGCGCTGGCGCCTTCGACGGTGACCACCTCGCCGCGCCAGATCGCGCTGGCGTCGAGCCGAGCGGCGCTCGTCAAGGCCGGCCAGTCGAAGCGGCCGGTGACGCTCGTCAGTATCGGGCGCTCCTGAGCGCCCGTCGCGATGACGCGGCCCTCGCGAAATTCAATCAGTCCCAGGGAGGCGCCTGCAAGCTCGCTTGCAGGCGGGCGCTGGTCCGGCGTGGCGGCAAGGCGCTCTCGGGCGGCGTTGAGCGCACGCAGGATCCGGCCGCCCGACGGCGCGTCGAACAGAAACCCCGCTTCCTCTTCTTCATGCAGGCGAACCAGCGGCCGCATCAGGACGAGGCGCGAGAAGACGATCTCGCCGCGCATGGCGGCCCAGGCCGACAGGTCGAGCTCGATCGATTCCGCCTCTATGGCGGGGGAAGCGGCCGGATCGGACCAGTCGGTGAAGGTCACGTCCTCCAGCCGGGCGCGCACGACCGGCCAGACCGAGACGGCCGGCGCCTCGGAGATGGTCACGCGGTAGCCCGAAAGCGCGCTCAGTTCCTGCGCGATGCGGTCGCGGACGATCTGGGTGGAGGCGACAAGCGGCAGGGCAAGCACGATCGCGAGGCCGAGGACGGCCAAGGCGGCAAGCGTGACAAGTCCGTTGCGGATCATGCCTGGTTTCATCTGCCCTCGCCATTCAGGCGGCGTGCGTGAGCACGGCCGCCGCATGGACCCCAGTCCGGTTTACCCCAGGGCCGTGATATTTCAAGCATTTGTGGCGCGCCGAAGGCGTTATCCCCTTGGCACTTGCCCGGGGGCCGCCCATTGCTTGCGCGGCGCGTCGGGCTTGTGCTTTACCACGGCTCGACGTCGCAAATCGACCGGGAGGATATCGATGACTGCAGCCGCACCGCTCTGGACCCCATCCGAAGACCGGATCGCCGGGTCGGCGCTGACGAAATTTGCGGCCGCAGCCTCCCGCATCACCGGGCGCGACCTGATGCGCTACGAGGATCTCCATGCCTGGTCTATCGAAGACCGGGAGGGCTTCTGGTCGCTCGTCTGGGAATATTGCGGCGTGATCGGCGATCGCGGCGAGCGCGTGCTTGCCGATGGCGACCGGATGCCGGGCGCCAAATTCTTCCCCGAAGCGCAGCTGAATTTCGCCGAGAACCTTCTGCGCGTGCGCGGCGACGGCGATGCGCTCGTCTTCCGGGGCGAGGACAAGGTCGAGCGCCGCATGAGCTGGGACGAGCTGCGCGCACTCGTCTCGAAGCTGCAGCAGGCCTTCGAGGCCGAGGGCGTGAAGGCCGGCGACCGCATTGCCGCGATGATGCCCAACATGCCCGAGACGGTCGCAGCCATGCTTGCGGCCACCTCCATCGGCGCGATCTGGTCGTCCTGCTCGCCGGATTTCGGCCCGCAGGGCGTGCTCGACCGCTTCGGTCAGATCGAGCCGGTGATGTTCGTCACGGTCGACGGCTATTGGTATGCCGGCAAGGCGAACGATGTCGGCGATAAGGTCGCAGATGTCACCTCCAGGCTGCCCAGCCTGCGCAAGGTGCTCGTGGTCGATTATCTCGGCAAGGCGGATGCGCTGGCCGCGCGCATCGACATCGCCGAGACGATGTCATCAATGGCCGGGCGCTTCGAGGCCGACGAGCCGCGCTTCCTGCGCCTGCCCTTCGACCATCCGCTCTACATCCTGTTTTCCTCAGGAACGACCGGCGTGCCGAAATGCATTGTGCACTGCGCCGGCGGCATGATCCTGCAGCATCTGAAGGAGCACAAGCTCAACGCCGACATCCACCCCGGCGACCGCTTCTTCTACTTCACGACCTGTGGCTGGATGATGTGGAACTGGCTCGTTTCGGGCCTCGCCTCCGAGGCGACGCTGCTGCTTTATGACGGGTCGCCCTTTCACCCGGACGGCAATGTCATCTTCGATTTCGCGCGCGACGAGAAGATGACCTATTTCGGCACCTCGGCGAAGTTCATCGACGCGGTGCGCAAGTCTGGCCTGAAGCCGATCGAGACGCACGACCTCTCGTCGGTGCGTACGCTGTCGTCGACCGGCTCGCCGCTGGCTCCGGAAGGCTTCCGCTTCGTCTACGAGGGCATCAAGGCGGATGTGCATCTCGCTTCGATCTCGGGCGGCACCGACATCGCCGCCTGCTTCGTGCTCGGCGCGCCGACGAAGCCGGTCCATGTCGGCGAAATCCAGGTGCCCGGCCTCGGCATGGCGACCGACGTCTGGGACGAGGACGGCAAGCCGCTCGCAAGCGGCAAGGGCGAACTGGTCTGCACCAAAGCGTTTCCCTCGATGCCGATCATGTTCTGGAACGATCCGGACGGCACGAAGTACCACGCCGCCTATTTCGACCGGTTCGAGAATGTCTGGTGCCATGGCGACTTTGCCGAATGGACCGAGCATGGCGGCATGATCATCCACGGCCGGTCGGACGCGACGCTCAACCCTGGCGGCGTGCGCATCGGCACGGCGGAGATCTACAACCAGGTCGAGCAGATGCCGGAAATCCTCGAAGCGATCTGCATCGGGCAGGACTGGGACGACGACACGCGCGTCGTGCTCTTCGTCCGGCTGGCGGAAGGCGTCGTCCTCGACGAGGCGCTCGAGAAACAGATCCGTACCAAGATCCGCACCGGCGCCTCGCCGCGCCACGTGCCGGCGAAGATCGTACCGGTGGCCGACATCCCGCGGACCAAGTCCGGCAAGATCGTCGAACTCGCCGTTCGCGACGTCGTCCATGGACGCGCCGTCAAGAACAAGGAGGCGCTTGCGAACCCTGCAGCGCTCGACCTTTTCAGGGATCTGCCGCAGCTCGCAAGCTAGATCAGGGTAAACGGTGCCTTAACGCCGATCTTAACTGCGATTTCACGGAGCTGAACGATCCGTAAAATTCGAATCATCCTGGTAAGGTTTCGTTAAGCTGGCGCGCGGATAGTCGTGGGTAACTTGTTGAGGTCGGCGCAGCCACTTTCAGATGCGCGTTCAGCTCCAAGTCCCCGTGTGAAGCTAATCTGAACTTCTTGAAGGCGCCCTCGTAAGATGGCGCCTTTCTTCTGTCCGGACGCTCACATCATCGCATGGCGATCGCGCATGAGCGCGCGCGACAGGAGCACAACCGGCACGAGCGCGGTCGCGATAATCATCAGGGCAGCCACCGCGCCGTCCTCCGGCACGCCGCGCGAGGCGTTTTCGTAGACATATGTCGCCAGCGTGTTGAAACCGAAGGGCCGCAGCACGATCGTCGCGGAAAGCTCCTTTACCGTATCGACGAAGACCAGCACGCCTGCCGTTACGATCGCCGGCCAGAGCAGCGGCAGGATGATCGTAGCCGCACTTGCCGACGAGCCGCGGCCGAGGCAGCGGGCTGCCTCATCGATGTTGGGCGGCAGCTTCTCCAGCCCCGAGCGGATCGAACCCTCGGCGAGCGCGAGGAAGCGGATCGCGCAGACGAGAACGACGGCACCCGCCGAGCCCGTCAGGAGCAGGCCCGTCGAGACGCCGAAATTCGCGCGCATCAGCGCGTCGACCCAATTATCGAAACGGGCAAGCGCGAAGAGCAGGCCGAGGCCCATGACGGTGCCGGGAAGCGCGTAGCCGATCATGGCGAAACGCGTCGCCGTCGAGACGAAGCGCGACTTGGCCAGCCGCGCAGCATTGATGAGCAGCAACGCGACTACGATCGCGACAAGCGCGGTCAGGAGCGCGGTGAAGACGGAGTTCGACAGGGCAGACCAGAGCTGCGACTCGGAGAGCTGGTGGAGCCTGCGCGACGCGTAGGAGCCGAAGACCCAGGCGGGAATGCCGAAACCGAGGCCGACCGGCAGCGCGCAGGCGCCAAAGGCCAGCCAGCCGCGCCAGCCCGTGAGCTGCACCCGAGCCGGGCGCACGTTCATCTGCGTCGCGCGCGCATTGTGGAAGCGCTGGGCGCGGCGCGCCCATTGCTCGGCGGCGATCAGCGCGAAGACGATCAGCAGCATCAGGATCGCGATCTGGGCCGCGCCTTCGAGCGAGCCGCGGTTGAGCCAGGTCGAGAAGATCGAGAAGGTAAGCGTGCGCACGCCGAGGAATTCGGATGCGCCGATGTCGTTGACGGTCTCCATCAGCACGAGCACGACGCCGGCGACGATGGCCGGCCGCGCGACCGGCAGGAGCACGCGGAAGAACACCTTGGCCGGGTTTGCGCCCAGCGTACGGGCGACGTCTGCGATCGCCCTGCCCTGCATCAGAAAGGCGAGGCGCGAGGTGAGATAGACGTAAGGGAAGAGCACCAGCGAGAGCACGAGCGCTGCGCCGCCTGTGGAGCGGATGTCGGGGAACCAGTAGTCACGCGAAGTCTGGAAGCCGAAGACCGCGCGGATCGCGCTTTGGACGGGCCCGGACGGCGTGAACATCTCGCCGAAGGCATAAGCCGCCAGATAGGGCGGTACGGCGAGCGGCAGGATCAGCGCCCAGGCGAGCGTCCTGCGCATCGGGAACTCGAAGGCGACGACGAGCCAGGAACAGACGACACCGATCGTGGCGGTACCAAGCGCCGTGAGCGCCAGAAGATGAATGGTCGTCAGTGTGGAGGACGGCAGGACATGGCGCGCCAGATGGGGCCAGATCTCGCCCGTGCCCGTCACGGCGATGCCGGCCAGCGTCGCAACAGGCAGGATCACCAGCGCGGCGACCAGCAGGCTGAGGCCGACCGACACGACATGGCGCGGGCGCTTCGTCGCGCGCGGGCGGCGAGCCGTCATCGTCACATCCGTCATGCCACCCCCAAAATGGCCGAAAGGCCGGCGAGCCTTAAGCCCGCCGACCTTGCGATTGCGTCAATGACTGAAAGCTCAGCTGCTCGGGCCATCGTCGAGGCCGACGCGGTCGACCATCTCGGAAGCCGCGCGGCGGTTCTTGGCGATTTCCGCCAGCGGCAGCGTGTCGGCGTTGAGTTCGCCGAAGGACTGCACCGTCTCTGACGGCTCGACACCGGCCTTCACCGGATACTCATAGACCTGCTCGGCGTAGATCGCCTGCGCCTCGTCGGAGGTCAGGTAGCGCATCAGCGCGAGCGCGTTGTCGCGGTTCGGCGCGTGCTCGGCCATGGCCATGCCCGAGATGTTCACATGCGTGCCGCCATCCTCGAAGGTCGGGAAGATGACCTTGATGGCCGCTTCCCATTCCTTCTGCTCCGGCTCCTGTTCGTTGTTGCGCATCAGGCCGACATAGTAGGTGTTGCCGAGCGACATCTCGCACTCGCCGGCAGCGATGCCCTGCGCCTGGCTGCGATCGTTTCCGTCGGGCTTGCGGGCGAGGTTTTCCTTGAAGCCGCGCATCCACTCCTCGGTCTTCTCCTCGCCCCAGTGGGCGATCATCGCGGAGAAGAGGGCGAGGTTGTAGTCGTGCTGGCCGGTGCGGATGCAGAAGGCGTCGCGGTACTTCGGATCGGCGAGCTCGGCATAGGTCAGCGTGTCGGCCTCAACGCGATCGCGCGAGGCGTAGACCACGCGGCCACGGCGCGTCAGGCCGAACCAGTTGCCCTCCGGATCGCGGTATTCGGCCGGGATGTTGGCGTTGATTTCTTCGTCGTCGACCGGCTGCGTGACGCCACGCTCCTGCACGGCGACAAGGCGCGCAATGTCGATGGTGAGGATGACGTCGGCCGGCGAGTTCACGCCCTCGGCCTCGATACGCTCTTCCAGGCCACGATCGAGGAACAGCACTTCCGTGCGGATGCCGGTCTCCGCGGTGAAGGCGTCGAGGACGGGCTTGATGAGATCGGGCTGGCGATAGGAATAGATGTTGACCACCTGATCCTGCGCAAACACCGGGAAAGCCGTCGTTGCGACCGCGCCCGCAAGGGCTGCAGCGACCAGACGGGACGCGTAAATCTTGGACATCGGATTTCCTCCTGACCTGAAGGGTCCGCACCGCCTCGAACGGGCGAATTGCGTGGCTCCGGACCGCGAAGCCTGCTCGCAAATGCTTGATCATTTTACTCAGGTCAACCGATAAGATAGTGATTTCAATGTTTTAGAACTATTCTAAACTACCACAGTCAGGTTTTATTCGAGAAATCAGGAGCTTGGCACTCATGTTCATCCCAGCCGCACCGTCTTGCCGTTGCGGAAAGGTTTCGTTCAGCATCCTTGTCTATCGTGATTGACGGGTGTTCGGGCCGATCGAAGGTCCGCCGGTCGGGGTTCTCGATGTTCAGGTTTGCCGCCGCTCTGTTCAAGATCGTGACGATCTCGCTCGTCACCGGCCTTGCGCTGGGGCGCTCGACATCACGGCTGCGGATATTCTCAGCCGCGCAGGGCTGACACCGGAAGCCACGATGGAGATGCTGCAGAGAGGCCTCGAATGGGCCCTGCCGAACATCATCCTCGGCTCGATCGTGATCCTGCCGGTCTGGTTCGTGATCTATCTGATCCGGCCGCCCAGCGACTGAGCTCAGCTCGGCTGCGGAAAGCCGGTGGTACCGGGCCTGGCCGGGCGGCTCTGGCGGCGGAACTCCATGCCGATGTGGAAGACGAGCGCGGCGAGCACGACCGCGCCGCCCATGAGCGTGCGCCCGTTCGGCACTTCCGAATGGATGAGCCAGACCCAGATCGGTCCGAGCAGCGTCTCGAACGTGCCGAGCAACGCTGCGATCGCGGCCGGGATAAGCCGCGCGCCGCTGGCGAAGAGCGCCAGCCCTAGGCCGAGGTTGAGCGCGCCAAAGGCGAACAGGAAGCCCGTATCGCCAAGGCTGACAGCGAGCGTCGGCGCCATGACGAAGGAGATCGCGCCGGCGATGCCCGCGCCGAGGCAGGTGGCGGGCGTCATGCGCACATGGGCGTAGCGGCGCGTGATCACGGTTGCCACCGCGAAGACGAGCGCGGTCGTCAGCGCCAGCCCGTCGCCGATGGGCGACACGGTGCCGTCGAATGATTTCGAGACCATGATCGCCACGCCAGCGATCACCGCGGCAATCGCGGCCCAGGTGGCGCGCGAAATCTGCTCGCCGAGGATCGCCCAGGCGATGAGCGCGGCGAAGAGCGGCGCGCCGGCCTGCATAAGGAGGATGTTGGCGACGCTCGTATAGGAGAGCGCGACGACGAAGCAGGTCGAGGCGGTTGCAAAGCAGGCGGCGACCACGAGGCCCGGCAGGCCCATGCCGCGAAACAGCGCCAGCGTGCCGCGCACGCCGTCGCGCCAGGCCATGAAGGCGAGCAGGAAGGCGACCGCCCAGAAGGAGCGCCAGAACACGACGGTCCAGGAATCCAGATGTTCGACGAAACGGCCGATCGTGCCGCCGAAGCTCCAGATCAGCGCGGAGGAGAAGACCAGCAGGATACCGACGCGCTCACTCGACAGGCGGGCGCGGCCATCGGCTCCGGGCGATGTCGGGGTGGCGCTGGTGGTCACGCCGGTCGTCTCCATTCGAGCTTCATTCAGCACGCCGCCCCTCGCCGTGCCACAGCCAGCGCGACGCGAGCCGCTGATCCAGCGTCATCGCGGGTTGCGGAGGCGGGCCAAGCTCCTTCATATCGCATGACAAATGGATTGCGGCGGAGAGCTATGATGAAGGCGGTCTGGTACGAGAAGAACGGTGCGGCGCGGGACGTGCTCGTCCATGGCGAGATGGAGACGCCGCGACCCGGCCCCGGACAGGTTCTCGTCAGGCTGCACGCTTCTGGCGTCAACCCGTCGGACGTGAAGAGCCGCCGCGGCCGGCCGCTGATTGCGCCGCGCATCATCCCGCATTCCGACGGCGCCGGCATCGTCGAGGCGGTCGGCGAAGGCGTCGATGCGGCGCGCATCGGCGAGCGGGTCTGGATCTGGAACGGCCAGTGGAAGCGCCCCTTCGGCACGGCGGCCGAGTATATCGCGGTCAATGCCGAGCAGGCCGTGCAGCTGCCGGACCAGGTCGGCTTCGCCGAGGCGGCCTGTTTCGGCATTCCGGCGCTCACCGCGATCCAGGGCGTGAACCATCTCGGCGATATCGACGGCAAGTCGGTGCTGATCACCGGTGGTGCTGCCGCCGTCGGCCATTATGCGACGCAGATCGCCGTCCAGCGCGGCGCGCGGGTGCTGACGACTGCCTCGCCGGAGCGCGCCGACCATGCGGCTGCGGCAGGCGCCGCCGACATCATCGACTATCGCGCGGAGGACGTGGCGGCGCGCGTCAAGGCAGCCACAGGCGGCAAGGGCGCCGACGCCATCCTCGACATGGATTTCTCGACCACGGCCGGCATGCTGCCCGACGGCATCCTCGCGCCGCACGGGGCGCTCGTCTGCTACGGCTCGAACGTCGCGACCGATATCCCGGTCAGCTTCCCGACCCTGCTCTGGTCGAACCTGACGCTGCGCTTCTTCCTGGTCTACGAACTCACCGCCGACCAGCGCCGCCAGGCGCTCGCCGACCTCGACGGCCTGCTTGCCGAAAACGCGCTGGCGCATACGATCGCGGCGCGCTTTCCGCTCGCCGAGACCGCGGCCGCGCACGAGGCGGTCGAAGGCGGGAAAATGATCGGCAATGTGGTGCTGGAGATCGGGTGATCGCCTGAAAGCGGATTGAAGGACAGCGCCTAGTTGGCGCGGTTCTTCTTGGGCTTCTTGGGCTTGCGCGGGCGATCGTCTGCCGGCGGGCGGGCGCTGTCGAAGGACTTCTTGGCAAACGGCTTCTTGGCGAAAGGCTTGTCGCCGGCGGGCTTGCCGCGCTTGTCCTTGAACCGGGAGGGCTTGGCGGACGGGCCACGGTTTCCGCCCGCAGGCGCGATAATGATCCCGCGCTCGAGCGCGCCCGCCTCGCCGATCCGGTCGGCATAGGCGGCGGCCTTTTCGGCCGAGATTTCGAAGCGCGTCTCGTTGTCGTCGATGCGGATCGAGCCGACGTCGCGCTTGGTCACGCCACCGGCCTTGCAGATCATCGGCAAGAGCCATTTCGGGTCTGCGCGCTGCTTGCGGCCGAGCGACAGCGTGAACCAGACGCCGCCGACCATGTCGGGTCCGCGCGGCTCGCGCACGCGCTCAGGCCCCGCATCCTCGAAACGCTTCTCGCGGCGCGGCTTTGCCTGCATGGCATGGACAGGCAGCGGCTGGAGCTCCTCGGGAACCGGACGGGCGGCGAGTTCGCGGCGCAGGAAGGCGGTCGCGATCTGCTCGGGTGTCGCGTCGCGCAGCATCTCGGCGACGATGGCGGCTTCGGCTTCGTCGGGCGCCTTGGCGGCGAGGACGGTGTCGAGGATCTGGCGGCGATAGCGCGTCTCGATCTCGGCGATGCCGGGTGCCGCGACTACGGTCGCGTCGAGCTTGGCCAGCGAGAGCACGCGCTGGGCGGCGCCGCGGCGGGTTTCCGGCACGATCAGCACGCAGACGCCCTTGCGGCCCGCGCGGCCGGTACGCCCGGAGCGATGCAGCAGCGTCGCCGGATTGCTCGGCACGTCGGCATGGATGACGAGATCGAGATTGGGCAGGTCGATGCCGCGCGCCGCGACGTCGGTCGCGACGCAGACATGGGCGCGGCCATCGCGCATGGCCTGCAGGGCGCTGGAACGTTCCGACTGGGCGAGCTCGCCGGACAGCGCGACGACCGCGAAGCCGCGATTGGCGAGCCGCGCGGTCAAATGCCGGACGGCTTCGCGCGTATGGCAGAAGACGAGCGCGGCGGTGCTTTCGGAGTGCAGCAGCGTGTTGATGATCGCGTGCTCGCGCTCGTCGCGGCGCACCAGCATCATCTGGTATTCGATGTCGGCGTGCTGCTCGGTCGAGGCCGTCACGGCAACGCGGATGGCGTCGTGCTGGAAGGTGCGGGCTAGCTCGGCAATGCCACGCGGTACGGTTGCCGAGAACATCAGCGTGCGGCGGTCCCCGGGAGCTGCCGCCAGGATGAACTCCAGATCCTCGCGGAAGCCGAGATCGAGCATCTCGTCGGCCTCGTCGAGGATGACGGCGCGCACGGCGCCGAGATCGAGCGAGCCCTTGGTGATGTGGTCGCGCAGGCGCCCAGGGGTGCCGACGACGAGATGCGCGCCGCGCTCCAGCGCACGGCGTTCGGAGCGCATGTCCATTCCGCCGACGCAGGTCGCGGTGCGGATGTCGGCATCGCCGTAGAGCCAATCGAGTTCGCGCTGCACCTGCATGGCGAGTTCGCGCGTCGGCGCGATGACGAGGCCGAGCGGACGGGCAGCCGGACCGAAGCGCTCGGCATCGCCCAGAAGGTTCGGCGCGACTGCGAGGCCGAAGGCGACCGTCTTGCCGGAGCCGGTCTGCGCGGAGACCAGCAGGTCCGCCTCGCCATTTTCCTGCTCGAGCATCGCAAGCTGCACGGGCGTCAGGCTCAGATAGCCATGGCCTTCGAGCGCTGCGGCAAGAGCGGGGTGAATGGACGCCGGCAGGGCTGCGGGCGTTGCGTCGTCGGTCGGGGTCATGTCGGGGAACCTGTTGTTGACGCGCCGCATAGAGCCAAAAGGCCGCCAAAGCCAGCCTTTCCTTTCAAAACGGCCGTTTCCGGCCCGATTTACTGGAAATCGAAGGCGCTCATGCCGGTCGTCATGCCGTCAAGGCCGAGCGGGCGCGTGATCGGCGGCTCGGCGCGGGCGAGGCAGCCGACGCGTTCGCACAGGCGACAGTCGGGCCCGACGGGCATCGCCGGCACGCTTGCCAAGCGTCCGCCACCGGACGCCGCCTGCGGCAGGGCCGCCGCATAGACCGTCTCGTCGCGAAAGCCGATGTCGCAGGCAAGCAGGAGCGCGGTGCGGCGCGGCCTTTCGGAGAAAGAGCCCTGCGGCCCCTCCAGCGTGCGCGCGACCGTCAGGAACTCGGCGCCGTCGGGCATCTCAACCGCCTCGACGAGGATCTGGCCGGGCTGCGAGAAGGCGGCGTGGATCGCGAGCTTCGGGCAGCCGCCGCCGAAGCGGGCATGCGGGAAGCCTTGCGCGCCGGCGCGGCGGAAGCGATGGCCGGCATTGTCGATCTCCAGCATGAAGAACGGCACGCCCGCGGCGCCCGGCCGGCAGAGCGTCGTCAGGCGGTTTGCGGCCTGCTCGAAGGAGACGCCGAAGCGCGAGCGCAGCACGTCGACATCGTAGCGCGCACGCTGCGCGGCCGCGTGAAACGCGCCATAGGGCATCATCAGAGCGTGCGCGGCGTAGCGGGCGATCTCGAAGCGGGCGAGCCGCCGCGCCTCGTCGCTCGAAAGCTTGAGCCCCGCCACCTCCGCCTGCACGAGGTCACGCAGCTTCAGGAGGCTCGCCTCGATCGCCACCTCGCGCAGCTGATCGAAGGGTGACAGGCGCTCGGAGATGAACAGCCGCTGCGAGTGGCGGTCATAGCGCCGGCGCCAGTTGGGCATGGTCGCGGCAGGCAGGAGCCGCACGGTAATCCCATGCTCGGCCTGCAGCCAGTCGCGCAGCGCAGTGCGCAGATCGTCGCCGGGGTTCAGCGCCTCGTGGAAGGCCTCGGCGCCCTCGTCGATGGCCGGCAGATGGTTCGGCCGGCGCTCGAAGAGGTCTCGCACCTCGTCGAGCGGCAGGCGCGTGTCGGCCAGCTCCGTCGCACGGCCTTCGCGTGCGAGCACCTCGTTCAGGTCCGACAGCCGCTGCGCCTGTTCGCGATAGGCGCGGTAGAGCTTGAGGACTGCGGACGCGGCATTGGGCGCGGCTTCCGCGATCTCGATCAGTTCCTGGTCGCCGGGCAGTTCGCCTGCCAGCAGCGGGTCGCCGAACACCTCCTTCAGCGACGTGACCACGCCGGCATCCTCCGCCTGAAGCTCTTCGGGATCGACATGGTAGGCGGACGCGAGCTTGAGGATGATCTGCACCGTCAGCGGACGCTGGTTGCGCTCGATCAGGTTCAGGTAGGACGGCGAGATGCCGAGCCCCTCCGCCATGGCGGTCTGGGTCAGCCCCTTCTCATTGCGCAGCCTTCGAATGCGCGGACCCGCGAAGACCTTGCGTTCAGCCATGACGGACGGTGCTTAACAGCGATGGCTTCGTTATGGCTTTACAGCTTTGTGACATCACGATCGCTCGACCCGTGTTTGACAGTCTTTACAGATTTACACTCCGCGCCTGTCACAGACAAGACAGCGTGACCTCTTTCCAGCCAGCCTTTTCGGCTTTTCGCTCGTTGATTGGTGCAGCGCATTGTAAAAGCCGTTGCAGAAGGATCGACCGATCCTGAACAAGACAGATGATGACCGGAGACTGTGATGACCGATTTTTACAACCTCGTTCCTTCCGCACCAGAAGGCCGTTTCGACGGTCTTGAGCGGCCCTATTCCGCCGAGGACGTGAAGCGGCTTCGCGGCTCCGTGCAGATCCGTCACACGCTCGCCGAGATGGGCGCCAATCGCCTGTGGCAGCTTCTCGACCGCGAGGACTTCGTCAACGCGCTCGGGGCGCTGTCCGGCAACCAGGCCATGCAGATGGTCCGCGCCGGGTTGAAGGCGATCTACCTGTCGGGCTGGCAGGTCGCGGCGGATGCCAACACGGCATCGCAGATGTATCCCGACCAGTCGCTCTACCCGGCCAATGCCGCGCCGGAGCTTGCCAAGCGCATTAACCGCACGCTGCAGCGCGCCGACCAGATCGAGACGGCCGAAGGAAATGGCCTTTCGGTCGAGACCTGGTTCGCACCGATCGTGGCCGACGCGGAAGCCGGCTTCGGCGGCCCGCTCAACGCGTTCGAGATCATGAAGGCCTTCATCGAGGCCGGCGTCGCGGGCGTCCACTTCGAAGACCAGCTCGCATCGGAAAAGAAGTGCGGCCATCTCGGCGGCAAGGTGCTGATCCCGACGGCGGCGCACATCCGCAACCTCGATGCGGCTCGTCTGGCGGCCGACATCATGGGCGTGCCAACGCTGATCGTGGCGCGCACCGATGCCGAGGCCGCGAAGCTCCTCACTTCGGACATCGACGAGCGCGACCGGCCCTTCGTCGACTATGATGCCGGCCGCACGACGGAAGGCTTCTACCAGGTGAAGAACGGCATCGAGCCATGCATCGCTCGCGCCATCGCTTATGCGCCGCATTGCGACCTGATCTGGATGGAGACCGGCAAGCCGGACCTCGCCCAGGCAAAGAAGTTCGCCGAGGCCGTGCACAAGGCGCATCCTGGCAAGCGGCTCGCCTACAATTGCTCGCCTTCCTTCAACTGGAAGAAGAACCTCGACGACGCGACGATCGCCAGATTCCAGCGTGAACTCGGCGCAATGGGCTACAAGTTCCAGTTCATCACGCTCGCCGGCTTCCACCAGCTGAACTTCGGCATGTTCGAGCTCGCCCGCGGCTACAAGGAGCGCCAGATGGCGGCCTATTCAGAGCTGCAGGAAGCCGAGTTCGCGGCCGAAGCCAATGGCTACACGGCGACGAAGCACCAGCGCGAGGTCGGCACCGGCTATTTCGACGCGGTGTCGATCGCAATCACCGGCGGCCAGTCCTCGACGACCGCGATGAAGGAATCCACCGAACACGAACAGTTCCGCCCGGCGGCCGAATAAGCCTGCCGCATAACCAGACCCAAGGGAGAAGGACCATGACCCCCAGGACACGCGTCAAGGAACGGGCAGAGGAACAATCCTCCGCCATGAATACGGACCAACAGGCAGCCATCCGCATGGTGGCGAACGACCTGCACCGGCTGAACCAGTCCGTCATGAAGGCGGTCGAGGCCGGCGTCTCGGTGGAACTCGTGCGCTCGGCGCGCCACCATGCCGGCGGCGGCCACTGGGGCGATCTCCTGATCCCGGTCGTGGTTGCCAACGCGCCCACGGGCGCCTGAGCTCCCACAAGACAATTGCTTCGACGCCGGCGTACTTGCGCCGGCGTCGTTGCGTTCGGATGTCGCCCTGTTCGTTTACCAGCGGCACGGTTATAGTAGCGATCAGGCAACCAAGAACCGGTGATTGATGCCCGTTGACAAGAAGGAAGTCCGGCCGCGCGGCAAGGCGGCCAGGCAAAAGGTACCCGCATTCGTCGAAAGCCTGCGCGGGGTGAAGTCCTGGAAGGAAACCGCAGACTGGCTGGAATGGCGCGGCATCGAGGACATCGAGTGCATCACGCCCGACCAGGCCGGCGTCGCGCGCGGCAAGATGATGCCGTCGAAGAAGTTCACGTCGAACACCTCGCTCGCGCTGCCCTCCGGCGTCTTCATGACGACCATTTCCGGGCGCTATCCGGAAGACGGCAACGGCTTTGCCTATCCGGAAGCCGATGGCGACCTGAAGCTCCTGCCCGATCTCGGCACGCTTTGTGTGGTCCCTTGGGAGACCGACCCGACGGCGCAGGTGATCTGCGACCTCGTCTACCAGGATGGGCGCGACGTCGAGTTCACGCCGCGCAATGTGCTCAAGCGCATCGTCAAGGCCTATGCGGATCACGGCCTGCGTCCGATCGTGGCGCCCGAGATCGAGTTCTACCTCGTCAACAAGAACCCCGATCCTGACTACCCGCTGACCCCTCCTGTCGGCCGTACGGGCCGACCCATCGGCGGCGGCCAGGGCTATTCGATCGCCGGCGTCAACGAGTTCGACGAGCTCATCGACGACATCTACCACTTCTCCGAAGCCCAGGGGCTCGAGATCGACACGCTGATCCACGAGGAGGGCGCGGGCCAGCTCGAGATCAACCTTCGCCATGGCGATCCGGTCGAACTTGCGGACCAGGTCTTCATGTTCAAGCGCACGATCCGCGAGGCCGCGCTCAAGCACGACACCTATGCGACCTTCATGGCCAAGCCGATCCAGGGCCAGCCGGGCTCGGCGATGCACATCCACCAGTCGGTGGTCGACATCGAGACCGGCCGCAACGTGTTCTCCAAGGCCGATGGCAGCGAGTCGGAAGCGTTCCTGCACTTCGTCGGCGGCATGCAGCGGCACGTGCCGAACGCGCTCGCGATGTTCGCACCCTATGTGAACTCCTATCGCCGGCTGACGCAGGCCGCATCCGCGCCCGTCAACACGCGGTGGGGCTACGACAACCGCACCACGGCCTTCCGTATCCCGCGCTCCGATCCGGGCGCGCGGCGCGTGGAAAACCGCATCCCGTCGTCCGACGCCAACCCCTATCTGGCGCTTGCCGGTTCGCTCGCCTGCGGCCTCATCGGGATTCTCAAGCGCGAAATGCCGGATGCGCCATCAGGCAAGGCGGTCAACGAGGACGAAATCGAACTGCCGCGCGGCCTGCTCGAAGCCGTCGACCTCTTCGAGCGCGACGACGATCTGCGCGAAATCCTCGGCGAACCGTTCGTCTCCACCTATGCGGCGATCAAGAAGGCCGAGTTCGAGACGTTCATGGAAGTGATCAGCCCGTGGGAGCGGGAGTATCTGCTTTTGAACGTGTAGGGGCGGTGGGCGTGATGCAGGATCGACCCCCACTCCGTCTCGCTTCGCGAGACACCTCTCCCCCGATCGATGGGGGAGAGGAAGCGCCGGCCGCGATGCCGCGAAGCAGGCTTCGGATGCCGACCCCGAGGATTTGGTACTCCCGTCAGTGTCACGCGCCTTTCCTCTCCCCCGGGCAGGGGGAGAGGTGGCACGCGAAGCGTGACGGAGTGGGGGTGCTTTCAGCGTGGCCGCAATGACCTACCAATCCCCCATCTCCCCCGGCATCTCGTGGTACGAAGCCACGATCGGCGAGCGGCCGACCTATCCGGCGCTCGACGGCAGCCGTCAGGCCGACGTCGTCATCGTGGGCGGCGGGTTCGCCGGGCTCTCGGCGGCCTTCGAGCTGGCGCGGCAGGGCAGCGACGTCGTGCTCATCGAGCAGCATCGCTTCGGCGACGGCGCGTCCGGGCGCAATGGCGGACAGTTCGGCACCGGCCAGCGCGTGGCGCTGGACGAGATGGAAAGGCAGGTCGGCTGGACGCGCGCCAAGGCGCTGTTCGACGTGGCCGAGGAAGCCAAGCACCATCTCCTCTCGTTCATGGAAGCGAACGGCATCGACGCCGACTACCGCGTCGGCCAGCTCTCCGTGGCGCACAAGCAGCGCTATGTCGACGACTACCGCGCCTATGCGGACTACATGGCCGAGAAGGCCGGCTATCCGCATGTCAGCTTCATGGATGCGGCCGAGACCGAAAGGCGGCTCGGCTCGCGCGCCTATTTCGGCGGCTCGGCGGATATGGGCACCGGCCACATCAACCCGATGAAGCTTCTCGTCGGCACTGCACGCGCGGCGCATGCTGCGGGCGCAAGACTCTTCGAGAACACGAAGGCAACGGCGATCCGATCCGAAGGCGGACGCGTCACGGTCGAGACGGCAAGCGGGACGATCACGGCAAAGCACGCGCTGATCGTGACCAACGCCTATGGCGGGTCGCTCGAGGCAAAGGCGGCGGCGCATGTCATGCCGATCGGCTCCTTCATCGGGGCGACCGTGCCGCTCGGCGACGACAGCCCGGTGATCCCCGGCGGCGAGGCGGTCGACGACAGCCGTTTCGTCGTGCGCTATTTCCGCAAGTCGGTGGACGGTCGGCTGCTCTTCGGCGGGCGCGAGGTCTATTCCTCGTCGGACCCGGCCGACATCAAACGCGACATCCAGCGCCAGATCGCGGAGATCTATCCGCAACTCGCCACCACGGAGATCACCCATGCCTGGGGTGGCTATGTCGGCATCACGATGCCGCGCCTGCCCTACATGCGCGAGGTGATGCCGAACGTCATCTCGATCGGCGGCTTTTCCGGCCACGGCGTCATGCTCGCGAACTTCACCGGCAAGCTCTATGCCGAGGCGCTGGCAGGCCGGCGCGAGAAGCTGAAGCTCTTCGAGGACCTGAAGATTCCTGCGTTTCCCGGCGGGCGACGCTTCCGCCCGCTCCTCATGTGGCTCGCGCTCAACTGGTTCGCGCTGCGCGACCGCATCTAGACGTCAGCCGAAGACCGAAGCGCCCTGGTCAGCGCGGCCGGCGGCGCGGCGGAACATCGAGAAGAGATCGCGGCCGAGGCCGAAATCATTGGCCGAAAGGTCCGGAATTTCGAGCTTGCGGGTGGCGAGCGTCGCCGCATCCACCAGCATCTCGAGCGTTCCGGCTTCGGCATCCACCCGCACGATGTCGCCATCGCGGACGAGGCCAATCGGCCCGCCGTCAAGCGCCTCGGGCGTAACGTGGATCGCCGCCGGCACCTTGCCGGATGCGCCGGACATGCGCCCGTCGGTGACGAGCGCGACCTTGCGCCCGCGATCCTGCAGCACGCCCAGGACGGTCGTCAGCCGGTGCAGTTCCGGCATGCCGTTCGCCTTGGGTCCCTGGAAGCGGACGATGGCGACGAAATCGCGGTCGAGCGTTCCCGCCTTGAAGGCGTCGTTGAGCGCCTCCTGGCTGTCGAAGACGATCGCCGGCGCCTCGATCACGCGGCGCTCCGGCTTGACGGCCGAGACCTTGATGATCGCATTGCCCATGTTGCCGGTGAGAAGCTTCAGCCCGCCATTCGGCTGGAAGGCCTTGGACACCGGAACGAGCACCTTCTCGTCGCCGCTTAGGTCCGGCGCCGGCACGCGCTCGATCGCGCCATCCGCGCCGAGACGCGCTTCGACGGCATAGTTCGACAGCCCCTCGCCCCAGACCGTCTGGACGTCATCGTGCAGAAGCCCAACCGACAGAAGCTCGCGGATCATGAAGCCGAGGCCGCCGGCTGCGGCGAAATGGTTCACGTCGGCAAGGCCGTTCGGGTAGACGCGAGCGAGCAGCGGCACTGTGTCGGAAATCTCGGCGATGTCCTGCCAGTCGATGACGATGCCCGCTGCAGCCGCCATCGCGATCAGGTGGATCGTCAGGTTGGTCGAGCCGCCGGTGGCGTTGAGACCCACGATGCCGTTGACCACCGAGCGCTCGTCGATCATGCGGCCGGCCGGCGTGTAGGCGTTGCCGAGGCGGGTCAGGCTGAGCGCACGCTTGGCCGCCTCGCGCGTCAGGGCATCGCGCAGCGGCGTGCCCGGATTGACGAAGGACGAGCCCGGCGTGTGCAGGCCCATGATCTCCATCAGCATCTGGTTGGAGTTGGCCGTGCCATAGAAGGTGCAGGTGCCGGGGCCGTGATAGCTCTTCGATTCCGCTTCGAGCAATTCCGCGCGGCCGACCTTGCCCTCGGCATAGAGCTGACGGATGCGCGCCTTCTCATCGTTCGGCAGGCCTGACGTCATCGGGCCGGCCGGAATGAAGACGGCGGGCAGATGACCGAAGGAAAGCGCGGCGATGATCAGACCCGGCACGATCTTGTCGCAGACGCCGAGATAGACGGCGGCGTCGAACATGTCGTGCGACAGAGCGATGCCGGCCGACATGGCGATGACGTCGCGCGAGAAGAGCGACAGTTCCATGCCGGGGCGCCCTTGCGTGACGCCGTCGCACATGGCCGGAACGCCGCCTGCGACCTGCGCCACACCGCCGGCCTCGCGCGCCGCCGCGCGGATCATCTCCGGATAGGTCTCGAAGGGCTGGTGCGCCGACAGCATATCGTTATAGGCGGTCACGATGCCGAGATTCGGCACCACGTCGCCGGCGAGCGCCGCCTTGTCGGAGACGCCACAGGCGGCAAAACCGTGGGCGAGGTTGCCGCAGGACAGTTTGGAGCGGTGCGGGGTCGCAGAAGCTGCCGCCTCGAGGCGCTCGAGATAGGTTTCGCGGCGTGGCCGGGAGCGTTCACGGATGCGGTTCGTGACGGCCTCGATGACGGAATGTGCGCCCATGGCGGCTCTCCTATTTCGGTGCCCAGAAGATTTCGACGGGATGCGTCGCATGGTCGAATATGGTCGCGACCGGCAACTCGCCCAAGGGGGCACCGTCGATCGCGCGCTTCGCGACGGCCTTCTTCTCATCGCCCTCGATGTGCAGCACGACAAGCCGCGCCTGTGCGATCAGCGGCATGGTCAGGGTCAGGCGCGGCTCGCCGCCGGCCGTGGTTTCCACCGGCAGGACGGTTGCAGGCTCTGCCGGATCGGTGAGGCGTTCGAGGTTCGGCGCGTCGGTGAAATAGGACGCCGTGTGCCCATCGGCACCCATGCCCAGCACCACGATGTCGATCGGCGTCGGCAAGGCGGCGATCCGGTCGGCGGCTGTGCGCGCTGCGGCCTCGACGCTGTCGTCACCCGTCCACAGGCCCTGGAAACGGGCGTTCGCCGCAGCGTTCTTCAACAGGCGCTCGCGCACGAGCTTCTCGTTCGAGCGCTCGTTTTCCGGCGGCACGAAGCGTTCGTCGACCAGCGTCACGGTCACCTTCGACCAGTCGACCGGCATCTCGCTCAGCGCGTCAAAGAACCGGCCCGGCGTCGTGCCGCCCGAGACGGCTATGACGGCGCGGCCGCGCGCATCCGTGGCGTGCAGGAGGCATGCCGCGACGCGCTTGGCGAGGTCGCAGGCAAGGGCTGAAGGGTTGGCGGCCTCGGTCCAGCAGGCGGTTCGCATCGTCATCCTCAGGTGCTGTCGTGCCAGGTGCGCCCATCGCGCTCGATGAGCGCGATCGAGGCGGTGGGGCCCCAGGTGCCGGCCGTGTAGCCCTGCACCTTGTGGCCGTTCTCGGTCCAGGGGGCGAGGATCGGGTCGATCCAGGCCCATGCCGCCTCGACCTCGTCGCGGCGCATGAAGAGCGTCTGGTTGCCGCGGATCACGTCCATGATCAGCCGCTCGTAGGCGTCCGGGTTTCTGACATCGAACGCCTGCGCGAAGCTCATGTCGAGCGGCACGTGGCGCAGGCGCATGCCGCCGGGGCCGGGGTCCTTGATCATCATCCACTGCTTCACGCCCTCGTCGGGCTGGAGGCGGATGACGAGCTGGTTCGCGACGACCGGGCCTGCATTGTCGCCGAAGATCGAATGCGGGATCGGCTTGAAGACGATGACGATTTCCGACAGGCGCTCGGCCAGCCGCTTTCCGGTGCGCAGGTAGAAGGGCACGCCCGCCCAGCGCCAGTTCGCGATCTCGGCCTTGATGGCGACGAAGGTCTCGGTGTCGCTGTCGGGGCTGCCGAGATCGTCGGCGTAGCTCTTCACCGCACCGTTGGCCGAAGCGCCGGCGCGGTACTGGCCGCGCACCGTCAGCTTCGGCGCCTCGCTGCCATTGACGCGCTTCAAGGAGCGCAGGACCTTCAGCTTCTCGTCGCGCACGGCATCTGCATCCATCGAGGATGGCGGCTCCATGGCAACGAGGCAGAGGAGCTGCAGCATGTGGTTCTGGACCATGTCGCGCAGCGCGCCGGCCTTGTCGTAGTAGTCGGCGCGTCCTTCCAGACCGACCGTCTCGGCCACGGTGATCTGGACATGGTCGATGTGGGCCGAGTTCCAGAGCGGCTCGAACAGCGCATTGGCAAAGCGCAGCGCCATGAGGTTCTGAACCGTCTCCTTGCCGAGATAGTGGTCGATGCGGAAGATCTGCTCCTCGCGGAAGAAGCGGCCGATCTCGTCATTGAGGCGCGCGGCGGATTCGCGGCTGCGGCCGATCGGCTTCTCGACGACGATGCGCGTGCGCTCGTTAATCAGCGCGTGCGCTTCGATGTTGCGCGCGATCGGCGCGAAGAGACCGGGCGAGACGGCGAGATAGAAGGCGCGGATCGCTTCCGAACCACCCAGCGTATCGCGCAGGCGGTCGAACCCCTCGCCCGAATGCGCATCGACATGAAAATACGAAAGGCGTCCGAGGAAGCGATCGAGCTCTTCGGCGACGATCTCGCCAGGTTTGACATGCGCCTCGATCGCCTCGCGCGCGACGGAACGATACTCGTCGTCCGACATCTCGGAGCGCGAGGCGCCGATGATGCGCGTGGGCTCCGAAAACTGTCCGGCCCGCTGGCGCTGGTAGAGGGCGGGCAGGAGCTTTCGCTCCGCCAGATCGCCGGTGGCGCCGAAGACCACGAGGTCGAACGGCTCGACGGGAATCGTCTGGCTGGTCATGGTAGGCGGGAAGCTCCGAACAGGTCGTCCCAGCTATATCTAATCGATTTAGAATTGCCAAGCCTGCCCGCGCTTAAATGCATCGGCACTGAACAGCTTTTCGCGCAAGCGGTGTCAGACTGTCTGTGACCAGCTACGACGTTCCCGCCATCTTGTTCTTCTGGCCGCGTTGAGGCGCCTCAAAGCGGCGTTCGCGATTTCAAAATTTGGGAGCGCTCGAAGCCGACGACGACGAACAGCGCGATGACAAGCGGGATCAGCAAATAGAAGAGGCGGAAGACCAGCAGGGCGGCAAGCACGTCCTCGGGCGCCATGTCCGGCAGGCCGAGAATGAAGACGAGCTCAAGGACGCCGAGGCCGCCGGGTGCGTGCGAAAGAAGTGCGGCCGAAAACGACACGAGGAAGATGCCGAGAACGACGATGAAGCCGGGGTTTCCGGCTTCGGGCAAGGCAAAATAGAGGATCGCGGCAGCAGCGACCAGTTCGAGCGGGCCGATGACGAGCTGGCGCGCCACGACGGGAAGGCGCGGATATTCGAGGCGCAGGGACCGGATCTGCAGCGGCGGCAGCCGCAGTGCGCTGCCCAGCACGTAGAGCGCGACGAGCCCGAGAAGGATGAGGCCGGCGACGGTCGACAGCTTTACGGGCAGGACGTCTGCAAAGCGTTCCGTCAGCTCGGGCTCGATCAGAAGAACGAGACCGGCGAGGAAGATCGTCCCGAGAGCGAAGGTGAAGGAGCACAGCCCGACGAGCACGCCTACTTCGGCACCCGTCAGCCCCTGTGCCGTGTAGGCCCGGTAGCGCACGACGGAGCCGGAGATGACCGAAGCGCCGATATTGTGGGACAGCGCATAGGTCGTGAAGGAACACACGGTGACATAGCGCCAGTCGACGTGACGTCCGAGATGCTTGAGGGCGATGTGATCGTAGCCGGCGAGTGCGGCGTAGGCGGCGATCGTGGCGAGGAAGGCGAGAGCCCAGTCGCGCAGCGGGATCGCCGTCAGGCTGTCCCAGAGATCGTCCAGGGACATTGTGCGAAGCTCGCCATAGAGAAGCCAGGCTGAAAACAGGACGGCTGCGAGCCCTACCAGTGGCCAGAAGTGCTTCTTCATCGGTTCCCCTTTGTTTCGTGGTTGGGGGTCGCGGCTTTGACCGCGACCCCGGTTCGTCGAGCTATTTTGCGGCAGGCGCTACCCGAGCCGCAGTATTCGCTTCCGGCTTGCGTTGATGCCACCAGTCGCCGAGGAAGAGCAGGATCGGCGCGGAGATGAAGATCGACGAAGTCGTCGCGACGACTATGCCGAAGAGCATCGGAAGCGCGAAGTTCTCCACCGCGCTGCCGCCCCAGATCGCCATAGGCAGCATGGCGAGGAAGGTCGTCGCCGAGGTGAACAAGCACCGGGCCAGCGTCTGGTTGATGCTGGCGTCGATGACGTTGCGCAGGTCGTAACGCTTCGACAGCCGCAAGTTCTCGCGCATCCGGTCGTAGATGACCACCTTGTCGTTGACCGAATAGCCGATGATCGTCAGAAGCGCGGCGATCGCCGTGAGGTTGAAGTCGAGCCCCATCAGCGCGAAGAAGCCGACCGTCTTCGTCGTGTCGAGTACGAGCGTGGCGACTGCGCCGACGGCGAAGTTCCACTCGAAGCGCCACCAGATGTAGAGCAGCATGCCGAGGCTCGACAGGATGACGGCGATGACGCCGTTGCGGGCGAGCTCGCCGCTCACCTTCGGGCCGACGACTTCCGTGCGTTCGACCGTGATACCCGCGTCGATCGACTGAAGCGTGGTGCGCACCGAGGCGATCGCCGCGTTCTGGGCGTCTTCGCCGCCCTCCTGCCGCTGGATGCGGATGAGGACGTTCCCGTCGCCACCGACCTCCTGCAGCGCGATCTCGCCAAGTCCGAGCGCGCCGAGATCGGAGCGAAGCGTCCCGATCTCGTCAGGCTTGGTGTGCGCGATCTCGACCTGGATGCCGCCGGTGAAGTCGATGCCGTAGTTCAGGCCGGGCTTGATGAACAGCCCGATCGAGGCAAGCGACAGGACCAGCGACACGATGATCCCGAAATAGCGGGCCTTCATGAACGAGATCTTCGTGTCGTCGGACACGAAGCGGATCAACGGCTCGATGCGGATCGTCTTCATGCGCCTGAAGCGCACCCATTCCGTCATCATCAGCCGAACGATGGCGACGGCGGTGAACATCGAGACGACGATGCCGACGATCATGGTGATGGCAAAGCCGCGCACCGGTCCCGTGCCGAACATGAACAGCATCGCGGTGGCGATCAGCGAGGTCACATTGGCGTCCACGATGGTCGAGTAGGCGCGGCTGAAACCGCGATCAAGGGCCGCAAAGGCACTGGCGCCCTTCTTTGCTTCCTCGCGTATTCGCTCGTTGATCAGGATGTTCGCGTCGACCGCGAGGCCAATGCCAAGGATGATGCCGGCGATGCCGGGCAAGGTGAGCGTCGCGCCGAGCACGGACAGGATGCCCAGCGTCAGCGCGACGTTCAGGAAGAGCGCGACATTGGCGAAGATGCCCCAGCCGCCATAGAGCGCGATCATGAAGGCGACGACGAGCACGAAGCCGACGATGCCGGTATAGATGCCCATCTGGATCACGTCGGCGCCGAGGTCCGGCCCGACGGTGCGCTCTTCGATGACGGTGAGCGGGGCAGGCAGGGCACCGGCACGCAGCAGCGCGGACAGGACGACGGTGTCTTCCACCGTGAACGATCCGCTGATCTGGCCGGTGCCGCCGGTGATCGGCTCGCGGATGACGGGCGCGCTCAGCACCTTGTCATCGAGGACGATTGCAAATGGCCTGCCGACATTGGCCGCCGTGATTTCGGCAAACTGCCGCGCGCCGGCGCTGTCGAAGCGGAAGGAGACGATCGGCTCGTTGGTGCGCTGGTCGAAGCCGGCGCGCGCGTCTGTGAGCCGCTCTCCGCTCAGCGCAACCCGGTTTTCGACCGGGTAGGTCTGGCCCTGCTCGTCCCGCATCAGCGTCACGCCGGGTGGAACGCGGTCGCCGACGGGTTCGCGCGACAGCATGTGAAAAGACATCTGGGCTGTTGAACCCAGAAGCTCGCGAAGGCGCGTCGGATCCTGAAGGCCGGGCAGCTGCACCACGATGCGGTCGCTGCCGGCGCGCTGGATCGTGGGCTCGGCGACGCCGACCTGGTCGACGCGCTGGCGCACGATTTCGAGGCTCTGGCCGATCGCCTGGTCGATGCGGTCGGCAACGCCGGCGGCATTGAGGGTGAAGGTCAGCCGGGAGCCTGAGACCGTCGCGTCGACATCCGAGACGGCACGGCCGAGCGCGTTCACCGCACTTGGGGCGGCGAGTTCATTCAACCGATCCTCGACGTCGGCAAAGCGGGCGGCATCGCGCACATCGACGACGATGCTCTCGCCGTCCTTGCGCACCTGCCCATCCACCCGCGCCTCGCGCAGGATGGCGCGGGCATCTTCCATGATGCTGTTGAGCCGATCTGCCTTGAGCGCGTCGGCATCCACCTCGAGCACGAGGTGCGATCCGCCGCGCAAATCGAGGCCGAGGGTTACCTGGTTCTTCGGGAACCAGCCCGGCATGGAGGCGAGCTGCGTCGGCGTGAATGCGTTGGGCAGCGCAGCAAGCAGGCCCAACACGATGATGATTGCATAGGTCACCACGACCCATCTGGACGTTCGCATTGTCTGATCCTTGAAAAGAATTGCCATGCACGCCGCTGGCAGCGGCGCGCCGGAGACCGCGCAGGGCGGTCTTGCAGGGTCAGACGAAACGAGGTGGGCCACGGGCTTGCGGCGCTCGGACAGGCGGCGATGCGCCATCGATTTTCAGGGCGAGGCCGCCGCTTCCATGCGGTTCGGCCTGAATGTCGCGGGCATAAGGCGGGACGAGGAAGACGTCGAAGCCAGGCAGCTTGGCCTGGCGCTCGGACTTGGCGGCAACCTGCACGATCGCCCGCGCATCCAGTGCGCGGTCGAATGCGGTGTGTGTTGGCCCGCCGGCGATCTGCGGGGCGCCGTAAACGGCGACGCCTCTTGGGGCCTGAAGCGCCAGGAGCGCCAGCGCGAGCACAAGCGCGCCCGCAATCCGCGCGGCCACGGACGCGACAGAGCGTCGGCGCTGACGGATGTGCGGAAACGCCATCAAGCTCGGCATCCGATTGCCGCAACGCGCGGCACGTTTCGACTGCAGCCGGTCGGTGCCGGTGAAAAGGCGGCCTGTCGGCCAGCCATGCGATCTTTGATCATGTCGCGCCCGAAAGCTGGTCGCGGATAAAGCCGCACTGCGGCTACGGCGATTTTCAGCAGGGTGGATCGGACCTCGAAGGCCGATGCCCGTCTCTACGCGCTGGCCGGCGGATCCCTGGCGGAAGGACGATCAAACAGACCGCCCTGAGGCACTGATGCCCCGAGCGTTCCGTGAGCGTCGGCGCAGCTCTCAAAGGCGAGAGCCTCCCAGACGGGGGCAAGCGCGACATCCGGCCCGGAGTAGCCGAGGCGCTGGGGGGCGCTGGCGCCCTTGCGCTCGGCGCCTTCCAGTTCGGGAAGGGTCGCGGCGTCATCGCCAACGCCGATTGCCGCAACCATGTCGGCGCCTGCGGTCGAGGCCGGCGCGCCCGCAGCATCCTGCGCGATCCACAGTCCGGCAAGGAAAACGACGCCGAACAGCGCCGCAAGACATGCGGATATTCGGTATCGATTCTGGTTGGCCGGGCGGATCATCGAAGCAGACTATAGGTCTTCCATGGCGAAATCGCGACCCGCAATCTGCGCACCGCTCAGTAGGTCGTGCGGCGCTCCTCGCTCGGCGGGCGGCCGAACATGAGCCGGTAGCTCTGAGCGAAATAGGAATGCGAGGTGAAGCCGGTCGCGATGGCGACGTCGAGGATCGGCAGATTGGTCTGCCGCAAAAGCTCGCGCGCGCGTTCCAGCCGCAGGCGCATGTAGTATCGGCCGGGCGTCATGTTGAGGTGGCGCAGGAACAGCCGCTCGACCTGACGCACCGACAGGCCGGCATGGCGGGCGAGCTCCACTGCCGATTTCGGCTCGTCGAGATTGTCGGCCATCAGTTCCACGATGCGGCGCAGCTTGTCGGACTTGCCGGTGAGGTCGCGCTCCGGCCCGACGCGCTGGCGATCGACCGGCGAGCGGATGCGTTCGTGCTGGAACTGGTTGGCGACCTCGTTGGCGAGGCTCTGCCCGAAATCGGCGCGCACGATCTCCAGCATCAGGTCGATCGAGGTGGTGCCGCCGGCGCAGCTGTAGCGCTTGCGGTCGATCTCGAAGACGTTGCCGGTGCATTCGATCTCGGGAAACCGCTCCTTGAAGCCGGCCCGGTTTTCCCAGTGGATGGTGCAGCGATAGCCGTCGAGCTGGCCGGCTTCGGCCAGCAGATAGGAGCCGACCGACAGCGCGCCGAGCGCACCGCCGCGCCTGCCCCAGGAGCGCAGTGCCGCCAGAACCTTGCTCTTGCCGGGAAATTCGGTCGTGAGCCCGACACAGACGAAGAGCATGTCGGCGGCCGGCATGTCGGCGACGGAATAGTCGACCTTCAGCGGCAGACCGTTCGACGCGATGACCGCGTCGCCATCGGGCGAGACGGTCGTCCAGCCATAGACGTCGCGGCCAAGCAGGCGGTTGGCCGAGCGCATGGTGTCGATGGCCGCGGCGAGCGAGAACATCGAGAACTTGTCGACGAGGAGGAAGGCGACCTGGCGGCCGCCCTGGCTGGCTTCGATCATGGCCGCCGGTTCTATCGCAAGGATGGCGCGCCCGGAAGCGGGCTCAGAAGCGTGGCGGGGTTCGGCCGGCGGCGAGGCAGGCGGCGCGCAGGGTGTTCGCCATCAGCATGGCTATCGTCATCGGGCCGACGCCGCCGGGCACGGGCGTGATGGCGCCTGCCACGACCTTCGCCTCGTCGAAGGCGACGTCGCCGACGAGGCGGGTCTTGCCCTCGCCCTTTTCGGGCGCCGGGATGCGGTTGATGCCGACATCGATGACCGTGGCACCGGGCTTCACCCAGTCCGCCTTGATCATCTCGGGCCGGCCGACGGCGGCGACCAGAATGTCTGCGCCGCGGCAGACGGCGGCGAGATCCGGCGAGCGGCTGTGGGCGATCGTGACAGTGGCGTTGGCCGCCAGAAGCAGGTTCGCCATCGGCTTGCCCACGATATTGGAGCGGCCGACGACGACGGCCGTGAGGCCCGACAGGTCGCGCCCGCGCACGCCTTCGAGGAGCAGCATGGAGCCCGCAGGCGTGCAGGGCACGAAGGCCGTCGCCGCCTCGCCGGTGCCTAGCTTGCCGACATTGACGAAGGTGAAGCCGTCGACGTCCTTTTCCGGCGCGATCGCCTGGATCACGCGACCGGAATCGATGTGCTTCGGCAGCGGCAGCTGGACGAGGATGCCATGAACGCGTGCATCGGCGTTGAGGCGCTCGATCAGCGCCAGCAGCTCGTCCTGCGAGGTGTCCTCAAGCAGATCGTGCTGTTCGGAGTGAAAGCCGCACTCCTTTGCCATGCGCGACTTCGACGCGACATAGACCTTGCTCGCCGGATCCTCGCCGACGATCACCACGGCGATGCCGGGGGCGATACGGGCCTCGGCGGCGAGGCTGGCCGCTTCTTCCTTGACGCGAGCGACCGTCCTTGCGGCGATCGCCTTGCCGTCGATGATCTCAGTCATGCTCGCGCTCCGTTGGCGTGACGTCGCGATAGAGCCTTGGCGGCAATTGCGCAAGAATTGGTGAGCGACCTGGACGCTCGCCGAGGCGATTGCATCGCGGCTCGTTCGGGTTCATCAAGCGCAGAACTGGTCCCGGAGAGGCAAAGATGGAACTCGGCGTGAAGCTCGTGATGGTCGGCTGCGGCAATATGGGGCGGGCAATGCTCGCCGGCTGGATCGCTTCGGGACGCCTATCACCGGAAGAAGTCGATGTCGTCGAACCGAACGAGGCGAACCGGGCGCAGGCGGCCGATCTGGGCGTGCGCGTCCACCAGGATGCCGAGGGCGTGCGCGGGCTGTCGCCGAAGCTCGTCATGGTCGCGGTCAAGCCGCAGGTGATCGACCAGGTGCTGCCGGCCTATGCCGGCATGGTGGAGCGCGGCGCGGCGATCCTGACGATCGCCGCCGGCATCCCGATCAGGCGCTACGAAGAGCTCGTCGGCGGCAACCCTGCGATCATCCGCTGCATGCCAAACACCCCGGCTGCCATCGGCGCCGGCATGATGGTAACGGTCGCCAACGATGCGGCAAACGCGGAGCTTCGCGCCTATGTCGCCGATCTTCTGGCGGCGAGCGGCGCGGTCACGGAAATTTCGGATGAAAGCCTGATGGATGCCGTGACGGCGGTCTCGGGCTCCGGCCCGGCCTACATCTTCAATTTCATCGAGGCGCTGACGGAAGCGGGCGTGAAGGTCGGACTGCCGCGCGAAACGGCTGCCCTTCTGGCGAGCCAGACAGTCTACGGCGCCGGCAAGCTCGCCTTCGAGAGCGGCACGGAGCCGGGCGAACTGCGCCGGCAGGTGACGAGCCCCAACGGCACGACGGCCGCAGCCCTTGCCGTGTTGATGGCCGAGGACGGGCTCGGACCGCTCCTGGAACGCGCGGTCAAGGCTTCGCGCGACCGGTCGGAGGAGCTTGGCCGATAAGCCTGTGGTGCAGCGCGGCAAAGTGTGAAACGCTGCGATATCAGTCACAAGAGTGCTCATGACCATCCTCGCTGCGATCCGTCACCTCACCCATTACCGCTATGACCGTCCCGTCACGCTCGGGCCCCAGATCATCAGGCTCCGGCCCGCGCCGCACAGCCGGACGCGGGTGGTCTCGCACTCGCTGAAGGTGTCGCCGGCCGGGCACTTCGTGAACCACCAGCAGGACATCTACGGCAACTGGCTGGCGCGTTTCGTCTTCCCCGAGCCGGTGCGGGAACTGATGATCGAGGTCGACCTCGTCGCCGACATGACGGTCTACAACCCGTTCGACTTCTTCGTGGAAGAAGCCGCGCAGGAATGGCCGTTTTCCTACAGCCCAGACATTGCCGAGGACCTCGCGCCCTATCTGGCGGCGGAGCCTGCAGGCCCGGCGATGCAGCGCTTTCTTGACGGCATCGCGCAGGACCGCGTGCGCACAATCGACTTCATCGTCGGACTGAATGCGCGGATCGCGCGCGAAGTCGGCTACGTCATCCGCATGGAGCCGGGCGTCCAGACGGTCGAGGAAACGTTCGAGCGTGGTACCGGTTCGTGCCGGGATTCCAGCTGGCTGCTCGTCCAGGCGCTGCGCCAGTCCGGCATCGCGGCGCGGTTCGTCTCGGGCTACCTGATCCAGCTGAAGCCCGACATCGTGGCGCTCGACGGGCCGGCCGGCACCGATCATGACTTCACCGACCTGCACGCCTGGGCGGAGGCCTACATTCCCGGCGCTGGCTGGGTCGGGCTCGACCCGACCTCCGGCCTTCTGACCGGCGAAAGCCACATCCCGCTTGCCGCCACCCCGCACTACCGCAACGCCGCGCCGATCTCGGGCATGGCGAGCTATGCGGAAGTCGATTTCACTTTCGACATGAAGGTGGAGCGGATCGCAGAGCATCCGCGCATCTCGAAGCCGTTCTCCGACGAATCCTGGGCGGCGCTCGACACGCTCGGACGCAGGATCGACGAGGAACTCGAGGCGGGCGACGTGCGCCTGACGATGGGCGGCGAGCCGACCTTCGTCTCTATCGACGATTTCGAGGCGGCGGAGTGGAACACCGATGCCGTCGGCCCGACCAAGCGCGCCTTCGCCGACCAGCTGATCCGGCGCCTGCGCGAGCGCTTCGCGCCGGGCGGGTTCCTGCATTACGGGCAGGGCAAGTGGTATCCGGGCGAGACCCTTCCGCGCTGGACCTTCTCGCTCTACTGGCGCCGCGACGGCAAGCCGATCTGGAAAGACGAGGCGCTGGTCGCGACCGAGACCGGCGGCGAGGACGTGACGCCCGACAAGGCCAGGGCGCTCCTGTCGGAGATCGCGGGCCAGCTCGGCATCGAGCCGGACTATGTGGTGCCGGCCTTCGAAGACCCGGCCGAATGGCTGAAGCGCGAGGCGAAGCTGCCGGAAAACGTCACGCCGGGCGATTCCAAGCTGGCGGATGCCGAGGCACGGCACCGTATCGCGCGTGTCTTCGACCGCGGGCTCGACAAGCCAGCCGGCTTCGTGCTGCCGATCCAGCGCTGGCAGGCAAAAGCCTCCAATGGCTGGCGGTCGGAGCGCTGGAAGCTTCGCCGCGACGCGATCCTGCTCGTGCCCGGCGACAGCCCGGTCGGCTACCGCCTGCCGCTGGAATCGCTGCCCTACGTGCCGCCGGCGCAGTACCCATATGTGAACATCGCCGACCCGACGGAGCCGCGCGGGCCGCTGCCCGATTTCGAGGCGGCACCCGAGCCTGCGCCGGAAGCCGAGGCGCGGGCGCAGCATGCCGCGCACTTTACGGCGTCGGAGCCGGTGCAGGATGTCGTGCAGCAGACGCTCGGCGAACTCGGCGGCGCGGTGCGCACCGCGCTGTCGGTCGAGCCGCGCGACGGCAAGCTCTGCGTCTTCATGCCGCCGGTCGAGCGCGTGGACGATTATCTCGAACTGGTCGCGGCTGCCGAAGCGGCGGCCCGCGCGCTCGGCGTGCCGGTCCATATCGAAGGCTACGCCCCTCCCCCCGATCCGCGGCTTAACGTCATCCGCGTCGCGCCCGATCCGGGCGTCATCGAGGTCAACATCCATCCGGCATCCACCTGGAGCGAGTGCGTGGCGACGACGGAGGCGATCTACGAGGAGGCGCGGCTCTGCCGGCTCGGCGCCGACAAGTTCATGATCGACGGCAAGCATGTCGGCACGGGCGGCGGGAACCATGTGGTTGTCGGCGGCGCAACGCCGATGGACAGTCCGTTCCTGCGCCGCCCGGATCTCCTGCGCAGCCTCGTCACCTACTGGCAGCGCCACCCGTCGCTTTCCTACCTGTTTTCTGGCCTCTTCATCGGCCCGACGAGCCAGGCGCCGCGCGTCGACGAGGCGCGTCATGATGGGCTCTACGAGCTGGAAATCGCACTGGCGCAGATTCCCGACCCTGCTCAAGGAGAGGCTCCGCTGCCGTGGCTGGTCGACCGGCTCCTGCGCAATCTGCTCGTCGACGTGACGGGCAATACGCATCGAGCGGAAATCTGCATCGACAAGCTCTATTCGCCCGACGGGCCGACCGGCCGGCTCGGGCTGGTCGAGTTCCGCGGCTTCGAGATGCCGCCGCATGCGCGCATGAGCCTGGCGCAACAGGTGCTGATCCGCGCCATCATCGCTCGGCTCTGGAAGGCGCCGATGGGCGGCAAGCTCACGCGCTGGGGCACCGCGCTGCACGACCGTTTCATGCTGCCGCATTTCGTCTGGCAGGACTTCCTCGACGTGATCGCCGATCTCGGCAGCCACGGCTTCGAGATCCGGCCGGAATGGTTCGAGGCGCAGCTCGAGTTCCGGTTCCCCTTCTGCGGCGAGGTTTCGTTTGACGGCGTGAAGCTCGAAATCCGGCAGGCGCTGGAGCCCTGGCACGTGCTGGGCGAAACCGGCGCGATCGGCGGCACGGTGCGCTACACGGATTCCTCGACCGAGCGGCTACAGGTGAAGCTGGAGGCGCCCGATCCCTCGCGCTACCAGATCGTCTGCAATGGCCGCCCCGCACCGCTGGTGCCGACAGGGCAGAATGGCGCTTCCGTCGCCGGCGTGCGCTTCAAGGCGTGGCAGCCCGCGCTCTCGCTCCATCCCGTATTGCCGGTGCAGGCGCCGCTGACCTTCGACGTGTTCGACACCTGGTCGGGTCGCGCGATCGGCGGATGCGTCTATCACGTCGCCCATCCGGGCGGGCGCAATTACGACGTCTTCCCCGTCAACGCCTATGAGGCGGAGGCGCGGCGCCTGGCGCGGTTCGCGTCAAGCGGTCATACGGCGGGGCGATATGCCGTCCTGCCGGAGATGCCGCATCCCGAGTTTCCGATGACGCTTGATCTGAGGCGGCCTGCGAACCTGCCATGACGCCCCGGCCCGATCCTACGCTCGGCAAGCTCATCGGCGACGACCTCGTCCGGGACTACCGGCCGCTGCCTGGCCTCAGCGACGAGCTCATCGACAGCGAGGGGCGCATTCGGCCGGTCTGGCATGAGCTCATCGCGCATCTCTCGGCACTCGATACGCTGGAAGCCTCGCGCCATTTCGCGCGCGGCGACCAGTATCTGCGCGAAGCCGGTGTGTACTACCGCCATTACGGCTCGGGCACGATCGGCGAACGCGACTGGCCGCTGAGCCACGTCCCGGTGATTATCCACGAGGACGAGTGGCAGGGGCTGACGCGCGGGCTCACCGAGCGCGCGGACCTTCTGGAGCGCATCGTCGCCGACCTCTATGGCGAGAACCGGCTTGCCGCCGACGGCCTGCTGCCGGCCTCGCTCGTCGCCGCGAACCCTGAATGGCTACGTCCACTCGTCGGCGTGAGGCCTGCGAGCGGGCATTTCCTGCATTTCCTATCGTTCGAAATCTCGCGCGCGCCGGACGGGTCGTGGCGGGTACTCGGCGACCGGGCACAGGCGCCCTCGGGCGCAGGCTTCGCGCTCGAGAACCGCGTGGCGACCGCGCGCGTCTTTTCCGACCTCTACCCGCAGGCGCGCGTGCATCGCCTTGCCGGTTTCTTCCGGGCCTTCCGCGAAGCGCTTCTGGGCATGCGCACCAGCAGCGACAGCCGCGCCGCCATCCTGACGCCGGGCCCGCATACCGACACATATTACGAGCACGCCTATATCGCGCGCTATCTCGGCATGATGCTGCTCGAAGGCGAGGACCTGACCGTCACCGCCGGGCGCGTAATGGTGCGCACGGTCGCTGGCCTGAGCCCCGTCGACGTGCTCTGGCGGCGCCTCGATGCGAACTGGGCCGATCCGCTCGAACTCGACGAGACGTCGCGCATCGGCACACCCGGCCTCGTGCGCGCGATCCGCTCGGGCAGTGTGGCGATGGTCAACGCGCTCGGCTCCGGCGTGGTCGAGATGCGGGCGCTTCTGGCATTCATGCCGCGCATCGCCGAGGCGCTGGACGGCAGGCCGCTTGCGATCCCCAACCTTGAAACGCTGTGGTGCGGCGAGGCGGGCGCGCTGGAGCGCGTGCGCCGCGATCCGTCGCGCTACACGCTCGCCGAGGCGCTCGCCAACCGCCTGCCGCTGGAAGCGGAAGATGGCGAGCGCGATCTGCTGATCGATCGGCTGGCCGTCGCGCCGCAGGATATTGTCGCACAGGAGGTGGCCGCGCTTTCGACCACCCCGGTCTTCCATAATCACCGGCTCGAGCCGCGGCCGATGAGCCTGCGCGTCTTCCTCGCGCGCACTGCCAATGGCTGGCGTACCATGCCCGGCGGGTTCGCGCGTATCGGCACGGGCGACGCGGTTTCCTCGATCGCCATGCGCAAGGGCGCGAGCGTCGCGGATGTCTGGATCGTCAGCGACACGGCCGTCTCCGAAGAGACGATGATCCCGGAAAGCGCGACCTCGCGCAGCACCCAGCAAACGGGGGTGCTGCCGTCGCGCGCGGCCGACAACCTCTTCTGGCTCGGCCGCTATGTGGAGCGCACCGAGGGCATGACGCGGCTGGTGCGCGCCTGGCACGGGCGGCTTGCCGATTCCGGCAGCACCGAACAGCCGCTGCTCAAAGCCGTCGCCGAGCACCTGGAAAGCTATGGAGCGCTAGCGGAAGAAGGCGTGCCCGAGGGCGTGACCGACACGCTGCGATCGGCAGTCACCAGTGCGGCCAAGGTGCGCGACCGGTTCTCGGTCGACGGCTGGATGGCGCTTGTCGATCTGGAGCGCAGCGCGCGGCGACTTGCCGGCGGGACGCAGCCCGGCGACGATGCGGCACGCGCGATGAGCGTGCTCCTGCGCAAGCTCGCCGGCTTCTCGGGTCTGGTCCACGAAAACATGTACCGCTTTTCCGGCTGGCGGTTCCTGACCATTGGCCGGGCGCTGGAGCGCGCACTTTTCATGGCCGGGCTCCTGCGCCGCTTCACCGATCCGGAAGCGCCGGAAGGCGCGCTCGATCTGGCGATCGAGGTGGGCGACAGCACGCTGACGCACCGCCGGCGCTATTCCGTTTCGACCACCCGCGAAACGGTGATCGACCTGCTGGCGCTCGACCCGCTCAACCCGCGCTCGGTACGCTACCAGATGGCCGAACTTCGTGCGCAGGCGGGAGCCTTGCCGGCAAAGGCACAGCCGGGGCGGCTTTCGGAACTCGGCCGCGCTCTCCTGAAGCTCGACACGGAGCTTGCGACCGCGCTTCCGCCCGACATGGACCCGGACATCCTCGGCGCGCTCCAGGACGAGATTGCCGCGCTCTCGGGGCTGATCACCCGCGACTATCTGCTGTGAGGCCGGGATGACGCTCTACGACATCGACCTGCGGCTTGGCTACGAATACGCTTCCGGCGTTGCCGGCGGGCGCCATCTGCTGAGGCTTATGCCGGCCGACCTGCCGGGACGCCAGCGCCTCGTGGCTGGCCATCTCTCGGCGCGGCCAGAGCCGACCGAGCGGTTCGACACGCGCGACTTCTTCGGCAACCGGACGACCGAGATCGCCTGGCGTGCGAGCCATGTCGAGATCGACATCCGTCTCCAGGCGCGCATCGAGCGCATCTCGCATCGCGTGGAATTCGACATCTCTCCGCCCGTTGATGGTCTCCAGCGCGAAATCCGCGCCGTGCGGTCACTGGCGGCCGACAGTCCGCATCATTTCCTGCGCGCCTCTCCCCGTGTTCCGCTACACGCCGAGATCACGGGATACGCACAGAAGGCAACGCGCGACGCGCGCAGCACCGTTGCCGCGGTGGCCGCCCTCGGGCGTGCCCTGCGTGCAGACATGCGCTTCGATGCCGAGGCGACAACCGTCGATACGCTTCCGATCGACGCGTTCCGGGCAAAAGGCGGTGTGTGCCAGGACTTCAGCCACGTGATGATCGCCGGCCTGCGCGGGATCGGGATTCCTGCGGCCTATGTTTCGGGTTTCCTGAGGACGATCCCGCCGGAAGGCGAGGAGCGACTGGAAGGCGCGGATGCCATGCATGCTTGGGTCCGGGCCTGGTGCGGCACGCAGACGGGCTGGGTGGAGTTCGACCCGACCAACGATCTCTGGGTCGACACTGACCACGTCGTGGTTGCCTATGGCCGCGACTATGGCGACGTCGCGCCGATGAAGGGCGTGCTGCGCAGTTCGGGCGGCCAGCAGAAGGGCACGCATGCGGTGGACGTGATCGCGGTCGCCGCGTGACGCGAAAAGGCCCCGCCTGCCTTTGCAGACGGGGCCCGTTGCAGGGTCTCGGGTCGTCAGTTTCCGATGGAGACGCCGCCTACGCTTGCGCCGACCCCGCCCGATCCGACGCTCACGCCGACGCCGCTATCGCCGCCGACGCTGGCACTGATGCCGCCGGAGCCAACGCTTGCGCTGACGCCATTGTCACCACCCACGCCAACGCCGACACCGCCGGAGTTGCCGCTGCCTGCACCGGTCCCGCCGCCGCCGACATCCGCGTTGATGCCGCCAGTATTGTTGCTTGCGGCATTCTGGCCGACACCGACATTGATGCCACGGGAGTTACCGGTGGCCGCATTGCGGCCGATGCCGGCATTGATCCCGCTCGGATTGCCGGAGGCTGCATTCTGCCCGACGCCGGCATTGATGCCACCGGTGTTGCCGGCCGCAGCGTTCTGACCGGCGCCGACATTGATGCCGCCCGTATTGTTGGAGGCTGCATTGGGACCAGCGCCGACATTGATGCCGCCGGTGTTGCCGGTGGCGCCGCCGCCGATACCGACGTTGATGCCCCCGGCACCGCCGCCGCTACTAGGTCCGCCCGGTCCACCGGGGCCACCAGGGCCGCCGGGACCACCATTGCCGTCGGTCCCGATGGCATTGGTCTGGTCGCAGTAGCCGCCAAGAACCATGCGGGTCTGCTCCTGGCTGAGCTGGTTGGCAGGCATGCCGCAGAACGCGTATTGCGCCTGCGCCGGCAATGCCATCGCGAAAGATGCGGTCGAGATGGCAAGTACTGCAGTCATCTTAGAATATGCTTGCATAATCTTACTCCTCTGATGCCCTTCATCAAAGACGTAAGCTGACTGCTTTCAGTTCCTCTCGGTGATACTTTAGGCTTAGCGGAGCATTGCACGCTTCGCTAAACATTTAACTGAGCGCTATGCGCCGTTGCTTACCAGGCCGCGCGATAGATCGCGTAGGCATCCTCGCGGCCGAGCTTGCGCGGATTGTTCACGAGCAGACGCGTCTGGTTCATCGAATCGTCAGCCAGCCGGTCGAGCGCATCCTCCGGAATGCCCACGTCGCGCAGACGCTGCGGCAGGCCGCAGCGTGCGCTGAGGTCCGCCAGCCTGTCGGCGAACTGCGCCGCCCTGCCCTGCCGGCCGATCTCGCCGATCTCCGGGAAGACGATCGGCGCCATGTCCGCGTAGATCTCGCCTGCGGTTTCGGCATTGAAGCGCAGCACGTGTGGCAGCACGAGCGCGTTGGAGAGACCGTGGGGCACATGGAAATGCCCACCGATCGGATAAGCGAGCGCGTGGACGGCAGCGACCGGCGAGTTGGCGAAGGCCTGGCCGGCAAGCATGGAGCCAAGCAGCATGTCGGCACGCGCCTCGCGGTCGGCGCCGTTTTTCACCGCGCGCTCCAGCGCAGGCCCCATCAGGCGAAGCGCCTCGCGGGCGAGCGCACGCGAGACGGGGTTGTTGTTGGCAGACGCCGAAGCATGCGCCTCGATGGCATGAACCATCGCGTCGATGCCGGTGGCGGCCGTCACGGCTGACGGCAGGCCGAAAGTCAGTTCGGGATCGAGCAGGGCCACGTCGGGCAGGAGGACAGGCGATACGACGCCCATCTTTTCGCTGGCGCCTGTGGTGACGATCGAGATCGGGGTGACTTCCGAGCCGGTTCCGGACGTGGTCGGAACGGCCATCAGCGGCAGGCGCGGGCCTTTCGCCTTGCCGACGCCGTAGACGTCGCCGAGCTTTTCCTGGCCGATCGCGAGGAGCGCGACGAGTTTGGCAACGTCGATCGACGAACCGCCGCCGAAGCCGATGATCGCATCGGCACGGTGGACGATCGCGGCATCGGTCGCCTCCGCGATGACGCTCTCCGGCGGATCGGCGACGACGCGGTCGAACAGGCCGGGCTCGATGCCGGCGGCGCGCATGGCCGCCAGGGACGGCTCGACGAGACCGGCCTTCACGAGGCCCGCATCGGTGACGACGAAGACGCGCTTCCAGCCGCGGGCAGCCGCGATCTCGCCGATCCGTCGGGCCTCGCCCGATCCGAACACGATGGACGATACGGTGTTGAAGGTGAACGGGGTCATCGGGGCGCCTCCTGCGGATTGTTGCGGTCGCCATCGCGGACGGCCGTCGTGCTTTTCGGGGCCTTCATGCCTCAAAGGAAGCCGTCGTTGCAAGCGCATGCAAAGCCGGTTGCGCTTGTTCGCATGCCGCCTGCACGCTATCGGTGGATCGACGAGCCGGATGGCCAGATCGCGCGCGGGAGACGCTCTTTCCATGATCAATGTTGCACTGACGGGCCTCGCCCGCGACCTGGCGGCCCGGGCCGAAACCGGCCGCCCCGTCAGGATCGGCCTCGTCGGTTGCGGCGAGATGGGCACGGACATCGTCACCCAGGTCGCCCGCATGAAGGGCGTCCAGATCGCGGCCGTCGCCGACACGCGCGTCCATCGCGTCCGCGAGGCCGTGCGGATCGCGCTGCGCGACGACGAAAGTGCCGGGGAAGCGACGAATGCCGCCGACATCACGCGCCTCATCGAGGCGGGCAAGACGGCGATCGTCGGCGAGTCGTTGCTGGTTGCGACCGCCGATCTCGTCGATGTGGTGATCGACGCGACCGGCAAGCCGGCCGTCGGCGCCGAGATCGGCATGACCGCCATGGAGCACGGCAAGCATCTGGTGATGATGAACGTCGAGGCCGACGTGACCATCGGAGCGCTTCTCAAGCACGAGGCGAAGCGGCTGGGCGTCGTCTATTCGCTGGGCGCCGGCGACGAGCCGTCCTCCTGCATGGAACTGATCGAGTTCGTCTCGGCGATGGGGCATCCGATCGTCGCGGCCGGCAAGGGCAAGAACAATCCGCTCAACCACGATGCGACGCCGGACGCCTATCGGGAGGAAGCCGAGCGGCGCAACATGAACCCGCGCATGCTGGTCGAGTTCGTCGACGGGTCGAAGACGATGGTCGAGATGGCTGCGATCGCCAACGCGACGGGGCTCGTGCCCGACATCGCCGGCATGCATGGGCCGGCCGCCACGCGAGAGGAGCTTTCGAACGTGCTTGTGCCGAAGGCCGATGGCGGTGTTCTTTCGCGCAAGGGCGTGGTCGATTACTCGGTCGGCAAGGGCGTGGCGCCGGGCGTCTTCGTGATCGCCGAGATGGATCATCCGCGCCTGCGCGAACGCATGAGCGACCTGAAGCTGGGTTCCGGACCTTACTACACTTTCTACCGGCCCTATCACCTTACCAGCCTCGAAGTGCCGCTGACCTGCGCGCGCGCCGTGCTCTACGGCAAAGCGGACATGGTGCCGCTCGACCGGCCGGTGGCCGAGGTGTGCGCGGTTGCCAAAAAGGATCTGAAAGCCGGCGACAGGCTCGATGCGATCGGGGAATATTGCTACCGATCGTGGGTCATGACGGTGCCGGAGGCACGGGCCGCGGATGCCGTACCGTGCGGACTGCTCGAAGGCGGAACCGTCACGCGGGCGGTCGCCAAGGGCGAACTCCTGACCAATGCCAACTGCCAGCCCGACCCGCAGTCCAAGCTGCTGGCGCTGCGCCGCCGGCAGGATGCGATGGTGGGCTGATGGCGGCCTCGCCAAACCTCTCCGACTCGCGCTAGGCTCTGTTCTCTTCACAGAGGGACATGGGCATGGGCATCGAAAGTCTTCTCGTCTTCCTGATCGTTGGTGCCATCGCCGGCTGGCTGGCGGGCCTCATCGTCAAGGGCTACGGCTTCGGCATTCTGGGCAACATGGTGGTCGGCATCGTCGGTGCGTTCATCGCCGGCCTGATATTCCCGGCGCTGGGCTTCGCCCTCGGCGGTGGTGTGCTCGCCGCGATCGTGCACGCCACGCTTGGCGCCGTGATCCTGCTCGTCCTGATCCGCCTCGTCCGCTCCGGCTGAGCCACGCTGGTAAGATTTCGTTAATCAGTGTCACCGGTTTTGAAGCCGGTTGGTGTGGAAAGCCTTAATTCGGGCTGCCCGCCACCCCCTTGTTCGCGCATCTTCGCGCCAGCAAGAACAAGGGACAAACCGCGATGAACGACACTCCATGGCAGCGCCGGCTGCATCTGACTGCAAAAATCGTCGGCGCCTATGTCGGCTCGTCTCCGGTGCCTGCCCGTGACGTCACCAGCCTGATCGGGGATGTCGCCGACGCGATCCAGAAACTCGAGACGGGGCACGTCGCGCAGACGGAGACGGCGCCGGTGCCGGTCGTCGCTGTGGCCAAATCGGTGCGCAGCGACAGCATAACCTGCCTCGTCTGCGGTGCGCGGCTGAAGACGCTCAAGCGCCATCTTGAGGTCGCGCACGGTCTCTCGCCGCTGGACTATCGCAGCCAGTTTGGCCTGCCCGCCTCCTATCCGCTCACCGCGCCCGGCTACGCGCAGTTCCGCTCGGCGATCGCCAAGCGCATAGGTCTCGGCGGCAATACTTCCAGCGAATGACAAGCAACCGCCGAAACGGCCGGTAGAAACATCACGAACACGTTCGTTGTTGCGTAACGCCTGCGTGCCTAGACTGATGTCCGGGACGATCAAAGGGCTTGGCAACATGAAACTGCTTTCGATCCTCGTGGTCGCCGTGGGGCTGCTTGGGCTGCAGCCGACACTGGCCTCCGCCGCGTCGCTCGTCGCGCGCGTCAGCATCTCAGAACAGAAAATGACCGTCATCCAGAACGGGCGCGTCATCCACCGCTGGGACGTCTCGACGGCCCGGCGCGGCAAGGTCACGCCGACCGGGCAATGGTCGGCGAAGTGGCTGTCGCGCAACCACCGCTCCAGCCGCTACAACAACGCACCGATGCCCTATGCGATCTTCTACAACGGGCATTACGCCGTGCACGGCACCGATCAGGTCGGGCGGCTGGGCTCGCCGGCTTCTGCTGGCTGCATCCGACTCCATCCGGGCAATGCGGCAAAGCTGTTCGCGCTGACGCAAAGTGTGGGCCTGAAGAACGTCAGGATTATCGTCCAGCGCTGAGGCGCCGGGACTATTCCTCGGCGCTGCGGATCGCCTCGGGGTCGAACTCCGGCTGCGGCGCCTCGTTGGTCGGCTGTCGGGTGAAGCCGCGAATGCCGGGCGCGACTTCCTTTGCGTCGCGCTCGATCTCGAGCGGGCTGACGACATATTCGGCGACCAGCTTCGCGATCGACGCGAGCGCGTGCATGTGGATGCGTTCATAGCCGTGCGAGGCATCGATGCCGAAGGCGACGAGCGCCGTGCGGACGTCATGCCCGGCCTCGATCGCCGAAGCGGAATCCGACCGGTAGTAGCGGAAGATATCCTTCTGGAACGGCAGATCGAGCTCGCGGCAGAGATCGACCAGCTTGCGCGTCAGATGGTAGTCGAAAGGCCCGGCCTGATCGGCCATGGCGATGGTCACGCCGAACTCCGACGAGTTTTGGCCCGGCGCGCTGGTGCCGTTGTCGATCGTCACCATCGACGCGATCTCCGGCGTGACGATGGACGCGGCGCCGACGCCCACTTCCTCGGCGATCGTGAAGAGCCAGTGCACGTCGACGGGCGATGCGCGGCCTGATTCTTCCAACGCCTTTATGGCGGCGAGCGCGATCGCGACGCCGGCCTTGTCGTCGAGATGCCGCGAGACGATGAAGCCGTTGTCGAGGAACTCGGATTGCGGATCGATGCCGACGAAGTCGCCGACATCGATGCCGAGCGCGAGCGTTTCGGCCTTCGAGCGCGTCACGGCATCGAGACGCAGTTCTGCATGCATCCAGCCGATCGGCGCGGTGTCGACCTCTTCGTTGAAAGTATGGCCCGAGGCTTTCGGCGGCAGGATGGTGCCGCGGAACGAGCCGATCTCGGTGAAGAGCGTGACGCGGGCCCCTTCGGCAAAACGCGCCGACCAGTGGCCGATCGGCACAAGCTCCAGCCGGCCGTTCTCCTTTACCATCTTCACCTGCGCGCCCAGCGTGTCCAGATGCGTGACGATGGCGCGGGCGGCCTTGCGGCGGCTGCCCTGACGGATCGCGCGGATGGCGCCGCGGCGGGTGAGTTCGGCCGTGAGCCCGAGCTTTTCCAGCTCGCGCGTCGTATAGCGCACCACCTGGTCGGTGTAGCCGGTGGGGCTGTAGATCGACAGCAGTTCCTTCAGCTGGCGCGCCAGATAGGCCTCGTCGATCGTGATCGAGGCGGCAATGTCCGTCGTCGTCGCAGTCACCGTCCCAGCGCCCTCGCTGCAGCCTTCTGGCCCGACATCGGGAAGAGCAGATCGACGAAGCGCTCCGCGGTCGGCTGCGGCTCGTGATTGGCAAGCCCCGGGCGCTCATTGGCCTCAATGAAAATGTAATCCGGCTGGCTCGCAGACTTCACGATGAAGTCGATGCCGACGACCGGGATGTCGATCGCACGGGAAGCGGCGCAGGCTGCCTCGACCAATGCGGGATGCACTTCCGCCGTCACATCGTGGATCGAGCCGCCGGTGTGCAGGTTCGCCGCCTTGCGGACCATGATCTCGACGCCGCTTTCGGGAACATCGTCCAGCGAAAAGCCGGCCTCCGCGAGGCAGCGCTCCGTTTCGCCGTCGAGCGGAATGCGGCTTTCGCCACCGGTCGCAGCCGCACGGCGTCGCGACTGGCTTTCGATGAGCGCGCGCACGGTGCTAGACCCGTCGCCGACGATGTGCGGCGGGCGACGGATGGCGGCCGCCACCAGTCGATGGTCGATAACGACGAGGCGCAGATCGGCGCCGTCGAAGCAGGCCTCCAGAAGCACACGGTCGCAGATGTCGCTTGCGACCGCGATGGCCGCCTTAACGTCTTCGAGCGTCGATAGTCCGACGGCGACGCCCTTGCCCTGCTCGCCGCGGGCCGGCTTCACGACCACCTTGCCGTGCTTCTCGATGAAGGCGGACAGCGCCTCGTCATCGGCGTCGGCCGACATCTGCTCGGGCACCGACAGGCCGGCCTTTTCGACGACGCGACGGGTGACGGCCTTGTCGTCGCAGATCGACATGGCGATCGCCGAAGTGAGTTCCGTCAGGCTTTCGCGACACACCACCGAGCGGCCGCCGTGCGAGAGCCGGAAGAAGCCGCCCTCGGCATCCGTCACTTCGACGCCGACGCCGCGCCGACGGGCTTCGTCGACGATCAGCCGCGCATAAGGGTTGAGGCCCTCATAGCCCTCGATCGGTCCGGAATAGAGCTTCTCGTTGATGGTGTTCTTACGCTTGACGGCAAAGACCGGGACGCGGCGGAAGCCGAGCTTCTCGTAGAGCCCGATCGCCTGCTCGTTGTCGTGCAGCACCGACAGGTCCATGAAGGCGGAACCGCGCGCCTGAAAATGCTCGGCAAGGCGGCGCACCAGCATTTCGCCGACGCCGGCATGGCGGGCCTGGGGATCGACTGCGAGGCACCAGAGCGAGGAGCCCTTCTCCGGATCGCCGAAGGCGCGGACATGGTCGATGCCCGTCACCGTGCCGATGATCTCGCCGGTGTGCTCGTCCTCGGCCACGAGATAGGTAATCGCGCGGTTGTCACGGTTCGACCAGAAGATGTCGGGGCGCACCTGCACCATGCCGCGCGCGGCATAGATCGTGTTCACCGCGTCGGCGTCGGCCGCAGAAGAGAGCCGGCGGATGAAGTAGCCGCGCGGCTTGCGCCGGCCCGTGCGATACGTCGCCAGATCGAGGCGGAAGGTGTGCGAGGGGTCGAGGAAGACCTCCTGCGGCGCCAGCGCCAGAAGCACATGCGGATCGGGCACGTAGAAGGCAATGTCGCGGCGCGACGGGCCCTCGTCGCGCAAGACCTCCAGCAGCGCCGCGCCATCCTCATAGGTGTTGGCGAAGATCAGCCGGCCCCAGCCGCAATCGACGCAGCAACCGCCGCCCGTTTCCGGAGCGGCGGCGAATGACGGCTTGGCGGATTCGTTGCGCATGCGCCGGAGCCGGTGGCCCAGCGCCTTGTCGCTGCGACCCCGGACGGTCTTGTCGTCGGCAGCCGTGTTGCGTGTCATGAGGTCATATCCCATGGGTCTGGAGCCACAGTTCGAGAAGGCCGACCTGCCAGAGCTCGGAGCCCTGCAGTGGCGTGATGTGATCGGACGGGTTGGCGAACAGCGTGTCGAGATAGTCCTGACGGAACAGGCCACGATCGCGTGCCGCCTGCGAGGACAGCGCATCGCGGACCATGTCGAGGTAGGGGCCGTCGACATATTTCAGCTGGGGCACCGGAAAGTAGCCCTTCTTGCGGTCGATGACCTCCGAAGGGATCACGCGGCGCGCAGCGTCCTTCAGAACGCCCTTGCCGTTGTGCTTGAGCTTTTCCTCCGGCGGGATGCGGGCGGCGAGTTCGACCAGATCGTGATCGAGGAACGGCACGCGCGCCTCCAGGCCCCAGGCCATCGTCATATTGTCGACGCGCTTGACCGGATCGTCGACCAGCATCACGTGGCTGTCGAGGCGCAATGCGGCGTCGACCGGGGTCTCCGCGCCCTCGCCCTGCAGATGGTGGGCTACCAGTTCGCGGCTAAAGTCCTCGTCGATAAGCCAATCCTTGTTAAGCTGGCGACCGAGGGTCTCATGCGTGCGGTCGAAGAAGACGCGCGCGTAGTCGCCGGCGACGTCCCTCGAGCCGGCCAGCGGCGGGTACCAGTGATAGCCGCCGAAGACCTCGTCGGCGCCCTGGCCCGACTGCACCACCTTGATGTGCTTCGAGACCTCCTTCGACAGAAGGTAGAAGCCGACATTGTCGTAGGAAACCATCGGTTCGGACATGGCCGCGAACGTGCCGGGCAACGCGTCCATGAGCTCGCTGCCGGGAACGAAGATCTTGTGATGGTCAGTGCCGAAGCGCTCGGCGATCAGGTCCGAATAGACGAACTCGTCGCCCTTCTCGCCATTGGCTTCCTCGAAGCCGACCGAGAAGGTCATCAGGCCATGCTGGCCGGCTTCGGCGAGCAGGCCGACGATGACGGAGGAATCGACGCCGCCCGAAAGGAGCACGCCGACGGGCACGTCGGCGACCATGCGACGCTTGACGGCGGTGCGGAGTGCCTCAAGCACGCGGTCCGTCCACTCCTCCGACGTCACCTTGGCATCGTCCGGATGGCGGCTATAGGTCGGCTGCCAGTAGACCGTATCGGTCATCTTGCCGGTGGGCTCGATCACACGGACGGTCGCAGGCGGCAGCTTGCGCACGCCCTTGATGATCGTGCGCGGCGGCGGCACGACGGCGTGGAAGCTCATGTAGTTGTGGAGCGCGTAGCGATCGATCGAGGTATCGACGTCGCCTGCCGCCAGCAGCGCAGGCAGCGAGGACGCGAAGCGGATCGAATGGTCGGTCTCGGCCAGATAGAGCGGCTTGATGCCGAAGCGGTCGCGCGCCATCACCACGCGGCCGGAATCGCGCTCGTGCAGCACGAAGGCGAACATGCCCTTGAAGCGCTTCACGCAGTCCGTGCCCCAGGCATGGTAGGCCTTGACGATGACTTCGGTATCGCCGGTCGAGAAGAAGTCGTAGCCCTTGGCTTCGAGCTCCGCGCGCAGTTCGGGATAGTTGTAGATGCAGCCGTTGAAGGCGATGGTGATGCCGAGCTGGGCGTCCACCATGGGCTGGCGCGCCTTCACCGACAGGTCGATGATCGACAGGCGCCGATGCGCAAGCGCCACGGCGTTATGCAGCACCAGGCCCGAGCCGTCGGGCCCGCGCGGCGCGATCGCCTCCATCATCTTCGAGACTGCAACGGGCGACGGCTGTGCGCCATCGAACCGAACTTCTCCGCAAATTCCACACACGGTCTGTCTACGACCCTCCGTTGTTCGTTGTCTTTCAGCGAGCTTAGTTATATATCTGATGATTAGATGTCAAATGAATGACCTAGAGCCCCGATGCCCTCTGCCCGGCCCAACGCCCTACCGAATGACAAGTTCCCCGCCGACGACCTGCGCCAAGTCGAGAAGGCGGTGCGTCGCATCGTGCGAGCGCACGATCTTCAGTCGAAGGCCATGAGCAAGGCCTACGGCGTCACGCTCGGGCAGCTGGCGATCATGCGCGGAATGGCGGAGCTGGGCGAAGTGACGTCTGTGGCGCTGTCGGCCTATGCCGACATCAGCGCCGCGACCGTGGTGACGGTCCTCGACAATCTGGAGGAGCGCGGCCTCGTGCAGCGTTACCGATCGGGCAGCGACCGCCGCGTCGTCCATACGAGGCTGACGCCGGCCGGCCAGAAGACGGTCGTGGAAGCCCCCGCTCCGCTGGGAGCCACCTTCTCGGAGCGGTTTTCGGCGCTACCTCCAGGCGAGCGCGCGGAACTGGCCGCAACGCTGTCCCGCTTCGCCGCAATGCTTGCGCCTGCGGGCGGCAAGGATGGCAGGGTGGAAGGCTAGCGCGCCGTGTTGCGGGTTGCGAGCGCGCGTTCCCAGGCGAGTGCGTGCTCGACGATGAGGTCGAGATCGTCGAGCTGCGGCTGCCAGCCGAACTCCTGCCGCGCGCGGGTGGAATCGGCGACGACCGAGACCGCATCGCCGGGGCGTCGGTCGGAGAGGCGGACCTCGAAGTCGTTGCCGGTTGCGCGGCGCACGGCATCGACGACGTCGAGCACCGAATAGCCGCGGCTATAGCCGCAATTGGCGATCAGGCTGGAACCGCCGCCGCGCAGACGCTGCAGCGCGAGGCGGTGGGCGGCTACGAGGTCGCCGACATGGATGTAGTCGCGGATGCAGGTGCCGTCGCGTGTCGGATAGTCGGTTCCGAACACGTCGAGATGGGAGCGTTTGCCGAGCGCCGCTTCCGAGGCGACCTTGATCAGATGCGTCGCGCCGCGGGTCGACTGGCCGGTGCGCCCGCGCGGGTCGGCGCCGGCGACATTGAAGTAGCGCAGCGCCGTGTAGGCGAAATCATGCGCCGCTGCGGCATCCGCCAGCATCCACTCGCTCATCAGCTTCGAGCGGCCATAAGGCGAGGCGGGCGAGAGCGGATGCTCCTCGCGCACTGGCTCGTCGCCGGCCGAACCGTAGACGGCGGCGGTGGACGAAAAGATAAAGTGGCGTACGCCGCCCTTCACGGCGGCCTCCACCAGCGCGCGCGTCCTGACCGTGTTGTTGTCGTAGTAGCTGAGCGGGTCGGAGACCGAATCCGGCACGACGACGGATCCGGCAAAATGGATGATCGCGTCGACCTTGTGCTCTCGGATGAGCGCGCCGACGAGCGCCTGGTCGGCGATGTCGCCCACCACGAGCTTCGCTTCGGGGGCCACCGCCCAGTCGAAGCCGGTCGACAGGCGGTCGAGGACGACGACCTCCTCGCCTGCATCCAGCAATTCCCAGACCATGTGACTGCCGATATAGCCGGCGCCGCCCGTCACCAGAACGCTCATGCGAAACCCTTCACCACGAAACCGTGGCAGAATCCATGACAGGAAATGCCTAAGGAAGCGTGGGCGTCAGTTCGCCTCGATCCACCGCGCTATGCGGTCGGCGGCCTCTTCGACGAGATCGAGCCGGCGGTGGAAGCAGGCGCGGAAGAAGCGCTCGCCGCCGGGGCCGAAGGCCGTACCCGGCGCGAGGCCGACCTTCGCCTCCTCGACCAGCCGGAAGGCGGCCGTGCGGGTGTCCGTCACGCCGTCGATCTCGAAGAAATGGTAGAAGGCTCCGGCCGGTGCCGAGGCGCGGACCCTGCCGGTGGCGTTGAGCCGAGAGGCGATCAGGTCGCGGGCGCGCCCGGCGCGCTCGATCTGCTCGGCGAGGAACGCGTCGCCCTCCTCCAGCGCCGCGATCGCGCCGCGCTGCAGGAAGGGCGGCACGCCCGAGGTGGAATACTGGACGAGGTTCTCGAAGACCTGCCCGAGCGCAGGGTCGATCCTGAGCCAGCCGATGCGCCAGCCGGTCATCGCCCAGTTCTTGGAAAAGGTGTTGACGTAAAGGATACGATCCTCGGGCTCGGTCACGTCCATGAAGGAGGCCGCACGTTCGCCGCCATAGTGGAACAGCGCATAGATCTCGTCGGCGATGATCCACAGACCATGCCGCCGCGCGACTGCCAGGATGGCTGCGAGCGTCTCGCGATCGGCCGTCCAGCCGGTCGGGTTCGACGGCGTGTTGATGAACATCGCCTTCGTCGACGGCGTTATCGCCGCCTCGATCGCGTCGACGTCGCACATCCACCCGTTGCCGGCCTGGCGGAGCGGCACGGGCACCGGCCGTCCGCCGGAGACACCGAGCGCGGCCGGGAAGTTCGGCCAGGCGGGCGTGAGGTAGATCACCTCGTCACCGGCACCGGCGACCGCATCGACCGCCATGGTGATCGCGTGCATGCCGCCGCAGGATACGATGAACTCGTCGGCCGAAAACGGCTTGCCGAAATGGCGTTGGTGGAAGCGGGCGAGCGCTTCGCGGAGTTCCGGCACACCACGCTGCCAGGTGTAGAAGGTCTCGCCGCCGGCCAGTGCCTTCGTCGCGGCATCGCTGATGAAGGACGGCGTCGGCAGATCGCTTTCGCCGGCCCAGAGCGGGATCAGGCCGGGCACCTGCCGGCCCTTGTTGACGACGGCGACGATGCCGCTTTCCGGCGCGGCGAGAGCCGCCGCGCGCAGCGTTTCCAGCTTGGTCATTCTATCCGATCCCATCGGCCGGCCGGACGCGCCGGCCAGCCTTTCGATGTCAGTTCAGGGGCGCCTTGCCAAGAGATCGCGGATTTCCGTGAGCAGCTGGACGTCGGCGGGCGGCGGCGCGGCGACGGCGGCCGCCTCCTCCTGGCGTACGAGACGGCGGCGCATGTTGTTCACCGCCTTGACCATCAAGAAGATGATGAAGGCCAGGATGAGGAAGTTGATGATCACGGTGATGAAGTTGCCATACGCGAAAACCGCACCCTGCTCGCGCGCCGCAGCAAGAGTGCTGGCCGTCACGTTCGGCGACAGAGCGAGGAAGTAGTTCGAGAAGTCGAAGCCGCCGAAGATGGCACCGACGACCGGCATGACGATGTCGTCGACGAGCGACGAGACGATCAGCCCGAAAGCCCCGCCGATGATGATGCCCACGGCAAGGTCGATGACATTGCCCTTGGCGATAAATTCCTGGAATTCCTTGATCATTGCCGAACCCCTCATTCGAGCGGGAGGCTACCGCGACTCTCGCGCAGCCCTGCCACGTCCAAAGCATAAGCAAATTTCCGTGCCGGGCAGAAGAGGGTCCCGTCCGTCGAGCGTCGAATGGACAGGGTCGGCGGCATATGCTTGCTTCGATGGGAGGGCTCAGGGAGGACGAGCGCGCGTGCAAGGCTGGGTCATCGTCATCGTGGCGATCGCGTATGTCACGCTCCTGTTCTGGATCGCCAGCATCGGCGACCGGCGCAAGCATCTCGTGGCCGGACGCTGGCGGCCCTACATCTATGCGCTGTCGCTCGCGATCTACTGCACGTCCTGGACGTTTTTCGGCTCGGTCGGACTGGCCACCGAGCACGGCTTCGAGTTCCTCGCGATCTATATCGGACCGGTGCTGGTCTTCCTGTTCGGCTACCCGCTGCTGCGCCGCGTGTTCCGGCTGACGAAGTCGGAAAACATCACCTCGATCGCCGACTTCCTTGCCGCGCGCTACGGCAAGAGCTTCATGGTGGGCGCCATCGCGACGCTGATCGCGACCGTCGGCGTGGTTCCCTACATCGCGCTGCAATTGAAAGCGATCTCGGGCACGGTCAGCCTGATGGTGGAGCACTATAATGGCGCGCCGCCCTCGATCGACTTCTTCATCTCCGACATCTCGCTGCTCGTCGCCCTGCTTCTGGCGCTGTTTGCGATCCTGTTCGGCACCCGCCACGCCGATGCGACCGAGCACCAGGACGGTCTGATCCTGGCGATCGCGGTCGAATCGATCGTCAAGCTCTTCGCCTTCCTCGCTGTCGGCTTTGCAGTCGTCTGGCTCTATTTCGGCGGCCCGGGAGATCTCATCGCCCAATCGCGGGCCGATCCGCGCGTGGTGACGGCGTTCACCTATCCGACCTCGCTCGGCACCTGGCTCGTCATGACCTGCCTCAGCGCCTTCGCGATCGTCATGCTGCCGCGGCAGTTCTACGTCACTTTCGTCGAGAACCGCATCGAGCGGGACCTGAAGACCGCAACCTGGCTCTTCCCACTCTACCTCGTCCTGATCAACGTGTTCGTGGTGCCGGTCGCCTATGCCGGCCTGCTCCTGATCGGGCCGGGGCGCGATGCCGATCTATACGTCCTCTCGCTGCCGCTGATGTTCGGGCAGGACATGCTCGCCATGCTCGTCTTCATCGGTGGGCTTTCGGCCGCGACCGCCATGGTGATCGTCGCCTGCGTCGCGCTCTCGATCATGGTGTCGAACTACCTCGTGCTCCCCTTCTTCCTGCGTCGCATCGTGTCGCCGCAGACCGGCAAGGGCGACGATTGGGGCCAGTTGATCCTCAATGCGCGTCGCGCGGCGATCTTCATCGTGCTCATCGCGGCGTTCCTCTACTACAGGGGCACGACCGGCAATGCGCGGCTCGCGGCGATCGGCCTCATCTCTTTTGCGGCCATCGCGCAGTTTGCCCCCGCCTTCCTCGGCGGGCTGATCTGGCGCGGGGCAAACAGCCGCGGCGCGGTCGTCGGTATGACGGCCGGCACGCTCGTCTGGGCCTATACGCTGCTCATCCCGTCCATCGCCTCGCCGAACCTGTCGCTCGTCGTCAACGGTCCATTCGGCATCGAGGCGCTGCGGCCGCAGGCCCTGTTCGGCACCGAGGCGCTGCCGTTGAACCACGGCGTGCTCTGGAGCCTCGCCATCAACACGATCGGCTTCGTGCTCGGATCGCTGTCGCGCTCGGCCCGGCCGCTGGAGCGTATCCAGGCCGCGCTGTTCGTGCCGCGTGACGCCAGCCCGATGCCCAGCCGGCGGCGTTTTCGAACGGCCGTCACCGTCAACGAACTCAAGGATGCAGTGTCGCGCTACCTCGGCGTGGAGCGCACCGAGCGCTCGTTCGAGAGCTTCTCGCTGCGCGAAGGGCGCTCGCTGCTCGGCAATGAACAGGCGAACGCCTCTCTGATCCGCTTTTCCGAGCAGCTTCTTGCAAGCGCCGTCGGCACGTCGTCGGCACGGCTCATCCTGTCGCTTCTCTTCCAGCGCAACGATACCTCGGCGCGCGAGGCGTTCAGGCTTCTTGACGACGCATCGGAAGCCCTCCAGCAGAATCGCGACCTCCTGCAGACCGCGCTCGACCAGATGGAGGAAGGCGTTACCGTCTTCGACCGGGATTTCCAGCTGACCTGCTGGAACCGGCAATTCCGCGCGCTGTTCGACCTGCCCGACGAGATGGGCCAGGTCGGCGTCTCGCTGCACCATGTGCTGCGCTTCCTCGCCCAGCGCGGCGACATCCCGGCAGGCTCCGAAAACGAGATGCTGAACCGGATGACGTGGTTCGGCGAGGTCTGGACGATGGAGCTGAAGCTCAGCAAGCGCATCGTCGAACTGAGGACCAACCCGATGCCCGATGGCGGGCTGGTGGCGACCTATACGGACATTACCGCGCGCGTCGAAGCCGACCTCGCCTTGAAGCGCGCCAACGAGACGCTCGAAAACCGCGTGGCGAGCCGCACGGCCGAACTCGTCCGCGTCAACGAGGAGCTTGCGCAGGCGCAGATGCTCGCCGAGGAGGCCAATCTCGGCAAGACGCGGTTCCTGGCCGCCGCCGGCCACGACATCCTGCAGCCGCTCAACGCCGCGCGGCTCTACTGCGCGTCGCTTGCAGAACGGCACGGCTCGGGCGAGGTCGGCGAAGGCGTCGCCAACATCGAATCCGCGCTCGAATCCGTCGAGGCGATCCTGGGCGCGGTGCTCGACATCTCCCGCCTCGACACAGGCGCGATGAAGCCGCAGCCGAAGGCATTCCGCATCGACCAGCTCCTGCGCCAGATCCAGACGGACTTCCTGCCGCAGGCAGCTGCCAAGGGTTTGCAGCTCACGGTCCTGCCGACGTCCCTGGTGGTGAAGACGGACCGCAATCTGCTGCGCCGCCTGATTCAGAACCTCGTCTCCAACGCGATCAAGTACACCCGCACGGGCCGCATCCTGATCGGGGTCAGGCGGCGGGGGGAACTGCTCGAAGTCCAGGTGCTGGACACAGGCATCGGTATCGATCCGTCCAAGCTCAATACGGTCTTCAACGAGTTCACGCGACTGAAGGAGGGCATCGCCGAGGCACAAGGGCTGGGGCTCGGACTGTCGATCGTCGACCGCATTGCGCGCGTGCTGCAGCTCGAGATCCGCATCTTCTCCACCAAGGGGCGCGGCACGCGGTTTTCCGTCATCCTGCCCGTCTGGCAGCAGATGCCGGAGATTGCCCCGCAGGAGCGGAGCCGCGCGCAGCCGCAGCACGACCAGCGGCTCGAAGGCGTGTCCGTGCTCTGCATCGACAACGACCAGCGCATTCTGGACGGCATGCGGCAGGTGCTCGAAAACTGGGGCTGCCGCGTGGAAACGGCGCGCGGCTTCGCGCCGCTCGTGCATGCCGGCCTGCCGCCGCGACCGGACGTCATGCTGGTCGACTATCATCTCGACAATGAGGACGGCATCAGCGTCGTCAGCCAGTTGCGCAGCGTCTACGGGCCGGACCTGCCGGCCGTGCTCGTGACGGCCGACCGCTCCACGGAAGTGCGCGAGGCGGCCCAGGTGCTCGACGTCGCGATCATCCACAAGCCGGTGAAGCCGGCTGCGCTGCGCGCGGTGCTGGCACGGCACAGGCGGATGCTGTCGGCTGCCGAATGATCAGGCGAGCGAGATCGTCGGGTCGGTGCCGATGCGCGAGAGCATTATGACGGCCTGCGTGCGGCTGTCGACGCCGAGCTTCTGCAGGACGGCGGAGACATGCGCCTTGACGGTCGCCTCGGAGACGTCGAGCTCGTAGGCGATCTGCTTGTTCAGGAGCCCGTCAGCCAACATCGTGAGCACGCGCGTCTGCTGCGGCGTCAGCGTCTTCAGCCGCACGATCAGGTTCGACACGTCGCGGTCGCCCTCGATGCCGAGATCGAGATCGCCGGGCTGCAGCAGCCCGCCATCGAGCACGGTGCGCACGCCGTTCCTGATGTCTTCCATGCTGGCGGATTTGGAGATGAAGCCGGAGGCGCCGAGTTCGAGCGCGCGACGGATGGTGGTCGCGTCGTCATGCGCGGACACGATGACGACCGGCAGCGTGGCATTCATGCCCTTCAGTGCGACGAGGCCAGCCAGCCCGCTCGTGCCGGGCATGGACAGGTCAAGCAGGACGAGATCGACGTCTGGATGGTCTCCGACGGCGCGCTTGGCGCTCTCGAAATCGCCCACCTCGGCGATTTGCAAATCCTCATCGAGCCCGGACAGAGCCTGACGCAAGGCGCCGCGAAAGAGCGGATGATCGTCGGCGATGATAATACTCAGCCTGGCGTCCAAAACCTCTCCCCGATCGCGCGTCGGCTCCTCCCTGCGCACCTGTCGATAATGCCCCCCTTCGGCCACAATTCAAGCGCGGCAAGCGGCAGCGCGACTTTATCCTCGCTTCTTCGTGATTTGTCGGAACTGCTGCGCTGCACCATCGTTGTGCGGCATCGTCACGCGATCTCCAGGAGACGCCGATGGAAAAGCTGCACGAAATCGCCGTCTTCTGCGTTGGCCGCGCGGTCATGTTCGCCAGCCTCGGCATCTTCTGCGTGATGTTCGCCTTCTCGTTCAATCCCGCCTGGGCGTTCCGCGCCGGCGCGATCATGACGCTGGGGCTTGCGGCGATCCTCGTCGGCAAGGCCGTGATGGCCGGCAGCAGGCAGCCGCGCAAGACCGAGGTCTGGCTCTACCTCGAAGAGAAGTCCCGGCCGCGCACGGACCACGCGCAACGCTATTTCTCGCAGGTGCTGCGCGACGTCTATGCCAGCTTCGCCAAGATGTGCCTGCTGATCGCCTGCGGCATGTTCGGCATCTCGGTCATCCTGTCGCTGATCGGCTTCCAGTTCGTCGCGGCCCAGGCCTCGGCCTACTGACGTCAGATGCGCGAGGGATCGCCCTCGCCATCTTCGAGGTCGCGTGCAATCCCCATGAACCGGCGCATGAAGCGCTCCATCACCGAGAGCGAGCGCTCGAACTCCTCGTCGGAGGGAAGCTGGCCGCTGGCCTGGGGCACTGCCGCGATCTGCGCTTCGAGCGCGGCGATGCGGGCTTCCAGGTCGGCAACGGTCGTGGCTGCCGAACCCGTCTCGGTCGCCGGATCGCATGTCAGGCCGCCGGACGCTTCGCGGCAGAGCCACATCCGTCCCGTCCGCGTGTCCATGCGGACATAACCGTCTTCCGTTCGCTCGAGCTGAAAGGCACCGCCTTCCTGCGCCGGCACGGGGTTAGCGGCCAGAAGCGTCAGGGTGGTGGCGATCATCAAGGTCTTCATCACGATCTCCCGTGCCCCCAGCCCGATCCTGCGCCTCCGTCCAGCACCGAGCAAGCGCTTTCGCGACAGGCGGCTTGCCGCTATAGGGCGGGCATGAACGAGATCGTTTACAAGATCGTGGGACAGGACCAGTGGCGCGAGGCGCTCGACAAGGGCGTCTTCGACGGCGCGCCGGTCGACCTTGCCGATGGCTTCATCCATTTTTCGACCGGTGCGCAGGTGCGCGAGACGGCGCGGCGGCATTTTGCCGGACAGACCGACCTGCTGCTCGTGGCTTTCGACAGCGATGCGCTGGGCCCGGAGCTGAAGTTCGAGCCGTCGCGCGGCGGCGACCTGTTCCCGCATCTCTACGGGCCACTCGACCCCGCGCTTGCGCTTTCCGTGACGCCGCTGCCGATCGATGAGGATGGCGCGCATCGCTTTCCGGACGGCATCGCATGAACCCGCTTATCGACCGCTTGGCGCGCCGGGCGCTCTTCAAGCTCGATCCCGAGACGGCGCACAATCTGTCGATCGCGGCCCTCGCCTGGCCCGTGAAGCTCGCCGGGCCGGTAGAGCCCGATCCGGCGCTGGCCCTCACCGTCGCCGGCATCGACTTTCCGAATCCGCTCGGCATGGCGGCCGGCTACGACAAGAATGCGCGCGTGCCGGATGGCCTGCTGTCGCTCGGTTTCGGCCATGCGGAGGTCGGTACCGTCACGCCGCGGCCGCAGGACGGCAATCCGCGCCCGCGCATCTTCCGGCTGGAGGAGGACGCCGCCGTCATCAACCGGCTCGGCTTCAACAATGATGGCCATGCGGCGGTCGAGCAGCGGCTGCAGGTGCGGCGCCAGAAAGGCATCGTCGGCGTCAATGTCGGGGCGAACAAGGATTCGCCCGACCGGATCGCCGATTTCGCCGAAGGCGTGCGCCGTTTCGCGCCGCTGGCTAGCTATCTTACCGTCAATGTCTCCTCGCCCAATACGCCAGGTCTTCGCGACCTGCAGGGGCGCGCGCAGCTCGCCGCCCTGCTGTCCGCCGTGAGGCAGGCGCGAGCGGAGGCTGTCGGCTATGGCGATCGCCACGTGCCGATCTTCCTCAAGATCGCGCCGGACCTGACGCAGGGGGATCTCGAAGACGTCGCCGAAGAAGCGCTGGTGTCGGGCATCGACGGGCTGATCGTGTCGAACACGACGCTGTCGCGCGTCGGGCTCACCAACCAGACGGCTGCGCAAGCCGGCGGGCTTTCGGGCCGGCCGCTGTTCGAGCGCGCGACGACGGTGCTCGCGCGCATGCGGCTGCTCGTCGGGCCGGAATTTCCGCTGATCGGCGTCGGCGGGGTCGAGAGCGCGCGCACCGCATTGACGAAGATCAAGGCCGGGGCCGACCTCGTCCAGATCTACACCGGCTTCATCTATGGCGGCACGGCGCTGCCGGGGCAGATCCTGAGGGAGCTTTCGAGCCTCGTTCGCACTGAGGGCGTCGGTTCGATCCGGGCCCTGCGCGACCGCGAGACGGCCGCCTGGGCCGCCCGCCCCCTCGACTGAAGCTCAACCTTCGAAGGTCTGCCGCTCGCGACGCGGCAGCACCGCAAGCAGGCTCAGCCCCCGCGCCCACAGGAAGATGTGCATCGCCGCCCACAGGCCGTGATTGCCGTAGAGTGCGCCGAGCCCGAGCAGTGCCACGACGTAAAGCGCGAAAGACAGGAGCATCATGTTGCGCATGTCGCTCGACCAGGTCGCGCCGATGAAGACGCCGTCCATCTGGAAGGCGAGCACGCCGGCGACGGCCGTGAGCGCCGCCCAGGGCAAATAGGTGGCGGCGGCCGCGCGCACCTCGTCCGACGTCGTCATCAGCGCGATGAGCGCATCGCCGAAAAGGAGGAAGATCGCGGCGATGACACCGGCAAAGAGGAAGCCCCAGAGCGCCGTCAGCCGCACCGTATCCCGGAAGGCAGGCCGCCATCTTGCGCCGACCGCACGGCCGGCAAGCTGCTCGGCGGCGGCGGCAAACCCGTCGAGCAGATAGCCTGCGAGCAGGAAGAAGTTCATCAGCACCGCATTGGCCGCCAGCGTCAGCGTGCCCTGCTGCGCGCCCTGCCGGGCAAGAAGCGCAAAGGCGCCGAGGAGCACGAAGGAGCGGATCATGATGTCGCGGTTGAGCGACATCATCGCCTTCAGCGCCGTCATGTCGCGCAACGCGCCGGGACGCATCGGCGCAAGGTTCGCAAAGCGCCGGACGACGAGCGTCAGGCCGAGGACCGCCGCGATCGTCTCGCCTGCGACCGTGCCCCAGGCGACGCCCTCGAGACCCCAGCCGAGCGTCAGCCCGAAATAGATCGAGAGCGCGATGTTGCCGAGGTTGAGGATCACCTGGAAGCCGAGCGCCAGTGCCCCCTCCCCGCGCCCGAGCAGGTAGCCGAGCACGACATAGTTGATCAGCGAGATCGGCGCGGAGACGAGACGGATCAGCACGTAGGTGGCGAGCGCCTCGTTGACGCGCGGCTCGCCGGCGATGAACCATTGTCCGGCTGCGGCGATCAGCGGCCCGATCAGGAAGAGGATCACGCCGAAGACGACGGCGAGCACCGTCGCGCGCCAGAATATCGCCTTTTCCTCCAGCGCATCGTCGCGTCCGAAAGCCTGCGCGACGAGGCCGGTCGTGCCGGAGCGGAGGAAATTGAAAGTGGAAAAGACGACGTCGAAGACGATCGCGCCGGCGGCGAGGCCTGCGAGAAGCGCGGCATCGCCCAGTTGCCCGACGACGGCAGTGTCGACGATGCCGAGTAGCGGCGTCGTGAGGTAGGCAAGTGTCATCGGCAGGGCAACTGCGAAGACCAGCCGGTTGGTGACGGTGAAGGGTCGCGGCACGGCGGAAGGGTTGGCGGCGTCCAAATCGGCGATCCTCGTTCGCCCGTCTTCTAGGGCGAAGCCGGCGTCGCCGGAAGAGGCCAGACCGGCTGCGGCATGCGGCCATCTTCCAGTGCGTCCGGTTTGCGCCATGTTGCCTGCACATGCCTCTGCCGATCGTCCACCATCCCGACTACGACGCGCGCTTCGACGCGAAGCATCGCTTCCCGATGGGCAAATATCGCTTCCTGATGGAAGAGCTGCGCAGCCGCGGGCTCGTTGCCGACGGTGCGCTGCATCAACCTGCACCTGCTGATGCCGACCTGTTGTCGCTCGCGCATGCGCCGGATTATGTCGAGCAGGTGATCGCGTGCCAGGTGCCCGAAGCGGTCGAACGCGAGATCGGCTTTCCGGTCGACGAGCGCGTGTCGCGCCGCGCGCGGCTGGCGACGGCCGGCACGCTTCTCGCTGCCCGACTGGCGCTCGAGACGGGGCTTGCCTGCAACACCGCCGGCGGCAGCCACCACGCGCGTCGCGGCGGCGGGGCCGGCTTCTGCACCTTCAACGACGTCGCTGTCGCCGCGCTGGCGCTGTTGAAGGAAGGCGCGGTTCGGCGCGTCCTGGTCGTGGATCTCGACGTGCATCAGGGCGATGGCACGGCCGACATCCTGATGAACGAGCCGCGCGCCTTCACCTTCTCCATGCATGCGGAGAAGAACTATCCAGTCCGCAAGGTCCCGTCCGATCTGGATGTCGCTTTGCCCGACGCGCTCGACGACGACGCTTATCTCGCCCGCCTGGAGCAGGTACTGCCCATGCTCGAACCCTATGCGCGGCCGGACCTCGTCTTCTACAATGCCGGGGTCGATCCGCACCGTGACGATAAGCTCGGGCGCCTGTCATTGAGCGATGACGGCCTCAGGCGACGCGATGCGCTGGTGCTGGAAACATTCCGCGACCGCGGCATTCCCGTCTGCGGCGTGATCGGCGGCGGCTATGGCACCGACGCGCGCGAAATCGCGCGACGCCACGCAATCCTGTTCGAGACCGCGGCCGCGCTCGCCTGATCAGCGGCGATAGCTGAAGAGACGCAGGAGCAGGAAGACCGGCACCACGATTGCTGCGCCCAGCAGCAGATAGTGGCCGAACCGGTAGAACGCCTCGAAGCCCATGTTCCACAGGCGCTGCGCGAACTCGACGATCGTGTCGAGAACGTCGATCGGATACCAACCGAAAGCGCTCATCAGGATGCCGACAAGGAAGGACAGAAGCAGCAGCTTCATGAAGACCCGGAACGGCGTGTCACCCAGAAATCGCGTCAGTCCCGACATTCGCTCATGCCCTTTCGTGGCTTGTGCGCTCGCAGATACGCATCGCTTGAGACCGCTTCAAGGCACCCTGCGATTTGCGGCCCCTTAACCATGCGCGCCATTGAGGGGTTCACAGACCGGTGATCCAATGCGACGTTCGCGTGAGTGGCGGGGTGGCGGAATGGCACGTAGCGGGGGTGCATCCTCGGTATCCTGGTTCGAATCCAGGCCCTGCCTCCAACCTCTTTCCTAAACTGCAAACACCCTGGCGCGCCGGAAACGGATCCTTCCCGATCGGCCCGTTGCGACGTCGGCATCCGGTTCGACGTCGATCTCGACGGCGTTCCCGGCATCGGTCGCCAGAAGCAGGCGACGGCCCTCGGCGCGGTCTATGACGCGCAGGATGCGGGCCGGAAGCCCCTCGCCCTCCGCACTCCAGTCGAGATCGGACGGCCGCGCAAGCACTTCCGCCTTGCCATCCGCGACGCCCGCAGCCGCAAGCCGATAAGCTGCGATCTCGGCCACGCCGCCGCGCACCTGCGCCTCGAACCGGTTGGTGTCGCCGAGGAAGCGCATGACGAAGGGTGATAGCGGGTCGCGGCAGACCTCTTCCGGCGTTCCCTCCTGCACGATGCTGCCCTGGTCGAGGATCACGACGCGGTCGGCGAGATCGAGTGCCTCTTCCTGGTCGTGCGTGACGAAGAGCGTCGTGATGCCGAGCTCCTCGTGGATATCGCGCAGCCAGCGGCGCAGGTCGCGCCGCACATTGGCGTCGAGCGCGCCGAAGGGCTCGTCCAGCAGTAGCACGCGCGGATCGACGGCAAGGGCACGTGCAAGCGCCACACGCTGGCGCTGGCCGCCGGAAATCTGCGCCGGAAAGCGGCTGCCGAGCCCGTCGAGCTGCATCAGGCGCAGAAGGTCCGCGACGCGGGCATCGATCTCCACGTTGCTGCGCTTGCGTCGCGACACCTTCATGCCGAAGGCGATGTTTTCGGCCACCGACATGTGCGGGAAGAGCGCATAATGCTGGAAGACGAACCCGACGCCGCGCTCGCGCACGGGGATGTCGGTCGCATCCTGGTCGCCGAAGAGAATGCGGCCGCCATCGGCATATTCGAGGCCGGCGACCATCCGCAGGATCGTCGTCTTGCCCGAGCCCGACGGTCCCAGCAGCGCCACCAGCTCGCCGCTGCCCACTTCCAGCGAAACACCGCGGACGGCGCGGAATGTGTCGAAGGTCTTTTCGACCTGGTCGAGGACGATCTTCATCGGACAGGCTCCACTGCCGGCACGGCCGGCGTGACGAGGTTGGGGCGCGAAGCCCGGCCGGCGCCACGACGCTCCAGCCAGACCTTCGCGAGGATGGTGACGACGGCGAGCAGCGCCAGGATGGAGGCGGCCGCGAACGCGCCGACGGTGTTGTAGTCGTGATAGAGAAGTTCGACATGCAGCGGCAGCGTGTTGGTCTGGCCGCGAATGTTGCCGGAGACGACCGAGACCGCGCCGAACTCGCCCATCACGCGCGCGTTGCACAGCACCACGCCGTAGAGCAGCGCCCAGCGGATGTTGGGCAGCGTGACGGAGAAGAAGGTGCGCCAGCCAGACGCGCCGAGCGAGGTCGCCGCCTCCTCCTGGTCGCGGCCCTGCGCCTGCATCAGCGGGATCAGTTCGCGCGCGACGAAGGGCGCGGTCACGAAGAGCGAGGCGAGCACGATGCCGGGCAGCGCGAACATGATGCGGATGCCGGCATCCTGCAGCGCCGGGCCGAAGATGCCCTGCAGCCCATAGACGAACAGATAGGCGACGCCGGCCACGATCGGCGAGACCGAGAACGGGATCTCGATCAGGATCAGGAGCGCGCGCTTGCCGACGAAGTCGAATTTCGCGATCGCCCAGGCGGCCGCGACTCCAAAAACCGTGTTGACGGGAACGGCGATCAGCGCGGTCACCACGGTCAGCATGATCGCGTGGCGCGTGTCCGGCGCCGCGATCGTCGTCGCAAAATGCGACCAGCCGAGCGAGAAGGCCTGCACGGCGATGAGCACCAGCGGCGCGGCGATGAAGAACGCGCCGACCACGAGCACGAAAGCGATCAGAGTGCGACGGAAGACCGGCCCGTCGCCGACGCGTGGCGGCTTCGAAAGCTTTCGCGCGCTCATGCGTCTTTCCTCGTATAGCGCAGCGCGCGCGCCTGCAGCGCGTTGGTGACGGCGAGCATCACGAAAGCGGTGAAGAGCAGGACGGATGCGATGGCCGCGGCGGCCGGATAGTTAAACTCCTCGAGCCGGATGAAGGCCAGCAGCGCCGTGATTTCGGTCTGCATCGGCTGGTTGCCGGCGATGAAGATGATGGCGCCGAATTCACCGAGGCTGCGCGCGAAGGAGAGCGACAAGCCGGCGAGGAGCGCGGGGACCAGCAGCGGCAGGATGACCTTGACGAAGATCGCCCCGTCCGAAGCGCCCAGCGACTGGCCTGCCTCCTCGAGCGCCGGATCGAGGTCTTCGAGTACCGGCTGCACGGTGCGCACGATGAAGGGCAGGCTCGTAAACGCCATCGCGATCATGATGCCGAGCGGGGTGTAGGCGACGCGGATGCCCGCCTCCATAAGCGGTGCGCCGAACCAGCCGTTCGGTGCAAACAGTGCCGTCAGCGCGATGCCGGCAACCGCCGTCGGCAGCGCGAAGGGCAGATCGACGATGGCATCGACCAGCCGCTTGCCGGGAAACTCATAGCGCGTCAGCACCCAGGCAAGCGCAAGGCCGAAGACCAGGTTGAAGCTGGTTGCGGCCAGAGCGGACAGAACGGTCACGCGATAGCTCGCAAGCGCCCGAGCCGAGGTGACGATGCGCCAGTAATCCTCGAAGCCCAGGCTCGCCGCCTTGAAGATCAGCGCGCTAACGGGCAACGCGATGATGATCACGGCATAGAAGAGCGTGATGCCGAGCGCCAGGGGGAAGCCCGGCAGGACGCGCCGTCTCACGATTTTCAGGTCCCTTCAAAAGCGAAGCCGGCGGATTTCTCCGCCGGCAATAGCATGGATTTTAAAATGGTTCAGCGTTCGCCGAAGAGCTGGTCGAGCTTTGCGCCTGCGGCGAAGTGCTCTTCCTGGGCCTGTGTCCAGCCGCCGAAGACGTCCTCGACCGTCACCAGACGGACGTCCGGATACTGATCGGCGAACTCTGACGTCACGGTCTCGTCGTTGACGCGGTTGCCGTTCTCGGCCGCGATGCGCTGGCCTTCGGGCGTGTAGAGGAAGTCGAGATAGGCCTTGGCGACATCCCCCGTGCTGCGGCGCTCGACGACGCGATCGACGATGGCGACGGGGAACTCGGCCAGCAGGCTTACCGACGGCGTCACGGAATCGAAATTGTCCTCGCCGAATTCGCGCGCGATGCCCTTGGTCTCGGCCTCGAAGGTGACCAGCACGTCGCCGATCTCGCGCTCGACGAAGGTCGTCGTCGCGGCCCGGCCGCCGGTGTCGAATACGGGCACATTGTCGAAGAGCTTGGTGATGAACTCGTCCACCTTCGCTTCGTCGCCGTCAAAGGCTTCCAGCGCATAGGCGCGGGCGGCGAGATAGGTGTAGCGGGCATTGCCGGATGTCTTGGGGTTCGGGAAGATCACCTGCACGTCGTCACGCACGAGGTCGTCCCAGTCCTCGATCCCCTTCGGATTGCCCTCGCGTACCAGGAAGGACGGCAGCGAGTAGAAGGGCGATGCCTGGTTCGGGAAATCGCTCTGCCAGTCTTCCGAGACGAAACCGTTCTGGACGAGGAAATCGATGTCAGTGACCTGGTTGAACGTCACCACGTCCGCCTCCAGCCCCTCCACGATCGAGCGCGCCTGGCGCGACGACCCTGCATGCGACTGGTCGATCGTCACATCCTGCCCGGTCTCGGCCTTATAGCTGGCAACAAAGGCCTCGTTGACGGCCACGAAGAGCTCACGAGAAATATCGTAGGAGGCATTGAGGATCTGGCTCTGCGCATTCGCCGGCGCAGCTGCCGCCGCAAGCGCAATGGCCGCAGCGCCGATCATGAGGAAGCGTTTCATAGGTAGTCTCCCGAATTCCGATAGCCGCACCATACGCGGCGCGAGCGGACACAGGCAGGCATGTACGGGTGACGGCGGGCACGCAAAATGGAATTATATTCCAATAATTGCCTTTCAAATGGGTCATCCTGTGCATGCCGCCGATAACTTCAGCGCTTATGGAGTACCTCATGCCATTTAGAGGCAACGTCGTGGGCGCGCCATCGGGGCGCCACCTTTGCCAGTCATGCGGTTTCCGATATCCGGCGGCCCATCGACCTTTCCATTCCCCATGAACAAACTTCGCAAGCTCAAGCGCTATTGGCAGGCAAGGCTTCAACCGCGATCCGCCCTTCCCTTCATCTGGCATGTCGGGAGACCGAATTTCGGTGACGACATCAATCCTGGGCTGTTCGGCGCACTGCTGACACAAGGGGTGCGGTTGACCCTCGACAAAGATGAACCGCATTTCCTGGGCATGGGCAGTATTCTCGAACGCGCGACGGCAACATCCGTCGTTCTCGGATCTGGATTTCTATCGCGACCGACGGCCGGTTGGCTTGCGGCGGACGGGGTTGTCGCCGTTCGTGGAGCACTATCGGCGGCCGGCCTGCGAAACGCGTCGGGCGTATTGCTCGGCGACCCGATGGTTCTGCTGCCCCAGATTTCGGCTTTTCAACGTGATCGCGGGGGCCCGGTCGGGTTGGTTCCTCACATCTCGGATGTTGCGCGGGCACGCGCAATGGCTCTGGCCGGTGTCAAGATCATCGATCCGGCAGACGAGCCCTGGCAGGTTGTCCAGCAGATTGCCAGTTGCTCCCGAATTTTCAGCCAGTCGCTTCACGGACTGATCGTGGCCGACGCCTTGGAGGTACCGAGCGTGTGGCTCGAACCATCGGCAAGCATGAAGGGCGGCAGCTTCAAGTTCGAAGACTATTTCACAACCATGGACGCACCCAAGCAGCCGTTGAAGTTTACGGCAGAAACTATCGCATCGGCGGGACCCTCTCTGTTCACGGTCGCCACCTACATTCACGATCGGCGGATATTGCAGGACGCGTTTCGCGCCGCCGCATCCGCATTTCATGCGAGACATATGCCAGCATGAGTGATCGATCGAAGCAGAACGTCTTGCGAAAGGCGATCTTGCGGTTCCGGACCGGTCCGCAGAGGCGACTGAGGGCCGCTCTGGCACACCGCCGTCGAATGCGCAGCAGCGCGACCTTCATCGCCGTGACCGGCAGTTCTGGCAAATCGACCACAGTCGGCCTGCTCGCCCATATTCTGGAAGCTCACGCACCCACGAAGCGGCAGGTTCTGGAAAACACGGTCAACGAGCTGATCAGGTCGATTAAGAGCCTGCGGGACCGTGAGCGCTTCGTCGTCGCCGAGCTCGGTGTCGGCCATGTCGGCGACATGAGGCCCATGGCGACAATGTTCCAGCCCGACATCGCCATCGTGACCATGGTCGGTATCGAACATTATTCCTCGTTCCGCGGTCGTGAGGGTGTAGCGCGCGAAAAAGGCGAGTTGGTCGAGGCGCTGCGGCCGGCCGGTCTTGCGGTTCTCAACGCAGACGACGAATTCGTCATGGGCATGCGTGCGAGGACGACGGCACGCATCGTCACTTTCGGACGGGAGGCGCAGGAGGCGAAATATCGGGTCTCCAATATCCATGCAGCCTACCCAAAGCTGCTCACGTTCACTCTGTCGGGCGGCGGCCATCGGATCGAACTGAAAACGCCTTTTCCAGGCGAGCACTTCTGGCTTCCGGCGACCGCAGCCGTCGCCACGGCGCTCGAGATAGGCGTACCGCCGGATCTCATTTGCCGGCAGGTCGAAACGTTCACACCGGTCGATGAGCGCTGCAGTATACTCCGGGTTCCCGACGGGCCCGTGTTCATCCTGGACAGCGCCAAGGCGCCAAACAGCACGCTCGGTCTGGCGTTCGACATGCTTGCCAGTGCGAGAGTTCCGAGAAAGCGGCTCGTCCTGGGGGTGATATCCGACTATGCGGGGGCGCAGACCCCGATCTACAGAAAGGCGTGGCGCGCCGCCCGCGAGGTCGCCGACGAAACTATCTTTGTTGGCAAAGACATCTCCCACGCCCGTCCCTCGGCCGAGGACGTGCAAAGCGGCAGAATCATCGGCTTCGATACGCCTCGGGCCGCTTTCGACTATATCCGCAAGACGGCGGTGCCCGACGAATTGATCCTGATCAAGGCATCGAAGAATCTCCACCTTGCACGACTGGCCCTTGCGTTCGTGCGGCCGGTACGATGCTGGGAGCCGGCATGCGGAACCGGCGCCGACTGCTTCAAATGCCCAGGACTACTGGTCGAATTTGACCGGAAAGCATTCCGAAAGCGCAACATGATCGCGCGTCTCAAGCGCAGACTGTTGGTACGGCTGGGCGGCACGAAATCATGACGATCGTAATCTCCGACCTGACGCGCCACACGGCGGTGGGGTCCGTCGAGACCAGCGTCGTCGTCGCCATGGATGGCGAGCGCCAGCGATTGTCGATCCGACATGCCGGCGACGTAGCCGGCATTCTGGATACGCCTCCCGCCTTCGATGCTTTCGCCGTCCTCCTCCTCATCCCGGCGATGGCGCGGCGGATGCCGCTGATCGTGGAGGGCACCATCGATGCGCGGCGGCTCGATGCGATGCGGCGCGGAATACAAACGCTGCTTTCGCGAGCAAACCACGATTGGCATCCGGTGGATATCGAGGCCGAAGCGCGGACAGTCGACCCGACACCTGATCTGGCGCGCGGTACGGCGATGGGCATGAGTTGCGGCATCGACAGCCTCTACACGTTTCTCGACCTCGCGCGCGCCGGGATCGCACCGCATCTCAAGGTCAAGCTTCTGATGCACAACGACGTCGGAGCCCATCCGGACCGGTCGACGTTTGAACGGCATCTGGCGCATGTTCGGCGCTTTGCGGATGAATTCGGACTTCCATTGATATCGACGACGGTCGATCTCAGCCGCTATTACCACCAACGGTTCATTCACAGCCACACACTGCGCAACGCCGGCGCGGCAATGAGCCTGGAACCGTTGTTCAGCAATTTCATCTATCCAGCCGGTGACGTCGGACAGAATGTGATCTTCGGGCGCAATTCCGGAATTGCGCCACTGGATCCGTCACTGCTGCCGCTGCTGAATACAGGGGCCGCCAGCTATCTGACCCATGGAATGCACATCGAGCGGCTCGGCAAGACAGCGGCGGTGATGCGAACGCAGACTGCACGGAAGTATCTCACAGTCTGCACTCACGGATTTAGAGACGGCAGAAAGACGATGAATTGCGGCCGCTGCTACAAATGCGCCCGCATTCTTCATTTTGCCGAGGCACATGGAATGCTGGGCGACTTCCGAACTACATTCGATCTCGAAAACTTCGAGCGTCACAAGCAGCGCAGCCTCTTTCGCCTGTTCCGGCATTCGTTTCTCGACCGTCGCTCGCGCGACGATCAGGACCTGCTCGCCTACCTGGTTGCGCACGGCTACCCGATGCCGGCCTGGCTACGCCCATTTCGCCGAAACGTCGGAGTTCCCAGCCGGACGGACGAGCGTTTCGCCGCCGACAGCTGAACCGTAAGTGGTGTCAACGAGGCTGGAGCGGGTGAAGGGAATCGAACCCTCGTCGTAAGCTTGGGAAGCTTCTGCTCTACCATTGAGCTACACCCGCGACGCGACCATTAATCGTCGAGCGGCGGGGTGGCGTCAAGATGGGCTGAGGATGGCAGAGGGTGCTTGACGATCCGGCCACGTTTTCGCATCTGCGAAGCCCAAGCCTCAACCAGCCGGAGCCAGCCCGCCTTGCACGCCCTCAAGAGCCTGATCGAGTCGCGACGCTTCGAGACGGTGATCACCGCGATCATCATCATCAACGCGATCACGCTCGGGCTGGAGACCTCGCCGGCCGTCATGGCACGGTTCGGGGGGCTGCTGCTGGCGCTCGACAGGATCGTGCTCGCGATCTTCGTAGTCGAACTGCTCGCGCGCTTCGCTGTCTATCGCACGGCCTTCTTCCGCGATCCGTGGCGGGTGTTCGATTTCATCGTCGTCGCCATCGCGCTGATGCCGACGACGGGCAACCTGTCGGTGCTGCGCGCGCTGCGCATCCTGCGCGTGCTGCGGCTCATCAGCGTCGTGCCGTCGCTGCGACGGGTCGTGGCGGGGCTGGTGGCAGCCTTGCCCGGCATGGGCTCGATCGTGCTTCTCCTCGGACTCGTCTTCTACGTCTTTGCGGTGATGGCCACGAAGCTCTTTGCCGCCTCCTTTCCGGACTGGTTCGGATCGCTCGGCGAGAGCGTCTTTACGCTGTTCCAGATCATGACAATGGACAGCTGGTCATCCCTCGTGCGTCCGATCATGGACGTCTATCCGTGGTCGTGGATGTTCTTCATACCGTTCATCGTGGTGACGTCATTCGCCGTCCTCAACCTCTTCATCGGCATCATCGTGTCTGCCATGCAGGAGGAGACCGACGCGTCGGCGTCCGAGGAGCGCACGGCGATGCGCGAGGAGCAGGACACGATCCTGGTGGAATTGCGCGCGCTGCGCGAAGAGGTCCGCGCGCTCGCCCGGCGCGAGTAGCGCCTCAGCGGAAGTGTTTGGAGAGCTTGAGGCCCTGGGCCTGGTAGTTCGACTTGAGATCCATGCCATAGAGCGCCTTCGGGCGCGTCATCATGCGCTCGTAGATCAGGCGGCCCACGATCTGGCCGTGCTCCAGGATGAAGGGCACCTCGTGGCTGCGCACCTCCAGGACGGCACGGCTGCCGGTGCCGCCGGCTGCCGAATGGCCAAAACCGGGGTCGAAGAAGCCGGCATAGTGGACGCGGAATTCGCCGACGAGCGGATCGAAGGGCGTCATCTCGGCAGCGTAGAGCGGCGGGACGTGCACCGCTTCACGGCTGACGAGGATGTAGAATTCGTCCGGATCGAGGATTAGCCCCTGGCTGTCGCGCAGGTGGATCGGCTCCCAGAAATCGCGCAGATCGTGCGCCTGCTTTTTGTCCACATCCACGAGTGCCGTGTGGTGCTTGCCGCGATAGCCGACGAGGCCGTCGGCATCGCCGCGCAGGTCGATGGACAGCGCGATGCCGCCGCCCGACACGTTGGGCCGCTCCGAGGCAACAAGCGTCTCGTCGTCATGGAGCGCGGCGAGTTCGGCCTCGAACAGCACCGCATTGCCGGTGCGGAAACGGATCTGCGACAGGCGCGAGCCTTCGCGCACCACGATCGGGAAGGTGCGCGGGCTCACCTCGATGAAGAGCGGGCCGGAATAGCCGGCCGGGATCTTGTCGAACTCGACGGCGCGGTCGGCCATGACGCGGGTGAAGATGTCGAGCCGGCCGGTCGAGCTTTTCGGATTGGCCGAGGCCGAGATGGCGTCGGGCAGCGCCAGGCTTTCCTGCAACTCGATCAGATAGACGCAGCCGGTTTCGAGGACCGCGCCGCCTTCCAGGCTGAACTCGTGCAGCTTGAGCCGCTCGAGGCGATCGACGATTGCGGTGTCGGGGCCCGGCAGGAAGCTCGCGCGGACGCGGTAGGCCTTGGCGCCGAGGCGCAGGTCGAGGCTCGCCGGCTGGATCTGGTCGTGGTCGGGCGCGCGCGGCGCCTTGAGGGCGCCGGTCGCAAACAGGTCCGCGATCTGATGGTCAGCCAGAATGCCTATGCCCGCCACGCGCGCTCCCCTCTCGTCTGGCCGGAGAGGTTTAGACGTCGCCGCAATTGACGCAAGCGCGGAGCGGCGCTATGGCACCCTTATCCCGTGGTGATTTGGCCGGTCGGCTTGCAGCCACGTTAAACAAGTCGCTAAAGGACCGTGGGCCCATCGAGGGCGTGTGGACCGGCCTGCGATTTGCACGGCCGGTTTTTCTGTTTCTGGTGGACCCCGAACGATGAGCGACACAGCCAAGACCTGGAAACCCGCAACGCAACTCGTCCATGGCGGCACCAACAGGTCGCAGTTCGGCGAGACGTCGGAGGCGATCTACCTGACGCAGGGCTTCGTCTACGAGACCGGCGAGGCGGCCGAGGCCCGCTTCAAGGGCGAGACCGACGGCTTCATCTATTCGCGCTACGCCAACCCGACCAACGACATGTTCGAAAAGCGCATGTGCCTGATGGAGGGCGCGGAGGACGCGCGCGCCACGGCGTCCGGCATGGCGGCCGTGGCGGCCGCACTTCTGTGCAGCGTCAAGGCCGGCGACCATGTGGTGGCAGCGCGCGCGCTTTTCGGCTCGTGCCGCTGGATCGTCGAGACCCTGATGCCGCGCTACGGCATCGATGTGACGCTGGTCGACGGTACGAAGATGGAGGAGTGGGAGCGCGCCGTCCGCAAGACGACCAAGATCTTCTTCCTCGAAAGCCCGACGAACCCGACGCTTGAGGTCATCGACATCGCGGCGGTCGCGACCCTCGCCAACCAGGTCGGCGCGCGTGTCGTCGTCGACAACGTGTTCGCGACGCCGCTGCAGCAGAAGCCGCTGGAACTCGGCGCACATGTCGTCGTCTATTCGGCGACCAAGCACATTGACGGCCAGGGTCGCTGCCTCGGCGGGGTGGTGCTTTCCGACAAGGAGTGGATCGACAAGAACCTGCACGACTATTTCCGCCACACCGGGCCGTCGCTCTCGCCGTTCAACGCGTGGACGCTGCTCAAGGGGCTGGAAACATTGCCGGTGCGCGTGCGCCAGCAGACGGAAAGTGCGGTGAAGATCGCGGACTATCTGGCCGGCCACAAGGCGATCGAACGGGTGATCTATCCCGGCCGCAAGGACCATCCGCAGGCCGACATCGTCGCGCGCCAGATGAAGGGCGGATCGACGCTGATCTGCTTCGAGGTCAAGGGCGGCAAGTCCAAGGCATTCGGCGTGCAGAACGGGCTGGAGATCGTCAAGATTTCCAACAATCTCGGCGACGCGAAGAGCCTGATCACGCATCCGGCCACCACGACGCACAAGAACCTGACCGAAGAGGCGCGGCTCGAACTCGGCATCAATCCGGGCACGGTGCGGCTGTCGGTCGGGCTGGAAGACGTCGACGATCTGATCGCCGATCTCGACCGGGCGCTTGCCTCGGCCTGAGGCCTACTTGAAGAGGCGCACGGCGAGTACGAGGCGCGACAGCGTCGTCCAGGCGGTCATCGCGGCAAAGATGTAGGCGATGACCGAAAAGTAGGTGGGAAACAGGCAGAAGGCGGCAAAGACGATCAGAGTCTCGGTCGCCTCGGCAAGGCCGGTCGTGAAATAGATCGACTTCGTGCCGCGCGCCGTCGTCGTCAGTCGCTTCTTCTCGGCAACCAGCGAGAAGGCGAGAAAGCTCGCGCCATTGACGTAGAAGGTGAAAAGCAGCACCGCGCCGGCAAGCCCGTTGGCCGACGGATCGAGGATGATGAAGGCGAGCGGGATCGCGCCGTAGAAGACGAAGTCGAGGACGATGTCGAGGAGGCCGCCAAGGTCGGTCGGCGCCGTGTGGCGGGCGACCGCGCCGTCGAGCCCGTCGCCGAGGCGGCTCACAAGGATCAGCGCGAGGCCGAGCCAGAGCCAGCCCAAGGCGATCGAAACGGCCGCGAGCAGGCCGACGAGACAGGCAAGGATCGTAACGCCATTGGCCGACAGGCCGGTCGCTGCGATGCGCCGTCCGATATGGTCGAGAACGGGGTCGATCGTGCGGCGTGCCACTCCGTCGAGCATGTCGTGCCTCCAGCCTGTGCTGCGCTATATACACCGCAACGCTGCCTGGCGCTGCCGATGCGGCCCGGCTCTTGCATCACTTCCGCGTGGAGCACGCGCGATGGCCCGAAAGGCCCCGGCGCTCCCGAAAGGACACATGAGGACCAAGGCATTGTACCGCGCCGTGACACAGGACATCGAGGTCGAGGTCGAGCCCTTCTATCTGGAGGACCGATCCGAGCCGGACGAGAGCCGCTATTTCTGGGGCTACCGCATCACCATCGCCAACAATTCGGACGAGGAGGTGAAGCTCGTCTCGCGCTACTGGCACATCACGGACGGGCGCGGGAAGGTGGAAGAGGTGCGCGGGCCGGGCGTGGTGGGCGAACAGCCGGACCTCGCACCGGGCGACAGCTTCCAGTACACCTCAGGCTGCCCGCTGACGACGCCCTCGGGCTTCATGAAGGGGCATTACGAAATGCGCGGCGAGGCCGGGCGCATGTTCACCGTGGAGATTCCCGCCTTCTCGCTCGACCTGCCCGGCACGAGACACGCGCTCAACTGATCTCGTCGGCCGGCGGCGCGGGTCGTACCGCAGGATCGCCGGCGGCGCGATCACCGGCCTTTGGAAAGAGCGACCGGTCCGTCAACGCGCGGCCGAAGCGGAAAAGGATGTCGGCCGCCAGCGGCTTGCCCTCGTCGGCCAGCCGGCTATAGGCCTTGCCAGCGGCGAAATTCATGCGGTGAGCGGCTTCCGGATCGATCTCGTGGATGGCCTGCGCAAGGCAGAGGCCGATCTGCGAGATCGCCTCGGTCAGTTCATCCTCGCGCTGGCGCCAGTCGATCAGCTTGGCCATCGTCAGTCTCCGGGAATGCCTACGGCTATTGCAGGGCCGGTCCGGCGCATTGCGGGTTCGACCACTCGCTGCAGGGATTTGCTGCGTTGCCGGTCACACCGGTGTCGGCATGCTCCACGATTTCGGCGAAACCAAAGCCGAATGCCGCGGACAGGAGACAAATGAACGCAATTCTGAAGAGCATCAGATCAACCGGTAGCCTGCCCCACACCGCTTTCCCGATAGGTTGCCATTCTCGGCCACCCGACTTTCGAAACCGATAACCGCAGAATTAACCAAGTGCGTGACGGGCACAAGGTCACGGGACCGTCACACATTCGAAGAGGGGGGTGGCATCCTCGCCGGCCATAAGATCGAAGAGGCTTGCCCTGTCACCCTTTGTCCACCAGACATACCGGCCGCCCACATAGCGTACGCCCGATGCGGCCAATGATGCCGTTGCGACCTGAGTGCGGCCTTCGACCAGGAACACTGCAAGCGAAACGTCGCCGGCATTGATGTAGCGAACGTCGAGCGTGACAGCGTCGTCGCAGGCATAAGACAGCGTCTGCGCCTCGACGGAGGCCTCCGGGATGTCGATGACGATCTCGCCCGCTGCGGCAGGGACCAGCAATGCGGCATTCAGCGCGGCTATGGCGAAAACACTTCGCATGGCGTCAGCCCGAAATCTCTTCCGGGCTGAAGCGGTATTCCGTCGAGCAGAACTCGCAGGACACCTTGATCTCACCGTCCTCGATGCTCTCCTCGATTTCCTCGGCGGAGAAGTTTTCCAGGATGTCGCGGATGCGGTCGCGCGAGCAGGAGCAGTCGTCGGCAACGATCTGACCGTCGAACACGCGCACGCCGTGCTCGTGGAAGAGCCGGTAGAGAAGCCGCTCGGGGCCGACGGTCGGATCGAGAAGTTCATCGTCCTCGACCGTGGCAAGCAGCGCCTGGACCTCGCGCCACGCATTGTCGGTCGGATCGTGCGGCGCGCCTTCGTCGCCATCGCCGCCGGGAAGGTCCGGCATGCGCATGCGCTCGGGCGCCTCGGGCAGGAACTGCGTGATCAGGCCGCCGGCGCGCCAATGCTCGCGCGCACCCTCGCCCGACACCATCTGGCGGGCGACCGACAGGCGCACCTCGGTCGGGATCTGTTCCGACTGGCGGAAATAGGTCCGCGCGGCTTCCTCCAGCGAGGCGCCGTCGAGCTGGACGATGCCCTGGTAGCGCTGCATGTGGGCGCCCTGGTCGATGGTAAGCGCAAGCACGCCGCGGCCGAGCAGATCCTCCGGCCGCGCGCGCCCGACCTTCTCGGCCTCGGCGACGCGTTCGGCATCGAAGGAGGCGTAGGCGCGAACGGAGCCCGGCGTCTTGAAGTCGGCGACGAGCATGTCGACCGGCCCGTCGGAGCGGGTCTGGACGATGAACTTGCCGTCGAATTTGAGGGAGGTGCCGAGAAGGACCGTCAGCGCGATCGATTCCGCGAGCAGCCTTGCGACCGACTCCGGATAATCATGGCGGCCGAGGATGCCGTCGAGCAACGGCCCGAGCTGGACCGCGCGGCCGCGCGCATCGAGGCCCTCCACCTGGAAGGGAACAACATTGTCGTCGCCGGCGAAGCCGAATTCGCCGAGCCTGGTCTGAGCTTGTGTCACTGGCATTATCCCGAAAGTCCGCCGGCAGGTCAGCGCCGACGGGCAGAATGGTTCCAGATAGGCATCCGGCGGCAGCCGATCAACAGGTGGGCGAAAGGCCCATCGACCAGAGCAGCACGGCCTTCTGCGCATGCAGGCGGTTTTCGGCTTCGTCGAAGACCACCGAGTTCGGCCCGTCGATGACCTCGTCGGTCACCTCCTCGCCGCGATGCGCCGGCAGGCAGTGCATGAACAGCGCGTCGGACTTCGCCTTTGCCATCAGCTCGGCGTTGACCTGATAGGGCTGGAAGACGTTGTGGCCGCGCGCGCGGTGCTCCTGGCCCATCGACACCCAGGTGTCGGTGACGACGCAATCGGCGTCCGACACGGCTTCGACGGCGGTGCCCTTGAACTCGACCCGGCCGCCATTGGCATTCGCCCAGTCGACATAGGAGCGGCTCGGCTCGCTGCCTTCCGGCACCGCGATGTTGAGGCGGAAGCCGAAGCGGGCGGAGCCTTCGATCAGCGAATGCAGAACGTTGTTGCCATCGCCCGACCAGGCAAAGAGCCGGTCGCGGACCGGCCCGCGATGCTCCTCGAAGGTCATCAGGTCGGCCATGATCTGGCAGGGATGAGTATCGTCGGTCAAAGCGTTGATCACCGGTACGGTGGCGTTCTCGCTCATCTCGACGAGGCGATCATGCGAGGTCGTGCGCATGACGATCATGTCGACATAGCGCGAAAGAACGCGCGCGGTGTCGGCGATCGTCTCGGAGCGGCCGAGCTGCATTTCGGCGCCGGTCAGCATCAGCGTCTCGCCGCCGAGCTGGCGCATGCCGACATCGAAGGAGACGCGGGTGCGGGTCGACGGCTTGTCGAAGATCATCGCCAGCATCTTGCCTTCGAGCGGGCGGGCGTGTCCGCCGGCCTTGAGGCGCTGCTTCATCGCGATCGCGCCGTCGAGCATCGCCCTCAACTCGCCTGCGTCGATGGCGGCGAGGTCGGAGAAATGACGGTAGCCGGTCATGCGCGCGCTCCGGCGACCTTCTTGTCGGTCCCGGCGAGGCTCGACGCCGCATTCGCGATGCGCTCGACACCGTCGCGGATGTCCTCGTCGGTCAGCGTCAGCGGCGGCAGGAGGCGCACGACATTGTCGCCGGCGGGAACGGCGAGCATGTTCTCGGCGCGCATCGCAGCCACGACGTCCGTGTTCGGCACCCGGCACTTGAGGCCGAGCATCAGGCCCGCGCCGCGAACCTCTTCGAAGACGCCCGGATATTCGTCGATGATCGAGGCGAGGCCCTGCTTCAGGAGCAGCGCCTTGCGGGAGACTTCCTCGAGGAAGCCTTCGCCCAGAACGACGTCGAGCACGGCGTTGCCGACGGCCATGGCGAGCGGATTGCCGCCGAAGGTCGTGCCGTGCGTGCCGGCCGTCATCCCGACGGCCGCTTCCGCCGTCGACAGGCAGGCACCCATCGGGAAGCCGCCGCCGATGCCTTTGGCGATCGCCATGATGTCCGGCGTCACGCCCGACCATTCATGCGCGAAGAGACGGCCGGTGCGGCCGATGCCGCACTGGACCTCGTCATAGATCAGCAACATGCCGTGCTCGTCGCAGAGCGCACGCAGCTTCTGAAGGAACGACGGCTCGACGGCGCGCAGGCCGCCCTCGCCCTGGATCGGCTCGATCAGGATCGCGGCAGTCGCCGGGCTGATCACGGCCTCGAGCGCCGCGACGTCGCCGATCTTCACCTGGTCGAAGCCCTCGACCTTCGGGCCGAAACCTTCAAGGTATTTCGCCTGGCCGCCGGCCGCGATGGTCGCCAGCGTGCGCCCGTGGAACGCGCCTTCGAAGGTGACGATGCGGAAACGGCTCGGATCGCCCTTCACGAAGTGATAGCGCCGCGCGGTCTTGATCGCGCATTCGAGCGCCTCCGCGCCGGAGTTCGTGAAGAAGATCTTGTCGGCAAAGGTCGCGTCGGCGAGACGCTCGCCGAGGCGCGCCTGACCGGGGATCTCGTAGAGGTTTGAGACATGCCAGAGCTTGGCCGCCTGGTCGGTCAGCGCCGCCACCAGATGGGGGTGGGCATGGCCGAGCGAATTGACCGCGATGCCGCCCGCGAAATCGAGGTATCGGCGGCCATCCTCCGTCACCAGCCAGGCGCCCTCGCCGCGTTCGAAGCGAAGCGGGGCGCGGTTGTACGTGTCGTAGAGGGGGCTCGTGCTCATCGTCCAGGCCATCCTTGCCTTCAACGGTCAGCTTCGAGTGGCGGACCGCCTTGGCGGCAATCAAAAAAGCCGCCCCAAGGGCGGCGACGAGGCCGTATATTCAGGGTTTGTGACGTCAAGTCAACGTCTTGCTCGGCATGCAGACCCGACGCGACGATTCGACGTCCGGCCTCAATCTGGGGAAAACCGAAAAAACCGATTCCGCCCCGCCGCCCGACTCTTGTCACGGAGTCAACCGATAAGGTAGCTTGCCTCTACCAAGACTACATTTCGTGCGGCGAAATCAGTATCCCGGTAGATGTGGTATTCGACGGTCACTTCGGGCCTTCGGATCGGGAATGGATTCTTCGCGAGACGAACGAGGAGCGGCCTGACATGAACTGGACGGACGAGCGCGTCGAACTCCTGAAGCGGCTTTGGGCCGAGGGGCTGAGCGCCAGCCAGATTGCAACCCAGCTGGGCAATGTCAGCCGCAATGCGGTCATCGGCAAAGTGCACCGGTTGAAGCTTTCGGGACGCGGACGGGCGGCGGCTGCCGCGCCGCGTGCCAAGAAGCCGGCCGGACAGCCGGCAGCCCCGCGCCCGACGCGGCCTTCGCGCCCGGTGGCCACGAGCGTCGGCGCCACAGCGCTGCAGGTCCGCTTCGATGCGGAGCCGGAGCGCCAGGCGATCGTGATGCCGTCGAACGTGGTGCTGCCGATCTCGCGCCAGCTGAAGCTGATCGAGCTGACCGAGCGCACCTGCAAGTGGCCGAACGGCGATCCGCTGTCGGAAGAATTCTCGTTCTGCGGCGTCGATGTCGGCGAATGCGGCCCCTATTGCGGCTACCATTCGCGCATCGCCTACCAGCCGGCTTCGGACCGCCGCAAGGCGCGCTGACGCGCTTTGGCGGCGCCGGGCCGGTCAAGGCCGCGCCGCCTGAACTTTCAAATCAGATCGATCATTACCTGGCCGCTGCGGCGACGACGACGCGGTGCGTCTTGTCTTCCTTCGGGCGCTCGGACGGCATCTGCTGGCCTGTCACGATGTGATGGACGGTCTCGGCGATGTTCGTCGCATGATCGCCGATGCGCTCGATGTTCTTGGCGCAGAACAGGAGATGCGTGCAGGCCGTGATGTTGCGCGGATCTTCCATCATGTAGGTCAGAAGCTCGCGGAAGAGCGAGGTGTAGACCGCATCGATCTGCTCGTCGCGCGCCCGCACCTCCCAGATTTCGCTCACAGAACGCGCGCCGTAGAGGTCGAGCACGTCCTTGAGCTGCATCAAGGCGAGCGAGGAGAGCGATTCCAGCCCGCGGAAAAAGCGTAGCGGCTGGCGCGTCTCGGCGACGGCTGCGGCGCGCTTGGCGATGTTCTTGCCCAGATCGCCGACGCGTTCGAGGTCGGCAGAGATACGGATGGTGCCGACGATCTCGCGCAGGTCGGCGGCCATGGGCTGGCGCTTGGCCATGATGAGGATCGCGAGTTCGTCGAGCTCGCGCTGGGTGTTGTCGAGGAAGAGATCGTCGTCGACCACCTTAGCCGCCAGCGTGAGGTCGGCATTGACGAGCGCGGCAACCGCCTGCTCGACCATCCTTTCGGCATGGCCGCCCATGGAGGCGATGCCCGAAGCTAGCCTGCCGAGTTCCTCGTCGAAGGAGCGAACGATATGCTGCGTGGCCATGTGGCTCTTCTTTTGTCCGAATCGAAGCGGGGTTTCCTCACCTTACGCTAGGCGAGGAGCATGACAGGAAAAAGAACGTCCGTGACGGCACAGACGCTCTTGCCGACGTCGCGTTTCCTCAGGCCAAACCGGCCGCGCTTCACCTCGAAGCGCGCTAGCCGGACAGCACGCGCCCGAAGGAAAACGCCGGCTGCCATGTCCAGCCTGAGGCGAGAACGGCTTGCGCCAGCGGAGTCTTGGCCTCGCCCGGCGTGAAGCGATGCTCGTGACCCTCGATCTTCTGCCAGCCCTTGCGCGGATCGTAGGTCACGCCGGCCTTCGCCGAAAGATCGCGAGGGTCCATCGTGACGGCACGGAAGAAGGCGAAGCGGCCGGAAAACGGGATCAGCCCCTCCCCCCATTTCACGCGGTGCGTCTTTTCGACGACACGCACCGTATGGGTCTTCTCATCGAGGTCGAGTTCGATGCGATGTGCCTTGCGAAGGCCCACGAGGTGCATCTTCTGCACCCAGCCGATATCGGTGACGCGGGGATCGACCCGGAAACGGTTCTCGCCGATCTGGCTGATCGTGAAGGGCTGGTGCATGCGATCGAGGCCCATCAGCCGGCTCTTCAGCTCGCTCGCGGTCGCCGGCCTTACGCCCTCGTCCGGCTCGCGACGCAGCGCCCAGGCGCCTCCCCGCGCCATGAACAGGCACCAGGCGATGCAATAGGCGAAGATGCCGGGCGCGACCCAGTCGGTGTGCTCGGTCATCGCGACGAAGACGGGATTGCGGTTGGGGTTTTCGGCGATGAAGGGCAGGCTTTCGAGCCTCGCTTCGCGCGTTGCCTCGTCCGGCGCCTCGATGTGGATGACGAAGCGATCGAGCGGCAGAACGGCGCCGGAAATGGACGTGGTCTCGGTGCGGTAGCGGGTAATGCCGGGCAGCGTGCCGCTTTCGAAGATCGGGATGGTCTGCAGCAGGTCGTTGGCGGCAGCACGCGCGGCTTCCGGGCTGCCTGCGTCTTCGACGGTCACCTGCGAACCGTCGGAAAAGCTCCGCGGCTCGACCCAGTCGCCGCCAATTGCGCCTCCCAGGACGTAAGGCGGCGGGCCGAAGGCGGAAAAGCCGGCGGCGAGCGCGATCGGCAGCAGGAACGCGACTGCGAGGATCGCCAAATAGATATGGCGCTTCAATGGACCGTTCCCGGCATATGGACCGTGAAGGCGGCGCCTTGTCCGAGTTCCGACTTGATCGTCAGCCGCGCATCGTGGCGCGTCACGATGTGCTTGACGATGGCCAGGCCGAGGCCGGTACCCTTGGTCGCCCGGCTCGTCTCGACATCGACGCGGTAGAAACGCTCGGTAATGCGCGGGATGTGCTCCTCGGCAATGCCGGGGCCATGGTCGCGGATCGTCACCGCGACCTCGTTTTCGGAGCTTGCGCGCCGGTCCTCCATCGAAATCTCCACTCTGCCGCCCTCGCCACCATATTTGATCGCGTTCTCGATAAGGTTCTGGAAGATTTGGATCAACTCATCCCTGTTGCCCGGCACCTCCACCGGGCCCGGTGGGAGCGAAATCTCGAAGACGATTTCGGCATCTCGCGCCATCTGCCCGAGCGCTTCGGCCACCTGGCTGACGATCGCGACAAGATCGACGGGCGTGGTCGGGCGCACATAGGTGCGCATTTCCAGCCGCGACAGCGACAGGAGATCGTCGATCAGCCGCGCCATGCGCTCGGTCTGGCGCTGCATGATGCCGAGGAAGGATTCGCGCGCCGTGGCGTCGTTCTTCGCCGGACCGCGCAGCGTCTCGATGAAGCCGGAGATGGAGGCGAGCGGGGTGCGCAATTCGTGGCTGGCGTTGGCGATGAAGTCGGCGCGCATGCGGTCGATGCGCCGCGCCTCGCTCTGGTCGCGGAAGACGAGCGCGAAGAGACGCCTGCCTGCGCCTACGCGCATGGCCGAAACGCGGTAGGCGCGCTCGAATGGCACGCGCTCGGCATAGTCGATCGCCGGCGCCTCGCCGCGCGAGATGAGCGCATCGATCATGCCCTGCATCTCGGGCGCGCGGAACCGGATGCGCAGCATCAGCCCGGGCGGCAGCGCGCCGAAGGCTTCGGACGCCGCCCTGTTCACCTGCACGACGATGCCGGCGCCGTCGATGAGCACGATCGGTTCGGGCACGGCGTCGGCAAGTTCGGCAAGCGTCGGCGCATCGGGCGCGGAGCCGCCCGTCCCGGTGTCGATGACACCGGCAGGAATTTCGGTACGCGAGCGGGAAGGCTGCGGCCAGAAGAGCGCCGCGGCGATGACGGCCGCGCCACCAAGCGGCGCGACCAGGGGAGCCGCCTCGCCCGCAAATGCGGTCGCCGCGATCGCGACCAACGCGGTGCCGGCCACCGGTGCAGCATTGACCAGACGCGCGCGCAGCCGGGCGGCGTGGCGCCGGGCATCGATGCGATCTTGATCCATGCTCATGCAGCGATCCCGCTGGACCCGAATGAAGGCTCCCCATAGCATGCGATGCCGATGCGGCAACGCGCTTCGACAGGCGAGGGAGTGACCATGAGCTCGGACGACAGGATCAAGCCCATCGAGATCATGGTCGGATCAAAGAAGCGCGTTTTCGACATCGAGGACCCCAAGCTGCCGGACTGGGTGGAGGAGCACCATCTCACGGCCGGCGGTTTCCCATATGACAAGCGGATGAAATCCAAGGCTTATGAGGAGCAACTGGAGGCGCTTCAGGTCGAGCTCGTCAAGGCGCAGACCTGGCTGCAGAAGAGCGGGACGCGCGTGATGACGCTCTTCGAAGGGCGCGATGCCGCAGGCAAGGGCGGCACGATCTTCGTGCTGCGCCAGTACCTGAACCCGCGTACCGCCCGCAACGTAGCACTGACCAAGCCGTCTGAAGTCGAGCGCGGACAATGGTACTTCCAGCGCTACGTCGCACATTTCCCGACGGCCGGCGAACTCGTGACCTTCGACCGCTCCTGGTACAACCGCGCGGGCGTCGAGCCTGTCATGGGCTTCTGCACGCCCGAGCAGCACGCCAAATTCCTGATGGAAGTCGACAATTTCGAGCGCAACATCACCGATGACGGCATCGTCTTCTTCAAGTTCTGGCTGGACATCGGGCAGGAGACGCAGCTCAAGCGCTTCCACGACCGCAAGCACGACCCCCTGAAGATCTGGAAGTTCTCGCCGATCGACGTGGCGGGGATGAACAAGTGGGACGCCTATACGCAAGCGCGCGACCAGATGTTCCGCCACTCCCACACCGACCACGCGCCGTGGACGGTGGTTCGCGCCAATGACAAGCGCCGCTCGCGGCTCGCCGTGCTGCGCCACATCCTGATGGCGCTGCCCTATGAGGGCCGCGACGACGACGCCATCGGCACGCAGGACGAAGCGATCATTGCCAACGATCCGAAGCTGGCGACGCGCTGACAGGGCCCTTGAGTTCATCGAGCAGCGCCTGCGCCGTCTTCGGCACAACGGGCGCGAGCGACGGCTGGTGGGGGGTCTTCTCCCAATGGTGCGGGCGGCGGATCAGCTGCCAGACCGCGCGCCAGGCTGCGAGCGACAGCAGCACCCAGTAGACCGGGGTGAAGAGCAGCACCTTGCCGAAACCTGCGCTCTCGCGCTGGGAGAGCGTGCGCAGGCCGATCAGCAGGAAGGCGATGTAGCCCGCGAGCACATTGAAGAGGTCGATGCCCATCAGCGTCAGGTAATAGCCCTGCACGCCGCCCGTCGCCGCGAACTTCAATCCGGTCCAGGCAAGTGTCGCCAGGAAGATCGGATGGGCGAGCGCCGAGGCGACCATGCCGAGAAACAGGATCTGCAGCACGAGAAACGAGCCGAGGCCGAGTTCGCGCATCGTCCTGCCGGGGCGGCGCATGTGGACGAGCCAGCTCTGCATCCAGCCCTTGAACCAGCGCGTGCGCTGCGGCAGCCAGACGGCGAGCGTTTCCGGGCCGTCCTCGAACGTCGGGCGCGTGATGGTGGCGACGCGATACCCCTCGCGCGTCAGCCGCGCGCCGAGGTCGGCATCCTCGGTGACGTTGTAGGGGTCCCAGCCGCCGACCGCATCGAGCGCATCGCGGCGGATGTGGTTCGAGGTACCGCCGAGCGGCACGAGCAACTGGCGCCTGGCGAGCCAGGGCAGAAGACCGCGGAAGAGCCCCGCATACTCGAAGGCGAAGAGGCGGGCCATCGGGCCGGCGCGGTCGTTGGTGACGACCAGCGGCGCCTGCAGGCAGGCAAGCCGTCCCGTCTCATCGTCGCGAAACCGGGTCCACGCTTCGAGAAGCTGTTCGGGATGCGGGCGATCCTCGGCATCGTAAAGGGCGATGAAGCTTCCCGACGCCGTCGGCAGCGCGTAAGCGAGCGCCTTCGGCTTGGTGCGCGGCAATCCCGGCGGCACGGCGATCACCTCGACATGGGCGGGCGGCTTCTCCTTGCGTATGGCCTCGATGGTCTCGTGATCGTCGGCCTCGCAGACGAGCTTGATCTCCAGGCGGCTGCGCGGCCATTCGAGCTGGCCGAGCGCCTGCAACAACTGCGGCACCACCGGCGCTTCGCGGTAAAGCGCGACAAGGACGGTATAGACCGGCAGCGTCTCTCCGCGCCGGCGCTCCAGCCGCGGCATGCGAAGGGGCTTCGCCGACAGCATGGCGACGAGGCGCAGGACGACGCAGCCGAGAAAGAGCGCCGACAGCCCGATGTGGAATGCGAGGTTGGCACTCTGCCAGTCGAACCAGAACCAGAGCGGCAGCGCGACGGCGAGGATGCCGAGCGCGAGACCCTGCCAGGCATTGGCGACGTAGCGCGCCGAAAAGGACGGGCGGGTCAGGAAGAGATGATCGCGGGCATGCTCCGTCAGTCTTTCGCGCATCTCCTGCATAAGCGCGGCGCGCAGATCGGCGACCGTCACGAGACGCAGCTTGAGCGCGATGTCGGGCGTGCGCTCGATCGCGCGGGCGAGGATCTGCGGGTCGAGCGTCTCGGCGCAGACGAGGAAGACACTGCCGCCGCTGACGTCGCGATAATGCGCGCCTGCCTGGCTGCCATGGCGCAACGCCGCGAAGCCTTCGCGGTCGCGCAGGGCCAGACGCGTCGGCTCGATGATGCGCAGCGCCGGCACGCCGAGCTCGGCCACCAGCGCGTCGCGGATCGCATGCGGGTCGGCAAGGCCGTAGGCGACGAGTTCCTGGAAGATCGTGGTGCCGTTGCGCCTGGATGCCGCACGAGCGTGGGCGATGCGGTCGACGCGGATGCTAAGCCGCGCCAGCACGTTCTGCTCTATGTTGCGTTCGGACGAGGATGCGCGCGCTGCGGGGCGGCGCAAGGGTGGCGGAACGGCTACAGGCCTGCCCACGCGGGACGCCGCGAACTCATTACCCATCGCCCTGATCCCCCTTGCCCGCCGATATCGAAACCGATACCCGGGGAACGGTCAAGCGGTTTGAATCCACCTGAGGTTGCATGAGCAGATGCTTCGCCTAGCCGCCCTCATCACGATCGCGTTTCTGTCCCTTTCGCCGAGCCATGCGCAGGTGTCGGTGCCCAGTTTCTGGGACGATAGCGAGCGCGCGGCAAAGCCCGATCTTTCGGCCTTCACGCGCGTCCGCTTCCTGACCACCGTCGACTTCGCGCCCTTCAACAGCCTTGACGTCAACGGCCAGCTTGTCGGCTTCAACGTCGATCTGGCGCGGGCGATCTGCGGCAAGCTGGAAATCCTGCCGATCTGCGAAATCCAGGCGGTACCGTGGGGCGAACTTCGCAATGCGCTGGCCGGCGGCGAGGCGGAGGCGGCGATTGCCGGCATCGCGATCACGGCGGAGACGCGCCAGACGCTGATCTTCACGCGACCCTATCTGCGGTTTCCCGCGCGCTTCATCGTGCGCAACGGATCCGAGGCGGCGGGCGATCTGCCGACAACGCTACGGGGCAAGCGGGTCGGCGCGATCGCGGGCTCGGCGCATCTGACCATGCTGAGGGCGGAATTCGCCGGCATCCAGACGGTCACCTACGAACGGCAGGACTGGATGCTTCGCGACCTCGCCGAGAGCAAGCTCGACGCCGTCTTCGGCGATGGCGCGCGGCTTTCGTTCTGGCTGGCCGGCGAACAGGGCGGCGCGTGCTGCGCCTTTGCCGGCGGGCCCTATCTCCATGCCGGCTATCTCGGCGACGGGCTCGCGATTGCGGCGACGCCGACCAACGCGGTTCTGGTCGAGGCGTTCGACTGGGCGCTGAAGGAGCTTGCCGTCGACGGCGGCTATGCTGACCTCTACCTGCGGCACTTCCCCGTCAGCTTCTACTGATCGGAGCGCCTCGACGCGCTCTTGCCACGGAATGGCAGCAAAAGGGACCAGCCAAGCCCCGCGGCCTCCGCATGCCGCCACTCCTCCAGGCCGATATCCATCGCGTCATGGCCCTTCCTGGGCTGGTCGTTATAGGTGCCGAAGATGCGGTCCCAGACCGGCAGGTTGAAGCCGTAATTGGAGTCGGTCTCGCGACGTATCGTCGAATGGTGGACACGGTGCATGTCGGGCGTGACCACCAGCAGCCGCAGCCAGCGATCGAGGCCGAGCGGCAGACGCGCGTTGGAATGGTTGAACATCGAGGTTGCGTTGAGCACGATCTCGAAGACCAGCACCGCGAGGACCGGCGCGCCGAGCGCGATGACGACGATCGCCTTCCAGACCATCGACAGGATGATCTCCAGCGGGTGGAAGCGTAGGCCGGTCGTCACGTCGAAGCCGGTATCGGCATGGTGCATGCGGTGGATGCGCCAGAGGATCGCGATCTTGTGGCTGGCGACGTGCTCCAGCCAGATCGCGAAGTCGAGGACCACGAAGGCAACGATGCCGGCAACGACCGGCGGCACGCCCAGCGCCGGCAGGAGGCCCCAGCCGTTTGCCTGCGCCCAGAGTGCCGCACCCACGGCGGCAGCCGGGAAGACGATGCGCATGACGATCGACGACAGGACGACCATGGACAGGTTCGTCACCCAGCGCTTCGTCTTCAGCGCCCCTGCCATCTCCGGGCGCTCGAGGCGTGGCGACCAGAGCTCGAAGGCGGCCATCGAGCCGAAGACGGCGAGGAAGGCGAGAAGCCTTATGCCCGCTTCGGAGAGGAAAATGTCGCTCATGGCGTGACCGTCCGGCTCATCAGCATGCAATGCGCTGCTCGACTGCGCACCGTCCAGTCATATCGCCGCGAGCGCTTCAGGCGATCCGGTGGCGGATCGCCGCGGCACGCTCGATCGTGGAGGCAGCCTGGCGCTCGATGCCGAGATGGCCACGGATGATATCGAGAATGCGCGCCTCCTCGGGCTTCAGCGACCGATCGACCGTCGCGACATCGACGGCAAGCGCATAGGCCGTCTCGCGCAGCCCTTCCGACAGGGCGTCGCGAATATCGTCGAGAAGGCGCTCGAAACCGCCCTCGGCCTGCAGGCGCTGCTGGCAGTCCTGCGCAACGGCAAGCGTGCTGGCGTGCTCGAAGCCGGTGAAGACGGGCAGCGTGCGCACGATGGCGCCGATGCGGGCGAGTTCGGCATCGCCCATGTCGCGGTCGGAGGCCGAGACGACGACCATGGTGTGAATGAGCGCGTGCTGTATCGAAAGGGTCAAGGTGCACCTCCAGTCCTGTCGCCGCTCAGGTAGGTCGCCGGCGGCCGCGCCGCAACGAATCCGCGGCTACAACATTGACGCTGCTCAAGGGCGCGCCTAGACGATTGCCGCCCATACCGGCCCTTATCCCTGGAAGATGTTCATGACGAAGCCACGCGCCCAATCGCTCGACCTCAGCCCGCAGACCCTGCAGGCGGCGCGCGAGAGCAAAGCGTGGCCGTTCGAGGAAGCGCGCAAGATCATCGCGCGCTACGAGAAGCAGGGCTTTCCGGCCGAAGTGCTGTTCGAGACGGGCTACGGCCCGTCGGGCCTGCCGCATATCGGCACGTTCGGCGAGGTGGCGCGCACGACGATGGTGCGGCACGCCTTCCGCGTGCTGACCGGCGACCGGGTGAAGACGCGGCTGCTCTGCTTTTCCGACGACATGGACGGCATGCGCAAGATCCCGGACAACGTGCCGGATCGCGCGGCGCTGGAGCCGTACCTGCACATGCCGCTGACGGCCGTGCCGAACCCCTTCGGCGGCAATTATGCGAGCTTCGGCGACCACAACAACGCAATGCTGCGCCGCTTCCTCGACACGTTCGGCTTCGACTACGAGTTCGCCAGCGCGACCGAGTATTACAAGGCCGGCCGCTTCGACGAGGCGCTGATCCGCGCCGCCGAGCGCTATGACGACATCATGGCCGTGATGCTGCCGACGCTCGGGCCTGAGCGCCAGGCGACGTACAGCCCGTTCCTGCCGATCTCGCCCACATCCGGCCGTGTGCTCTACGTGCCGATGAAGGCGGTCGACGCCAAGGCCGGCACCATCACCTTCGACGACGAGGACGGCACCGAGACGACGCTGCCGGTCACCGGCGGCAAGGTGAAGCTGCAGTGGAAGCCGGATTTCGGCATGCGCTGGGCGGCCCTCGGCGTCGATTTCGAGATGTTCGGCAAGGACCACCAGACCAATGCCGTCATCTACGACCGCATCTGCTCGATCCTCGGCGGGCGGCCGCCGGAGCATTTCGTCTACGAGCTTTTCCTCGACGAAGAAGGCCAGAAGATCTCGAAGTCGAAGGGCAACGGCCTCACCATCGACGAGTGGCTGGCCTATGCGCCGACCGAGAGCCTCGCGCTCTACATGTTCCAGAAGCCCCGCACGGCGAAGAAGCTCTATTTCGACGTCATCCCGCGCGCCGTCGAGGAGTACTACACGTTCCTGTCGGCCTATCCGCGCCAGGACGTGAAGGAGCGGCTGGCTAACCCTGCCTGGCACATTCATGACGGCGAGCCGCCGGCGATCGACATGCCGGTCTCGTTCAGCCTGCTGCTCAATCTTGTCAGCGCGTCGAACGCGCATGACCGGAGCGTGCTGTGGGGTTTCATCTCGCGCTATGCGCCGGGGGTGACGGCCGAAACGCATCCCGAGCTCGACCGCCTTGCCGGCTATGCGATCCGCTATTTCGAGGATTTCGTGAAGCCGGCGAAGGTCTACCGTGCGCCCGACGAGGTCGAGCGCGAGGCACTGTCCGCGCTCGCCGAAAAGCTCGGCACGCTGCCGGCGGATGCGAGCGGCGAGGCGATCCAGGACGCCGCGCTCGACGTCGCGCGCGCGATCGAGCGCTACCAGGATCATTCCAAGAAGAGTCCGACCGGCGGACCCGGCGTGTCGGTCGCCTTCTTCCAGATGATCTATCAGGTGCTGATCGGCCAGGAGCGCGGGCCGCGCTTCGGCTCGTTTGCCGCGCTCTATGGCGTCGGGGAGACCAAGTCGCTCATCCGCAAGGCGCTGCGGGGCGAACTGACCACCGCCTGATCAGGAAGGCGGGGCGCCGTAGATGCCGCGCCCTGCCGCCCTCGCCTCTTCGAGCACCTCCGCATAGGAGCCGGTCGCAGACCGCGTCCAGCCTTGTCGCGCCAGCCATTCGGCAGCATCCTGCGGACCGAGCCGGCAGGCGGAGACGACCGTCTCGTCGATTGCGACCGGGCGCACCGTGCAGCTGACAGCACGGCCGCGCAGCCATGCGCGGAACGCACCGCGTGCATGCAGGCCGCAGGGCCAGCTTCGACCGGCATTCTCGCATGTCGCATCCTCGGGCAGCGCCTCGATGCCGTCGAGCTGGATGCGATGCCCCTGCGCCTCGATGATCCCGGCTGCGAGCGCCACGGGGCGGTAGAGCAGCGTTTGAGCAGGCGGCATGGTGGCGGGGTCGGGCGCCAGTGCGAGTTCGCCCAAAGGCTGGCGCGGCTCGACGCGCTCCAGCCGCGCCGTATCGACGGGCGGGGCGGTAATGAGGTCGGAGCCGATCGCGCGAACGGGGCGCCGGGGCGCTTCAGGCTCGACCCGGATCGCATCCGAGCGGTCCTGCGAAGGGTCGGCGGCCGGGGCTTCGGGTTCGGGCTCCTGAGGCTCCGGCTGCAGGATCGCCGGGACGTTGTCGGGCACGGGCGGCGCCGGATCGTCGAACTGGTGGCCGAAGGACAGCCACGCCGCCAGAAGCGCGCCAAGCCCGATCACGAGATAGACGATACGGCGCATTACTGGCTCGCCCAGGCGATCCGCGCCATCCAGTCGACGTCGGCCGGTGCAAGGCTGCGATCGGGATGGGCGGGGTTGACCGAGGCGAGAACGATCTCGGCGCCGGACTTCTTCGCAAGGATCTTCGCCATGACCTCGCCGGCGCGGGTGCGCACGACCACGCGATCGCCCTTGCGGATGCGGGCCGCCGGCTCGACGATCAGCGTGTCGCCGTCGCGGTAGAGCGGCATCATGGAATCGCCCTGGACCTTCAGGGCATAGGCGCCCTCACGTGCTCCCGGCAGGTCGACCGCCTCCCAGCCATGACCGACGGGAAAGCCGGCATCGTCGAAGAACCCGCCGGCGCCGGCCTGCGCCACGCCGATCAGCGGCACGGTGCGCGGCGGGGCGCCTGCACCGTCGCTGGCGAGCATATCGGCGAGCGAGGCGCCGGTCGCTTCCAGCACCTTGGCGAGCGATTCGGTCGACGGCCAGCGCGGGCGGCCGTCCGAAGACAAGCGCTTCGACTTGTTGAAGGAGGTAGCGTCCAGCCCGGCGCGACGCGCGAGCCCGGAGGCCGACAGCCCGTTACGCTCGGCGAGCCGGTCGATCGCAGCCCAGATCTGCTGGTGGGACAGCAAGGGTTCGGCATCCCGTTGATCGAGGAATATTTGCCTTGCCGGGTTAGCGCCGGACGGCCCGATTGTCCACCTCGGCCGCCGACTTCGCCATGGCGCGCAGGTTGGCGTGGGAGGCGAGGAAGGTCTCTTCCTCGGGCGTCAATGGCCTCGGCGAGCCTGTGAAGCCGAGCGCGGCAGCGACCTCGTCGATGGCGACGAAGCGCTTCTCGGCGCGGCTATAGACGCCGAGCGTCGTCATGATCATGGCTGCGGTGCGCCCGTCCTCGTGCACGAAGCGGTGGCGACCGATCATGGAGCGGTCGGTCCAGGTCTCGATCGTCGTGACGATGTCGAAGCGCTGCCAGAGCCTGATCTCGCTGACATAGACGGATTCCAGCCCGCCCATCATCGGCCCCCAGCCGTGCTTGCGGCACTGCGTCCAGAAGCCGGAACGGATGAAGATGTCGATGCGGCCGACATCGGCCAGCATCATGTAGCGGGCGTTGTTGAGGTGAATGTTGCGATCGACGTCGGAGGGCAGGCAGCGGAAGGACAGCCTGCTCTCATCGCCGAACCGGTAGGGTCCGCGCGACCTCGCCGTCGCCGCCATGCGCGCAAGGCGCCCCCAAACATACATGGTGATGCTCCAGGTTACCCCTCCCCATCGCGGGGAGGGCGAACGGTCGCGTGGGCGACCGGGCGGGTGGGGCAGTCGAGGGCGCGCACTGCGGCAACGACCCCCACCCGCTCGCTTTGCTCGCCACCCTCCCCGCAAGGGGGAGGGTTATGCCAGACTCAAGCCGCCTTCTTCGCGCCCGCGTAGGGATCGAAGCGCTGGTAGAAGGTCTCCCCCTTCTCGGCCATGTCCTTCAGGAGCGCCGGCACGGCGAACTCCTTGCCGTACTTGCTCTCCAGATACTCGGCGAGCGCAACGAAATTCTCCACGCCCATGCCGTCGATGTAGGAGAGCGCGCCGCCCGTATAGGGCGCGAAGCCGAAGGCGAGGATCGAACCGACATCGGCCTCACGCGGGTCGGTGACGATGCCCTCCTCCATCACGCGCGCGGCTTCGAGCGCGATGACCACGAGGAAGCGCTGCTTCAGTTCCTCGACGTCGAGCGTGTCGGGATCCTGCTGCGGATAGAGCGTCTTCAGCTCCGGCCACAGCTGCTTCTTCGCGGGCTTGGCCGGATAGTCGTAGAAGCCCTTGCCGTTCTTGCGGCCATGGCGACCGTGCTTGTCGACCATGGTGTTGATGAGCTCGAACTGCTTCGGGTCGACGGCGCCCTCGCCCATGTCGCGGATGGTCTGCTTCATGATCTTCTGCGCGAGATCGATCGCCGTCTCGTCGGTCAGCGCCAGCGGCCCGACAGGCATGCCGGCCATCTTGGCCGCGTTCTCGATCATGGCCGGGGGCACGCCCTCGATCAGCATCTTGAAGGCTTCCGACATGTAGCGCAGCACGCAACGGTTCACGTAGAAACCGCGGGTGTCGTTGACGACGATCGGCGTCTTCTTGATCGCGCGGACATAGTCGATCGCGACCGCCAGCGCCTTGTCCTCGGTCCTTTCGCCGAGGATGATCTCGACGAGCATCATCTTGTCGACGGGCGAGAAGAAGTGGATGCCGATGAATTGGCCGGGGCGCTTCGAGTTCTGCGCCAGGCCGGTGATCGGGATCGTGGAGGTGTTGGAGGCGAAGATCGCGCTCTCCGCGATGACGGCTTCCGTCTTCTCGGTTGCGCCCTTCTTGACCTCGGAATCCTCGAAGACCGCCTCGACCACGAGGTCGCAGCCTTCAAGCTTGGAATAGTCGTCGGTCGGCGTGATCAGGGAGAGAAGCTTCTCCTTGTCGGCCTCGGTCGCGCGGCCCTTCTTGATTGCGCCGTCTAGCAGGCCGGCGGAATGCGCCTTGCCCTTTTCGGCAGACGCCATGTCACGGTCCAGCAGCACGACCGGGATGCCGGCCTTGGCGGTCACATAGGCGATGCCGGCGCCCATGAAACCCGCGCCCAGGACACCGATCTTGGTGAACTTCGTCGGCTCGATGCCGGCCGGGCGGCGCGCGCCCTTGTTGAGCTCCTGCATGGAGACGAAGAGCGAGCGGATCATCATCGCCGCTTCGGTCGTCTGCATGATCTCGGTGAAGTAGCGCTGCTCGATCCTGAGCGCCGTATCGAAGGGTACGAGCAGGCCTTCGTAGACGCACTTCAGGATCGCGGTCGCGGCGGGATAGTTGCCGTAGGTCTCGCGGCGCAGGATTGCGATTGCCGGCGGCCAGAGATTGGCGCCCGCAGCCGAATAGACCGGGCCGCCGGGAAGCTTGAAGCCTTTCTCGTCCCAGGGCTGCGTGGCCTTGAGGCCGTTCTTGATCATGCCCTTGGCGGTCTCGATCAGCTTGTCGGGTGCGGCGATCTCGTGGATCAGGCCCATCTGCTTCGCCTTCTTCGGCGACAGCGTCTGGCCGGAGGTCAGCATCTGGAGCGCAGCTTGCGTATCGGTCAGGCGGGGCACGCGCTGGGTGCCGCCGGCGCCGGGGAAGATACCGACCTTGACCTCAGGCAGCGCCATCTTGACGGCGTCGCTGTCGGCCGCGACGCGGCCGTGGCAGGCGAGCGACAGCTCGAACGCGCCGCCCATGCAGGTGCCGTTGATCGCCGACACCCACGGCTTGCCGCAGGTCTCGAGCTTGCGCCAGAGCCAGCTCATACGGCCGGCGCCGTCGAACAGCATCTTGATCGCCTTGTCCGGATTGCCAGACTTCTCCTGCGCGAACAGGCCGAGCATCTTCTGCAGCATGGTGAGGTCGGCACCGCCGGAGAAGGAGTCCTTGCCCGAGGTGATGACCGCGCCCTTGATCGCAGCGTCGGCGACGACGGCGTCGATGATCCTGTCGAGTTCGTCCATCACCTCTTCGGTGAAGACGTTCATCGACTTGCCGGGGCTATCCCAGGTGACGAGCGCAATGCCATCGGCATCGGTTTCGACGGTGAAGTTCTTGTAGTCGGCCATGGAGTGGTCCTCCTGAATTCGGTCTCGTCGGCGATCGATCGCGACGGTGAAGCTTTTGCCCTCCCCCTTGCGGGGAGGGTGAGACTCGTCACACCCGTTCGATAATGGTCGCGGTGCCCATGCCGGCGCCGATGCACAGCGTGACGAGGGCGGTGTTGAGGTTGCGGCGTTCCAGCTCGTCCAGCACCGTGCCGAAGATCATCGCGCCGGTCGCACCCAGCGGGTGACCCATGGCGATCGCGCCGCCATTCACGTTGATCTTGTCGTGCGGGATGTCGAAGGCCTGCATGTAGCGCAGGACGACGCTGGCAAAGGCTTCGTTCAGTTCGAACAGGTCGATGTCCGAAAGCTCCATGCCCGCGCGGTCGAGCAGCTTCTTCGTCACGTCGACCGGGCCGGTCAGCATGATCGCCGGCTCTGAGCCGATATTGGTGAAGGCGCGGATGCGGGCGCGGGGCTTCAGCCCCATCCTCTCGCCGCCCTTCTTCGAGCCCAGCAGGACGGCGGCCGCACCATCGACGATTCCGGAAGAATTACCGGCATGGTGGACGTGGTTGACGGCTTCCAGTTCGGGATAGCGCTGGACGGCGACGGCATCGAAGCCGCCCATCTCGCCCGGCATCACGAAGGAGGGGTTGAGGGAGGCCAGCGACTGCATGTCGGTCGACGGGCGCATGTGCTCGTCATGGTCGAGGATGGTCAGGCCGTTCTGGTCCTTGATCGGGATGACCGAATTTTTGAACCAGCCCTCTTTCCAGGCATGCGCCGCGCGCTTCTGGCTTTCGACCGCGTAGGCATCGACGTCGTCGCGCGAGAAGCCGTATTTGGTGGCAATCACGTCCGCCGAGACGCCCTGCGGCACGAAGTAGGACGGGATGCCGACGGAAGGGTCCATGAACCAGGCGCCGCCCGACATGCCCATGCCGACGCGGCTCATCGATTCCACGCCGCCGGCGATCACGATGTCGTCCGAGCCGCCGGCGATCTTGGCCGCGCCCACATTGATCGCATCGAGACCGGACGCGCAGAAGCGCGAGAGCTGCAGGCCGGGCGCCTCGGTGGCGTAGCCCGCCTCGAAGACGGCGGCGCGGGGAATGACGGAGCCGGCCTCGCCGACCGGATCGACGCAGCCGAAGACCACGTCGTCGACCTTCTCGGTCTCGAGCCCGTTGCGGTCGCGCAGCGCTTCCAGCACCTTGGCGCCGAGGCGTACGGCCGGCACCTCGTGGAGCGAGCCGTCCTTCTTGCCCCGACCGCGCGGCGTGCGCACGGCGTCGTAGACGTAAGCTTCAGACATCTGGTTCTCCCTTGGATCGGGCGGCCGGCTGTCGCGCGGAAGCCCTCGATTTTATGGTTCAGAGGCTCCGGGCGATCAGGAGCTTCATGATTTCGTTCGTCCCGCCATAAATGCGCTGGACGCGCGCGTCGCGGAACATGCGGGCGATCGGATACTCGTTCATGTAGCCATAGCCGCCGTGGAGTTGAAGGCACTCGTCCACGATCTTGCCCTGCAGGTCCGACAGCCAGTACTTCGCCATCGAGGCGGTCACGGGGTCGAGCCCGCCTGCGACATGGCGCGCCACGCAGTCATTATAGAACACCCGGCCGACGGTCGCCTCGGTCTTGAGCTCCGCCAGCTTGAACTGGGTGTTCTGGAAGTCGATCACCGCCTTGCCGAAGGCCCTGCGCTCCTTGACGTAAGCGATGGTCAGCGCCAGCGCGCGCTCGATCATGGCGATCGCCGAGCCACCGATCTGCAGGCGCTCCTGCGGCAATTGCTGCATGAGCTGCACGAAGCCCTCGCCCTCGTCATGGCCGAGCAGATTGGCGGTGGGCACGCGTACGTCGTTGAAGAACAGCTCGGACGTGTCGTTCGACTTCATGCCGATCTTGTCGAGGTTGCGCCCGCGCTCGAAGCCGGCGGCATCGTCGGTCTCGACGACGATCAGCGAGGTTCCCTTGGCGCCCTTGTCCGGATCGGTCTTGGTGACGACGACGATGAGGTTCGCCAGCTGGCCGTTGGTGATGAAGGTCTTGGAGCCGTTGATGGCGTAGTGGTTGCCGTCGCGCACGGCGCGCGTGCGGATGCCCTGGAGGTCGGAACCGGCGCCCGGCTCCGTCATCGCGATGGCACCGATCAATTCGCCGGTCGCCATCCTCGGCAGCCAGCGCCGCTTCTGCTCTTCCGAGCCGTAATGGAGGATGTAAGGCGCGACGATGGAGTTGTGCAGCGCGATGCCGAAGCCGTCGACGCCGACATGGCCGATCGCCTCGATGATCGCGCTTTCATGCGCGTAGGTGCCGCCCGAGCCGCCATATTCCTCAGGCATGGAAGCGCAGAGCAGCCCCGCCTCGCCGGCCTTGCGCCAGCTCTCGCGGTCGAAGATCTCGGCCTTCTCGAACTCATCATAGCGCGGCGCGATCTCGGCCTCGAGAAAGCGCACCGCCATGTCGTAGAGCATGGCCACGTCGTCTTCCGCCCAGCGTGGCTTGGGCAGCGACAGGATTTCGGCTGGGGTGGTCATCGCTTCAATACGCCTCCCATGTGTCTCGCGCCCCCTCCACTGTGCTTCGCATGGTCACCCTCCCCCGCTTCGCAAGGGAGGAACTGCCGCTGCGGCCGGCCGCTACGTCGATCCTCCCCCGTTTACGGGTGAGGGTAACCGTCGAAGCGGTGGAGGGGGCGCTGCATGCGTCCCAGCCTAAAACGCCATCTCCGGCAGCGCCATCATGGAATCCGCGCCCGACGAGATGCGCGCGAGGTGCGCGGAGGTCTCGGGCATCAGGCGCTCCATGTAGAAGCGCGCGGTGGCGAGCTTGGCCTCGTAGAAGGCCGACGAGCCGTTGGCGCCGGCGGCGAGCCCGTCCTGCGCCGTCTTGGCCATCATGCCCCACATGTAGCCGAGCGATACGAGGCCGAAGAGGTGCATGTAGTCGGTCGAGGCGGCGCCGGCATTGTCCGGGTTCGCCATGCCGTTCTGGACGAGCCACATGGTGGCGGCCTGGAGGTCGTTGAGGCCCTTCTTCAGAGATTTAGTGAAGGGCGCCAGCTTCTCGTCGCCGCGATTGGCCTCGCAGAACTCGCCCACTTCCTTGAAAAAGGCCTGGACGGCGCGGCCGCCATTCATCGGCAGCTTGCGGCCGACGAGGTCGAGGGCCTGGATGCCGTTGGCGCCTTCATAGATCATGGCGATGCGGGCATCGCGCACGAACTGGCTCATGCCCCATTCCTCGATGTAGCCGTGGCCGCCATAGACCTGCTGCGCCATCACGGCGTTGTCGAAGCCCTTGTCGGTGAGCACGCCCTTGATGACCGGCGTCATCAGGCCGAGATGGTCGTCGGCCTGCTGGCGGTCGGCATCGTCGCCGGAGCGGTGGGCGACGTCGGACTTGAGCGCAGTCCACAGGATCAGCGCGCGACCGGCCTCGTTGAAGGCGCGCATGGTCATCAGCTTGCGGCGGATGTCGGGGTGCACGATGATCGGATCGGCCTTCTTCTCGGGCGCCTTGACGCCGGAGATGGAGCGGCCCTGGATGCGCTCGCGGGCATAGGTGACGGCGTTCTGGTAGGCGATCTCGGAGACCGAGAGACCCTGCATGCCGACGCCGAGACGCGCCTCGTTCATCATCACGAACATGGCCTTCAGACCACCGTGCTCCTGGCCGATCAGGTAGCCTTCCGCCTCGTCATAGTTCATGACGCAGGTGGCGTTGCCGTGGATCCCCATCTTTTCCTCGATGGAGCCGCAGGACACGCCGTTCTTCTCGCCGGGGTTGCCTTCGGCATCGAGCTTGAACTTCGGCACGATGAAGAGCGAGATGCCCTTCACGCCTTCCGGCGCGCCCTCGATGCGGGCAAGAACCAGGTGGATAATGTTTTCCGCCATGTCGTGCTCGCCGGCCGAGATGAAGATCTTCTGGCCGGAAATCTTGTAGCTGCCGTCGCCGTTCGGCACGGCCCTGGTGCGCAGCAAGCCGAGATCGGTGCCGCAATGCGGCTCCGTCAAATTCATGGTGCCGGTCCAGATGCCGTCGGCCATCTTGGGCACGTAGGTCTGCTTCTGCTCGTCGGTGCCGTGCTCGACGATCGCCGCGATCGCACCCTGGGTCAGGCCCGGATACATCATCAGCGCCATGTTGGCGGAGGAGAAATACTCGCCAACCGCCGAATGGACGGTGTAGGGCAGCCCCTGCCCGCCGAATTCGGCCGGAACCGCGAGGCCCATCCAGCCGCCTTCGCGATATTGCTGGTAGGCGTCCTTAAAGCCGGTCGGCGTCGTCACCGAGCCATCGGCATGGCGCGTGCAGCCTTCCTCGTCCCCGACGCGGTTGAGCGGATGCATGACGTTCTCGGCGAGCTTGGCGCCTTCCTCGAGAATGGCCTCCAGCACGTCTGGGCTGGCGTCGGAGAAGCCGGGAAGGTTGGAAAAGCGTTCGTAGCCAAGCACTTCGTTCAAGACGAAGAGCGTATCCCGGACGGGCGCCTTGTAGGACGGCATGCAGATCTCCCTAGCGAGCATGTCTTTGCAGACCGCGCGTCGGGCAGCAGGTCCGCGATGGACGATCCCCTACCAAATATTGACGTGCGCGTAAACGTCACAATTTGTCGAGAGGCAAAACGAAACCGCCCGCGACGGGTGACGCGGGCGGTTCGGAAGCGCGCTGAAGTCGTAAGGGGGTTCAGGCGACCTTGCGTTCGCCGACGCCGCGCACGCGGGTCATCAGGGAGCGCAGTTCGGAGATCGATTCGTCGATCTCGGCGCGCTGGCGCTCAAGACGGGCAAGCTGGCGCTCCGACTTCTCGAGCAGGATGCGGCTCTGGCGCTGGTTGCCGGAATTGGGATCGTAGAGATCCATGATCTGCTTGACGTCGCGCAGCGAGAAGCCGATGCGGCGGCCGAGCATGACGAGCTTGAGGCGTGCGATGTCGCGCTCCGAATAGAGCCGGGTCAGGCCGTCGCGCGTCGGCGAGACGAGACCCTTGTCCTCGTAGAAGCGCAGCGTGCGCAGGCTGACGCCGAAGGTGCGGGCGACATCGCCGATGCGCTGGTAGCCGTCTGGCGTGGTCTCGGCAAACGAGGCCGGTTCCGAACCGGCGGACATGGCGTTCATCATTTTTCAGTGCATCCGATCAGGGTGTAAGGCGGCCGCGGCCGCGGGACAGCTCTTTCGCCTCTGACGCATCCAAGCGGCAATTCCGCGGTCGCGCAGTCAGGCTGGCCGTTCTCTCTCTTCTCCATAATGCGAGAAGCCGGCAACGCGTGCCGGCCCCTCCACTGGCGCGGCATATACTGACCCGCAAATTATGCTGCAAGTGCGAAAAGTGGACGCAGCCTGCCCCAGCGCAATCCGCAAGGTCAGTTTCCGGAAAGGTAACCTTGGTTAACATCTTGTTTACCACGTTTGGCGAATGCTGCCGCAAATCAGCCTCGCAGAGATTCTGCCCGGATCGTCGCGATCCGCGCAGGCCAGGAAACGGCAGGGACGGGCGACACCATGGGCCAGACGCCAAACTATCTCGAGCAGCTCAACCAGGGCCGCAAGCGCCGTTCGAGCACGTCGATCGAAGAGCTGAACAGGACGCTGGCCGAGCTCGAAGACCGCGTCGGGCTGATGAGCGCGCGGGCCGACTGGTATCCGCCGCGCGGGCGCCAAGCCTATGAGATGCCGGGCACCAGCGGCTTCAATCCCTATCGGAACATGGCAGACGATCTGGAGCGCACGCGCCGCCAGGAAGAGGACCTGGCGCTTCTGTCGCAGATCGCAAACGAGATGCAGGAGATGCGGGCCGAACTGCGCACCCAGTTGCATCGGCCGGCGCAGAAGGACAGTTCCGAACTCATCGAAGCGCTGCGGTCGGACATGGAGCGGCTTGCCGGCGCGGTGGCCGACATGGCCGAGCGCGGCGACGACCGGACGGTAGGGCTCATCCGCCTCGACCTCGACGACGTGCGCGCCAAACTTGAAAGACTTTCGCAGGACAACGAGGCGCTCGCCGAGCTGACGTCCAAACTCGGCGCGACCTTCGAGACCGCGCGCGACGTACCCGTAGCCGACACCTCGGCGCTCGACGACCGCATCCGCATGCTGGCCGAGATCGTGGACGCCATGGCCGAACAGCAGACGGTGAGCCAACCGGCGATCCTGGAAGCGATCGAGGTGCGGCTTGACGAGATCGCGCGTGCGATCGCGGCTGCCGGGCAGGCCGACGGCCTCGCACCCTCCTTCGACACCAGCGCCTTCGACCGTATCGAGGCGCGCGTCTCGACGCTTGCACGTCACATGGAAGCGCTTGCATCGCACCAGGGCGACCCCGCGGTGGCTGCACAGGTGGCAAGGCTTGCCGGGCAGATCGACCAGCTGGCACAGCGCCCGGACCTGAGCGAAGACACCGTCATCCGCCTTGCCAACCAGATCGCGCTGATGGCCGACAGGCTCGACGGGCTTTCGTCCTCGCCGCGCACCGAAGCGATCCTGACCGATGTCGTCGCCCGCCTCGACACGCTGGACGACCAGCAGCGCGGGCTGTTCGACGCGATCGAAAGTCGCATGGCAGCCCTTGCCGGCCAGATCGACCGGATGGAAGCTTCGGGGCCGCGCGGCCTCGGCATCGAGATGGAAGAGCGCCTCGCCGACATGGCCGAGCGCGTCGAACTCGCGGCGCAGAGCCTGTCGCGGCTCGATCCCGATCTCGTAGGCGCCATGCAGGAGCAGCTTCAGGGCCTGTCAGCGCTTGCCTCGCGTCCCGACGCGCAGTTTGCCGCGCTGGAGGCGCTCTCGCCGCGTCTCGACCAGATCGAGCGCGCGATCGACGCCAATCGCGAGCGCCTGGTGGAAGCCGCCAGCCGCGCGACCGCCGAAGCGCTGAAGTCGACGCCGGCGAGCGCCGCCATCGACGCCGAAGGGCTGTCGCGGCTTGCCGTCGAGCTGCAGAAGCTCGACCAGCTCACGCGCCGCTCCGACGAGCGCAACACGCGCACCTTTGAGGCCATCCACGACACGCTGCTCAAGGTCGTCGACCGGCTCGATTCGATCGCGGCGACCGGCGCGATGCGGCCGGCTTCCGTCGGCCTGATGGACACGCCGCCTCTTGTCCCCGACATCGACGGCCCACAGGAAGACGCCAAGACGCTGCAGCGACGCCTTGCGAAGGCTTCGGGCGAGCGCCCGGTGCCGCGCAAGCCCGCGCAGGAGGCTGAAGCCGACATGCCTCTGCCGGTTGCGACCGCGGCAACGCCCGAAGGCTCCGTAAAGCCACGCGGATCGCTGCTGGCAGGCCTGTCCGGCGCCTTCCGGCGCAAGCCCAGACCGGACGCTGCGGCCGACCGTACCGCTTCGCCGATAGCTTCGCTCGCCAATGAGGAAGCCGAGGCGCCGTCGCTCGACCTGCCCGACAACCGCCCGCTCGAGCCCGGCTCGGGCGCGCCGGACCTCAATGCGATCATGCGCCGCGTGCGCGATGAGCGCAGCCCGGCCCAGCCATCCAAGGATGTTGCGGCCGATCCGTCGAAGTCGGACTTCATCGCGGCCGCGCGCCGTGCCGCGCAGGCGGCAGCGGCCGAGGCCGAATCCATGCGCGGCAAGCCGGAAAAGCGTGGCGGCGGGCTCAAGCGCCTGCTGCCGTCCGGCCGCAAGACCGTGATGCTGGGACTGGTCGCCGTGCTCGTCGGCCTGGGAAGCCTGCAGTTCGTTTCGTCGCTGCGCCAGGATGCAGGCGACCAGCCGCAGATCGCCGCCCTGCCAGCGGCCGAACCGGCGCGCGAGGCCGCCCCCTCCCTGGCGGCTGCTCCGGCGGCGCCGACCGAGATCGTCACCGTGGGCTCGACGGGATCGGTGCGCTCCGCTTCGCGGGAGCCGACGCCCATCGCCAATGCCGCCCCGATCCCCCAGGGACCGGCCGCCAAGCTTGCCTCCATCGACGCCGCGCCCATGGGAACAGCCTCGCCGCTCACCATGCCCGAGACCGGCGCCGCGCCTGCCTTCGACGTACCTTTGATGATCGAGCCGGCTGCGCTTCGCGAGGCGGCGTCCGAAGGCGATCCGCTGGCGCTTCATGCCATCGGGGAACGCTATGCGGACGGCATCGGCATCGCCCGCGACATGGGCGAAGCCGCGCTCTGGTTCGAGCGCGCAGCCGAAGCCGGCTTCGCGCCGGCGCAGTATCGCGTTGCCAACATGTACGAGAAGGGAAACGGGGTCGAACGCGACTACGGCCTCGCGATGGAATGGTATGAGCAGGCAGCCGAGCAGGGCAACGCGACCGCCATGCACAACCTCGCCGTGCTGCATGCCACCGGCCCGACGGGCAAGGTCGACAACGAGACGGCCGCGCGTCTCTTCCGTGCGGCCGCCGAACGGGGCGTGCGCGACAGCCAGTTCAACATGGGCATCCTCGCCGTGCGCGGCATCGGCACAGAGCAGAGCTTCGCCGAGAGCTACAAATGGTTTGCGATCGTGGCTGCAGGCGGTGACGCCGACGCCGCCGCCAAGCGCGACGAGGTAGGCAAGGTCATGACCGCCGAGGACCTCGAACGCACCCGTGCCGAGGCCGAGGCCTGGCGCCCGACGCCGCTCGATCCGGACGCAAACGAGGTCGACATGCCGGCCGAGTGGCAGGCGAGCCCGCCCGCGACGGCTGCTGCCGCGCAGGAGGTTTCCTCGGTCGCCGACGTGCAGCGACTTCTGAACGCCGCCGGCTACGATGCGGGCAGCGCCGACGGCATCATGGGCGAGCGCACGCGACAAGCGATCGCAGCCTGGCAGCGCGACCGCGGACTGCCGGCGACGGGCGAACTCGACGGCACCCAGATCAGCGCGATCACTCCGTCGCGCTGACGCGAAAAAGCAAGTCGGCGCGACAGGTTAACCCCGCCCGGCGAAATAGGTCGCAGTCGCGCGAAAATGTCGTGCGCTTCGTTTGACTCCGCCACCATGTGGGCGCAAGTACGAACCAGTATTGACCCTCGCACAGGGCGAACGGAGGGCATGGCGCCGGCACCTCCGGCCTGGCCCGATTCTCCGCAGCCGGCACCGATGATCGAGTAGCGGGTGGGCATCTATCTCCCGATCGCCGAGATGTCGGTCAGCATCTTCGTGCTGCTTGCCATGGGCGGCGCGGTGGGCTTCCTGTCGGGCATGTTCGGCGTCGGCGGCGGCTTCCTGATCACGCCGCTCCTGATCTTCTACAATATCCCGCCAGCCATCGCGGTCGCGACCGGCGCCAACCAGGTGGTGGCCTCGTCGATTTCGGGCGCGCTCTTTCACTTCAAGCGCGGCTCGCTCGATGTGAAACTCGGCACCGTGCTGCTGGCCGGCGGCATCGTCGGCTCCTCGCTCGGCGCCTACGTCTTCTCGCTCCTGCGTCAGGTCGGCCAACTCGACCTCTTCATCTCGCTGCTCTACGTGGCGCTGTTGGGCACCGTCGGCGGGCTGATGCTGGTCGAAAGCGTGCGCGCGATGCGCCAGTCGGCAGCCGGAACGACGCCGGCGCGTGCCGGGCACCACAACTGGATCCATCGCCTGCCGCTGAAGATGCGGTTTCGCACCTCGAAGCTTTTCGTCAGCGTCATCCCGGTTCTGGGCATTGGCGCGGTGATCGGCTTCCTCGCCTCCATCATGGGCGTCGGCGGCGGGTTCATCATGGTTCCCGCACTCATCTACCTGCTCAAGGTGCCGACCAACGTCGTCGTCGGCACCTCGCTGTTCCAGATCGTATTCGTCGCCGCCTACACGACCGTGGTGCATTCGGCGACGAACCAGACGGTCGACATCGTGCTTGCCTTCTTCCTGATGGTGGGCGGCGTGATCGGCGCGCAATATGGCGCGCGGGCCGGGCAGAAGCTCAAGGGCGAGCAGTTGCGCGCGCTCCTCGCCCTGCTCGTCATCGCGGTTGCGCTGCGCCTTGCCTTCGATCTTTTCGTGCGTCCGCCGAGCATCTATTCGCTCGCCCCTCTGGGCGGGATATGAGCCATGCGCACGCTCGCCTTTACGCTACTCATCCTCTTCTGCGGCATCGCTCCTGCGGCCGCGCAGACCGGCAATGCGGGCGCCACCGAAAGGCTGGCGCCCGAGCGCACCGGCAATCCGGAGCGCATCCAGATCGGGCTCTCGACCAACCGCGTGGTGATCACCTCCGACTTTTCGGGAGCCGACCTCACCATCTTCGGCGCGCTCGACAACATCGACCCGATGATCCAGCGCCAGGGCCGCTACGACGTGATCGTCGTTCTCGAAGGTCCGGCACGACCGGTCGTCGTGCGGCGCAAGTCGCGCGTGCTCGGCATGTGGATGAACACCAGTTCGCAGACCTTCGTGAACGTGCCGATGTCCTATTCGCTGGCCACCACGCGCGCGCCGCAGGACATCACCACGCCCGATACCTACCGTCAGCTCGCACTCGGCGCCGACAACATCTTCCTGCGGCCGCTCGACACGACCACGCCGACTGACGATCTCGGCGAATTCGCCGTCGCACTGCGCGACCGCAAGCGCGTCGCGGGTCTCTTCTCGGAGCGCTATGGCGGCGTACAGTTCCTGTCGCAGAACCTGTTCCGGGCAAGCCTTGCGCTTTCGCCGAGCGTACCCGTTGGCACGCACCGCGCGCGCGCCTTCCTCTTCAAGGGCGGGCTTTTCATCGACGAGACCTCGACCAGCCTCACCATCGTCAAGGCCGGCTTCGAGCAGCGCATCGCGCGCACGGCGCGAGAAAACGGCTTCCTCTACGGGCTGATGGCCGTACTGCTGGCAGTCGCGACCGGCTGGCTCGGGCGGGTGCTGTTCAGGCGGGATTGAGGCGGCAAGCCCGGCGCGACCCGCACCCTGTATCCCTCCCCACGGGTGGGAGGGAGGACATGGGCGCCGAGCATCATTTTGATCGGCTGCGCCAGGCGGAGCGGTTGTGGATCAGTCGCTGCGCCCGCGTCCCCCTCCCACCTGTGGGGAGGGGGTCTCGCAGACCTATGAACGCCTAGGCCAGCCTCGCATGCGGTACGGGGTAGAGCCGTTCCGCACCCAGCATGAAGGCCATCAGGGCCTCTTCGCGGAAGAGTCCGGCAAAAGCGCGGTCGAGCAGGCTGAGTGCGCCGGTGTAGGCGCCGTAGGCGGGCATGACGAGGCGGTCGCCGTCGGTGGCGAAGCAGCGGCGGCGGACGGCGCGGCCGCGCTGGACGATGCGCGCGCCGGGATGCAGATGGCCGGCCACCTCGCCTGGCGCAGCCTTGCGCGAGGGCTCGTGGCGGAAGAGCAGCGGGCCGACCGCGATCTCTGCGGCCGACACGCCGCCAAGGCCGCGCGGCGGCTCGGGATCGTGATTGCCGCTGACCCAGACCCAGTCGCGCCCGCGCATCAGCGCGGACAGATGATTGCGGAAGAGCGGCAGCATGTGTTCGGAGCCGACGCGGTCGTCGAAGCTGTCGCCGAGGCTGACGACGATCTCCGGCTCGAAGAGCGCGAGCGAGCGTTCGAGAAGCGCAAGCGTAGCGGCCGTATCGTAGGGCGGGACCATGCGGCCGCGCCGCGCGTTCGCCGCGCCCTTTTCCAGGTGCAGGTCGGAGACGACCATGAGGCCGAGATCCGGCAGGTACATGGCGCCGCGCACGTCGCCCAGCGCCTGGAGGCCGGCGAGCGTGAAGCTCCCCAGCCCGGCATCGCCAGCAATCCGTCCTGTCGTTCCCGTCACGCGCGGCCCATCGCCTCGTCGATCAGCGTTTCTGCCGAAACCTCGCCGAGGAGCGCTTCCTCGACACCGCCTGCGACCCGCTCACGGCCGATCTCCAGCATGATCGGGACGGCAAGGGGCGAGATGCGGTCGAGGTCCTTATGCACGATTCGGCCCTTGATGCGCGAGAGCATGTCGGAAAGCCGGCGCACGTCGAGGAGACCAACGGCGGCATCCGACCATGTCGCCTGCAGGAGGATGTGGTCGGGATCGTGCGCGCGCAGCACGTCATAGACGAGATCGGCCGACACGGTGACCTGCCGGCCGGTCTTCTCCTTGCCCGGATGGCGCTTGTCGATCAGGCCGGCAATCAGCGCGCAGTAGCGGAAGGTGCGCTTGAGCAGCCAGGAATCGGCAAGCCAGGCTTCGAGATCGTCGCCGAGCATGTCCTCGTCGAAGAGATCATCCAGCGACATCTTCCGCGACCGCGCCAACGCGCCCATGTCGCCGATGCCCCAGATGGCGAGCGAATAGTCGGTGGCCACGAAGCCGAGCGGCCGCGCGCCGGCGCGCTCCAGCCGCCGGGTCAGGAGCATGCCGAGCGTCTGGTGGGCGAGCCGACCCTCGAAGGGATAGGCGACCATGTAGAAGCGGTTGCCGCGCGGGAAGGTCTCGACGAGCAGCGCGTCCGGAGGCGGCAGGACCGAAACCTCCTTTTGCAGCCCCAGCCAGTCGGCGACCTGGTCGGGCAGCGCCTTCCAGCGGGTCGGGTCGGCCAGCATGGCGCGGACCTCGGCTGCGAGATAGGTCGTCAGCGGGAACTTGCCGCCGGCCCAGGACGGGACCTTTGGTTCTTCAGAAGGCGCGTTCGAGACGAAGCACTCATTGTCGCGTATGCCTTCGTAGCGCAGTACCCGGCCGGCGAAGAGGAAAGTGTCGCCCGGCGTCAGCGTCTCGAGGAAATACTCCTCGATCTTGCCGAGCGTCGGCCCGCCGCGCCCGCCCCCGGCCGTGCCGCCGCCGGAGCGCACATAGCGGATGTTGAGGTAGGGCGCCTCGATGATGGTGCCGACATTGAGCCGGTACTGCTGGGCGATCTGCGGATTGGCGACGCGCCAGAGCCCGTCCTTCGTCTGGCGGATCTTGGCGTAGCGCTCATAGGCGCGCAGCGCGTAGCCGCCGGTCGCGACGAAATCGAGCACCTTGTCGAAGGTCTCGCGCGACAGGGCGGCATACGGTGCGGCCGATGTGATCTCCCGATAGAGCGCATCGGCGTCGAAGGGTTCGGCGCAGGCCATGCCGAGCACGTGCTGGGCGAGTACGTCGAGCGAGCCCTGGCCGAGCGGCGGCGTATCCTGGGCGCCGAGATAATTGGCGTCGAGCGCAGCGCGGCACTCCAGAACCTCGAAGCGGTTGGCAGGCACGAGGATCGCGCGGCTCGGCTCGTCCATGCGGTGGTTGGCGCGGCCGATGCGCTGGGCCAGCCGGCTTGCGCCCTTCGGCGCGCCGACGTGGACGACGAGATCGACGTCGCCCCAGTCGATGCCGAGGTCGAGCGTCGAGGTAGCGACGACGGCGCGCAGGCTCCCCTCGCCCATCGCCGCCTCGACCTTGCGGCGCTGGCCGACATCGAGTGAGCCGTGGTGGAGCGCGATCGGCAGCACGTCCTCGTTCGCCGTCCAGAGCTGCTGGAACAGCCGCTCGGCCTGGCTGCGCGTATTGACGAAAAGCAGCGTCGTCTTGTGGCGTTTTATCGCCTCGTAGATCTCCGGGATCGAATAGGTCGCGGAATGTCCGGCCCACGGCACGCGCTCCTTGGATTCGAGGATTGTGATCTCGGGCTTCGCGCCGCCCTCGACGACGACGAGGTCGGACATGGGAGGGGTCGGCGCGAGGGATTGGCCTACCCCCTCTGTTTGCTGCGCGGGCATCTCCCCCGCGAGGGGGGAGAGGGGGCGCTGGGGAACGAGCCAGCGGCGAAGTTCGTCCGGCTCGGCGACGGTGGCCGACAGGCCGATGGTGCGCAGGTTCGGCCGGAGCGCGAAGAGACGGGCGAGGCCGAGCGACAGCAGATGGCCGCGCTTCGACGTGACGAGCGAGTGAAGCTCGTCCAGGACGACGAAGGAGAGATCGGCGAAGAAGCGCGCTGCCTCCTTGTTGGCGAGGAGCAGAGCGAGCTGCTCCGGCGTCGTCAGCAGGATGTCCGGCGGCGCAAGCTTCTGGCGCTGGCGCTTGTGGGCGGGAGTGTCGCCGGTGCGCGTCTCGATCGAGATCGGCAGGCCGATCTCGGTGACGGGCCGCGCGAGATTGCGCTCAATGTCGACAGCGAGCGCCTTGAGCGGCGAGATGTAGAGCGTGTGGATGCCGCGATGCGCCTCGCCGGGCTTGCGCTTTTGCCGCTTCGACAGTTCGACCAGCGACGGCAGGAAGCCGGCAAGCGTCTTGCCGGCACCGGTCGGCGCGATCAGCAAGGCCGATGCGCCGCCGGAAACGCGCGCAAGCAGGTCGAGCTGGTGCGGACGCGGCGTCCAGCCGCGCGCGGCGAACCAGTCGACGAAGGACGCGGGCAGCAGCTCGCCGCCGGCGAGCGCATTGGGGGACAAGGGGCGGTTCACGTCCCAGAGGTAGCGTCGCGGACCGCCCGCGCCAAGGTCGCTCAGTTGAGGACGTGAACCATGGCAACAGCATCCGCCGCTTCGTCGGTTATCGGCAAAGCCACCGAGAGTGCTCCGGCGCGCTTCTGCGCCAGCACGACAAGCCCGTCGATCGGATCGCCCCGATCGAAGCGCAGCGGGTGCTCGTCGAGCGACAGGATGTCGAAGCCGGCCTCGTCGAGCAGGCTGCGAACATAAGCCGGCGCGTGCGCGTAGCGGCGCGATTCGCGCAACTGGTAGTCGCCCTCTCCCGCGTGGCGTTCGAGCGAGAAGGCAAAGAGCCCAGTCGGCACCAGCATCGCGGAGACCGTCCCGACAATGCGCGTCAGATCCCCGAAATAGATCAGGACGTCGGCGGCCGTGACGAGATCGGCATCGGTGCCCTCGCCGGCCATCTGCAGGAGGTCGGCGCGCTCCAGCCGGTCGTAGATGCCCTTCTCGCGCGCCTTGGCGAGCATGCCGGCGGAAATGTCGTAGCCATCGAGCAGGCTTACGCGACGGCGCAGGCGTTCGCCCATCAGCCCCGTGCCGCAGCCGAGATCGACGGCGTGGGCGAAACGATCCCGGCCAAGCGAAGCGATCGCGGCATCGAGCATTTCGGGTACGCGGTAGTGCAGCTTGCCGACGAGTTCGGCATCGAACCGGCTGGCGTACTGGTCGAACAGCGTCTCGACAAAGCCGGAGGATGCGTTGCCGATGCCGTGGGCATGGCCCGCCAGTTCGAGCTTGAGGGCGGCCCCGCAGCGATCCTGCGGATCGAGCCGCAGCGCCTCGCGCCAGGCATCGGCTGCCGGGGCCGGTTCGCCTGCTGCCGCCAGCATCTCACCGAGGCGATACCAGCCCGCGGCCCAGGCGGGCACGAGCGCAAGCGTGTCGCGCATCAGATCGGCGGCCGCGGCGTGATCGCCGCTTTCGTCGAGCATGCGGGCATAGTCGGCGCGGCGATCGGCAGTGAGATCGCCGGAAGAGAAGGTGAGCGCGGCCACGAAGCGGATTTTCCTGAAGGGAAGCGGCGTGTAGATGCTCCCGGCCGATCACCTTTGCAAGAGCTTTTCGCCGGGGCGTTCCTTCCTATCTAAGTCGTGATGCGCGCCCAGGACATCCTGCTTCCCCGCCCCGAAGGGCTCTATTGCCCGCCAGGCGATTTCTTCATCGATCCGGTGCGGCCCGTCGATCGCGCGCTGATCACGCATGGCCATTCCGACCATGCCCGCTCCGGCCACGGCCATGTGCTCGCCACGCGGCGGACGCTCGACATCATGGCGCTGCGCTATGGCGCGGATTTCGCCGGTTCGTCGCAGCCGATCGGTTTCGGCGAGACGATGGCGATCAAGGACGCGACGGTGCATTTTCACCCCGCCGGCCACGTGCTGGGCTCTGCGCAGATCGCGGTCGAGGCCGGCGGCAAGCGGATCGTCGCGTCCGGCGACTACAAGCGACGGGCAGATCCAACCTCGGAAGAGTTCGAGGTCGTGCCGTGCGACGTCTTCATCACGGAGGCGACGTTCGGGTTGCCTGTGTTTCGCCATCCGCATGCCGCCGACGAGGTCGCGCGGCTTCTCAAATCCATGCGGCAGTTTCCCGAACGCGCGCATCTCGTCGGCGCCTACGCGCTCGGCAAGGCACAGCGGGTGATCAGGCTGGTGCGCGACGCCGGCTATGAAGAGCCCATCTATATCCACGGCGCGCTCGCCAGGCTCTGCGACTATTACCAGAGCGAAGGCATCGACCTCGGCGAGCTTCGCCCCGCCACGATCGAAAACGGCAGCAAGCAGGGCTTTGCCGGCGCCCTCGTCGTCGGTCCGCCATCAGCATTCGCCGACCGCTGGGCGCGGCGCTTTCCCGATCCCGTTTCCTGCTTCGCGTCTGGGTGGATGCGCATCCGCCAGCGGGTGAAGCAACGCGGGGTCGAACTGCCGCTGATCGTCTCGGACCATTGCGACTGGGACGAGCTCGTCGAGACGATCGAGGACACCGGCGCTTCGGAAGTATGGGTCACCCATGGCCGCGAGGAAGCATTGGTGCGCTGGTGCGAGATGTCGGGCATCAAGGCCCAGCCGCTGCATCTGGTCGGCTACGAGGACGAGGGCGACTGATGGCGGTCGTGCGTCCTTCGAGGCTCGCTTTGCTCGCACCTCAGGATGAGGGACGTGGGGTGCCAGGGTTTGCGGGTGGTTGCGTGGTGCGTCCTTCGAGGCTCGCTTCGCTCGCACCTCAGGATGAGGGAAGTCGAGCAGGCGGATCGGTTCAGGGTCTGGGGCAGCTCAAGCTAATCAGTACTAAGGGCAATCTTCAGCACATAACCTCCCTCATCCTGAGGCGCGAGCGAAGCGAGCCTCGAAGGACGCACCAGATCAGCCAGCGCCTCGGTACCCACCCATGAAGGCCTTTGCCGAACTCCTCGACCGGCTGCTGATGACGCTGTCGCGCAATGCGAAGCTGAAGCTGATGACGGATCACTTCGCGAGCCAGCCAGATCCGGAGCGCGGGCTGGCGCTGGCGGCGCTTACCGGCAATCTGTCCTTTGCCAGCGTCAAGCCGGCGATGCTGCGCGCGCTCGTCGCGGAGCGGACCGATCCGGTACTCTTCGGCTATTCCTACGATTATGTCGGCGACCTCGCCGAGACGATCTCGCTGATCTGGAACCCGCCGCCCGACAAGAAACCCAATTCGGAGCCCACGCTGTCTGAAGCCGTCGAGGAGATCGCGCAGGCGAGCCGGGCGGATGGACCGCGCGTGATCGAGCGGCTGCTCGACCGGCTGGCGCCGGACTCGCGCTATGCGCTCCTGAAACTCGTCACCGGCGGCTTGCGCGTCGGCGTCTCGGCGCGGCTTGCCAAGCAGGCGCTTGCCGATCTCGGCCAGGTCGACATCCACGAGATCGAGGAGCTCTGGCACGGTCTGGAGCCGCCCTACACCGAGCTCTTCGCCTGGCTGGACGGCGGCGGTGCGAAGCCCGAACGCGCCTCGCTCGCCATGTTCCGGCCGGTCATGCTGTCGACGCCGGTCGACCTTGCCGACCTCGCAAAGTACGACCCGGCCGACTACGTCGCCGAATGGAAATGGGATGGCATCCGCGTGCAGGCGGTGTGCGAAGGCGGCCGCGCGCGGCTCTATTCGCGCACCGGCGACGACATCTCGCCGGCCTTCCCGGACCTCCTGGACGCATTGAACTTCCATGGCGCGATCGACGGCGAGTTGCTGGTCGGGCGTCCGCGCGACGCCACGGGGACCTTCTCCGACCTGCAGCAGCGGCTGAACCGCAAGACCGTGTCGGCCAAGATCGCGGATCAGTACCCGGCCTTCATCCGCGCCTACGACCTCCTGCAGGACGGCGAGGACGATCTGCGTCCGCTTGCCTTCGAGACGCGCCGCGCGCGGCTGGAGCGCTTCGTTTCGACGCTCGATCCCGAACGCTTCGACCTCTCGCCGATCGTCGCGTTCGAGAACTGGGAGCATCTGGAACGGCTGCGCACCGACCCGCCGCACCCCATCATCGAAGGCGTGATGCTGAAGCGGCTCGACTCGGCCTATGTGCCGGGGCGCCCGCGCGGCCCATGGTTCAAATGGAAGCGCGATCCGCGCACGGTCGACGCCGTGCTGATGTATGCCCAGCGCGGCCACGGCAAGCGATCAAGCTTCTACTCCGACTATACGTTCGGAGTCTGGACCGGCGCGGAGGACGACCCGCAGCTGGTGCCGGTCGGCAAGGCCTATTTCGGCTTCACCGACGAGGAACTGAAGCAGATCGACAAATATGTCCGCGACAACACCATCGAGCGTTTCGGGCCCGTGCGATCGGTGCGCGCCGACCGCAGGCAGGGGCTGGTGCTGGAGATCGCCTTCGAAGGGCTGCAGCGCTCCACACGGCACAAATCCGGCATCGCGATGCGTTTCCCGCGCATCTCGCGGCTGCGCTGGGACAAGCCGTCGGCGGAAGCCGACCGGCTGGAGACGCTTGCCGCGATGCTCGACTAGGCTGCCGGCGCCACGCGGATTTCGAGGATGTCGAGCGCGCGGCCGGCGCCGGTGACGTCGGGCGAGATCGCGATCATGCCGGCACCGGTCGGGGCGCCTTCAGGGATCGGCACCTCGAAGATGAACTCTTCGATCACCTGACGCGGGCCGAAGCGGCGGCGGCCGCAATCGCCAAGCCCGGCGAAATCGCAATCGACGGAGAACTGCGTCTCGCCATCGTCGGGCCGCGCACGGGTAACGAGCGAGAACACCGCGCCGCTGCCTGCGAGGCGCTCCAGCGTGCCCTGCCCGATCGCGAAGCGCACCTGCGCCGAAGGGCTGGACGACGAGACGCGCAGGAAGGACCGGCCATCCTCTTCGGTCAGGTTCGCCTCGACACCCGCCTGCGCGTTGACGCCCGAGGCGTCGCCCGGGTTGAACAGCACGACCCAGTCACCGTCGGAAGCGACGGAAACGGCCGGCGGCAATGGGGCCTGCGCGTCGGCGGCGGCCTGCTGCGGCGGCGTGCTTGCCACGTCCTCGCCCGAAACAGACAGGATCGACATCAGGTATGCAGCCCCGAGCCCGAGCACCACAAGCGCGGCAAGCGGGATGGCGAGCCGGCGCAGAAGCGGCTTGCGCCTGCGCTGCGGCTCGACCGGCGGGCGGCGTCGGGCCGGTCGGGGGGCACCGCGGTCATCGTCGATCGCCGGCTCGTAACCGTGCTCGGGCGCATAGGCCCGCTCGGGCTCGATCACAGGCTCGAAGGCTTCCAGTTCCGGCTCTGCACGGCGCTGGCCCGCCGGCGCGCTCCAGGCCCGTTCGCGGCGCGATCCGACTGCCGGACCCGGCTCGGACGGGGACGAAAACGCCGGCTCCACACGGCCGGGACGCGCTGATCGCAACTGCGCCGCATGCTGCGGTGCCTGGGGCTCGGGCTGCTCCTCGGCCTCGGGCCGCCATTCGGTTCGGTAAGGGCGTGCGACGGGAAGGACGGGGCGCGAGGCCTGTGGCCTTGCTTCCGGCGCGCGTGCGGGCGGCCGGGGTGCCGGTGCGGGCGTGCGTTGCGCGGCCGCCGCCGCCGCCGCCGTCCGGTGATCCTTCTCGATGCGCATGATCGTCGCCTTGACCGCCTCGCGGCGGCGCTCGACGGCGGGACTGTCGGTGTCGGCGCGTCCGGCAAGCTGGCGTTCGAAAGCAGCCAGTGCGGAGCGATAGACCTTGTTCCGGAATTCCGGATCGGTCGTATCTCCCCTCTCGAATGCCTTGCGGATCGCGGCTTCTACGCTGTCCAAGACTGGTCCTCATCTTCGCGCGGCCAATCGATAATCGCTCAAAGGCGAGGGATCAATGTAAAATAATGTTAAGCGTCAACGAGTTGCGCCTTGCGCTGCGGCAGGAGTTGCAGCCGGCGTTCCTTCTGCTAGACAATGACGTTTACGCGCACGTCAAAGTTTTCCGGGAGGTCTTCGATGCCACTGCCTGAAATCCTTCGCAAAAAGCTCCGGATTCCGGTGGTCGGCGCGCCGCAATTCATCATCGCGCATCCCCCGCTCGTGATCGCGCAGTGCACGGCAGGCATCGTCGGCTCCTTCCCTGCGCTGAATGCGCGGCCGCAGGAACAGCTCGACGACTGGCTCTCTGAAATCCGGGAAACGCTCGCCGCCCATGATTCGGTCCATCCGGACCGTCCCTCGGCGCCGTTTGCGGTCAACCAGATCGTCCACAAGTCGAACAAGCGGCTCGAGGCCGATCTTGCCACCTGCGTGAAGCACAAGGTGCCGATCGTGATCACCTCGCTCGGCGCGGTGCCGGAAGTGAACGAGGCCGTCCACTCTTATGGCGGCATCGTGCTGCACGACGTCATCCACGACCGCCACGCCCGCAAGGCGATCGAGAAAGGCGCCGACGGGCTGATTGCGGTGGCGACCGGTGCGGGCGGGCATGCCGGCACGCTGTCGCCCTTCGCGATCACGCAGGAAATCCGCAAATGGTTCGACGGGCCGCTCCTGCTCTCAGGCTCCATCGCGAATGGCGGGGCGATCCTGGCTGCCCAGGCGATGGGTGCGGACCTCGCCTATATCGGCTCGCCCTTCATCGCCACGCATGAAGCGCGGGCGGTGGACGACTACAAGCAGATGATCGTCGAATCCAACGCCGCCGACATCGTCTATTCCAACCTCTTCACCGGAGTGCACGGCAATTATCTCAAAGGCTCTGTGCGGGCGCAGGGGATGGACCCCGACAACCTCCCGCAATCCGATCCGAGCGCGATGAATTTCGGCACCGACTCGGCAAAAGCCTGGAAGCAAATCTGGGGCTGCGGCCAGGGCATCGGCGCGGTCGATGCGGTCGTCGGCGCCGGCGAACTCGTCGATCGACTGGCGCGCGAATATTTCGCGGCTCGCGACCGGCTCTCATCCGGCGGCTTCGACGGTGCGATCGGCGCCTGGAAGGCTCCCTGAGCGTCACCGCAACTTCGCCGAGCCAGACGCTTGAACTGCGAGCACTTTCCAGCTATCAGGCCCGCATCCGGAAGGGCACTGCCCTCACCGCCGGGCCGCTTTAGCTCAGTTGGTAGAGCACATCATTCGTAATGATGGGGTCGCGTGTTCGAGTCACGCAAGCGGCACCACTTTTAGGTCCAGGTACGAATAGCGCTTCAGTTTGGCGGACGTGCTTGCAGGTGAGCGTGGCGAGTTGCTCGGCGCATAATTACGGCCTGCTCGATCTACGGTACCCCCCGACACGTTTCCTGTGGGAATGCGCGCCGTGATTGATAGGCGATCTTCTTCTTCCAGCTGTTACGGATATGCTAGAATCCTAATGGAGCGTTGACGAGCCGAACGCTGCCAACGGAGACATGCAATCCTTCAATGAGAACGCAGGACAGGGGCACAAAGTCGTATTGGCTTCGTCGGCTTGGCCACGCGTTGGTACAGGCATGCACGCCGTTTGGCCGCGAGATGGCGGCGTTTGTCGAGAAATCTGATCCAGACAGGCCGATAGCACTCGTTATCGATGATCAAGTCCCTCAGTTCGACAGACATGCCGGCGCCATGGGCATGAGAGACTACCTTCTCTTGATGAATTCCATTGGCTTCAAGGTCGTCTTTTACGCTGCGGACAGAGTCGAGCGTTCGCCATACGGTGATGCGATCCGTCAAGCCGGCATCACCGTCGTGCCGACACATACGAATCTTGGAGCCGTTCTCTGTCGCTATCGATCGCGAATTGCATTCACTTGGCTGTCGCGCCCGGGTCCGGCCCGCAAACACATCAATCAAGTAAGATCGCAGACGGACACGCCGATCCTCTACTGTGGGCGTGATCTGCATTTTCTTAGAACCCGCCGCCGCAAGGAGTTCGAAGCGAACGTAGTTCTTCAGAGTGAGGCGATTGCGCTGGAAAAGGTGGAACGCCGGCTGCTTGAAATGGCTGATGTCTCGCTAACATTCAGCGAGGTGGAGAAAAGTATCATCAACGAAATTGTACCGAGAGCCCGCGTGCGTGTCGTCGCGCCATATGTTCTCCAAGCCCGTGCACAACCGAAGCCGCCCAAGAACAAGAGCATTATATTTGTGGGTGGCTTCCGGCACTCACCAAATCCGGACGGGGTATTATGGTTCCTGAACCAGATTTGGGGACGGATACATGATGCATGCCCTGATGCGACCCTAACGATTGTTGGGGAGGAACCGACTTCCGATATACTTGACTGGCGCAGCGATCAGGTTCGCATTCCAGGCCATGTCGAAAGCCTGGATATGCTTTTTGCGGAAAGTCGCGTCTCCATCGCTCCATTGCGGTACGGTGCGGGCGTAAAAGGCAAGATCGTTACCGCGATGAGCTACGGTGTGCCCGTAGTCAGTACCGGTATCGGCGTCGAAGGAATGCGATTGATCGATGGCCAAAACGTACTCGTCGGCGACACCAGTTATGAATTTGCAGAGCACGTATTACGCGTCATGAATGACGACGATCTATGGGTTCGACTTAGTATAGGTGGCCTTAGTTACATTGACGAACGTTACTCCGAGCATGTTGTGATGAAAAACTTCCAATCCGTTCTTTCGGATGCAGGTATTGCCCTGCCCCGCGGTGACCGAACGCCTTGACCATGGCACGCATCAGCGTTTTCGGTGCGGGCTATGTCGGGCTCGTCAGCGCGGTTTGTCTTGCCAAAGACGGCCACAACGTCACTGTAGTCGATATAGACGGTGCGAAGATCGACCTCATCAACTCCGGCGTCAGTCCGATTACCGAGCCAGGGGTCGAGGAGCTGTTACGACTGGCGCTTTCTAACGGATGTCTGCGAGCGACGACAGATGCCATCGGCTCGGTTGCGGGCAGTCAGATTTCCTTGATCTGCGTAGGCACGCCTGGTGCGGCGGACGGATCGATCGACACGCGATCCGTCCAATCATGCTGCGAGACCATCGGAAAAGCTCTTCGCGGAAGACGAGAACCCCACACCGTCGCCTTGCGATCCACCGTCACGCCGGGCACCACGCGCCAGTTGGCTGTGCCAACACTTGAAGTGCATTCCGGTCGGCGCGCCGGGGTCGACATCGCAGTTCTTGCGAATCCGGAGTTTTTGCGGGAAGGCAGCGCCATCTCGGATTACTATAGTCCAGCGAAAACCGTGATTGGTGAAACATTCGACGGTGACGGTACGCGCCTGGAGTCTCTTTACAGCGCCCTTCCGGGCGAGAAGTTCATTTGCCGTGCCGAGGTGGCCGAGATGGCCAAATATGCCGACAATTATTGGCACGCCCTGAAGGTCTCATTCATCAATGAATTGTCGTCGATCGGCAGTGTGCACGGGATCGACAGCAATGATCTTTCGAAGATATTTCTGTCAGACCGCAAGCTGAATATTTCCGATGCCTATCTTCGTCCAGGCTTCGCGTTTGGTGGATCGTGTCTTCCAAAGGATCTTAGCGCACTTCATCACAATGCGATGCAAAATGGGGTGAAAACTCCACTTCTCGCGGGCGTGATTGGCTCCAATCTCGCACATTTTGAGCGCGCGTTCGATTTGATAGTGCGCGCTAAGACGACTCGGGTTGGGGTTTGGGGAATTGCATTCAAACCCGGCACGGGCGACCTTCGAGGATCAGCCTTCCTTCAGTTGGCCCGGATGCTGCGGGATTCCGGCGTTGACGTCCTGCTTTTCGATAGCAGGGTACGGTCCGAGACTGTCTCCGCCTTTCTGAATGGCATGGGATGGCCCGACCTCGGCAACAGAGTGGCATCCTCACTTGGTGACCTTTTCAACTTTTCCGATACGCTAGTGATCGGCAATGCTTCTAGACCCGATATAGACTTGCATCTCGCCGCTATGCGCACGAAGACTTTGGTCGATCTATCGAACAGTTCTTCGCTTCGATCCCTGCCCAATTGCAAGAGCATCGTTTGAGGCGCGTCCAGATCCTGTTCTCCATCGGGGTCAACGGCTATCGAAACTCGAGGCGATCCAGTTTGCATCAAGAGACTGCCGTCTCCCGTTCAGGATTTCGGCTCCGCTGACGTTGCCCCCGATCAGCCCTCGCCCTTGATATAGCAAACTTCGCATGCCACCTCCGGCGGCACGATATAGTCCCAGGCAGGAGTGCATCGATGGAAGGTCCGGTCGTCATTGTCGGGAGTGGGCAGGCCGGGTTCCAGGTGGCGGCGAGCCTGCGGCAGGACGGGTTTTCCGGCGGGATCGTGCTGGTCGGGGCGGAGCCGGGCCTGCCTTATCAACGGCCGCCGCTGTCGAAGGCCTTCATCAAGGACGGTGACGGCGAGAGGCTTGCCTTCCGGGCGGGCGACTTTTTCGAGAAGAACGCGATTGCGCTTCGTGACGGCGTCTCGGTCGAGCGTATCGAGCCCGACGCGAGGCAGGTGGTGCTGTCGTCGGGCGAGACGATCGGTTACGGCCATCTGGTGCTTGCGACGGGCGCGCGCAATCGCGACCTGCCGATCGCGGGCACGACGCTTCCCGGCGTTCATGCCCTGCGCACGCTGGCCGATGCCGAGGCGATCCGCGCGGCACTCGCCGGGGCTGCGCGGCTGGCGGTCATCGGCGGCGGTTTCATCGGGCTGGAGATCGCCGCGACGGCCGCCTCGATGGGCAAGGCCGTCACGGTCTTCGAGGGCACGCAGCGGCTGATGTCGCGCGTCGTCAGCGAGCCGGTCTCGGCCTTCTTTCTGGAGCGCCATCGCGAAGCGGGCATCGACGTGCGGCTCGATGCCTTCGTGCGCACGATCGAGGAAAAGAACGGCCGCGCCGCAGGCGTCACGACGGCGGACGGCCAGCAGGTCGAGGCCGACATGGTGCTGCTCGCCGCCGGCATCGTCGCCAACACCGAGTTGGCGGAAGCTGCCGGGCTCTACATCCATGACGGCATCCGCGTCGACGACTACCTCCTGACGGAAAACGAGCACATCTCGGCGATCGGCGATTGCGCGTCGTTTCCCTTCGGCGAGGACGGCGTGCATGTTCGGCTCGAAAGCGTGCAGAACGCCGTCGACCAGGCAAAATGCGTGTCGAAGCGGCTGACAGGAACGGCGGAACGCTACGACAAGGTGCCGTGGTTCTGGAGCGACCAGGGGCCGTACAAGCTTCAGATCACGGGGCTGACGGCAGGGTCCGACCATCACGAGGTCGTCGCGGGCGAAGACGGCAAGCTCAGCGTGTTCTGCTTCCGGCGCGGCGAACTGGTCGGCGTCGAGACCGTCAACGTGCCGGCCAACCACATGGCTTCGCGCAAGCTGATGGGCACGGGGAGCAAGGTGACGCTCGACGCGCTGCAGGCAAACGACTTCAGCCTACAGGCGCTCCTGCGAGGCTAACAAAAAAAAGTGTGGCGGCGCCCATGTCTATGGGATCGGCAGGCCTTGCCCGCTTCCTTGGCAGAGACAGCGAAACCGCCATGGTTCGAGCCCGCAAAACGGGCAGTTTCAGGCTGACTTAGTTTTTCTCGTGCATGGACACATAAAACTGGTTTGAGCCCTCGACAGACCCCGGCCTAGCCTTCCAACCGGTCGCAATCGAGAGGAAGTCCGATGGGTGGGTTTGTCCTGTCCCGCCTCGCCTGGGCAGCGGTGACGCTGCTTGCGATCCTGACTTTCGTCTTCTTCCTAGCGCGCCTCACGGGCGACCCGGTGCGCCTGCTCCTGCCGGACCAGGCGACTGCGGAACAGATCGCGGCCGTGCGCGAGGCGCTCGGGCTCGATCGGCCGATCCTCGTCCAGTACTGGGATTTCCTGACCGGCGTCTTCACCGGCGATCTCGGCAATTCGATACGACAGCAGCGACCTGCCATTGATCTCGTGTTGGAACGGCTGCCGGCGACGCTGGAGCTTGCGGTCAGCGCATTCGCCGTCGGCTTCGCAGTCGCGCTCCTGCTCGCCATCGTCGCCGAGATTTCGGGCAGCAGGCGCCTGCGGCAGGCGCTCCTGTGGATCGCGACGATCCGGCAGGCCATCCCGCCCTATTTGTTCGGCGTGCATCTGGTGCTGCTCCTGTCCGTCAATCTTGGCCTCCTGCCCGCGATCGGCCGCAACAGCGCTGCGAGCTACGTGATCCCGATCCTCACCATCGCGAGCTTCGAGATCGCGCTTTACCTGCGGCTCTTCAACACCTTTTTCGACGAGATGCGCTCGTCCGACTGGGTGCGCACGGCGATCGCCAAGGGCATCTCGCGGCGCCGGCTGGTGCTGAGGCACATGGTGCCGAACGCGCTTCTGCCGGTCATCACGGTTGCCGGCATCAATCTCGGCGTGCTCGTCGGCGGCATCGTGGTGCTCGAGATCGTGTTCAACTGGCCGGGCCTCGGGCGCCTGATCGTCCAGGGCGTGACGCAGCGCGACTACACGGTGGTGCAGGCGGGCGTCATCGTGCTCGCGGTGATCTTCATCGCGATCAACTTCATCGTCGATCTGCTCTATGCGGCGCTCGACCCGCGCGTGAGGCTCTCATGAGCCTGCCCGTCGCCGCCACGCCGCGCCGAAGGCGTCCGATCACGATTTCGCTTGCGGTCTCGATCGCCATGCTGCTCGCAGTCGCGCTTCTGATCTTGGTCGTGCCGTTCCTGCCGACCTTCGACATCGCCCGGCAGAACCTGATGTTCGCGCAGGAGCCGGCATTCTCGACGCCGGCCCACCCGCTCGGAACCGATGCGCTCGGTCGCGACATGCTGAGCCGGATTTCGGTGGGCGCACGCATCTCGGTAATGGTCGCCTTCGGCGCGGTCGCGATCAGCGCGACGCTCGGGCTTGCGATCGGGCTTGCCGCCGGCTGGCTCGGCGGGCGCATCGACAATGCGCTGATGGCGCTCGCCAACATCCAGCTGTCGATCCCGGTCGTGCTGCTCCTCATCGTGCTCGTCGCGACGCTCGGGTCGAGCCCCTTGTTGCTCGTCGTGCTGCTCGGGCTGGTAAACTGGGTCGGATACGGGCGCATCGTGCGCTCGCAGGTGGTGTCGCTGCGCGAGCGCGAGTTCATCACGGCGACGGTGACGGCCGGCGGCTCCGGCTGGTGGATCATGCGCAAGCACCTCCTGCCCAACGTGCTGCCCTCCGTGCTCGTGCTCGCCACCTTCGACATCGGCGTGCTGATCACGATCGAATCGTCGCTGAGCTTCATCGGCCTCGGCATCCAGCCGCCGACGCCGAGCCTCGGGCTGATGATCGCCGAAGGCCAGCGCTATCTGCAGACCAATCCGGGCCTGACCGTCTGGCCGGCGCTCGTCATCATCTTTCTCATCGGCGGGCTGCAATTTGCCAGCCAGTCGCTCACCAGCCGCAGCAATCCGAAGGACCGTCGCTAGGGGCCCAACTCCTCGCATCGCTTGGAAAGGAACGTCCATGTCCAGACTGACCATGATGACCCGACGCATGCTCATCGTCGCGAGCACCGCGGCGATCGCCTTTGCGGCCCTGCCCTCGACCGGGGCAATGGCGCAGGACAAGACCACGGTGCGCGCGGCGCTGCCGCAGGAGCCCGACAGCCTCGACCCGATCTTCGACACCAACATTCCGGCGCTGAACGTCTTCTACAATGTGTTCGAGCAGCTGGTCGGCATCGACGCCACCGGCGCCGTCGAGCCGCTTCTCGCCACCGAGTGGACAGCCAGCGACGATCTCAAGACGTGGACCTTCACGCTGCGCGAGGGCGCCACTTTCCATGACGGCTCGCCGGTGACGGCCGAGGACGTCCTGTTCACGTTCGAAACGGGCAAGACGGCGACCGGAAGCCGCGTCGGCGGCTATCTGACGGTCATCGACAGCGTGACGGCCGAGGGCAACGACATCACCTTCAACCTCAACGTGCCCTACGCGCCGTTCGACCGTCAGGTCTCGCTGGTGCCGATCATCTCCAAGGCCGCCTACGAAGCGATGGGGCCGGAAGCCTATGCGCGCAAGCCTGTCGGCTCGGGCCCCTACAGTGTCGAGAACTGGGCGGGCGGCGACGCGATCACGCTGTCGCGCTACGATGGATACTGGGGCGAGACAGGGACCTTCGAGACCGCGATCTTCCAGATCGTGCCGGACGAGACGACGCGCGCCAATTCCGTCCAGTCGGGCGATCTCGACATCGCGCTGCTGGGACCGGCCAGCGTACCGGCCGTCGAGGGCTCCGGCGCGGTCGACATCGTCAACCAGCAGAGCAACCGCGTCGTCTATCTGGGCTTCAACGCCAGCGCGCCGTGGCTGGAGGACGTCAACATCCGCAAGGCGATCGACATGGCCATCGACCGCGCGACGATGAGCCAGCGGCTCCTAAACGGCGCGGTAACGCCGACCTCGCAGCTTGTCGCCGCCGTGACCTTCGGCTTCGACGAAGCGATTCCGGCGACCGAGTTCAACCTCGAAGAAGCCAAGCGCCTGGTCGAGGCGTCGGGCTATGACGGCACGCCGATCCCGCTCAGCTACCCCAATGCCGGCCTGCCGCAGATCGACCAGGTGGCGCAGGCGATCGCGTTCTTCCTCGGCGAGGCGGGGCTCACCATCGAGCTCGACCAGCAGGAGGCCAACACCTACTTCAACGCCTGGTACGGCGTGGAACTGAAGGGTCTGTACATCTTCGCCTTCGCACCCACGGTCATGGATGCGGACCTGCCGCTGACCATGCTTCTGCGATCCGGCGCGCAGGGCTATCTGCCCAATACGGAGATCGACGCGCTTCTCGACCAGGAGATCGGCGAGGCGGATGCGACCGCGCGCGCAGCGCTCTTTTCGCAGATAGCGCAGCTCGTGAACCGTGACACATCCTACGCACCGCTCTTCATCGACACCTACACCTATGGCGTTGCCAAGGGGCTCGACTGGACGCCCCGGGCCGACGGCCTGATCGTGTTCCACTGACATCCGGGAGACAGACAATGGCTGAACTTCATCCCTACTCGATATTCGACCAGTCGGTGCCCAAGGACGACACCGCGCTCGTCGTCGTCGACATGCAGCGGGTGTTCTTCGAGGAGCAGTTCTCGCTCGGCCAGGCCGGCCTCGACGTCGCGCCGCTGCGCGCGGCGATCCCCGGCACGGTGAAGCTGGTCAAGGCGGCCCGCGCCGCGGGCATCCCGATCATCTTCACGCGCTTCGTCTACATGCCGGGCATGGTCGATTTCGGCAAAAAGTACGGCGCCAAGGCCGAGGAACGCGAGCAGATCCAGTCGCTCGCCTATGGTACGGCCGAAATCGAGCTCATCCCCGAGCTCGACGTGAAGCCGACCGACATCATCATCGACAAGTCGCGCCCGAGCGCGTTCTACGGAACGCGCATCGAACCGGTCTTGACCAGCATGGGCATTCGCAACCTCGTAGTCTGCGGCGTGACGACGAACATGTGCGTGGAAGGAACCGTGCGCGACGCCGGCCAGCGCGACTACGCGACCTTCGTGGTCGAGGACGCGGTCGGCGAGTTCCTGCCGGAGCGCAACCACTACGCGCTGTTCTCAATGGCGTGGCTCTTTGCGCATGTCGTCAAGCTCGACAATGTCGAACGCTCTTGGGCACGGCCGCTGGCCAAGGCGAGCTGAGCTTGGCGCATCACGCCCTCCTCGAGATCGAAGGTGCGCGCCCGTCGCGCGCCTTCGCCATGCCGGCCATGAGAGACGCATGAAGAAGCCGCTTCTTCAGATGCGGGACGTCTCGATCGAGTTCGAGACCGATCGCGGGCCCTTCACGGCCGTACGAAATTTCAACCTGGTGATCGAGGAGGGGCGCAAGGTCGCCATCGTCGGCGAATCCGGTTCGGGCAAGTCGACGGTCGCAGCGTCCATCAACGGCCTTCTCGCGGGCAATGGCCGCGTCTCTTCCGGCCAGATCCTCTTCCAGGGCGAGGACATCGCACAATTCAATTCCCGTCGCCTGCGGGCGCTGCGCGGCGCGCAGGTCGGCCTCGTGCCGCAGGACCCGATGAGCAATCTCAACCCGCTGCAGCGGGTGGGAACGCAGATCGCCGAGGCGCTGGAAGTGCACGGCAGGCTCGACCGGCAGGAAATCCGCGCCCGCGTGGTCGAGCTTCTCGCCATGGTCGGCATCCCCGAGCCCGAGCGACGCGCCCGGCAATATCCGCACGAGCTTTCAGGCGGCATGCGCCAGCGCGTGCTGATCGCGATCGGCTTGGCCTGCCGGCCGAAACTGCTGATTGCCGACGAGCCGACCAGCGCGCTCGACGTCACCGTGCAGCGAATCATCCTCGACGAGCTGCAGGGCCTGACCGACCGGCTCGGCACCGCGCTTCTCTTCATCACGCACGACCTTGCGCTTGCCGCCGAGCGCGCCGACGAGGTCGTGGTGATGTATCGCGGCGAGCTCGTCGAGCAGGGAACGGCTGCCGACGTGCTGGCCGCGCCAAAACACGACTACACCAGGCGCTTGATCGCGGCCGTGCCGACTCTTGACAGCGAGCCGCTGGTTGCTGCGCCGCTCGACACCGGCGCGCGGCCGCTGGTCGAACTGGTCGCACTGCGCAAGACCTATCCGATCGCGCGCGGGCTTTTCCGCAAGCCCGGCGCGTTCGTTGCGGTCGAAGGCTCGAGTTTCGCTATACCGCGCGGCGAGACGGTGGCCATCGTAGGCGAATCCGGTTCCGGCAAGTCGACCACGGCGCGCATGCTGCTGAAGATCGAGGAGCCGAGTTCCGGCGACATCATCTTCGACGGCACAAATGTCGGCAGGCTTTCCGGCAACCGGCTCCTCGCCTTCCGACGGCGCGTTCAGCCGGTCTTCCAGAACCCGTTCGGCTCGCTCGATGCGCGGTTCACGATCCGCCAGTCGATCGAGGAGCCGCTTGTCCTACATGGCATCGGCACGATGGCCGAGCGGCAGGCGCGCGTCGACGAACTGCTCGACCAGGTTTCCCTGCCGCGAGACCTTGCAGGCCGGCGACCGGCCGAGATTTCCGGCGGCCAGAGCCAGCGCGTCGCGATCGCCCGGGCGCTGGCGCTAAAACCCGACCTCGTCGTGCTCGACGAAGCAGTGTCGGCGCTCGACGTGATCGTGCAGGCGCAGATCCTGGAGCTTCTGGCGCGGCTGCAGCGCGAACTTGGCCTCACCTATCTCTTCATCACGCACGATCTCGCCGTGGTCCGGCTGATCGCGCATCAGGTGCTTGTGATGAAGCAGGGCGAAATCGTGGAATCAGGCACGCCCGACGCGATCTTCCGGTCGCCGGGCCACCCCTACACGCGCGAGCTGATGGCCGCCGTGCCGCGCCCGGCTTCGGCGCTGCAGGCGCCGGTTCAGATCAGGGCCGTGATCTGACCGTCTTCGTCGATGCGCAGCGACTTCGCGCTCGAGCAAGCCTGCCAGTCCGCTTCGTCCACGACGAGGATCGGCATCTCCTTGTCGTAGAGCTGGCCTGCGACGAGCGCGCCGGTCACGAGGATCGCGTCCCGTCTGCGCAGTAGGATCGCCGCGGGTGCGGTGCCGAGCCGGATCGCCTCGGCCAGCACCGATGCGCCCGAAGATGAGCCCCTGCCCTGCTCCATCATCAGGATCGTGCCCGCGAGAACCTTGCCATGGGCCGGATGCCAGCGATCCATGACGCTGCCGGTGGCGGCATCGAACCCGCCCCAGAAACTCAGCGGATCGATCAGGACCGGCGCGCCTTCGGCCCTGCCTGTGGCCAGAACCTGCCCTCTCACGCGCGCACAACCTTGCCGGCGCGGGCGGAGGCGACGCACTCCGCCAGGCTGCCGAAGGCAACGTCGATGCCGAGATTTCCCGGTGCGTAATGCGCCCACTTTCCTGAGTTCGTGATGACGGCTCCCGAGAGGTCGCGCATGACGGCCGTGACGTAGGTACATGTGTCGATGACGAGCGTGACGCCCGCCGCCTCCAGCTGCGCCTTCCAGCCGCGGCGTTCGAGTTCGGCGAGCGTGGAGCGCGCGGTGTTGATGTAGACATCGATCGCGAAGCGCGAGCCGTCCAACAACGGCATCAGCGCCTCGAACTCGCCAAGCGAAAAATGCGGAGTGCCGAGCGAGGCAGCGACCAGCGGCGTTCCGTCCGGGACGGTCGACAACTGGCGCAGCACGTCGCGCAGGGCGGCGTCGTCGAGCCTTATGACGAGCTGCGGCTGGCGTCCCCGGCACGCTGTTTCGAGGTCCGGCGCCTCCGGCGTGATGCCAACGGCGTGGAACAGCGCGACCGAGCCGGTGGATGCGGCCGCAGCGCCCAGCGCCTTTAGTGCATCCTCGTCCATGTCCGCGGGCAGGCCTGTGATCGCGGTCACATGCGTGCCGACACGGTGACCGAGCACATGGCCGACGGCCACGCCCAGCGTCGTGCGATCGGCCCAGGCGGAAGGATCGATGTCGAGTTTGAGAAGCGCGGTGGCGGCACGCGCGTCATCGCGGTGCAGCCCCCAATAGGGCACGCGGCCGGTGACGGCACAGGCGAGATCGATGAAGTCGCCATAACGCTCCGTGCGGGCGCCGAGCACCGAATTGGCGAAGACGATGGCATTCGATTCCGCCCACGCGATCTGTGCGCCTTTCGCCGGGCGATGGCCGGCCTGGTAGGGCGCGCAGGTGAAATAGGGCAGGCAGCCGAGCTCGACATGCGCCTCCATCAGTCGCCGGCCGGCGCTCTTCATCGCCGTCGCGCCGAGATAGAGCTCGGGATGGATGAGGTCGATGGAGCCGACATTGAGCGTCGTCGGCACCCTGACATGACCGCCCAGTTCAACCAGCCGTTCCACGAAATCGAGGCTCACTTGCCCGTGGTAGAGGCAGCCGTCGATATGCGCGCTTTCGCAGTCGACGAAGTGCTCCGCGCCGACCGCTTCGCCGAAGCGGACAAGCAAGTCCATCGCAAATTGTGCGGCCTCTCCCTGCTCTCCGCCAAGCAGCGCCTGGTCTCTCTCCCCAATTCTCAACCGCTTCTCCCGGCAGCTTCATTTCAGTGCGACCTTATCTATTCGGTTCTTCGGCGCAATAAGGGGACGCATTAATGATAACGGGAGTTCAGAATTGAACTTTACAAAGAATTAACTACGGTCGCGCCCGGCATCGGTTGAGGCTGCCCGACGGGCAGAAGGCGTTCATCATGAGTGGCAGCGTGCGTATCGGCAGTTCGTCTGCCGCCGGGGGCGACGCTGCCCACACCGTGCGCCAGCTCGTCGCCAGGGGCGATCTCGACTATCTCGTCAGCAACTGCCTCGAAGACGTGACGATGGCCGTCCTGGCGCGCGCCAAGGCCTCATCGCCGGATGCCGGTTATACCGCGGAATGGCTCGCCTCGATCAGGCCGCTCCTTGCAGACATTCATCGCAAGGGCATCAGGCTCGTCACCAATGCCGGCGGACTGAACCCCCGCGCGTGCCGCGCGAGCTTTCTGGCAGCTGCGGCGGAAGCCGGGCTCGACTTTCGCGTGGCCATCGTGACGGGCGACGATCTTCTGCCGATGCTTGGCGCGATCCAGCGCGCCGGCGTGCGCGAATTGGCGACGGACGAGCCGCTGCCGGGCGAACTCGCCTCGATCAATGCCGACCTCGGCGCCCCCGGCATCGTGGAAGCGCTGAAGGCAGGCGCGGACGTCGTGATAACCGGTCAGGTCGCGGCATCCGCACTGGTGCTGGGGCCCCTGATGGCCGCCTTTTCGTGGGACGCGGAGGATTACGACCTGCTGGCAGCGGGAAGCCTTGCCGGCCATGTCGTCGGAGGGGGCGCCGGAGCGACGGGCGGGCTCCATACCGACTGGGTAGAGGTCGCGGACGGCTGGCCCGATATGGGCTCGGCGATCGTCGACTGCGAGCGCGACGGCAGCTTCACCGTCACCAAGGCCGACGGGACCGGCGGCATGGTGACGACCGGCACGGTCGCCGAGCAGATCGTGGACACAATCGGCGACCCGCAGGCCTACCACATGCCGGACGTCTGCTGCGATCTCTCGCGGGTCAGGCTCGAGCAGGTCGGCCCCGACCGCGTGCGGGTCACAGGTGCGACTGGCCGCGCGCCCGGCGGCGACTACCGGGTCAGCGCTGTCGAGGCTGACGGTTTCAAGCTTGCGTCCACAATGCTTGTCGCGGGCTGGCAGGCAGGCCGCAGGGGGCAGCGAGCGGCCGAATCGATCATCACGCGGGCCGGACGTCTTCTAGCAGAAACGGGGCATACGCCATTTCGCGAGGTCTCGATCGACGTGATCGGCTCGGAGGATAGCTATCGTCCCGCGCAGCGCGCAGAGGACTCACGCGAGGCCGTCATCCGGATCGGGTTGCGACACGACGATGCCAGCGCGCTCGGCCTCTTTTCACGCGAAGTCGCCCATGCCGGCGCTGTGACGGCTCAAGGGGTAAGCAGCATGAGCCACGGCACCGCCGAGCCGGCTATGCGCGTGCGCCCGTTCCTGTGGCCGAAGCACCGCGTGCCGGTCGCCCTGGATCTCGAGGGCGAAATCCATGCGGTCGTGGTCGGCGAAACGGACGAGCCCGGCTCGCCTGTACGGCCCGCGGTTCCTGCCTCACCAGGTGCAACAGCGTTTACAGTCGCCGTGCCCTTACGCGCCATCGCGCTGGGGCGGAGCGGTGGCGAGGATGGTGATGCGCATATCGGGCTCATCGCGCGCCAGGCCGACTTCTATGCGCAGCTCGTCTCCCAGGTGACGGAAGCAAAGGTCGCTGGCTTCTTCGCGCATCACCTGAAGGGCGATGTCGAGCGGTTCCTGCTGCCCGGCCTCAACGCCGTCAGCTTCGTGCTGCACGACGCGCTTGGGGGCAGCGGCACGGCATCGCTGCGCAGCGACCCGCGCGGCAAGGGCTACGCCCCGAAGCTGCTAGATCTTTCCATCGACGTGCCCGCCGACTGGCTCGAGCACAAGGGCCCGCTCGCCGGCTGGCGCGACCTTCATGAAGTCCGGTGACCGGTCGCCTTAGTGCGCGAAATAGTGCATCCCGCCATCGACGGGGATGACGTTGCCGGTGATGTAGCCCGCAAGCGGCGAGGCAAGGAAGGCAACGAGGTTGCCGATGTCTTCCGGCTTGCCGAAATAGCCGATCGGGATGTTCTTCTCGATGAAGTCGCGCCGCGCTTCTTCGGTCGGATGCAGGCGCTCGCGGATCTGCTCGCTCTCGATGCGGCCGGGCGGAATGATGTTCACCGTAACGCCTTCCTTCGCGATGTCGCAGGAAAGCCCCTTGGCCCAGAGGTGAAGCGCGGCCTTGGCGGCACTGGCCGCGTTGATGGCGCGCGGCTCCATGGTGCCGCTCATGCAGATGATACGCCCCCAGCGCGCCGCGCGCATGGCGGGCAGCAGCGCGTGGGTCATGCGGCGCATGGCGGTGAAGTTCAGCGCAAAGGCTTCGTCCCAGGCTTCGTCCCCTGCATCGATCGCGAGCGGACGCGAGCCGCCGGCGCAATTGACGACGATCTGGATCGGCCCGACTGCGTCTGCCGCCTCCCGCGCGATGCGCTCGACCTCGGCCTTGTCGGTGATGTCGCCGGCGATCGTCACAGGGCGCCTGTAGCCGGCCGCCTCGATGCGGTCGGCCAGGCTGTCGAGGAGGTCGGCGCGACGCGCAGTGGCGACGACGGTAGCGCCTTCGCGCGCCAGGCATTCGACTACGCCTTCGCCGATGCCGGCGCTCGCCCCGGTGACGAGCGCCGTGCGCCCTGCAAGCTGCAGATCCATGTCGTCAGGCCTTCTGGAAATAGTCGGCGAAGCGGTTCTTCTGCACCTTGCCGGTCGAGGTGAGCGGCAGGTCACGCTCTTCCATCACATGGTAGAGACGCGGCATCTTGTAGGCCGCAAGTTCCTTGCGGAGCGCTGCGTCGAGCGTCTTCTGGAAATTCTCCGGAACCGGCCCGGACGGCACGATGACGGCGCCGATCACCTCGTCACGCACGGCATCCGGCACGCCGACCACGAAGGCGAGCTTGACGCCCGGCTGCCGCATGAGAATTTCTTCGACCTCGGCCGGCGCGACATTGATGCCGCCGGTCTTGATCATCTCCTTGATGCGGCCGCGGAAATAGAGGTAACCCTCCTCGTCCACAAAGCCGAAATCGCCGGTGCGGAAATAGCCGTCGGGCGTGAACGCCTCGCGGTTCTTGTCCTCGTCATTGTAGTAGCCGATCGTGACATAGCGCTTGATCTGGATCTCGCCGATCTGGCCTTGCGGCAGCTCCTCGTTGGTCTCGGGATTGGCGATGCGCTGCACGACGCCCTCGAGCGGCTTGCCGACGGAGGCAAAGACCTTGTCGCGCGGATCGAGCTTGCCATCGGATACGTTGCAGTTTCCGTAGCTCTCCGTCAGCCCGTAGATGTGGCAGATCTCCGTTGCACCGAGATCGATGATGCGCTGGAACTGTTCGGGTGAGCCGGTGGCGCCGCCGGAGCGCAGAGTGGAGAGATCGCGCCGGGCGCGATCGGGATGCTCGTGCATGGCCTGCGCCATGTTGGGCGTGCCGTAGAAGAGCGTGCAGCGCTCCTCCTCGACCAGTCTCAGCGCCTCGCCGGCCTCGAAATGCTCCTGGAGGACGACGCAGCCGCCATGGGTCAGGAGATTGAACAGCGCGTTCTCGCAGCCGAGGCCCCAATAGAGCGAGACGGCGAGCCAGAGCCGATCCTCATGAGTCACATGCATGCGGTTGCCGAGGTTCCACATGTTCTCGATCAGCGCATAGTGCTGCAGCTGCACGCCCTTGGGCGTGGACGTCGAGCCTGATGTGTAGAGGAGGTAGGTGACGTCCTGTGGGTCGATCGCGGCGGCTGCCTCGTCGAGCACGCTGTCAGGTACGTCCCGGCCGAGGCTCGGGATCGTCTCGAACGGGATGGAGTCCTTGTAGCCGCGGGCGCCCAGATGGATCAGCGTCTTCAGCTTCGGCATCGTATCCGCATGCGGCTCCAGCTCGCCGAGCATCTGGACGTAATCGTATTTCAGGAAGGCGTCGGCGAAGACCAGCGCGTCGGCGTCCGAATGCTTCAGGATGTAGGCGAGTTCACGCGAGGTGACCCAGGTATTGACCGCCACCATGATGCCGCCGAGGCTGCAGATGGCGAGGTCTGCGACGATCCATTCGGGCTTGTTGCCCATCAGGATCGCGACGCGGCTGCCTCGGCCGATGCCAAGCGCCGACAGACCCTTGGCGAAGTCGCGGACGGCCTTGCGGAGCGAGGCGTAGGTATAGCGCTGGTCGCCGCCGACGAGCACGTCGCGGTCGCCGAAGCGCGCCTCCTGCTCGGCAAGGAGAGCGGGGATCGTGCGGCTTTCGGGCATCTGCATGGTCAGGTCCGATCGAGAGAATAGAAGCGGGCGGCGTTGTCGCCGGCAATGGAAGCGGCCTCTTCGGCCGAAAAGCGATAGCCCCAGCGCGCGGCATTCTCCGGCAGCCGGCGGATGAAATCCGCCCAGCGAGGAAGCGTCGAGCGCGTGCCGGTGAACCGTGGGCCGGAGGGCTGGTCGGAGGCAAACAGGATGCGCTCGGCGCCGACCAGCGAGCGCCAGGTCGCAAGTCGCCCGATCATCTCGCCCTCGTCCTCTTGGAAGTGCTCGTTCCAGTTGGAGATGTCGAGAACGCAGTTCGGAAGATCGGCGATCAGTTCGGCCGCGCGCTGCCACCAATGCGGGAAGCCCGCGTGGCAGAGGATGATCTTCAGGTCCGGCACCTCGCGGGCGAGCCGAGCGACATGGACCGGATGGACCGGGTTGGCTTCCGAAAAATCGGAACCTTCCATGTCCGTCCAGACGCCGGTGCGGGTGTGGATCTGCACCGGGACGCCTAGCTCGGCAGCAAGCTTCATGACCGGACGGATCGCTTCGTCGGCCGCCGAAAAGCCGTCCGGCGTGATCTCGCCGATGCCCTTCAGCCCATGATCGCGGATGGCGGAGCGGATGAGGTCGAGATGGTTCGGGCGATGGAAATCTACAGAGACGTGACAGTGCAGGCGGCCTGGATGACGCCGCTGCAATCCGGCATAGAACTCGATCTGGGCTTCCAGCGGCGTCGCCGGCTCCTCGCCGAAGACCGGCTCGCCGACGTCGAGCATCATCACCATGGTCGCGTCGACTCCGGCGGCGTCCATGTTGGCGATGAAGTCGTCTCCGTCTGGATCGACCAGGCCCTCGAGAAGCTTGGGCAGGATCATCTCCGGCGTGCGGCCCGCCTCCTTGGCAGCCCAGCCTTCTGCGGCTCGACGGAAAAAGGCCGGCGGCACGAAGCCGGCGCCCCAGATGTGGGCATGGGAATCAATGACGGGCATCGCGTCTCTCGCCTGCGTTCAACGTCCCGATGTTTCAGGAAAAGCGAGGCAGCCCGCAATGATGAATGGCGAGGCTACGGCGCATAGCAGGTATGGTTGGGGTCCGCTCGGGCAGCATCCGCCATGACGCGCTCGCCCCACGCGACGGCGTAGGGCCTGATGACCGTGCTCCGTTCTAGTGAACGCTGCCTTCGCCTGTCATCTGGGTGAGTGCGGCGCGGTTGGAGGCGTCGGGCAGGGTCGCTGCCAAATTGGGATCGACGCGCGGCATCCAGACGCCTTCGGCGACGAGATCGCGCACCAGTTCCTTCACGGTCCGGGCCAGCGAACGGGTCGCCATGGTGGTCGGGCGCTGCGTCGAGGTCGCCAGCACCAGCTGCCGGCTCATGCGGGGCTCGACGATCGGCATGCAGACGAGGCTGCCGGCGCGAAGCTGCTTGATCACGCTCGCATAGGGCAGGATTCCATAGCCGATGCCGCGCTCCACGAGGTCGAGCGTCGCCGACAGGCTGTCGATCTCATATTCGACTTCGGGGATGACCTTGATCTTGCCGAGCAGCGTTTCGACCAGCACCCGCAAGCCATGCGGGTGGGAGGGCAGGATGAGCGGCAGCTCGCCGAGCATCGAACCCTGGATCGGCTTCTCGCGCAGAGAGGCCGGCGTGGAAGCCGGGCCGATCAGAAGCAGTTCCTCCTCGATCAGCGGCTGGGTCAAGAGCGTCGAGGTCTTGGGCGCGTCGTAGAGCACCGCGACGTCGATGCGGCCGGTCGAAAGCCATTCGAGCACGTGCCCGCTATAGCCTTCCTGCACCTTGAGCTTGACGCGCGGATAGGCCTCGCGGAACCGCTCGATGAGAGGAACCGAAAGGATCGCGCCGGCCGTCGGCGGCAGGCCGAGGATCAGCTTGCCCGAGGGGCTGTCGCGCATGGAATCGATATCGGCCGAGATGGCGGTGGCTTCACCGAGGATCGAGCGGGCCCGGTCGACCAGGATTTGGCCGGCCTCCGTGACGACGATGCCGCGGCCATTGCGGTAGAGAAGCTCGATGCCGAGCTCTTCCTCCAGGCTGCGGATCTGTCGCGACAGCACAGGCTGCGCGACCGAGAGCACCACGGCGGCCTTGGAAAACGATCCGAGCTCCGTGACGGCGAGAAAATATTTCAGCTGCTTGATTTCCACGGGCGTTCCTCCCTCCGCGAAGAATTCAAGTTCTTGTCACCGGAGTGTCGCACATCGACGCAGGCACCGCCATCGCGCTCAGGTGGTGGAGCCATCACTTTGCATACGTCGTCAATGCCCTGCGGAATCAGGCCCTTGCGTCGGCGTGGCGCAATCAGGGCTTGAAATGCATAGCTGCTTTCCGAACCCCAAGGCGGTCGACGCTGCGCTATTCGGACGGTTCCAGATCGAGCCTGACGACGCCTTCAAGGCCTTCGACGGCCGGGTAGCGCTCGAGCACCTTCGGATCGTGGCCCGGAACGATGTGCTTCATCGAAGGCGCGAGGCGACGCACGGTGCGGTAGCCTTCCATGAGGTCGGACAGGTTCTCGAAGACCGCAAAGGCGCGGTCGTTCTCGATATGCTCGTAATAGTGGGTGGCGTCGCTGGCGAGCACGACCGGGCCGCGCTGCGTCATGACGCGGATCACCTGCAGTCCCTGGGAATGGCCGCCAACCTTGTGGACGGTTATCCCCGGCGCGACCTCGCGCTCCCCGTCGTAGAACTCGACGCGGCCGGCAAAGACGCGGCGCACCATCTGGACCACGTCTTCCTCCTCGTAGGGGTGCTGGAGAAGGTGGTGGCACATGCACGGGCCGGTCGCGAAGGCCATCTCGCAGGCCTGCACGTGGTAGCGTGCGCGCGGCAGCAGATGATGGTTGCCGGCGTGGTCGTAATGCATGTGCGTGATGATGACGTCCGAGACGCTGTCAGGATCGACGCCGATCGCCTTCAGCCCCTCGCCGACCGGCCGGATCATCTCGCGCTTGCGCCGCTTCGCCGTCGGCTCGTCGAACCCGGTGTCGACGACGAAGGTGCGCTTGTCGTTCTGGATGACCCAGTTGAAGTACTCGATCGGCATCGGCCCGTCATGCGGGTCGCCGCCGAAGAAGTTTTCCGGGCGCCGCCTGTCGGAGCGCGCATAGCGGATCATGAAGATCCTGTAGGTCTCGTCCGCCATGCGCATCTCCTCCCGCGCGATTCCGACCCCTCGCGGGAGCCTCAGCCTTCCTTCTTGCCGACTTGGACGCCGGCCCAGCGCTCCGGAACCTCGACGACCTGCGTGAAGTCGGAGTCCGGCCCGACCTGGCTGTCGACCAGCTGCCAGAGCTGCTTGACGGCGTTCGCCACCCACATCTGGACGCCGAGCGCCTCGGCCTCTGCCATGCAGAGCTTCAAATCCTTGTACATCAGCCCTGTCGCGAAGCCGTAGTCGAACTTGCGCGGGATGATGGCGTTCGGGAACTTGTCCTGCGAGGCGCTGTTTCGGCCGGAGCCGACATTGATGACGTCGACGGCGATCTTCGGATCAATGCCGGCCTTGACCGCCATCACGACGGCTTCAGACGTCGCCGCGAGCGCGGTGGCCGAGAGCAGATTGTTGACCAGCTTCATGGTCTGGCCGACGCCCGGCGTCTCGCCGATGAAGAACAGCTTACCGATGTTCTTCAGGAGCGGCTCGATCTCGTCGAAATGGTGGCGCGGACCGGAGATCATGACCGCGAGCGCGCCCTTCTCCGCACCGGCCTTGCCGCCGGAGACGGGCGAATCCAGATGCGCGATCTGCTTTTCGGCGAGCTTTTCGGCGACGCGCTTGGAGGTCGTCGCGCCGGTCGTGGAGAGGTCCACGAAGCGGCGCACCTTCGCACCCTCGATCACGCCGCCCGGGCCGATCGCGATCTTCTCGACGATCGGCGGCGTGGGCAGGCTGGCAAACACCGTCTCGGCGCTGTCTGCCACTTCCTTGACGGTTGATGCGATGCGCGCGCCGAGCTTCTCGAAGGCAGCTGTCGCCTCCTTGCTGAGGTCGAACACGACGAGCTTGTTGCCGGCATCGAGAAGGCGGCGCGCCATTGGCGCACCCATGTTGCCGAGGCCGATGAAGCCGATTTCCTGGCTCATGGAATTTGCTTTCTGGCTGGAGCTTACTTCTTGCCGTCGATTTCGGCGAAGACGCGCCGGGCGATGCGGAAGGAGTCGACCGCGGCGGGAACGCCGCAATAGATTGCGACCTGCAGGAAGACTTCGCAGATTTCCTCGCGCGACAGGCCGTTGTTGAGAGCGCCCTTGATGTGGACCTCGATCTCGTGCGGGCGGTTCAGCGCCGACAGCATGCCAAGGTTAAGGAAGGAGCGCGTCTTGCGGTCCAGACCCGGACGGCCCCAGACGGCGCCCCAGCAATATTCGGTGACGAGTTCCTGAAGCGGACGGTTGAAGTCGTCGGCCGTCTTGATGGCGTTGTCGACATACTCCTTGCCGAGCACTGCCGACCTGATCTCGAGACCCTTCTCGTAGACTTCCCTGTTCATGAAACGCTCTCCCGGTAATTCGTCGAACGGTCCGATGAGCCGGGCCGTCTTTCGCTTCGCATTATGGTCGGATGGCGCGCGGCATGTGAGCCGGCAGCGCGTGATAGCTGCTATTCGAGGCGGCCTTCAGCGGCTTGCTGCGAGGATGCGGCGGGCCTTCTCGACAAGCGGCTTGTCGATCATCTGGCCGTCCACCTTGATGGCCGCGTCCGACGTGATGCTCGCCATCACCTTCTGCGCCCACGCGACGTCCTTTTCGGATGGGCGAAAGGCTTCCGACGTCGGCGCGATCTGCTTGGGATGGATGGACAGCTTGCCGGCAAAGCCCATGGCGCGGGCACGCAGCGCTTCCTCGCGCACGAGGTCCGGATCGTCGATCGCAAGCGTGACGCCGTCGAGCGGCGCCGAGACACCCGCAAGCCGCGACTGGTGGACGATGCGCGAGCGCGCATAAAGAAGCGGTTCCCAGGTCGGCTCGCAGCCGAGGTCGAGCGCGTAGTCGAGCGAGCCGAAACTGGCGCAGAGCACGCGGTCGGCCGACAGGATGTCACCCAGCCGCTCCAGCCCGAGCGCGCTTTCGACAAGCGCTATCGTCGGCACATCGCGGCCGACCGCGCTGGCCGCGGCCTGCATTGCCTGTCGGGTCTCGGCTTTCGGGACGAGCACGACATCGACGCGCGCCGAGGCGAGTGCGGCGAGGTCGTCCTCCCACCATCGAGTGCCCTCGCCGTTTATGCGCACCATCACGGGCTTGTCCGTCACCGAATGGGCAAGAAGATTGGCGCGGGCGGCGTCCTTGGCGGACGCGTCGACGGCGTCTTCGAGGTCGATGATGATGGAATCGGCCGCGCTTGCTGCGGCTTTTGCGAAGCGCTCCGGACGGTCGCCGGGCACGAAAAGCGGCGTGACGGGGACGAACATCAGCGGATCACGAAGGGGTTGGAGGCGCTAGTCTCGGTGGCGATCCAGACGGACTTTGTCTGCAGGAACTCGTTGACGGATTCGAGCCCGCTTTCGCGGCCGATGCCGGACCGCTTGTAGCCTCCGAAGGGCGACGTGTAGGACACCGCACGATAGGTGTTGACCCAGACCGTACCGACCTCGAGGCGCTCCGACATGCGGATCGCGCGGCCGATATTGCTGGTCCACACGCCGGCGGCGAGGCCGAAATCGACGTCGTTGGCGATCCGCAGGGCGTCGGCCTCGTCGTCGAAGGGGATGACCGCCAGCACCGGGCCGAATACCTCTTCCTGCGCGATGCGCATGTCGTTGCGGACATCGGTGAAGATCGTCGGCTCGACGAACTGGCGACCGCTGACGCCCGGACCCTGATAGGGCTTGCCGCCGAGCACGCAGCGCGCGCCTTCGTTGCGGGCGATGTCGATATAGTCGAGCACCTTCTGGTATTGCGGCGGCGTCGTGACCGGGCCGACATTGGTGTCCGGGCTCATCGGGTCGCCGATCTTGGCGGCACCCGCCACTTCCACCAGCCTCTCCATGAAGCGGTCGTGGATGGAGCGCTGCAGGAGCAGTCGCGAACCGGCGATGCAGGTCTGGCCCGAGGCTGCGAAGATGCCCGAGATCGCGCCCATGACGGCGGCCTCTATGTCCGCGTCATCGAAGACGATGTTGGGCGACTTGCCGCCGAGCTCCAGCGAGACGTGCTTGAGATCGCGCGCGGCCGCCTCATAGATCTTCTGGCCCGACAGGTCGGAGCCGGTGAACGCGATCTTGGCGACGTCCTTGTGGGCGACGAGCGCCGCGCCGACATCCCTGCCGAAACCCGTCACGGTGTTGACGACGCCGTTCGGGAAGCCGGCCTTGCCGAAGAGGTCCATGAATTCGAGCGTCGAGGCGGAGGTGAACTCCGACGGCTTGATGACCGCCGTGCAGCCGGCGGCAAGCGCTGGCGCGAGCTTCCAGGCGAGAAGCAGGAGCGGCGAATTCCAGGGCGTGATCATCGCCACGACGCCCAGCGGCTCGCGGCGGGTGAAGTTGAAGATGTTCTTCTTGTCGGACGGGATGACCGTGCCTTCGATCTTGTCGGCATAGCCGCCGAAATAGCGGTACCACTCGGCGAGATAGCGCGTCTGCGTGGCCATTTCGGCGAGCAGCTTGCCGTTGTCGCGGACTTCGGTCTCGCCGAGCGACTGCGCGTTCTCCTCGATGAGATCGGCGAGCCTGACCATCAGCCGGCCGCGAGCCGAGGCCGACATCGTGCCCCACTCGCCATGGCGCGCGGCCTTGGCAGCCTTAACGGCGCGATCGACATCCGCCTCGCTGCCATGCGCGATCTGCGCCCAGACCTCGCCCGTGTAGGGGTTCTCGGTATCGAAGGTGCGCCCGCCGTCCGCGTCGCGATAGGCGCCGTCGATATAGAGCCCGTATCTCTTCATCATGTCACTCCCTCGGCCTTTGCGGCCGTCAGTTCTTTCTGGCGAGCAGGCCGCGCGCGATGACCTGCGCCTGGATTTCGGCGGCACCCTCGAAGATGTTGAGGATGCGCGCGTCAGCGAGCACGCGGCTGATCTCGGTCTCGAGCGCGTAGCCGAGCCCGCCATGGATCTGCAGGCTGTTGTCGGCGCCGGCCCATGCGACGCGGGCGGCAAGCAGCTTGGCCATACCCGCCTCGATGTCGCAGCGACGGCCCTTGTCCTTCTCGCGGGCGGCGAAATAGGTCAGCTCGCGCGCCATCACGATCTCGGCCATCAGGATCGCGAGCTTGTCGGACACGCGCGGGAAGTCGGCGATCGGCCTGCCGAACTGCTTGCGGTCCATGGCATAGCGCAGCCCGAGTTCGAACGCGCAGCGCGCGACGCCGATGGCGCGGGCCGCCGTCTGGATGCGCGCGCCCTCGAAGGTCTGCATCAGCTGCTTGAAGCCCTGTCCCTCGACGCCGCCCAGAAGCGCGTCCTCGGCCACCTCGAACCCGTCGAAGGCGAGGTCGTATTCGCGCATGCCGCGATAGCCGAGCACCTCGATGTCGCTGCCGCGGATGCCCTCGTCCGGGAACGGATCAGTCTCGGTGCCCCGCTTCTTGCCTGCGAGGAACATCGAAAGGCCGGCATAGCCGTCCGTATCCGGATCGGTGCGCGCTAGCAGCGTCATCAGATCGGAGCGGGCAGCATGGGTGATCCAGGTCTTGGCACCATGGATGCGCCACGATCCATCGTCGGCCCGCACGGCGCGCGTGCGCAGGCTGCCGAGGTCGGAGCCCGTGTCCGGCTCCGTGAAGACGGCCGTCGGCAGGACCTCGCCGGAGGCGATGCGCGGCAGCCAGTAGTCCTTCTGGGCCTGCGTGCCGGCGATCGCGATCAGCTCGCCGGCGATCTCCGAGCGGGTGCCGAGCGAACCGGCGGCGATCCAGCCGCGGCTCAGTTCCTCGGTAACGACGCACATTGCGAGCTTGCCCTGGCCGAGCCCGCCATAGGCCTCGTCGATGCAGATGCCGAAGACGCCCAGATCCGACAGAGCCCGCACGACGTCGATCGGGATCAGGCTGTCGGCGAGGTGCCAGCGATGAGCATGCGGCGCGACATTGGCGTCGGTGAAGCGGCGGAACTGGTCGCGGATGATGTCGAGCGTGTCGTCGTCGAGCGTCTCGTCGATGGTACCGCCGTCACGCAGATGCGCGATCAGGCCGGCGCGCAGGGCCGGCAGGTCGGGATCGTCGAGGAAGGCACCGCAGGCGCCTGCAAGCGTCATCGCTTCGGCTAGCAAGCCGTAATCCTGCGGCCGGACGATCTCGTTCTGGCTCATCGTCACGCCGCCGACCAGCTGGCCGAGATATTCCGCGAAGCCGATGCGCAGGATCATCTGCTCGGCCTCGCCGAACCGACCGAGCCCGTAGAGATGCTCGGACCAGCCAAGCGTGCTCTTCAAAGCGTGGACGGTTGTCGAAATCCAGGCGAAGCCATGCGTGACACGCTGCTCGGCATCCATGCGCGCGGCTTCGATGCGACCTTCCGCCGTGACGCGGGCATCGACGACCGCCTTGACCAGCGAAAGGTAGCGTTCCGAGGCCGCGACGGCGTGGCGGGCGGCCTCGATCAGCTCGAGGTCCGGTGCGTCCTGCGGAGTTAGCTTCGGGATTGCCATCGGAGACCTTCGGATGTCACGCGGCGCCGGCGACGACCTTGCGGTCGTGCAGGTGGCCGATTTCGGTGGAAGAGAGGCCAAGCACTGCGGCAAGGACCTCGTCGGTGTGCTCGCCGAGGCTAGGCGCACGACCGGGCATCTCGCGCGTCAGATCGGTGATGGTGCCGGGCGCGCCCGGCGTGAGATAGGCATGGCCTGCGGGATGGGCGACATTGGCGAAGAGCGGGTTGCCGGCATCGACGGGACCGCCTGCAGCCATCGCCTGCGACAGCGTACGATACTCGCCCCAGCAGACACCGGTGCCGGCGAAGGCGGCCTCGATCTCGGCCAGCGACATCGAGGCGACCGCAGCCGCGACCATCGGGTTCAGGCGATCGCGATGCTCGAACCGCAGACCTTCGTCGGCAGCGAGGTCGATACCGCGCTCGGCTTCGAGAGCCTTCACGGCATCGCCCAGGCGCAGCGTCTTCACGAGGTCGGCCCAGTGCCTTTTCGTGAGTGCGACGATCATCACGCGACGCCCGTCGCGGGTGGCGAAATCACGGCCGAAGGCGCCGAAGAGGTCGTTGCCCATGCGCGGTCGGTCCTGGCCCGATACCGAGACTTCGGCGACCTGGCCGAGACCGGCAATCGTGGCCATGGCGACGTCGCCGAGCGGCACGCGCACTTCGGTACCCTGACCCGTCTTCGCGCGCCTGCGCTCCGCAGCCATCAGGGCAAAGGCGGCATAGTTGCCGGTCGCGACATCCCAGGCTGGCAGGACGTGGTTGACGGGCTCGTCGCCAAGGCTCTCCGGACCTGTCATCATGGGCAGGCCGAGTGCGGCGTTGACCGTATAGTCGACGGCGGTCGAGCCATCGGCCCATCCCATGACGCGTACGGTGATCATGTCCGGCCGGCGCTCGACGAGACGTTCATGGGCGAGGAAGCCGCCGACGGGATAGTTGGTGACGAAGATGCCCGCACCTTCACCGGGCGCGGTCGCGATCGCCACGGCGAGTTCGCGCCCCTCAGGCGATGACAGGTCGAGCGCAACGGACTTCTTGCCCTTGTTCAGCCCCTCCCAATAGAGGCTCGCGCCGCCGCCGGGCGCACGCGGCCAGCGCAGGAAATCCGGGCCGCCTCCGATCGTGTCGATGCGGATCACCTCGGCACCGAGTTGCGCCATGTGGAGCGCGCACATGGGGGCGGCGACGAAGGCTGCCCCCTCAACGATCCTCATGTCGGCAAGAAGCCGATACATCTATCCAGAACTCCCCTGATGGACTGCCGGCAGGGCCAATGCCCGGCACTCTCCTCTGGGCTGACCTTGCTCCACAGGCTGCCTCAAGGCGACAGCCAACTGATCGAAAACTGTTATGTCGGTCCATGCCCTCTACGCATGGAGCGATCTGGCCGATGATCACAGGCATCAGAGAGCCAGCCGATGAGGCGGCTCGCCACATCCACGAGGAGGAGCGTTGATGGGCATTGCTCAGCGCAGCCCCAGGCCTGCATCGACGGATCTCGTCGCCCGCCGGCTTGCAGCCTTCGCAGTCGGCCCCGACCGAGCGGCCGTGCCGGACGACGTGATCGAAAAGGCGCGCGCCTGCGTCGCAGACTACGTCGCCTGCGTGCTCGAAGCAGCCCACGTGCCGTGGGGCGGACAGGCGATAGCCTACGGATCGATCAACCCGTCCGGCCCAAGCGGCGTGGTCGGCACCGAGCTTAGCCTCGGGGCCGGCGAGGCTGCCTTCGTCAACGGCGCACTTGGCCACGGGCTCGTTCGCGAGGACATGCACGTCGCCAGCTGCACCCATCTCGGCGTCGTCGTGTGGCCGACGCTGTTCGCGCTGGCCGAGCGCGAAGGCATCGACAGCAAGGATTTTCTTGCCTGCGGCGCAGTCGGCTACGAGGTCGGCGCACGCGTCGGCCGTGCGCTCTTCGACACCGAGCTCCAGACCAAGATCAGACCGACGGGCACCGTCGGCGCCATCGGCGCGGCGGTTGCCGGCGCACGGCTCCTCGGCCTCACCGAGGAGCAGACGGTGTCGGCGATCGGGCTTGCCGCCAACATGGCAAGCGGCGTCAACGAATGGCCCTGGGTCGGCGGACACGAGATGGTGTTCCATGCCGGCACCGCAGCGCGCAACGCGGTGACGGCCGTGCTTCTGGCGCGCGAAGGCGTCTATGCCTCCCCGTCCGCCATCGACGGCCGCGCAGGGCTCTTCGCCGCCTATGACCGGCGGGACAAGGCTTCCGGCATCGTGCCCCTCGGCGACGGCAAGTGGGACATCATGGAGGTCTACTTCAAGCCAGCGCCGGCTTGCAATTACGTGCAGACGCCGGTTCAGGCGGCGCTCGCCATCGTGGCGGAGGGCGTGAAGCCGGAAGCGATCGAACGCATCCACGTCGCGAGCTTCACCCCCGCGATCACCTATCCCGGCTGCAACCATTCCGGCCCGTTCCCGGGCGTCTTCGAGGCCAAGATGAGCATTCAATACGCGGTTGCCGCCGTTCTGGCGCGCGGCGAGATCAGCGAGGCGAACTATCGCACGCTCGATCTTCCCGAGGTCGAGCGCCTCGCGCGCTCGGTTGCGCTTTCGGTCGATCCGCAGTTCGAGGCGGCCTATCCGGCCAGGCAGGGCGCGGCCGTCACGGTCACGCTGCGCGACGGCTCGATGGTCGCCAAGCGGCTGGACGACGTGAAATCCTTCGACATCAAGCAGGTGCGGGCACGGCTTGCCGAGGTCGCCGCGGCCGAACTCGGCGCCGACAAGGCGAGCGGCGTGCTTGCTGCCATTGACGCGCTCGGTACCGCCGGCGCGCCTGCCGATGTGACGCGCGCCACGCGCCGCGCCTTTTCAGCGAGGTCGGCGGCATGAGCGGGCTCAGGGCAGCCGTCGCAGGCGTCGGCACGACCGATTACGGGCGCATGCCGGAATACGACGCCTACGATCTCGGCATGTGGGCGCTGACCAACGCGCTCGACGATTGCGGGCTCGGCTTCGGCGACATCGACGCCATCCTCGTCAACCGCGTGCCGGACTATCAGCGCTTCTGCGAGATCGCGGGCATCGATCCGCAGCTGGTCAACATCACGCCCGGCCACGGCCGCTATTCCGGCATCCTCATCGACACCGCCGTCTCGCTGGTGATGAGTGGACGCCACGAGGTGGTCGCGCTCGTCTACGGCAATAATGGCCGCTCGGCAGGCGTAGCCTATGGCGGGGCGGACGACAGCTACGGCTCGGGTGGCGGCGCGCTCTGGTTTCCCTATGGCATGACGTCGCCCGGCGCGTTCCACGCCATGATGATGCGGCGTCACATGGAGCTCTACGGCACGAAGCCGGAGCAGCTCGCCGAGGTGCCGATGGCGTTTCGACGGCATGCCTCGCTCAACCCTCAGGCCGTCATGCGCGAACGCTTCGACCTCGACGGCTACATGAACGCTCGGATGATCGCGGAGCCGCTCCGGCTCCTCGACTACTGCCTCATCAACGATGGCGGCGTCGCGCTGATCATCACGACGCCGGAGCGGGCGAAGGACCTGAAGAAGCCGCCGGTCTACATTCGTGGGTCCGCGCTGCAGACGGCTTTCGCGGACTCGACCTTCCCGCCCGACGATTTCTGGGCCGGGCCGCTCGCTTCCGTGCGCAAGCGATCCTTCGAGACGGCGGGCCTCGGCCATGCCGACATGAATGCGCTGATGCTCTACGACAATTTCTCGGCGACCGTGCTCTTCACGCTCGAAGGCCTCGGCTATTGCGGGATCGGCGAAAGCGGCTCGTTCGTGGAAGGCGGCACGCTGCAGCTCGGCAACCGCTACCCCACCAACACGTCGGGCGGGCATCTGTCCGAAAGCTACATGCAGGGCTGGAACCTCAACGTGGAGGCGGTGCGCCAGCTGCGCGGCGAGTGCGGCGAACGCCAGGTCGAGGGTGCGACCAACATCCATTATTCGGCAGCCTCCCCCGTCTGCTCGTCGATCGTCTATTCGAGGGAGCCGTCATGAGCATGGAAGCCCCTGTCCTGCCGCCCAAGCCGCTGCCGCGGCTGGACGGAGCGGAACGTCCCTTCTGGGAAGGGCTGCGCGAGGGCCAAATCCGCGTGCAGCACTGCCTGTCCTGCGGAACGCCGCGCTTCCCCGCAAGTCGCTATTGCCCCGTCTGCCACAGCCCCGAAAGCGAATGGCGCGCGGTGGAGCCGACCGGCGAGGTCGAGACCTTCTGTGTCTTCCACAAGGCCTATTTTCCGGGTTTCGTCCCTGAAATGCCCTACGCCGTCATCCAGGTGAAGCTCGACTGCGGGGTGCGCTTCTTCTCGAACATCGTCGGTGTGGCCAATGCCGACCTGCACACGGGCATGCGCGTCGAAGCCGTCTTTGAGCCTGCTACCCGCGAAGTCGCGCTCCTCAAGTTCAGGCCTGCAGGAGACGCCGCATGAAGGCGATGGTCGTCGAGACGCCGGGCGGCGTCGACGTGCTCCAGTATCGCGAGGTCGAGGACCCGATCGCGAACCGCAAGGACGTCATCATCAAGGTCGATTCCTGCGGCGTCTGTTACCACGACGTGGTGACCCGCAACGGCACGCTCAAGATGGGCGTGAAGATGCCGCTGATCCTCGGCCACGAGATCTCCGGCACGGTGGTCGAGGTCGGCGAGGACGTGACCGACTTCAAACCCGGCGACCGTATCGCGACCGCGCAGCGCTATCATATCTGCGGCCACTGCTCGCAGTGCCGCACCGGCCATGAGACGCTCTGCGACGATCGCAAGTTCCTCGGCGATTACGGCATGGTCGGCGGCTATGCCGAGTATGTCGCCGTCGAGCACGACAACATCGCGCTGGTGCCCGAAGGCGTTTCGCTCGGTGAGGCCTCGATCGTCGCCTGCACGATCGGCACGATCTTCAACGCGATGCGCGACGTCGGCAATGTGCGCGCCGGCGAGACGGTGCTGATCACCGGCTCGGGCGGCGGGCTCGGCATGGCAGCCGTCCAGTTCGCCAAGGCGCAGGGCGCCCGCGTGATCGCGCAGACGACGTCGGCGGCGAAGTCAGAGCAGCTTCGCGAGCTCGGCGCCGACGAGGTGGTCGCCCATGCGCGCGGCGAGGATTTCTCGGGCGAGGTGCGACGACTGACGGGTGGGCGCGGCGTCGACGTCGCCGTCGACAACGTTGGCAATCTCCTCTTCCAGCCCATCCGCAAGTCGATCGCGGTCGGGGGGCGCTGGCTGATGATCGGCCAGCTGACCGGCGATTTCGTGCCGTTCAACCCGGCTCAACTGTTCCTGAAGAACATTTCGCTCCTTGCCGCGACCTCGACCACCCGAGACCAGCTTCGCCAGTGCCTCGACATGGTCGCGCGCGGCGACATCCGTCCGATCGTTTCAGAGCGGCTGCCGCTTTCCGAAGCGCGGCGCGCGCATCAACTGGTCGAGGCCGGCGCGGTCTCCGGCCGCATCCTGCTCCAACCGGGACTGTAGACGATGAAGATCAATGCAGCGATCGCCGGCGTCGGCGCCTCGCCCTTCGGCCGCTTCCTCCCCGACAGCCAGCTCGGACTGGCCGCCAAGGCCTTCAAGGCGGCGCTCGAGGATTCCGGGCTCAAGCGCGAGGACATCGACGGGCTGTCGATCCATATGGGCTCGCCTGTCGGGCTCGACTACGACCGCGTCGCCGAAGGTCTCGGGCTCAACATCCGCTATGTGAACCAGTCCTGGCTGCATGGCCGCTTCGTTACCAACGCCCTTCAGCACGCGGCACTCGCCGTATCGGCCGGGCTCGCCAATGTGGTGGCCTGCGTGACGGGAATCTCGTTTACCCGCGAGCGAGACATTCTCGGTGGACCGGGGGACATCGAGGGCAATCGCGAAGAAGGTGGCACGCATGGCGAAAGCCCGCCCTACGGGCTGACGGCTCCAGCCGGCGGCGCTGCGCTTTCGATGCAGCGCTACATGGCGCTCTACGGCGCAACCAGCGAGAAGCTCGCCGCCGTTCCGATGTCGATCCGCCAGCATGCCCTGCGCAACCCCGACGCGATCATGAAGGAAGCGCTGACGCTCGACGCCCACCAGTCGGCGCGCATGGTCGTCGATCCGCTCCGGCTCTTCGACTGCTGCCTCATCACCGACGGGGCGGTGGTGACTTTCGTCACGACGATGGAACGGGCGCGCGACATGAAGCAGAAGCCGGTGCGCATCGCCGGCATGCAGGGCATCCGCTCGGGCCGCGACGAGTTCATCTTCGCGCCGCCCGGCCTCGGCATCTCGCAGCAGCCTTCCGACGGCAACCATCATCGCGAGAAGGACCAGGAAGTCTATCGTGCCTCCGGCGTCGACCGCGCGGACGTCAAGGGACTCTACACCTACGACGCTTTCTCGCCGCTGCCGCTCTTCGTGCTGGAGCGTTTCGGCTTCTGCGGCACCGGCGAGGCTGCCGACTTCGTCCAGGGCGGGACGATCGCGCCCGGCGGCCGACTGCCGATCAACACCAATGGCGGGCTGCTTTCCGAAGCGCATGTCGCCGGGTGGAACCACGTTCGCGAGATGACCCGGCAGCTGCGCGGGACGGCCGGCGAACGCCAGATTCCGGGCGCCGATGTGCTCCAGTGGGGCACCGTCTGGGGCGATTCCGTGATCATGACCGCGGCCTGAGGAGGATTTCATGAGCAGCCACCAGGGCATCACCTCGAAACCGCGCCCGCGCATCAGCCCGGACAGCGCGCCTTTCTGGCAAGGATGCAAGGACCATCGTCTTATGCTTCCGTTCTGCGAGGAGTGCGGCAAGCCGCATCTCGTCCCCGGGCCGGTCTGTCCGTTCTGTTTTTCCGATCGGCTCGACTGGCGGGAGGCGTCCGGCCGCGGCACGGTCTCGACCTATGTCGTCGTCCACAAGGTCTGGTTCCCGGCCTTTGCCAAGGACGTCCCCTACAATGTCGTGCAGGTGGAGCTCGAAGAAGGCCCACGGCTGACGGCAAAGATGGTCGGCGCGGACAATGACGTGCTGAAGGTCGGGATGCCGGTCAAGATCGCGTTCGAGCGGGTGGATGACGATCTGACGATGCCGTGCTTTACGCCGGCGTGAGAGGTTAGCGCGCCCCCTCCACCGCCTTCGGCGGTCCCCCTCCCCCGCTTCGCAGGGGAGGATACGGCGTTCCGGCCAGCCTCAACCTCGATCCTCCCCCATTTATGGGGGAGGGGGACCACGAAGTGGTGGAGGGGGCGCGTGGGCGCGTGCGGCGCGAATACCGTCTTGCGCGCCTAAGTTTTTCACCCCCGATAGACCCACTCCGACAGCCCCGGGACATCGCTGTCCATCGCGAGCAGTCCGCCCGACCATGGCTCGGCTTCGAGTTCTTCCGGCTTCATCCGGAAGCGCGCCGTCGTGACGTAGATCGTCTTCAGATCCGGTCCGCCGAAAGCAAGATGCGCGATGCGGCTGACCGGCAGGTCGATCTGCCGGTCGAACGAACCGTCCGGGGCGAAGCGCAGGATGCAGCCGCCGCCGAAGCGCGCGTTCCAGAGATAGCCTTCCGCATCGACGCTCGAGCCGTCGCATTCGCCTGGATAGGCCGTCGTGTCCGCAAAGACGCGCCGGTTGGCGATCGCGCCGCTGTCGCGGTCGTAGTCATAGGCGAAGATCAGGTTCGACCGGCTGTCTCCAAAGTAGAAGGTGCCGCTGTCCGGGCTCCAGCTGATGGAGTTCGGGAGCATGATATCGGCATCTTGCAGCAGGCTCGTCTTCCCGCCCTCGACCTGCCAGAGGCGCCCGTGCGGGCCAGCGAGCATCTTGTCCATCGAGCCCACGACGAAGCGGCCATTCGGGCCGACGCGTCCATCGTTGAGCATGTTGTTCGGGCGGTCGGCCTCCGGCGTCGAGATGCGATCGAACGCGCCGGACCCGGGCTGCCACATAGCGATACCGCCGCGGCCCGCGACTATGTAGCGCCCCTCGCCCGCCAGCCCGTAGGAGCCCAGCTTTTCGGGCGGCGTCCAGCTTTCGAGCGTGCCCGACGCCGGATCGAAGGCATGGAGCGCCGGCTTGAAGATGTCGATCCAGGTCAGCCGTCCAGCCGTCTCGTCCCAGAGCGGTACCTCGCCGATGACGTCCTCGGTCTGCACGACGAGGCGGGGTTCGGACAGGTTAAGGGACATGGTTCGGCCTCTCGAAGATGGCAGTTTCGGACCGGCGGACCGTAGCCTTTGTCCCTGCGGAGGCGGGACTATAGCAGCTATGCCCGCCCATGGACTTGTGGGGAGACGCCAGACACGAGCCAATGAGCCTCACGACACTGGCCACCTCTGCAATCGTCAATACGCTTGCCGGGCCGGTAGGACATCCTTGGGAGGAGCAACTTGTCCAAACTTTGTACGGCTCGCCACAGATGGCGCCGGGGACCGCTTGAAGCGGCACCCACCGACACCTTCAGCGGGGAGACGCGGCTATGACGCCCAGCATGATCCTCGTCGAGAATTTCCTGCAGGCGCTGGCAGCCGGCATCATGGTGGGCTGCCTCTACGGCCTCATGTGCGTCGGCCTCGGCATGATCTTCGGCATCATGCGCGTCATCAACTTCGCGCAAGGCGACATGATGATGCTCGGCATGTATGCCGCCTGGTATCTGTTCGTCGGCTTCGGCGTGTTTTCCTTCATGGGAGGCTATGCCGGACCGGTGGCGGCCGCGATCATCGCCGGGCCGCTGCTCTTCGTCGTCGGCTACGTGATGCACAAGTTCCTGATCTCGCGGGTCACGGGCTTCCGTGTCGCCGGCGCCGAGGGCGAAGGCCACTACGCGCAGCTTATCATGACGCTGGGCGTCGCGCTCATCCTGACCAATGGCGGCCTCATCCTGTTCGGCTCCGAGCCGATCTCGGTGCGCACGCCAATGTCGTCGCGTGCCTGGGAAATCGGCCCGCTCTGGGGTGAATGGGTATCGATCTTCATCAATCAGGCGCGTGCCGTGGGTGCAATCGTCTCGGTGATCGTCGCCGTCGGCCTGTTCCTCTTCGTCACGCATTCGCGGCTCGGCAAGGCAATGCGCGCTTCCGCCGATAACGCCGAAGCCGCGCTCTACATGGGCATCAATGTCGACAAGGCGCATCGCTACGCGTTCGGCATCGGCACCGGCATCACGGCCATCGCGGGCGGTCTGGTCGCGACCTACTACCCGTTCCAGCCCTATGTCGGCCTCGACTTCGTCATCATCATGTATGCCGGCGTCGTGCTCGGCGGGTTCGGGTCGATCATCGGCGCCTTCTGGGGTGGCATGGTGATCGGGCTCGTGCAGCAGCTCTCGATCCTGTTCCTGCCCTTCCAGCTTCAGAACACGGCAATCTTCGTCGTCTTCCTGCTGGTTGTGCTCTTCCGTCCGCAGGGCCTCTTCGGCCGCAACGTGGAGCGTGTGTAATGGGTCGGCGCGATACCTTCTTCCGCTCGCTGCTGCCGCTGGTAGCCTATGCGGCGGTCTATCTGGCACTGGTCTTCATCGTCCAGTCGCCCTACTACCAGCTGATCCTGATCCTGGTCGCCATCTGGGCGATCATGGGCATCGCCTGGAATACCTTCTCGGGCTATACGGGCCTGATCTCCTTCGGCCATGCCGCCTTCTTCGGCCTCGGTGCGTTCACGGTGGCGCTCGGGCAGATCAAGCTCGGCATCACGCCGTGGATCGGCATCCCGCTCGCCGGCGTGGTCGGCGCACTCGCCGGCCTGATCGTCGGCATCCCGACCTTCCGCCTGCGCGGGCACTATTTCGCGCTCGCCATGCTCGCCTACCCGCTGGCGCTTCTCTACGTCTTCGAGTGGCTCGGCTACCAGGAAATGGCGATGCCGATGATGCGCGAAAACCCGGTGGCGTGGATGCAGTTCTCGGACCGCCGCATCTATGCGCTCTTCGCGCTCGGCCTCCTCGTGCTGACCGTCATCGTCGCGAAGCTCATCGAGACGAGCCGCTTCGGCATGTCGCTTCTCGCCATCAAGCAGAACGAGCTGGCCGCAGAGGCTGCCGGCATCGAGACGCGCAAGTGGAAGCTGCGGGCAATCGCGGTCTCGGGTGCGATGGCTGGCGTTGCAGGCGGGTTCTACACGATCGTGCTTCTCGTCGTCACACCGCCGAGCGTCTTCGGCATGCTGACGTCGGCGCAGGCGCTCGTGGTGACGCTGTTCGGCGGCATCGGCACCGTGTGGGGTCCGCTGGCCGGCGCTACGGTCCTCATCCCGCTTGCCGAAACGCTGCACGCCGAGCTGGGCAACATTCTCCACGGCATCCATGGCGTGGTCTACGGCCTGGCGATCCTGATCATCATCCTGGTCGCTCCCGAAGGCCTCCTGTGGAAGCTGAAGGACATCGCGACGGCCCGCCGCAAGGCCCGCGAGCCGAAAGTGGACCTGCCGGTTTCGGCCTTCACCGCCGACCCCGGCCCGCTGCCGGAGCGTCCGAACGCGATGGCGGGCAAGCCGATCCTCGAAGTGCGCAACCTGTCGAAGTCGTTCGGCGGCCTCAAGGCGGTGCAGGACGTGTCGTTCAGCGTGCCGGAAGGCGCCGTGATCGGCATCATCGGCCCCAATGGCGCCGGCAAGACGACGCTCTTCAATTTGCTCAACGGCTTCCAGACGCCGGATCAGGGCGAGGTCGTCTTCAACGGCGAGAGCCTGCTCGGGCTCGCTCCGTCGGGCGTCTGCAAGCGCGGCATCGGGCGTACCTTCCAGGTTGCACGGCCGTTCCGGCGACTGTCGATCCTCGATAACGTTCTGGTCGGTGCCTATGTGGGTGCAGAGACCGACGAAATCGCGCTGAAACATGCCCGCGAAGCGCTCGCAATGGTCGGTCTCGAGGCGAATGCGGACCGCATCGCCGACGGGCTGACCTCGATGGAACAGCGTCTGATGGAGCTTGCCCGCGCACTTGCCGGCAAACCGAAGATCCTGTTCCTCGACGAGACGCTTGCCGGACTCGGCGGCGTCGAGGTCAACGAGATGATCGCAGTCATCCGACGTCTGTCGGAACAGGGGATCACGATCGTCATCATCGAACACACGATGCAGGCAATGCTGCGTCTTGCCGACCATTTCATCGTGCTCGACCACGGTGCGATGCTCACCCAGGGCAAGCCGTCGCAGGTCGTCCGCGAGGACGCTGTCATCGAGGCATATCTGGGTAAAAGGTGGCGCGAACGTGCTTGAGATCAGCAACCTCCATGCAGCCTATGGCGGCGTCACGGCGCTGGACGACGTCACGCTCACCGTCGAGGAAGGCGCGTTCGTCTCGATCGTCGGCCCCAACGGGGCCGGCAAGACGACGCTCTTCAAGGTGATCGCGGGCACCGTGCCCGCCAAGTCCGGCTCCATCCGTTTCCTCGGCCAGGACCTTTTGTCCAAGGAAGCGCACGAACGGTCGCATGTGGGCATCGCCCACGTGCCGGAAGGGCGCCAGGTATTTCCCAACCTGTCCGTTCTCGAAAACCTCGAGATGGGCGCGTTCACCGATGCCGGTCGCCGCGACTGGAAGGACAATCTCGACTTCATCTACCAGCTGTTCCCGATTCTCAAGGAGCGCGAGCAGCAGATGGCGGGCACGCTTTCGGGCGGCCAGCAGCAGATGGTCGCGATCGCACGCGGCATCGCCTCGTCGCCCAAGCTCATCATGCTCGACGAGCCTTCGATGGGCCTTGCGCCCGCCGTGGCGGACTCGATCTTCGAGGCGATCGTCGAAATCCGGCGGCAGAAGAAGCTCACCGTGCTGCTCGTCGAGCAGCGCGCGCTGGAAGCGCTTGAGAATTGCGAGCGGGGATACGTCCTTGAGACGGGTCACGTCGTGCTCCATGGCACGCCCGCTGAACTTCTGTCGGACGATCGTGTCCGGCAGGCCTATCTCGGCATGTAGCCGGGTAACGTCGACGAGCTGTGCTCGGGAGGAACATCATGTTGACACGTAGAAGCATTCTTATGGCGACGGCTGCGGCCGGTGTCGCAGCGCTCGTTGCAGGCACCTCCGCTCCCGTCATGGCGCAGGACGGCCCGATCCAGGTCGGCCTGATCGGCCCGATGTCGGGACCCTGGGCACGCCAGGGCGAACTGATGGTCAAGGGCGCCGAGCTCGCGATCAAGGACATCAACGAAGCCGGCGGCGTGAAGGCCCTGAATGGCCGGCCGCTCGAACTCGTGATCTTCGACGCGGGCGAATCCGTGCAGACGGCCACCAATGCGGCCCAGCGCATGGTGTCGGAATATCCGAACCTCGTCGCGGTGACGGGCTCGTGGCTGTCGTCCTTTACGCTCGCGGTGTCTGAGGTGACCGAGCGCGCGCAGCTGCCGATGATCACGCTGTCCTATTCGGACCAGATCACGGGCCGCGGCTTCGACTACATCTTCCAAATGCCGAAGACCGGCGGTGCGCAGGCCCGCGAGGCCGTGCCGTCGCTGATGCAGCTGGCAGAAGCCGCAACCGGCGAGAAGCCGGACCGCGCCGGCATCATCGGCGACAACACGGCGTCGTCGGTGTCGTTCGTGACGCCGCTGCGCGAAGGCCTGATGAAGGAACTCGGCATCGAGGTGCTGTTCGACGAGACCTGGACGCCGCCGCTGGCCGACGCGACCGCGCTCATCCAGCAGGCCCGTTCGACTCGTCCGGACTTCATGATCATGGCGTCCACCGCCGTGCCGGACAACAAGCTGCTCCTCGAGAAGGTCAACGAGTTCAATCTCGGCGGCGGCCGCATGCCGATCATCGGCTCGGGCGCGCACCTTGGAACGCCGGAACTGCTCAACAATGTCGGCGCCGACCTCGTCGAAGGCGTGATGACGGTCGTCGGCAACTGGCCGGGCAAGGGCCAGGAAGAACTCGTCGCCCGCTTCAAGGAAGCGACCGGCGAACCCTGGATGACGCAGGATTCGATCTCGACCTATGGCGACATCCAGCTGATGGCCTATGCGCTGGAGCAGGCCGGCGAGGCAAGCCGTGCTGCGGTTGCCGAAGCGCTGCGCAACACGAACACGACCGAAGGTCCGGCCGCATTCTATCCGGGCGGCAAGATCGAGTTCAACGAGGCCGGCCTCAATGTGGGCGCCGCTCTCGTGATCGTGCAGTGGCAGAATGGCGAGCCCGTCAGCGTGTTCCCGCCGGAAACCGCAATGGCCGAGCCGATCTGGCCCACCAACTGAGCCTTCGGCAACCAATCCGGATTGTCCTCCACAATCCACCACCTGCGGCGCCTTCGGGCGCCGCTTCTTTTTGCGCAACCACGCAAACGAAAAAGGGCCGCCCAGAAGGCGGCCCTTCGATCAGGTCGAGACCGGATCAGCGATTGACGATCGCCTGGATCTTCTCGTGGATCGGATCCGCGATCTCGATCGTGCCCTGAGCGACACGCTCGGCGCGCAGCTGGCGCGAGCGATCGAAGGGCATGCGTACCGGTCCGCCGCCTTCGACGGGGCGCGTCGAGCGGATCGCGTCGGCGTAGGCCGACGCCTCTTTCTTGAACGCGCCGAGATCCGTCAGGAGATCGGGACGGGCGGCCATGATGACCATGCCGAAAGAGGTCATCTCGCCGGGCATCATCGGCGATCCGGCCATCATGCCGAAGAGCTGGACGACGATGGCGAGACCGGAGCCACGGGGGCCGCCCCAGGCCGAGAACGCGCCCTGCAGGGCGGTTGCCGGATCGGTCGTCGGCTTGCCATCCGGGCCGTAGGCGACGCCTTCGGGGATCTTCTGGCCGAGACGCTTGGCGAGCACCACCTGCGCATGGATGATGTCCGACGTACCGATGTCCCAGATGACCGGATCGTCCGCCGTCGGGAAGCCGAAGCAGATCGGATTGGTGCCGAAACGGCCTTCGGTGCCGCCATAGGGCGCGACCCAGGGCGAAGCGTTCGACGCGATCATGATGACGAGGTCCTTCGCTGCCGCCTGCTCGGCGTAGAAGGACAGCATGCCCGTGTACCAGGTCTCGTTCGCGCCGACGATCGAGACGCCGTTGGCGAGCGCCTTCTCCATCGCGATGTCCGTCGCGCGCTGGGCGACGAGGTAGCCGACCTTGTCGGCGCCATCGATCGCGGCCGAGACAGCGGTTTCGCGCGTCACGGTGATTTCGCGGCCGGAATGGCCCAGTCGATCGATACGGTCTACGATGGAGAGCATGCGCGCGAAGCCCGCATACTCCAGGCCGCGCAGCTCGCAATCGATGAGATGCGGCACGGCGACCTTCGCCTCGTCCTCGCGGTAGCCGATCTTCATCAGCACTTTTTCGGCGAGGCTATGCGCCTCGGCAATCGACAGTTTCACGGTCGTCTCTCCTCCCTGAACGCTTCAATCCGGCATCAGCCGGCCTCGCCAAAGGCTACCATGCGCCGACCGGTGCGATGGCGCGGATGGCAGGAGTTCGCGGGCAAATCAGATATGCGGCAAGAGGGCCGGACGGCGGCGGCGACGGGCTCTATTGTACGTCACGGTACCAGGGAGGGACGTGGATGCGCGACGAGGCCATGCTGATCGTCATGTGGGAGCCGCCCGCGACGATCGAGGAAGAATTCAACGCCTGGTACGACACCGAGCACCTGCCCGAGCGTGCGGCGATCGAGGGGTTCCTGACGGCGCGGCGTTTTATATCGGTGGGCGATGGCCCGCCCCATCTGGCAGCCTATGACCTCACCTCGCTCGATGTGCTGGAGCAGCCTGCCTACAAGGCGATCGCGGGGGAGAATTTCAGCCCGTGGTCGCGCCGCATCATGGCGCGGGCCGGGCCGCAGCGACTGGGCGCGCGGTTGCATACGGGCTCGCCGGACAAGACGATGCCCTGCGCACGTCTTCTCGTGCTGAAGTTCGACGTCGCGAAGGCTTCCGATCTCGACAGGCTTGCCAACGCGCTGCCGGCAATGCTGTCGGACCCGAGCGTGCAGCGCTGGCGGCTTTTTGCCGGCGTCGATCCGAAGCCCGACTTCGCGCTCGTCGTCGCCGAGCTTGCCGGCAATTTCGTGCCGGCGATCGATGCACGTCCGGCCGGCCTCGGCCTCACCATGGCGGCTGCATACCGACCGTACCGACCCTGAGGATATCGATGGCGCTCGACGGCAATCTTCACTTCGAACGCGGCGGGCCGGACGGCGCGCCGACGCTGCTGCTCGTCCACGCCATGGGGGCGGACCTCGCCTTCTGGGCCGATTGCCGGGCGATCTGGGAGGATCGCTACGACTGCGTCGCGATCGACATCCGCGGCGTCGGCGGATCGCCTTCCTCCGACGTGCCGCTCACGCCGCAGGACCACGCGGCAGACCTCGCCGCCTTCTGCGACCGGCATGGCCTCAAGCGCGTGATCGCGATCGGCTGTGCCGTCGGCGCGATGATGGTCGCGGCCCTGGCGGCCAGACGGCCGGACTTGGTCGAAGCGCTGGTGCTAACCAATCCCGGCCACAGGATCGTCGATCCCGGCCGGGCAGCACTTTCGGCACGTGCCGCGGCCGCGCGCGACGGCGGCATGAAAGCGATCATCCCGGCTGCGACCGACGCCGCGTTTCTCGGCCAGCCCAACGATGAGCGAAAGGCGTCCTATGTCGCGCGGTTTGCCGCCCAGGACCCGCTCGCCTATGCGCGGCAGATCGAGGGGATGCTGGAGGCCGACGTCTCGGGCGATCTCGACGCGATCACCTGCCCAACTCTTATCATAGCCGGCGGCATGGACAGGCTTCTGCCTGCCCATCATGCGGAGGCCATCCATGCGGGGCTGGCCGGCTCGAGGCTCGCGCGGTTCGAGGATGGGGCGCACTTCATTCCGTATCAGCAGCCGGCGCGGTTTGCGCATGCCGTGATGGATTTCCTCGCCGAAACCGGGCAGAGCGCTGGGTGACCAATCGGAGATACGCGGAATGGAACTGGGACTGAAGGACAAGGTCGTGCTGGTGACGGGCGGCTCGAAGGGGATCGGGCTTGCCTGCGCCAAGGCCTTCATGGCCGAAGGCGCGAAGGTCGCGATCGTGTCGCGGTCGCGGGAGAATGTCGATCGGGCGCTCGCCGAACTGCCAGGCGCCTTCGGCACCGCTGCCGATCTGATCGATGCGGATGCGGCCGTCAAAGCCCTCGACGAGGTCGAGGCCGCGCTCGGGCCGGTCGACATTCTGGTCAACAGCGCGGGTGCTGCCAAGCGCACGCCGCCGGACGATCTGTCGCCGGCCGCCTGGAAGGCGGCGATGGATGCGAAGTTCTTCTCCTACATCTTCATGATCGACCCCGCGATCAAGCGGATGGCGCAAAAAGGCAGCGGCGTGGTCGTCAACGTCGTCGGCAATGGCGGCAAGGTCGCCTCGCCCACGCATGTCGCGGGCGGTTCGGCCAATGCGGCGCTGCTCTTGGCAACGGCCGGTCTCGGCAATGCGTACGCGGCCAAGAATGTCCGCGTCGTCGCGGTCAGTCCGGGCCTCACGGAGACGAGCCGCGTGGCGGAGGGCCTGAAGGCCGAAGCCGCGCTCTCGGGCATCTCGGTCGAGGAAGCGCGCGAGCGCGCGGTTGCGCGCATCCCTATGGGCCGGGCGGCCGATCCGGAAGAGATCGCCGACATGGTCGTCTTCGCAGCCAGCGCGCGGGCCTCTTACCTGACCGCCGTCTCCATCACCATGGATGGCGCGTTGAACCCGATCGTCATCTGACGACCCCGAAAAAGGGGCGGCTCGCGCCGCCCCTCTTCCGGTCTGCTGGCTCAGGCAGTCTGCAGGCGCTTTCCGATCAACGGCTGTAAGGCGACACACAGGACCGGCGCGGACCGTTGTACGGCTGGAACGTGTTGTCCGACACGCGGTACGAGCGGTACTGAGAGGCGCACCAGTTGACGTGGGCCTGGCTCAGGCGACCGGGCGCAGCCTGGACCGGCTGGTTCGAAATGGCGCCGCCGACGATCGCGCCGAAGGCGAAAGCTGCCAGCGGGAACCAGTAGCCATTGTGCTGGCGGTAGCCGGCGCGACGCTCGCGCGAACCGCGATAGCCATTGTAGTAGCTGTAGTTGCGGTCGCGGTAGAATCCGCGTCGGTTATGGTACCGGCGATCGCTCCGCTCCGATCCCTGACCCCGAAACTGCACGTCCACGATGTTTGCATCAGCCGCCTGGCTGATCGGCGCGGCGCGCGTGAGGGACAGCGCCGAGGCGCTGGCGGACGTAACGCCGAATGACGTCACAGTGACGGCGGCGGCGCAGGCGAGGGTGATGAAAGACTTCATCGGGTGCTCCTTGTTTATCGGTCTCAAGTCCCGCGACTAAACTCGCAGTTGCGCGATGAACCCCAGATGAACCCAAGGATGAAAGATCGGTAATGTTCATCGGCGCGCCTTGCCCGAATCCTCAAGCATTTTCTTCTACTTGCCGACCGCATGCCGCGCGTCCGAACATCGTTTCCGCAGCGGCATTGACGACATTCGAGAAAACCCGGTTGCCCGCTTTTCAAGGCGAAAACGCTCTTCTATGGTACGCGCCAATCGACGGGGGCCATCAACCCTCCGCGGGGAAGCAAAGATACAAATCAAAATCGGGAGCAATCATGCGTAAACTGCTGCTAACCGCGAGCGCCATTGCCATGTGCGCCGCAGCCCTTCCGGCGTCCGCAGAGACGATCCGCTGGGCGCGCGCCTCGGACTCGCTCACGCTCGACCCCCATTCCCAGAACCAGGGCGTCACGCACAACTTCGCCCACCACATCTACGAGACGCTTATGGACCGCGACGTCGAGGGCAACCTCACGCCGCGCCTGGCGACCGAGTGGAACCTGAAGGAAGGCGACAACACCGTTTGGGTGTTCAAGCTGCGAGAGGGCGTGACCTTCCATGACGGCGCCGAGTTCACCGCAGAAGACGTCGTGTTCTCGCTCGACCGTGCGCGTTCGGCCAAGTCGAACATGCGCCAGCTTCATGCCGACGTCGAAAGCGTCACGGCGGTCGACGACTACACGGTCGAAGTGAAGATGAAGGGCCCGTCGCCGCTTTATCCGAACAACGTCACCAACACCTTCATCATGGACAAGACCTGGTCGGAGGCCAACAACGTCGTCGAAGTGCAGGACTTCGGCGCCGGTGAGGACAACTACGCCGTCCGCAACGCCAACGGCACCGGCCCGTACATCCTCGCCGAGCGCGAGCCCGACGTCCGTTCGGTCCTGCGTCTCAACGAGAACCACTGGGCCGAAGAGACCCCGGCGGTGACCGAGATCATCTATCTCCCGATCGCCGAAGCCGCGACCCGCGTCGCGGCGCTCCAGTCGGGCGAAGTCGACATCGTGCAGGACGTGCCGGTTCAGGACATCGAGCGCCTGTCCTCGACGGACGGCCTCAAGGTCGAGACCGGCCCGGAAAACCGCGTCATCTATTTCGGCTACAAGTTCGGCGACGCGCCGCTCGCCTCGTCCAACATCACCGATCGCAACCCCTTCAACGACCCGCTGGTCCGCGAAGCCGTGGAACTGGCGATCGATCGCGACGCCATCCAGCGCGTCGTGATGCGTGGCCAGTCGCTGCCGACCGGCGTCGCCAACCCGCCCTTCGTCAATGGCTGGACGGAAGAGCTGAACGCCTATCCGGCGGTCGACATCGAGCGCGCCAAGGAACTGCTGACCGAAGCAGGATATCCGGACGGCTTCACCGTCACGCTCGACACGCCGAACAACCGCTACGTCAATGACGAAGCGATCAGCCAGGCCGTCGTCGGCATGCTCGGCCAGATCGGCATCCAGGTGACGCTCGCTTCGCGCCCGGTCGCGCAGCACTCCCCGCTGATCCTGGAGTCGCAGACCGACTTCTACCTGCTCGGCTGGGGCGTCCCGACCTTCGATTCGGCCTATGTCTTCAACGATCTGGTCCACACGAAGGACGGCAATTACGGTGCCTACAACGTCGGCGGCTACACGAATCCGGAGCTGGACGCCAAGATCCAGTCGCTCGGTTCGGAGACCGATCTCGACGCGCGCAACGCGACGATCGCGGAAATCTGGGATGTCGTGAAGGCGGACCGCGTGCTCCTGCCGATCCACAACCAGGTCCTCGCCTATGCGATGCGCGACGACATCACGCTGGCGGTTCACCCCGAAAACCAGCCGATGATGACGACGGTCACCTTCAGCGAGTAATCGAACCTCCCCGCAGCGGCCGGACCCCTGGCCGCTGCGGTGCAAACGTCCCGTGGACCGCGCGGCCATGCCGCGCGGTCCACTTGGCGTAGCCTGAACGGCGGTCCCGGCGCGTACGGTCGCGCGGGAATGCCGCCCCGTTGCGGAGCTATCGGCCATGCTGGCTTTCATTCTGCGGCGCCTTGCCCAGTCCATCCTCGTGATGCTGGTGGTGGCGCTCATCTCGTTCATGCTGTTCCGCTTCGTCGGCGATCCTGTGGCCAACCTGGTCGGCCAGGAAGCGCGTCTGTCGGACATCGAGCAGCTGCGTGACGATCTCGGCCTGAACGATCCCTTCTACATGCAGTTCGGCCGCTTCATCGGCAATGCGGTGCAAGGCGAGTTCGGCATCTCCTACCGGCTGCAGCAGCCGGTGAACCAGCTCATCGCCAGCCGCCTGCCGGCGACGATCGAGCTCGCCTTCGTGTCGGCGAGCATCGCGCTGATCTTCGGGCTCCTGTTCGGCGTTTATGCGGCGCTGAGGCCCAAGAGCTTCGCGACGACAGGCATCATGACGCTGTCGCTCGTCGGCGTGTCGCTTCCGACATTCCTGATCGGCATCGGGCTCATCTACGTCTTTGCGGTCGAACTGCGCTGGTTGCCGTCCTTCGGGCGCGGCGAGGTGGTCGATCTCGGCTGGTGGCGAACCGGCTTCCTCACCCAGTCGGGCATCAGGTCGCTGATCCTGCCGGCGATCACGCTGTCCCTGTTCCAGCTCACGCTCATCATGCGCCTCGTGCGCGCCGAGATGCTGGAAGTGCTGCGGGCGGATTACATCCGCTTTGCCCGTGCCCGCGGGCTGTCCGCCCGCGCGATCAATTTCGGCCATGCGCTCAAGAACACGATGGTGCCGGTGATCACCATCACCGGCCTGCAGCTCGGCTCCGTCATCGCCTTCGCGATCGTGACCGAGACCGTGTTCCAGTGGCCGGGCGTCGGCTCGCTCTTCATCAACTCGGTGCAGGTCGCCGACGTGCCGGTGATGGCGGCCTATCTGATGTTCATCGCCTTCGTCTTCGTCGTGATCAACCTGATCGTCGACATCCTCTATTACGCCGTCGATCCGCGACTTCGGGTCAACGCGCCGGGTGCCGGGAAATAATCCATGACCACCACCCCCTCGCCTGCCGGCTCGCCGGCTCCGATCGCCCCGAAGCCGCCCGGCCGTCTCTACCGGATGTGGGATTCGGACATCTTCTATTCGTTCCGCCGCTCGCCGGTGACGATGCTCGCCGCGCTGGTGACGATCCTGCTCGTCGGAGGTGCGATCTTCGCGCCGCTGATCGCGCCCTACAATCCGTTCAGCCCCGGCAGCCTGAACCTGATGGACGGTTTCACGCCGCCCAACACGGAATCGATGATGGGCAACTACTTCCTGATGGGAAGCGACCATCAGGGCCGCGACGTGTTTTCGACCATCTTATACGGCAGCCGCGTCTCGCTCTTCGTCGGCGTGGCGGCGACGCTCTTCGCCATGACGCTCGGCGTCTCGCTCGGGCTCCTCTCGGGCTATGTCGGCGGCAAGACGGATGCGATCATCATGCGCGTCGCCGACATCCAGCTCTCCTTCCCGGCGATCCTGATCGCGCTGCTGATCTTCGGCGTGGCGCGCGGCGTCATCCCGCCTCAGCGCCAGGAGAACGTGGCCATCTACGTGCTGATCCTCGCCATCGGCCTCTCCAACTGGGCGCAGTTCGCGCGTACGGTTCGTGGCGCGACGATGGTCGAGCGGCAGAAGGACTATGTGTCGGCCGCCCGCATCATGGGCGTGCATCCGTTCACGATCCTGCTGCGCCACGTCCTGCCGAACGTTACCGGTCCGGTCCTCGTCATCGGCACGATCGGGCTTGCGCTCGCCATCATCGAGGAGGCGACGCTGTCCTTCCTGGGCGTCGGCGTGCCGCCGACCCAACCTTCGCTCGGAACGCTGATCCGCATCGGGCAGCAATATCTGTTCTCGGGCGAATGGTGGATCCTGTTCTTCCCTGCCGTCACGCTGGTGCTGCTCGCGCTCGCCGTGAACCTGCTCGGCGACTGGCTGCGCGACGCGCTCAACCCGAGGCTGAGGTGATCGCCATGACGGAACCTCTCCTTTCGGTCCGCAACCTGACGCTCCAGTTCCCGACGCGTCGCGGGACGCTGACGGCGCTCGACGGCATCTCCTTCGACATCATGCCCGGCGAAGTCCTGGGCATGGTGGGTGAATCGGGCGCCGGCAAATCGATGACGGGTGCCGCCATCATCGGCCTGATCGAGCCGCCCGGCCGCATCACCGGCGGCGAGATCCTGCTGTCGGGAAAGCGCATCGACAATCTGTCGCAAAAGGACATCCGCAAGATCTGCGGTCGCAAGATCGGCATGATCTTCCAGGATCCGCTGACCTCGCTCAACCCGCTCTACACGGTCGCCGAGCAGATCATCGAGACGATCCGCACGCATCTGCCGCTCTCCGAGCAGGAGGCGCGGAAGAAGGCAATCGGGCTGCTCGACGATGTCGGCATCCCGGCAGCGGCGCGCCGCATCGACGACTACCCGCACCAGTTTTCGGGCGGCATGCGCCAGCGCGTCGTCATCGCGCTCGCGCTCGCAGCCGGTCCCGACCTCGTCATCGCCGACGAGCCGACGACGGCGCTCGACGTCTCCGTGCAGGCGCAGATCATCGACGTGATGAAGCAGCTCTGCGCCGAGAACAACGCCGCCATCATGCTGATCACGCATGACATGGGCGTGATCGCCGAGACGGCCGACCGGGTTGCCGTCATGTATGCCGGCCGCATAGCCGAGATCGGCCCGGTGCAGGCGGTCATCCGCGACGCCAAGCATCCCTACACACAGGGCCTGATGGGTTCGATCCCGACGCTCAACACAAATCTCGACCGTCTGGTTCAGATCCCCGGCTCGATGCCGCGCCTGTCGGCCATCCCGCGAGGCTGCGCCTTCAACCCGCGCTGCCCGAAAGTGTTCGACCGCTGCTATGTCGAGCGGCCGGAGCCCCTGCCTGTGGAGGACCGCCGCGTCGCCTGCTGGCTCTATGACCAGCGCAAGGAGGCCGCCGCATGACGCAGCCCCTTCTCCAGGTGAAGAACCTCTCACGCAGCTTCGACGTCTCCAAGCCGTGGCTCAACCGCGTGATCGAACGATCGCCCAAAGCCTATCTCAAGGCCGTGGACGACGTGTCGTTCGAGATCGGCAAGGGCGAGACCTTTGCGCTCGTCGGTGAATCCGGTTCGGGCAAGTCGACCATCGCGCGCCTGATCGTCGGGCTGCTGCAGCCGTCGAAGGGCGAAATCCTGTTCGACGGACAGTCGCTCTCGGCGGGGCTGCAGGGTGCTGAAGCCAGGCGGCTGCGCCGCCGCTTCCAGATGATTTTCCAGGACCCGTTCGCGAGCCTCAATGCCCGCTGGCGGGTCACGGACATCATCGCCGAGCCGCTGAAGGTGTTCGAAGGCGGGATGTCGTCGACCGACCGTCGCCGCCGCGTCGGCGAGCTGCTCGAGCTCGTCGGCCTTTCGGCCGAGGACGGCGTGAAGTTCCCGCACCAGTTCTCGGGCGGCCAGCGCCAGCGCATCGCGATCGCGCGTGCGCTTGCGGCGCGGCCGGACTTCATCGTCTGCGACGAGCCGACATCGGCGCTCGACGTGTCGGTGCAGGCGCAGATCCTGAACCTGATGAAGGACCTGCAGGCGGAATTCGGCCTGACCTATCTCTTCATCAGCCACGATCTTTCGGTCGTTCGCCACATGGCGAACCGCATCGGCGTGCTCTATCTCGGCCGCCTTGCCGAGGTTTCCGATTCCAAGACGCTCTTCCGCGAGCCGAAGCATCCCTACACACGCATGCTTCTCGACGCGGTGCCGGATCTGGAGATGACCGGCCGCAAGCGCAAGAAGGTCGAGGGCGAGATCCCGAACCCGATCGATCCGCCGACCGGCTGCGCCTTCCACCCGCGCTGCCCGTTCATTTTCGACCGCTGCCCGCGCGAAATCCCGGCGCTCCTTCCCAACAGCGTCAGTCTGACGGCTTGCCATGCCGTCGAGGAGGGGCGGATCTGACCGCCACCGAAGGAGGATCGATGGCTGACACGAATTGGGTCGACGCAGTGCTGGGCTTCTGGTTCGAGGAGCTCACGCAGGAGGACTGGTTTTCCGGCAAGCCGGACGTCGACGAGAAGATCAAGGCGAAGTTCGAGGACCTGCCGGAGCGGCTGGCGGGCGAGCTCGACCCGGAGGCAATCGCAGACGGGCGGACGGCGCTTGCCGCCGTCATCGCGCTCGACCAGTTCCCGCGCAACCTGCACCGTGGCTCGGCCGCGGCGTTTGCCATGGACGGGCTCGCGCTCGGCATTGCCCGTCGCGCGCTGGATGCAGGTCTCGACAAGGGCATGACGAGCCAGGAACGCCAGTTCCTCTCCATGCCCTTCATGCATTCCGAAGTGCTTGCCGACCAGGAGCGCTGCGTGGACCTGTTCCGATCGCTCGACAACGAAGACGCGCTGAAGTTCGCGATCGAGCATCGCGACATCATTGCCGAGTATGGCCGGTTTCCACACCGCAACGCGGCACTGGGGCGGCAGAGCAGCGCCCCAGAACTTGAATTCCTGCAGCGTCACCGGGGCTTCGGTCAGTAGAGGACTGGCCGCGACTTGCGTGCGGAAGCCCGCAAGCCCTAGAACGTCAGGAAAAGATGGGCCTGCGAACCGCTGGCCCACAACCGGAACGCAAGCGCGCTTCGCGCATTGCCGCCCGTAGGACAGATAGCGGAGGGAGACCGACAATGGCCAAGACACCCAGCAAGGGAAGCCGGACCCCGGCGGGTTCCGACACGCCCGAGGCTGCCGCAAAGCCCGTGCGCGGAAAGGCTGCCCCGGCAGCTGCCCGGACGCCGGCTGCCAAGCCTGCAAAGACGGCCACGTCGGCAAAAAGCGAGCCCGCGCCCGCAAAGCCGAAGGCAGCCGCCAAGCCGAAAGCCGCACCGGCAAAGGCGGAGGCGCCGGCGGCAGCAGTGACGAAGCCCAAGCCGCCGGCCAAGGCCAAGCCTGCGACGGACGCTCCATCTGCGACAGTGAAGCCCAAGGCTGCAGCAGCCAAGGCGAAGGCGACCGCCGCACAGGCAGCGCCTGCGAGTTCCGAGACGCCTGCGCCCGCCGCCGAACCGTCGAAAGCGGCAGGCTCCAAGACAAAACCCGCCGCGAAGCCGAAGGCTGCGGCAAAGCCGAAACTTGCGGCGGAAGCTGCGCCGGCAGCCGCCGTCAGCGAAGCGCCGAAGCCTGCCAATGCCGCAAAGACGCCGGCGAAGGCGAAGAGTGCGGCGAAGCCAAAGGCTGCTCCGGCGGCGAAGTCCGAAACCGCATCGAAAACAACAAAAAGCGGAGGCCGCGTTTTGCGTACTGGCGAAAAGCCATGGGTTGAAAGCTATCCCGAAGGCGTCCGGTCCGAGATCGGACCCATCCTCGACGAATCCGTTGCCGACCTGCTCGTCGGCGCCTGCCGCAAATATGCCTCGCGGTCGGCCTTCACCTCTCTGGGCAAGACGATCACCTATGGCGAGCTCGACAAGCTGTCGGAACAATTCGGCGCCTATCTGCAGTCGACGGGCCTGAAGAAGGGTGCGCGCGTCGCGCTGATGATGCCGAACGTGCTGCAGTACCCGATCGCCATGACGGGCGCGCTGCGCGCCGGCTACACCATCGTCAACGTCAATCCGCTCTATACGGCGCGCGAGCTCGAGCACCAGCTCAACGATGCCGGCGCGGAGGCGATCGTCATCCTGGAGAATTTCGCCAGCACGCTTCAGGCGGTGATCGGCAAGACCAAGGTCAAGCACGTCGTCGTCGCCACCATGGGCGATCGCCTCGGCTTCAAGGGCATCATCGTCAATCTGGTGGTGCGCCGGGTGAAGAAAATGGTGCCGTCATGGTCCCTGCCCGGCCATGTGCGCTTCAACGATGCGATCAAGACCGGCGAAAAGGCGAAACTCGGCCGCGTCTCGATCAGCAGCGACGACATCGCCTTCCTGCAATATACAGGCGGAACCACGGGCGTCTCGAAGGGCGCGACGCTGACGCACGGCAACGTTCTAGCCAACGTCGCGCAGAATGCGGAATGGACAGAGGCGCTGTTCCGCAAGCACAAGCGGCCGGACCAGCTCGTCTATATCTGCGCGCTGCCACTCTACCACATCTTCGCGCTCACGGTGAACGCGATGATGGGCATGCAGCAGGGCGCGCACAACGTGCTGATCGCCAATCCGCGCGACATCCCCGCCTTCGTGAAGGAACTCGGCAAGTACAAGTTCAACATCTTCCCGGGTCTCAACACGCTCTTCAACGCACTTCTCAACAATGACGATTTCCGCAAGCTCGACTTCAAGTCGCTGATGCTGACGGTCGGCGGCGGCATGGCCGTGCAGAAGGCGGTCGCCGACAAGTGGAAGAAGCTGACGGGATCGACGATCTGCGAGGGCTACGGCCTGTCGGAAACCTCGCCGGTCGCGACCGCCAACCGGTTCGACGGCATCGAGTTCACCGGCACGATCGGCCTGCCGCTGCCCTCGACCGAGATCACGATCCGCGACGAGGACGGCAAGGACCTGCCGCTCGGCGAGGTCGGCGAAATCCTCATCCGCGGCCCGCAGGTGATGGCCGGCTACTGGAACCGGCCGGACGAGACGGCCAAGGTCATGACCTCCGACGGCTTCTTCAAATCGGGCGACATGGGCTTCATGGACGAGCGCGGCTACGTGAAGATCGTGGACCGCAAGAAGGACATGATCCTCGTCTCGGGCTTCAACGTCTATCCGAACGAGATCGAGGAGGTCATCGCGCAACATCCGGGCGTGCTCGAAGTGGCGGCCGTGGGCGTTGCCGACGAGCATTCGGGCGAGGTGCCGAAGATCTTCGTGGTCAAGAAGGACCCGAGCCTGACGGCCGAGCAGCTGATCGAGTTCACGCGCGACAAGCTGACCAACTACAAGCGCCCACGGCATGTCGAGTTCCGCTCGGAGCTGCCGAAGACGCCGGTCGGCAAGATCCTGCGTCGCGAGCTGAAATAGGGCTCAGGCCTCAGCCGGCCCTGCCCTTCAGCAGGGCCGGCAGGTCGGCCGCCGAGCCGACCACGATATCGGCAAGCGGCGACAGCCGCTCGCTGGTGCCCGTTCCCGACAGCACCGCGACGATCAGCCCTGCCCCGCCGGCGTGGCCGGTGTGCATGTCGTGCGCGTTGTCGCCGACCATGGCGATCTCGGACGGTTTCAGGCCGGTCATGTCCGCAAAGGCCTGGACGACATCGCCGGCCGGCTTGGGATTTGCCACCGCATCATAGCCGTAGACGGCCTCGAAAAGCTGCGCGACGCCGAGCTGGCGCACGGTCGCCTCTGCCCCGCTCGTGGAATCGTTTGTCGCCACGCCCAGCCGGTAGCCCGCCTCGTGCAGCACGCGCAAGGCGTCGACCACACCCGGCACGGGAACGGCGCGGGCCGCGCCCTCGACCGCGCAATAATTGTCGAATGCATCGAGCGCCTGGGCGCGCGCTTCGGCGTCGGCCTCAGGGTACCAGAGCGCGACGATCTCGGCATTGGTGCCGGAGGCAAAGGGTGAGTCCGGCAGGAAACGCCCGGTCGCCTCGTCATAGCCGCCAAGCGCCATGAGGTCGGCGGCGACTGCGGCATCGCCGCCTGCGGCGACCAGCGCCATGCCCTGCGCGATCGCCCGCCACGTCGCCTCGAAATCGATCAGCGTGCCGTCCTTGTCGAACAGGATGCCGCGGATCGTCGATTGGGTTCTCATCCGGCGTGTCTCAGCGCATGCAGGCGCGCAACGAGGCCGGCGGTGGAGCCGTCCTTGCCACCGGCCGCTTCCTTGCCTTCGACGACCGGCAGGAGCGCGGTAGCGAGCTCCTTGCCGAGTTCCACGCCCCACTGGTCGAAGGCGTTGATGCCGTAGAGCTGCGCCTCGACGAAGACGCGGTGCTCGTAGAGCGCGATCAGCCGGCCGAGCGTGGCCGGGTCGAGCTTGCGGTAGAGGATCGTCACGGACGGCCGGTTTCCGGGGAACACCCGGTGCGGCGCGATGCTGGCGATGTCGGCGTCGCTCGTCCCCTTTGCGCGCATCTGGCTGGCAGCTTCCTCGAGCGCTCGCCCGCGCATCAGCGCTTCGGACTGCGCAAGGCAGTTGGCGACGAGCAGGTCGTGATGGTGGCGCTGGTCGATCTCGTGGCCGATTGCCGCGACGAGGAATTCGACCGGGATGACGTCGGTGCCCTGGTGGAGAAGCTGGAAGAAGGCGTGCTGGCCGTTGGTGCCCGGCTCGCCCCAGACGATCGGCCCGGTCGCGGTCGGTGCGTCCTTGCCATCCATCGTCACGCGCTTGCCGTTCGATTCCATGTCGAGCTGCTGCAGATAGGCCGGCAGGCGCG
>VFQU01000055.1_pt1 | contig 179387 bp, 170 predicted proteins | sample 3512311 | NCBI WGS metagenome assembly VFQU01 (sample SAMN10412377, study PRJNA504923) | tailings metagenome | isolation source: Relicate 3 Philex TSF3 active mining site | place: Philippines: Tuba, Benguet | collected 2017-08-29 | reverse complement strand
TGGTGATCTTCATCAACCAGATCCGCATGAAGATCGGCGTGATGTTCGGCAGCCCCGAGACCACCACCGGCGGCAATGCGCTGAAGTTCTATTCCTCGGTGCGCCTGGACATCCGCCGCATCGGCTCGATCAAGAAGGGCGACGAGGTGATCGGTTCGGAGACCAAGGTCAAGGTCGTGAAGAACAAGGTCTCGCCGCCGTTCAAGACCGCCGAGTTCGACATCCTCTACGGCGAGGGCATCAGCCGCGAGGGCGAGATCGTCGACATGGGCGTGCTGCACAAGATCGTCGACAAGAGCGGCGCCTGGTACGCCTACAAGGGCGAGAAGATCGGTCAGGGCAAGGACAACGCGCGCGAGTTCCTGCGCGAGAACCCTGACCTCGCGCTGGAGATCGAGAACCGCATCCGCGAGGCGGTCGGCGTGGCGCCGCAGGCGGCCGGCGGCGAAGCCGACGGGGAATGAGCCCGGCGCTGCGCCAGGTCGGCCGCTACTGGGCGGCGATGCAGGCGCGCGACTGGGAACTGGCGCATGCGCAACTGGCGCCCGAGGCGGTCTGCCGCTGGTGGGCGACCGGCGAGCGCTTTGAGGGCGCGGCCGCGGTGGTCCGCGTCAACGCCGTCTACCCCGAGGGCTGGACGATCTTCCTGCTCGATCTGCAGGAACTCGGCGACGGCCGCGTGCTCAGCCTGGTGCGGGTCGAGCAGGACGGTCGCAGCTTTTGGGCGAACAGCTATTTCCGCCTGGACGAGGCCGGTATCCTGGCCATCGACGAGTACTGGGCCGATCAGGCCGAGCCGCCGCCCTGGCGGCCGGGCCTGAGTCAGACCTTGGCGCCCGACACGCGACCCGGTCTCAGCCTGGACCTGGGTTCATGGGCCTGAGCGCGGTCCAGCTGCGCGCCCGCGCCCTGGCCTGCCTGGCGCAGCGCGAGCACAGCCGCCTGGAGCTGCGCCGCAAGCTGCTCGCCGCCTTGCAGCGCGCGGCGGCGCGCGCCGAGGAGCCGCCGCCCGAAGACGGCGAGGCCCGCGTCGATGCGCTGATCGAGCAGCTGGCCGGCCAAGGCCTGTTCTCCGAGCAGCGTTACATCGACAGCCGGCTGCGCAGCCGGGCACCGCGCCTGGGTGCGCGCCGCCTGGTCGCCGAGCTGGCCCAGCAAGGCCTGAAGCCGGTGGGTGAAACCTGGGACGAGGTGCAGGCCAGCGAGGCCGAGCGTGCCCAAGCCCTGCTGCTGCGCCGCTTCGGCGACGCGCCGCCGCCCGACCTGAAGGAACTGGCGCGCCGCCAACGCTTTCTGATCAGCCGTGGTTTCGCGCCGGAACTGGTGCACCGGCTGCTGAAAGCCGGCCGAAAGTAAGGGCAGGGCAAAATCCGCCCCCGTGCCCGCGTCCCCAGTCTCCCGCCGACCCCTGCACACCCGGACCCTGAAGGTCCAGGTGTACGAGCGCGTGGACGGTCTGTTCGACGTCGAGGCCGGCCTGGTCGACGTCAAACAGATCGACATGCCGCTGGCCACCGGCATCCGCCCCGCCGGCGAACCGGTGCACGAGATGCAGCTGCACCTGGTCGTCGACCGGGGGCTCAACATCCTGGAGGCCGGTTCGGCAACCCTGGCCATGCCTTACCCGGGTTTCTGCTCGGAACATGGCAATGCCTACGCCCGCCTGACCGGCCTGAACCTGCTGCATGGCTTTCGCGCCGCGCTGAAGGCCAGGCTGGCCGGCACCCAGGCCTGCACCCACCTGACGGAGCTCGCCGGCGTGCTGCCGACCGCCGTCATCCAGGCTTTTGCCGGCCATGTGCTGGACACCCGCGAAGGCCAGGACGACGGCACGCCGCCGTTCCAGCTCGACCGCTGCCACGCCCTGCGCCGCGAAGGCCCAGTGGTAAAAACCCACTACCCGCGCTGGTTCAAGGCGACCAGCAGCCCCTGATTCCAACCCCACCCCCCGACCATGAAGATCCACGAATACCAAGGCAAGGAAATCCTGCGCCAGTTCGGCGTGCCCGTGCCGCGCGGCATCCCCGCATTCACCGTCCAGGAGGCCGTCGAGGCGGCGCAGAAGCTGGGCGGCCCGGTCTGGGTCGTGAAGGCGCAGATCCACGCCGGCGGTCGCGGCAAGGGCGGCGGCGTGAAGGTCGCCAAGAGCATCGACGACGTCAAGGCCAAGGCTGAGGCCATCCTCGGCATGCAGCTGATCACCCACCAGACCGGCGCCGACGGCCAGAAGGTGCGCCGCCTCTACATCGAGGACGGTGCGGACATCAAGAACGAGCTCTACGTCTCGCTGGTCACCGACCGCGGCACGCAGAAGGTCGCCTTCATCGCGTCGAGCGAGGGTGGCATGGACATCGAGGAAGTCGCCCACGCGACGCCCGAGAAGATCATCACCGAGATGATCGACCCGCTGGTCGGCCTCACGCCTGAGCAGAGCAAGAAGATCGCCGCGGCAATCGGTCTGACCGGCCATTCGGTCGACCAGGCCGTCGACCTGTTCGCCAAGCTCTACAAGTGCTACATGGACACCGACGCGTCGCTGGTCGAGATCAACCCGCTGAACTGCGACAGCAAGGGCGATCTGATGGCCCTGGACGCGAAGTTCAACTTCGACGCCAACGCGCTGTTCCGCCACCCCGAGATCGTCGCCTACCGCGACCTCGATGAAGAGGATCCGGCCGAGGTCGAGGCGAGCAAGTTCGACCTTGCCTACATCTCGCTGGACGGCAACATCGGCTGCCTGGTCAACGGCGCCGGCCTGGCCATGGCGACCATGGACACCATCAAGCTGTTTGGCGGCGAGCCGGCCAACTTCCTGGACGTCGGCGGCGGCGCGACGGCCGAGAAGGTCACCGAAGCCTTCAAGATCATGCTCAAGAACAAGAGCGTGAAGGGCATCCTGGTGAACATCTTCGGCGGCATCATGAAGTGCGACACCATCGCCGAGGGCGTGATCACCGCCTGCAAGGCGGTCAACCTGAGCGTGCCGCTGGTCGTGCGCATGAAGGGCACGAACGAGGACCTGGGCAAGAAGATGCTGGCCGAATCCGGTCTGCCCATCATTGCCGCCGACACGATGGCCGAAGCGGCCACCAAGATCGTCGCCGCGGTCAAGTAAGCCCAGGAGAACAACACATGTCGATCTACATCAACAAAGACACGCGCGTCATCACCCAGGGCATCACCGGCAAGACCGGCCAGTTCCACACCCTGGGCTGCCAGGCCTATGCGAACGGCAAGAACTGCTTCGTCGCTGGCGTGAACCCGAAGAAGGCCGGCGAGAAGTTCAGCGACATCCCCATCTACGCCTCGGTCAAGGAAGCCAAGGAGCAGCAGGGCGCCAACGTCTCGGTGATCTATGTGCCTCCGGCCGGCGCGGCCGCCGCGATCTGGGAGGCCGTCGAGGCCGATCTGGACCTGGCGATCTGCATCACCGAGGGCATCCCGGTGCGCGACATGCTGGAAGTGCGCAACAAGATGAAGGCCAAGGAAGCCGCCGGTGGCAAGCGCACCCTGCTGCTGGGCCCCAACTGCCCCGGCCTGATCACGCCCGACGAGATCAAGATCGGCATCATGCCCGGCCATATCCACCGCAAGGGCCGCGTCGGCGTGGTCTCGCGCTCCGGCACCTTGACCTATGAGGCGGTGGCGCAGCTGACCGAGCTGGGCATCGGCCAGTCGTCGGCGGTCGGCATCGGCGGCGACCCGATCAACGGCCTCAAGCACATCGACGTGATGAAGGCCTTCAACGACGATCCGGACACCGACGCGGTGATCATGATCGGCGAGATCGGCGGCCCCGACGAGGCGGAAGCCGCTCGTTGGTGCAAGGCCAACATGAAGAAGCCCATCGTCGGCTTCATCGCCGGCGTCACTGCGCCTCCGGGCAAGCGCATGGGCCATGCCGGCGCGCTGATCTCCGGCGGCGCCGACACGGCGGACGCCAAGCTCGCGATCATGGAAGAGTGCGGCTTCACCATCACCCGCAACCCCAGCGAGATGGGCCGCCTGCTCAAGTCGCTGCTGTAATCCCGCCTGCGCGTTGACCTGGGGGGCTGCGGCCCCCCTTTGTCTTTAGAGTTCGGCCCATGCGATCCCCACACCCGACCTGGCTGGCAACTTGATGGGCCTGTTCGACCGCGTCAAACAATGGCTGGGGGCGGCGCCGCCGCCCAGCGATCCGCCGTCGACCCTGGCCCGCGGCATGGCCAGCACGCAGGCCATGAGCACCCTGCCGCTGTCCACCCAGCCCTATGGCGGCAGTGGCCGCGTGGTCGCGGGCGACGTGCCCGACTACCTGGAGTTGCAGGAGGAGATCGGTCGGGGTGCGATGGCGGCGGTGCACGCCGCCATCGACAAACGCACCGGTGAGCGCGTCGCCGTCAAGCGCCTGCTGCTGTCCGCCGAGGCGAGTCCCGAGGAGCTGGCCGATGTGCGCGCGCGCTTTCTGCGCGAGGCGCAGGCGGCGCAGTCGCTGTCCCACCCGGACATCCTGCATGTCCACGACTTCGGCACGACGGCGGCCGGCGACGCCTGGATCGTCATGGAACTGGTGCCCGGGCATGACCTCAGCCGGCACACCGTGGAGGGTCATCTGCTGCCGGTGGCGCAGGTGCTGCGCGTCGGCATCCGCCTGGCCAGGGCGCTGCACCATGCGCACCGCCAGGGCGTCGTGCACCGCGACGTCAAGCCGGCCAACATCATGGTCAGCGACGACGGCGCGACGGTGCGCATCATGGACTTCGGCATTGCCCGCATGGCCGGCGCCAGCCGCACGCGCACCGGCCTGGTGCTCGGCACGCCCAGCTACATGTCGCCCGAGCAGCTGGCCGGGCAGACGGTGGACGGGCGCGCCGACCTGTACGCGCTCGGCGCGGTGATCTACCAATTGCTCACCGGCCGCCTGCCCCACCAAAGCGAGTCGATGGCTAGGCTGATGTACGAGATCGCCAACGAACGCGTCGCCGACGTGCGCTCGCTGCGCCACGGCCTGCCCGAGGCCCTGGCCATGGTGCTGGCCCTGGCGCTGGAAAAGCGCGCCGAGCTGCGCTATGCCAACGGCGAGGACTTCGCCCAGGACCTGGAGGCGGTGCTGGCGCAGCTGCAGGACGAGGGTGAGCCGCCAGCACCACCAACCCCCCCGGCCCCGCCGGCCGACCCGGCCACCGACATCGATCCGTTCGCGGCCACGCAGCGCATCGAGTTGCCCAAGCCATGAAGCTGCCCTACCCCTTGCAACTGAACGGCCTGACCGATGTCGGTCGCGCGCGCAGCAACAACGAGGATGCCTTCGCCATCGCCGAGGCCGCCGGCCTGGCCGTGCTGGCCGACGGCATGGGCGGCTACAACGCCGGCGAGGTGGCCAGCCAGATGCTGACCGGCTTCCTGCGCGACGAGCTGGGCCGCTGGCTGCAGGCCGCCAGCAACGCGCCGCCCGCGGCGGTGCAGCAGGCGATGGCGATCTGCGTCGACAACGCCAACCGTGCGATCTTCGAGTCGGCCCAGGACAACCCGCGATACGCCGGCATGGGCACCACCCTGGTGCTGGCGGTGTTCCGCCCCGAGGGCGTGTGGCTGGGCCATGTCGGCGATTCGCGTGCCTACCGCCTGCGCGCCGGCAAGTTCGAGCAGCTGACGCGCGATCACTCGCTGCTGCAGGAGCAGATCGACGCCGGTCTGATCAGCCCGGAGCAGGCGCAGTTCGCGCTGCACAAGAACCTCGTCACGCGCGCCGTCGGCGTCGAGCCGGTGGTGCAGCTCGAAGCCCATTTGCACCCCGTGCAGGACGGCGACCTGCTGCTGCTCTGTTCCGATGGCCTGTCTGACATGCTGAGCGACGCCGACCTGCAGTCGTTGTGCCAAGCCCACGTCGAACGGGGTGCCGAGCTGTCGCAACTGGCCAGCGCCCTCATCAATGGGGCCAATGAGCGTGGGGGCCGGGATAACATCACGGCCGTCTTGGCGCGCGTCGGTGAACGCAGCGGCGCGGCGGCGAGCAAATCCTGGTGGGGTCTCGGCCGACGCTGAACGCAGAGCGCCGCGTCTCAATCAATAACGAGGTCCCGATGGCCAAATTGGTGTTGTCGCTCGACGGTGTGGTGATCAAGGAAGTCCAGCTCACGAAGGACAAGACCACGCTCGGCCGTCGGCCGTACAACGACATCGTGATCGACAACCTGGCGGTCAGCGGCGAGCACGCGGTGCTGCAGATGATCGGCGCCGAGGTCTTCATCGAGGACCTGAACTCGACGAACGGCACCTACATCAATGGCAAGGCGGTCAAGAAGCAGCAGCTGCGTGCCAACGACGTCATCGAGGTCGGCAAGTACAAGATCAAGTTCCTGGCCGACGAGCACCAGGACTACGAGAAGACCATGATCTTCAAGCCCGGGCAGGCGCTGCCCGGGGTGGCAGCACCGGCGCCTTCGCTCCAGTCGCCGAGCAATTTCGGCAGCTTCCCGCCCTCGGGCTTCCCGGCCCAGGTCGCCATCGGCCCGGCCAGCATCCGCGTGATGAGCGGCGCTGCCGCCGGTCGCGAGGTGCCGCTGACCAAGGTGGTGACCACGGTCGGCAAGCCCGGTGTGCAGGTGGCGTCGATCACCAAGCGCCCGACCGGCTATGTCTTCGCTCACGTCGAGGGGCCGCAGCGTCCGACCGTCAACGGCGCGCCGCTGGGCGCCGAGGCGGTGCCGCTCAAGCATGGCGACGTGATCGAACTGGCCGGTACGCAAATGCAATTCGTACAGGGCTAGCCTGTGACGGGGGTCACGACCCTAGGGTTGGCCCCCCAACTTGGCGGATGCGCTGTCCATTAATGCGCGCGCCGGCCGGCGGGGCCGGCCTACAGTTGCCCGCTTGCTGACAGACCGGGCCTTGCCCGCCACGCGATGAGTGTTCGCGTTCTCGGCTGTGGCGGCGCGATGGCCGCCGGCAGCCCCACCACCGCCTTCTTGCTCGACGGCCAAACCCTGATCGACGCCGGCTCCGGCGTTGGGGACCTGACCCTGGACGAGCTCGCGGCCATCGACCGCGTGTTGCTCACGCATTCCCACCTCGACCATGTGCTGGCGATCCCGTTGCTGGCCGACGCCGTGATGCGCCGACGCCGTGCCGCCGGCAAGGGGCCGATCGACGTCCATGCGCTGCCGGAAACCCTGGCCGCGCTGCGCGATCATCTCTTCAACGGCGTGATCTGGCCCGACTTCACCCGCCTGCCCAGCCCAGAGGCACCGGCACTGCGCCTGCTGCCCTTGGGCCTAGGCCAACGCCTGCAGCTGGGCGGCCGGCAGATCGAAGTGCTGCCCGCCCAGCACACCGTACCGGCCTGCGGCTATGCGGTGCGCCACCGGGGCGGCGAGCGCTGGTGGGCGTTCACCGGCGACACCGGCCCCAACCCGGCGCTCTGGGAGCGCCTGCGCGACCTGCCCTTGTCCAGCCTGGTCATCGAGACCGCCTTCAGCGATGAAGAGGCCGAACTGGCCGCCCTGGCCCAGCATCACTGCCCACAGAGCTTGCTGCGCGAACTGCAGGCCTTCGAGCAGGCCGATGCGGCGATCTGGCTGACCCATATCAAGCCGGGCGAGCTGGAAGCCGTGCTGGGTGGCCTGCGCGGCGCCCAACGCTGCCTCCAGGCGCTCTGCCCCGGTTACGTCTTTCAACTGGATTGACGATTCTTGTCAGCCCGATCCGGTCGGCGACTGACAAAAATTGTCAGCTCGACAGGGGTGATCCGCGACGCAGTTCACGAAACGACGCCAAAACCGGGCTGGCACGACCCCTGCATTTGAGGGGATGTCTGCAACCCCACCTCATCCGCAAGGAGTTTTCTATGAAGCGCGTTCAACAAGGTTTCACCCTGATCGAACTGATGATCGTCGTGGCGATCATCGGTATCCTGGCTGCTGTGGCGATTCCGCAGTACCGTGACTACACCTCGAAGTCCAAGGCCGCCTCGGCACTGGCGAGCCTGGATTCGCTGAAGAAGGCCGTCGCCATCTGCGCTCAAGAGACCGGTGCGCTGACCACCTGCAACGACGCCAACGCTGCCTCGGGCATCCCTGCCTTCGGCGCGACGCCCCTGGTTTCCGCCGCCGCGGTCGCCGGTGACGGCGTTATCACCGCCACCATCCCTGCCAACGCGCTGGGCAATGCGGCCGCCGGCACCATCGTCCTGACTCCGGCCATGAACGATGCCCGCCTGACCTGGACCACGACCAGCACCAACATGCCGACCGCGGTGAACGCGGCGCTGATCAAGAACAACCCGTAATACCGTCCCGATCAATCGGTTGATCGAAGATCAAGGGGCCCCTCGGGGCCCCTTTCTCATGGGTCGGCCATTACGCTAGCTTGCACTGAGGTCATGGGAGATGAATCTCGCCCTGGTCCGCTGGAGCGCAGTTCGATAGACCCCCGAGTCCGGAAGTTCGTCTTGCGCTTGCTCGGCCCGATCCGCATTCCCGATGCACCCAAGCGCGACACTGAGCGCCATGCACTTCCATTCGACCGCGCCGCTGATGCCAGCCATTGCGGGCGCGACTCTCGTCCCGCCCTTGCTGGCCTACAACCAGACGCCGGCCGCCACGCTGTACAACCAATTGCTCGCCTTGGTCGGCTGGGGCCTGGTGCTCATTCTGGTCCGGGGTCGCTGCGACTGGCGGCCTAGTGCATGGCCGCTTCTTGTTGGCGCCGTCTTGCTGGCCCTTGCCATGCTGATGGCGCCGGTCGTCGATGTTGCAGGGCTGTTGTTGCTCAGTGTGGGCTGTGTGCTGCTACTGATTGGCATGGGCGCCCCGCGCGCCGAACCTCTAGCCGAAGGCTTGGCGGGAGGGCTGCTTCTGACCGGCCTGTTCAGCTTCGCCATCGGCGCCCTGCAGGTCTTCGCCCCCGCCTGGGCCGATGGCCAGTGGATCGCGCGATCAGGTTTCGTCGGTCGCGCGGTTGGCAATGTTCGCCAGCCCAACCACCTGGCCACGCTGCTGCTGATGGCCGCCGTGGGCCTCGTCTTGCTGGCGCAGCGGAGGCGCTGGCCGACCGCGATCTGCGTTGCGCTGATGGCGACCCTGGTCGGCGGTGTGGTGCTCAGCGCTTCGCGCACCGGGCTGTGGTTCGGCGTGCCGCTGTTGTTGCTCTGGGGTCTTGTCGACCGCTCGCTCGAACCGCGGCTGCGCTGGCTGCTGATTGCCACGCCCTTGCTCGCCGGCTTGGCCTGGCTGGGCATGCATCTCTGGGCTGCCTCGGGTCTTGGGGTGTTCGGCGCCGAGCAGCGCCTGGATCGCGAGGGCGCTGGATCGCCGTCGCGCGTGAAGATTCTGCTCAATGCCTGGAGCCTGCTGATGCAGGAACCCGGTGGTGTCGGCTGGGGAGGCTTCAATCGGGCCTGGACGCTGAGCCCCTTCCCGGATCGCCCCATCGCCTTCTTCGATCACACCCACAACCTGCCGATGCAGTTGCTCGTCGAGCTCGGCTGGGTTTGGGGCGGCCTCGTGCTGCTGCTGCTGACCCTGGTGGCCGGCCAGGCGCTGCTGGCTGCCTGGCGCGCGCGCGGCGAAGCGGCGCCCTTGCAGCGCGCCGCGCTGATGCTGGCACTCATCGTCATCGTTCACAGCATGCTGGAGTACCCGCTCTGGTACGCCTACTTCCTGCTGCCGACCGCCCTGGCGCTGGGCCTGGCACTTCGCGCCGAGCCGATTCCGGCCGCCGCCTGGTCGGCTTCCTGGCTGGCCAGGGCGCTTGGCCTGCTGATGATCGTCGGCAGTGCCTGGGCCTACTGGGAGTACCGCAAGGTGGTCGCCATCTATGCCCCGCCCCGCGATGCCGCGCCGCTGGTGGAGCGCATCGCGGCCGGGCAGCGCAGCCTGCTATTCAGCCGACATGCCGATTACGCGGCGGCCACGGCGCTGGGCGCCAACGCAGCCGCCCTGGCCGCCGCCCAGCGAACCGGCTGGCAGCTCATCGACGCCCGCCTGCTGATCGCCTGGGCCAAGAGCTTGCATGCGGTGGGGGATACCGACAAGGCGCGCTACCTGGTCGAGCGACTGCGCGAGTTCCGCTCCCGTGACGGGGATGCCTGGCTGACCGCTTGCGACGAGAAGCCTGACGAGTGGTTCTGCGCGCCGCCCGAGCAGCAGTACAGCTGGCGAGACTTCTGAGTCAGGCGCGCCAGTCCCCCGACTTGCCGCCGCGCTTCTCGACCACCCGCACACCATCGATGACCATGGTCTTGTCGGCCGCCTTGCACATGTCGTAGACGGTGAGCAGGCCGATCTGCACCGCGCACAAGGCCTCCATCTCGACGCCGGTGCGGCCGGTGCTGCCGACCTCGGCGCTGCAGACCACGGCGTCGTCCTCGATCTCGAACTGCACCGCGACGCGGCTGATCGGCAGCGGGTGGCAGAGCGGCACCAGGTCGGCGCAGCGCTTGGCGCCCTGGATGGCGGCGATGCGCGCCACGCCGAGCACATCGCCCTTGGCGGCGCTGCCGCTGCGCACCAGGTCCAGGGTGGCGGGCTGCATGCGGATGCGCCCCTCGGCCCGCGCCAAGCGCACGGTCTCCGGCTTGGCGCTCACGTCGACCATGTGCGCCTGGCCGGTGGCATCGAAATGGGTCAGCGGCGACGAACTCATGGCAGAAACACCGGAGATACAAGGGCGCGGCATGATAGGAGGGCTTTGTTGCCGAGTCCCCGCATGCTCCTGTCCGCCTTTCCGCGCCGCCTGCTGGTTGGCCTGCTGGTCATCACGCTGAACCTCCAAGCGGCGCCGGCGCCCAGCCGCATCCAGTTGCCGGCCTTGGGCGATTCGGTCTCCGCGGTGGTGCCGCTGCACGAGGAGCGGCGCTATGGCGACTGGATCATGTCCCAGGTGCGCGGTGACCCGGCGGTGCTCGACGACCCCTTGCTCGAGGCCTATATCGACAGCCTCTGGCAGCCCTTGATGCGTGCCGCCCGCGCCCAGGGCCACATCAGCGACGAGCTAGGCGAGCGCTTCGCCTGGCAGACCTTGCTGATCCGGGATCGCACGATCAACGCCTCGGCCTGGCCCGGCGGCTACTTCATGCTCAACCTCGGCCTGATCGCGATGACCGGCCAGCGTGACGAGCTGGCCTCGGTGATGGGCCATGAACTGGCCCATGTCACGCAACGCCACATTGCCCGCGGCATTGCCGGCGAGGGCAAGAACACCGCCATCACCATCCTCGGCACCCTGCTCGGCGTGCTCGCCGCCTCGGCCTCGGGCTCGGTCGATGCCGGCATCGGCGTGATCTACGCGGCCCAGGCCGAGGCTCAGCGCCAGCAACTGCGCTTCAGCCGCGACATGGAGCGCGAGGCCGATCGCGTCGGCCATGCGGTGCTTGCCGAGGCCGGCTACCAGCCCTCGGGCATGGTGCGCATGTTCGAGCGCATGGACCTGGCCAACCGGCTGATGGACTCCGGCGCCTTTCCCTATCTGCGCTCGCACCCGCTGACCAGCGAGCGCATCGGCGAGTCGCGCCAGCGCGTCAGCCTCAACGAGACCGAGGCGCCGCCTCGCGGCCTGGCCACGCACAGCCTGATGGCGGCGCGCGCCCGCGTGCTGATGGACGAGCGTGCCGAGACCTTGCAGAGTGCCGCCCAGTTGGAGGCGGGCGCCCGCGAGGCCGGGCCGCTGCCCCAGCTGGCGGCGCGCTACACGGCGGCGCTGGCTGCCTACAAGCTGCGCCAGCGCGAGCGCGGCGACGCCGCAGCACGCGACGCGCGCGCCTACCTGGTGGAGGTGCCGAGTGACGAGCGTGCCGAGGTGACTCGCCTGCTCGATCTGTTGCAGGCCGAGGGTGCGACGCTGAGCGGCGATGCGCCTGCGGCGCTGGCATGGCTGGCCGCCTACCCTGAGCGGCATGAGCGCGTGCTGCTCCTCGCCCGCGCCCAGGCCGCGGCGGCGCCGGGCAGCACGGCGGCGCAGCGTGCCACGGTGCTCGACGACATGCAGACCCATCTGGCGCTTCAGCCGCAGGATGCCAACGCCTGGTCGCGCAGTGCCCGGCTTTGGGAGCTGCAAGGTCAGCCGCTGCGCGCGCTGCGCGCCCAGGCCGAGACCCATGCGGCGCGCGGCGATCTGCGCGGCGCCATCGACCGCCTGCGCGCCGGCCTGCGGCAGGCGCGAGTCACCAACCAGGCGGACCAGATCGAGGTGGCGGTCATCGACGCCCGGCTGCGCACGCTGCTCAACCAACGCCGCGCCTGGCTGCAGGAGCTCTACCCGCGCGGCGGCATCCCCCCCGAGGAGTATTGAGCGCCCCAGGTCGGGGCTGCGCCCCGCCCGCCCCCCGCGGGGGGCCAAGGTGCCGGGCTAAGCCCGTTCACCTTGGAGCGGCCGCTACTTCTTGGTCAGCGCCTCGATGGCCAGGCCGAGCAGGCTGTAGAGCAGCGAACCGACCAGCGCGGCGACGAAGCCGTCGACCTGCAGCCCGCGCAGCATGGAGGCGGCCAGCCAGAACATCGTCGCGTTGATGACGAAGAGGAAGAGGCCCAGCGTCAGCAGCGTCACCGGCAGCGTGAGCAGCACCAGCAGCGGTCGCAGCAAGGTGTTGAGCAGGCCGAGCACGGCTGCGGCCAGCAGCGCGCTGCCAAAGCTCGTCACGTGCACGCCCGGGTAGAGGTGGGCGACCAGCAGCAGGGCGCCGGCGAGCAGCAGCCAACGAAGAAGAAAGCGTGCCATGGCGCACAGCATAGCGAGAGCGGACCAGGCCGTTCTGCCACAATGCGGCCCGCTCTCAAAGGGGGAGTAGCAGCGCAGCGGCCAAGCCGCTGCGAGCAGCCTTCGTCAGTACGGTCTGCCCGTCAGGCCCGGATGCTGCAGCCGCCCGGTCACGCCGGGCGTCCCCGCCAGACCTTTTGAGGCAAGGCCCGGGTGGCGGTAGTGCCGCCGCCCGGATTCCGGTCTGGTTGGAGATTTCCGCATGGAAACCGTCGCGCCCCTTTGGCTCTGGTTCGTTTTCGTGGTCGCCGTGGTGGTGGCCTTGTTTGTCGACTTCGTCGTGCTCAAGAAGCAGGGCGCCCACGAGGTTGGCGTCAAAGAGGCGCTGAACTGGTCGCTGGTCTGGGTGGCGGTGTCGCTGGCCTTCAATGCCTTGTTCTGGTGGGCGGTGCGCGACAGCACCGGCGACACCCAGCTGGCCAACACCAAGGGCCTGGAGTTCCTCACCGGCTACCTGATCGAGAAGTCGCTGGCGGTCGACAACATCTTTGTCTTCCTGATGATCTTCACCTACTTCTCGGTGCCGCCCAGCTACCAGAAGCGGGTGCTGATGATCGGCATCATCGGCGCCATCGTGCTGCGTGCGGTGCTCATCCTGATGGGCGGCTGGCTGCTGCAGCAGTTCCACTGGATCCTCTACGTGTTCGGCGCCTTCCTGGTCATCACCGGCATCAAGATGTGGTGGGCGGCGGGCCAGGAGCCGGACCTGGAAGAGAACCCGGCGCTCAAGCTGTTGCGCAAGCTGATGCCGGTCAGCAAGCGCTTCGACGGCGAGAAGTTCTTCACCGTCGAGAACGGCAAGCGCATCGCCACGCCGCTGTTCATGGTCATCTGCCTGGTCGGCTTGACCGATGTGATCTTCGCCGTCGATTCGATCCCGGCCATCTTCGCCATCACCCACGACCCCTTCATCGTGCTGACCAGCAATGTCTTCGCCGTGCTCGGCCTGCGCGCGATGTTCTTCCTGCTCGCCGCCGTGGCCAGCAAATTCCACCTGCTCAGCTACGGCTTGGCGGTGATCCTGGTCTTCATCGGCACCAAGATGCTGCTCATCGACGTCTTCAAGATCCCGGTGATGATCAGCCTGGGCGTGGTCGTCGCCATCCTGGCCATCACCATGATCATCAGCGTGCGCACCGCGCCCAAGATCGACGGTCACTGACCGCAGGGGAGTCGACATGGACCTGGGACTGCGTGGCCGCTGGGCCCTGGTGTGTGCGGCCAGCAAGGGACTGGGCCGCGGCTGCGCGCTGGCCCTGGCCGGTGAGGGCGTGAACCTGGTGCTCAACGCGCGCGGGGCCGAGGCCCTGGCGGCGACGGCGGAGGAGGCGCGCCGGCTCGGCGTCGAGGTCATCGAGGTGGCTGGCGACATCACGCTGGATGCGGTGCGCGAAGCCGCCTTGGCGGCGGCGCCGCAACTCGACATCGTCGTCACCAACGCCGGCGGTCCGCCGCCCGGCGACTTCCGCGATTGGGACGAAATCGCCTGGCAGCAGGCCCTGCGCGCCAACATGCTGACGCCGATCGCGTTGATGAAGGCGGTCGTCGACGGCATGGCCGAACGCGGCTTCGGCCGCATCGTCAACATCACCTCGGGGGCGGTGAAGGCGCCGATCGAGGTGCTGGGCCTGAGCAACGGCGCGCGCGCTGGTCTGACCGGTTTCGTTGCCGGTCTGGCCCGCGATCCGCGTCTGGCCTCGCGCAACGTGACCATCAACAACCTGCTGCCCGGGGCCTTCGACACCGCGCGCTTGCAGACCACCTTGGCCGCTGCGGCGGCCAAGCAGGGACTCACGGTCGACGAGCTTCGCAGCGCGCGCGCGGCGGCGATCCCGGCGCGTCGCTTGGGCTCTGCGCAGGAGTTCGGCGCCTGCTGCGCCTTCGTCTGCAGTGCGCAGGCCGGCTACCTCACCGGACAGAACCTGCTGCTCGACGGCGGCGCCTACCCCGGCGTGTTTTGATGCTTTCTTGCCTCAAGCCCGGCATCCAAGGGTTTGAGAGCATGATTTCCTCTATGAAAACCTAGCGCGCACATAGAGGCGCGCAGTACGATTGCGCCCGCTTGGGAACCAGAGAGAACGCAAGGCCTGTCTAGAGCCTTCACCCGGCCCGGCAACCACCTCAACGCACGGAGAGATTCACATGGCAACTGCGAAGAAGGCCGCGCCGGCCAAGAAGGCCGCCCCGGCAGCAAAGAAGGCCGCCCCGGCCAAGAAGGCGGCACCGGCCGCCAAGAAGGCCGCCCCGGCCAAGAAGGCCGCCGCGCCGGCGAAGAAGGCTGCAGCGCCCGCCAAGAAGGCCGCCGCACCGGCCAAGAAGCGCACGCCGAACGCCGCCTTCATGAAGGCGCTGACGCCGTCGGCCGCGCTGGCCGCCATCGTCGGCGACAAGGCCCTGCCCCGCACCGAGATCACCAAGAAGGTGTGGGAATACATCAAGAAGAACAAGCTGCAGGATGCGGTGCAGAAGCGCGTCATCATTGCCGACGCCAAGCTGAAGGAAGTCTTCGGCAAGGCCAAGGCCGACATGTTCGAGATGACCAAGCTGATCAGCAGCCACCTGAAGTAAAGCGAGCGACGGCCTCGCGCCGTTGCATGCACGCAGCAAACCCGGCCGAGGCCGGGTTTGTCTTTTGTGCATTGCTACCGCCCGCTGCCCCCGCCACTCGGGGGGTGACGCAAGCCGCCGTGACGGACCGCACGCAGTCGCCGGGAGGCGTTTTCTAGAGTGCCGCCATCGTTGTTGAGCGGACCGGCCGCTTGACCGGCTCCCCTCCTCGACTCCATGTCTTTGCTCGCCACGCTGGCCCTGGCCGCCAGCGCGTCCACCGCAACCCTGCCTGCCTGTTCCTGGGACCGTCCGGGCGTCAACCCCTTCATGGGCGATCTGGTCGCCGCGGTGGACCGCTACCGCGACATCCCGGCGGCCACGCGGGCCCGGCTCAAGGCCAGGCTGCAGCAGCGCAGCTATGAGGACATCGCGGTGATCAGCCGCGACGCGATCCAGGGCAAGGCCGACTACAGCGCCGAGATCCGCGACATGCATTTCGGCCGTGGCAGCGTTTGCCGCACGGTGACGCGCGCCAAGTGGTCAGACAGCCATCAGGAGCGCGGCCTCGTCTATTGCGAGGACGGTCATTGCCTGATCGTGCCCACCGTGTGCCGCAACCTCAGCCGCGTGACGCGCCTGGCACCGCGGCCGGTGGCCGGCGCGGCCAGCGACGAGTCGCCGGCACCTCAGCTGGCCGAGTCCGACGAGCCCCTGGTTTTCGACCCGCCGGCGGCCGGTCTGAGCCAGCCGCTGGCCGCACCGGGCAGCTTCGTCGCCCTGGCCACGGCACCGCTCTTGGAGCTGCCGTCCGGCCCGCCGCTCGGCGGTGGCCAGGTCAGCCTGACGCCGCCGGGCGCCGTGCCGCCCTTGCCACCGGGCACGCCGCCCAGCGGACCGGGCCCGCTGCCCGAGCTGCCGCGCCCCGATCCGCTGCCCGGCGTCACGCCGGCAGTGCCCGAGCCGTCGACCTGGCTGCTGATGGGCCTGGGTCTGGCCGCCGTCGTGTTGCGTCAGCGCCGCTGCAGCAACGGCGCCAGGTAACGCCCGGTGTGGCTGGCGGCGCTGGCCGCCACCTGCTCCGGCGTGCCCTGGGCCACCACCTGGCCGCCGCCGGCACCGCCCTCGGGACCGATGTCGATGACCCAGTCGGCGGTCTTGATGACGTCGAGGTTGTGCTCGATGACGACGATGGTGTTGCCGGCGTCGCGCAGCTGGTGCAGCACCTTGAGCAGCAGCTCGATGTCGGCGAAGTGCAGGCCGGTGGTCGGCTCGTCGAGGATGTAGAGCGTGCGGCCGGTGTCGCGCTTGCTGAGCTCCAGCGCCAGCTTGACGCGCTGCGCCTCGCCGCCTGACAGCGTGGTCGCACTCTGGCCCAGCTTCAGATAGCCCAGGCCGACGTCGAGCAGGGTCTGCAGCTTGCGTTGCAGCGCCGGCACGGCGCTGAAGTGCTGGTAGGCGGCCTCCACGGTGAGGCCGAGCACGTCGGCGATCGACAGGCCCTTGTAGAGCACCTCCAGGGTCTCGCGGTTGTAGCGCCGGCCTTGGCAGCTGTCGCAGGGCACGTAGACATCGGGCAGGAAGTGCATCTCCACCTTGATCACGCCGTCGCCCTGGCAGGACTCGCAACGCCCGCCGGCGACGTTGAAGCTGAAGCGCCCGGCGCCATAGCCGCGTTCGCGGGCGGTCGGCAGCTCGGCGAACAGCTCGCGCATCGGCGTGAACAGCCCGGTGTAGGTCGCCGGGTTGCTGCGCGGCGTGCGGCCGATCGGCGACTGATCGACGTTGATGACCTTGTCGAACTGCTCCAGGCCCTCCAGCCAGCCATGCGGCGCCGGCTCGGCGTGGCTGCCGTAGAGCTTCTTGGCGACCGCCGCGTAGAGCGTGTCATTGACCAGGGTGGACTTGCCCGAGCCGCTGACGCCGGTCACGCAGGTGAGCAGGCCGACCGGAAAGGCCACATCCAGGTGCTTCAGGTTGTTGCCATGGGCGTTGTGCACGGTCAGCCAGTGCGCGGCCGGCGTGCGCCGTGCCGGCACGGCAATGCGTCGCACGCCGCTCAGGTACTGGCCGGTGACCGAGGCCGGCGCCGCCGCCACCTCGGCGGGACTGCCTTGCGCGAGCACCTGGCCGCCATGCACGCCGGCCCCCGGGCCGAGGTCGATGACATGGTCGGCGGCGCGGATCGCGTCCTCGTCGTGCTCGACGACGAGCACCGAGTTGCCGAGGTCGCGCAGGCGGAACAAGGTGGCCAGCAGGCGGTCGTTGTCGCGCTGGTGCAGGCCGATCGACGGCTCGTCGAGCACATACATCACGCCGGTCAGTCCGCTGCCGATCTGGCTGGCCAGGCGGATGCGCTGCGCCTCGCCGCCGGACAGGGTGTCGGCGCTGCGCTCCAGGTTCAGATAGGACAGGCCGACATCGTTGAGAAAGCGCAGGCGCGAGCCGATCTCGCGCAACACCTTGGCGCCGATCTCCGCCTTGGCGCCTTGCAGCTGCAGGCCGTCGACGTAGTGCAGCGCCTCGGCCAGGGTCATGCGCTCGATCTCGTAGATGGCCCGGCCGCCGTCGCCACCCGCCGGGCGCAGCCGCACATGGCGTGCCTCGCGGCGCAGGCGTGTGCCCTCGCAATGCGGGCAGGGCTGGGCGGTCTGGTAGCGCGCCAGGTCCTCGCGCACCGCCGCCGAATCGGTCTCGCGGAAACGTCGCTCCAGGTTGACGAGGATGCCCTCGAAGGGATGCGAGCGCTTCATCGTCCGCTTGCGGCCGCTGGCCGACTCGCTGACGTAGCTGAAGGCGATCTCCTCGTCGCCGGAGCCGCGCAGCAGGATCTGCTGCTGCTCGGGGCGCAGCTGCTCCCAAGGCGTCTCGATGTCGAAGCCGTAATGCTGAGCCACGCCTTCGAGCAGGCCGAAGGTATAGGGGTTGCGGCGATCCCAGCCCTTGACCGCGCCGCTGGCCAGGCTGAGCGACGGGAAGGCGACCAGGCGGCCCGGGTCGAAACCCAGCACCTGACCCAGGCCCTCGCAGGCCGGACAGGCACCGGCCGGCGAGTTGAAGCTGAACAGGCGCGGCTCCAGCTCGGCCAGCGCATAGCTGCACACCGGGCAGGCGAACTTGCTGGAGAACAGCAGCTCCTCCTGGCTGTCGATGTCCAGCACCAGGGCGCGGCCGTCGGCCAGGCGCAGCGCGGTCTCGAAGCTCTCGGCCAGGCGCTGGCGCAGGCTGCCGGGTTCGGCCGGCAGCTTGACGCGGTCGACGACGACGTCGATGTCGTGCTTCTCGGTCTTCTTGAGGGCCGGCAAATCACTGGCCTCAACGATCTCGCCATTGATGCGAAAGCGCACAAAGCCCTGGGCCTGCAAGGCCTGGAAGTCCTTCTCGAACTCGCCCTTCTTCTCGCGCGCCAGCGGCGCCAGCAGCATCAGCTTGCTACCCGCCGGCCTGGCCAGCAGGGTGTCGACCATCTGGCTGACCGGCTGCGCCTCCAGTGGCAGGCCGTGGTCGGGGCAGTAGGGCGTGCCGGCGCGGGCGAACAGCAGGCGCAGGTGGTCGTGGATCTCGGTCACCGTGCCCACCGTGGAGCGCGGGTTGTGGCTGGTCGCCTTTTGCTCGATGGCGATGGCCGGCGACAGGCCCTCGATGACGTCGACCTCGGGCTTGTCCATCAGCTGCAGGAACTGCCGCGCGTAGGCGCTCAGGCTCTCGACGTAGCGGCGCTGGCCTTCGGCGTAGAGGGTGTCGAAGGCGAGGCTGGACTTGCCCGAACCCGACAGTCCGGTGATCACCACCAGACGGTGCTTGGGAATGTCGAGATCGATAGCCTTCAGGTTGTGCGTGCGCGCGCCGCGGACGCGAATGAAGGCGCCGTCGCTGGAGCTGCTGGAGTTCATGCTGAGGGCGGGCGCAGAGTAACCGGGCATCATAGGCGCCGAGTTTTGGAGCGAGACCCAATGCGAAGTGCATGGACGACGGCGGCAGGCCTGACCCTGCTGCTGGCTGGATGTGGTGGTGGTGGCGGTGGTGGCAGTGGCGGCGATGCAGCGCCGCCGCCGGCCACGGTGCCGCCCTTGTCGGCGCAGTGCGAGAGCAATTCGGTGGCCCGCCTCGACACCGAGCCGCTGCGCGTCGGACGCAGCAGCGAGCTGCATCTGCTGGCCTGCGGCGCCGGCACGCTGACCCGCATCCAGTGGAGTGGGCCGGCCGGCCTGCCGTTGCTCAGCGCGCGCTCGCCATCGCTGAGCCTGACGCCCACGCAGACCGGCACGCAGCGCTTCACGGTCAGCTTCGTCGACGCCCAGGGCCGCTCGCACAGCGGCAGCGTCGAACTCAATGTGAGCGCCAGCGACACGCCGCGCGGCCTGCTGACGCGCGGCGAGCCGAGCAGCTGGGCCGGCGACCGGCTCAGCCTGCGCGCCTGGCCGCAGGGCTTCAGCGAGGCCGAACTGGTCGGCAGCACGACGCGCTGGGAGCGCGTCAGCGGTCCCGCCGTCACGCTCGGCGACGCCGCCCAAGCGCGGCTGCTGCTCAATGCACCGGCGGTCAGCCAGGACCAGCTGCTGGTGCTGCGTGCAACGCTCAGCCTGGCCGACGGCAGCACCCACAGCGACGAGTTCCGCCTGCTCGTGCAGCCGGTGCCCGGACTGGCCGCCAGCCCGCTGTTCAGCGGCGGCAACGCGGCGACGCGCACCTACCCCTATCTGACCGACGGACCGTTTGCCGCGCCGCTGGCCCGCTGCGTCTACAGCCCGGCCCTGAGCAGCAACCCGAACAACCTCTGCCGCTTGAGCGAGCTGCCGCTGCTCGGCCAGGGCAGCAGCAACCCGACCGTCGAGCAGATCATGCAGCGCCTGGTCGTCAGCCACGACTGGCAGGCCGAGGTGTTCGAGCGCTTCCTGCGCGAGCAGGACCCCGATGGCGACTTCCGTCGCCTGCTCGCCGCCACCACCGCGGTGGTCATCGGCGGCCGCATCCGGCCGGCCTTTTACTGGAGCGCGACCGGCGCCATCTACCTGGACGCCGCCTACCTGTGGCTGACGCCGGAGCAGCGCGACACCATCAGCGAATCGCCCGACCCGCGCTCGGCCTATGGCCTGGACCTGCAATACAGCAGCCCCTGGCGCTACGTGAAGGACAACCGCCACGCGACACCGGCGCGGCCGGTGCTGGCGCGCGGCACGCGCAGCCTCGACGAGATCAAGGTCGAGCTCGGCCGCCTGCTCTACCACGAGCTGGCGCATGCCAACGACTTCCTGCCGCCGCGCAGCCATGCCTTCCTGGCCAGCAACCAGCTCGTCTACCAGGCGGTGCCGAGCAACACGGCCAGCGAGCAGCTGCGCCAGCAGCTGCCCTTCTTCTCGCAGCAGATGGTCGAGCTCGGCCGGGTGCTGTTCTTCGGTGCCGAGTCGACGCCGCAGCAGCGCGCCTACAGCCCGGCCGACGTGGTGCAGTTTTTCAGCCAGGACCGCGTCAACGACGACTACAGCTATTCGCTGGCCAGCGGCCAGACGGTGCCGCGCGAGGACGCCGCGATGCTGCTCGAGGAGGCCATGGTGCAGCTGCGCTATGGCGTGCTGCGCGACTTCGCGATCACCCCGCGCATTCCCGAAGGCGGCATGGCCGCCGACGCCATCGTCGTCTGGGGGCAGCGCGGGCGCATCGGCGAGCCGGCGATCCGCCCCCGCCTGCGCCTGGTAATGGCCGAGCTGATGCCCTGGGTGCCACCGGCCGAGGTCGATCGCCTGCTGCCGCCGCAGCTGTTGCGCAGCGGCCTGAGCTGGGGCGACAACCTCGATCAATCGGCATTGGCCAGCGGGCAGGTCAGGCCGCTGAGCAGTGCCGCTCGCGAGCGCGAGCGCGAGCTCGACCGCGAACGCCGTCTGCTCGGCCGGTAAACCGCGCAAACCCTAGGCCGCGCCTGCCTTTCCCCCGGGAGGCATGGCGCACAATCCCTCGACTCACTTCAGCAGACAGGACCCCCGTACCCATGCGCTTACGGTTCTCGCTGCGCTTGTTGATCCTCATCGCCGTTGCCATCGGCATCGCCGTTCCGGCCATGCTGGTGCTGCTGCTGTCCGACGCCCTGGTGCGCCGCAGCGTCGAGCCCATCCTGGAGGGCCAGCGCAGCGCGGTGCTGAACCTGGCGAGCACCTCGCTGGTCGACCCGCTGTGGGTGCTGGACAGCGCCGCCACCCAGCGCGCGGTCGAACAGCTGCTCAGCGACGGCAGCGTCTGTTCGGTCAGCCTGGTCGAGGAGCGGCCCGGTGCGCCGGAGCTGAAGTCGCGCAAATGCAGTGCCGAGTGGCCGGTCGTCGAGATGGCCTCGGCGGTGCGCCGCGAGGGCGTGGTGCTGGGCACGCTGTCGGTCGGCTTCGACGACGGGGCGACCGAGCGCCTGGTGCGCGAGCGGCGCGCGCAGGTCGGCGCCATCGTCGGCCTGCAGGTGGTGGTCGGCGGCGCCTTCCTGCTGCTGGTGCTGTACTGGCGACTGGTGCGACCGATCGACCAGCTCAAGCAGCATGCGGCGGCGATCGCCGAGCGCCAGGCCCGTCCCGTGCTCGACCTGCATCGGGGCGACGAGCTCGGCGAGCTCGGCGATCAGCTCAATCGCATGGGCTCGCAGATCGAGGGCCTGCTCAGCGACATGGAGGCCAAGAACACCCAGCTGCGCCAGATGGCGATGTACGACCACCTGACGCAGCTGCCCAACCGCACGCTGTTCCGCGAGGTCTTCCAGCATGAGGCGGCCTATGCGCGCCGCCACGGCCAGCAACTGGCCCTGCTCTTCGTCGACCTGGACCGCTTCAAGGCGATCAACGACACGCTCGGCCACGCCGCCGGCGACCGCCTGCTGCTGACGGTCAGCGAGCGCCTGCGCGCCGCGGTGCGCGGCAGCGATCTGGTCTGCCGGGTGAGTGGGGACGAGTTCCTGCTGCTGCTGCGCGAGGCGGTCACGCTGGAAGCGGTGCAGGTGGCGGTGCAGCGCCTGCTCAACTCGCTGGCCGAGAGCTTCGAGGTGCAGGGCGGACAGACGGCGAACGTCTCCGCCAGCGTCGGCGTGGCACTGTTCCCCGACGATGGCGACGATTTCGACGAGCTGGTCCGCCATGCCGACATGGCGATGTACCAGGCCAAGGAGGAAGGCCGCTCGCGCTACGCCTTCTACCAACGCCACATGGACGCCGCGCTGGCCGAGCGCCTGGAGTTGGAGCGCGAGCTGGCCGAGGCGATCCGCGCCGGCCAGCTGGTGCTGCATTACCAGCCGGTGGTCGACGGCGCCAGCGGCGCGGTCGTCTCGGTCGAGGCCCTGGTGCGCTGGAACCACCCGGTGCGCGGCCTGCTCTACCCCGGCGCCTTCATCCCGGTGGCCGAGGACAGCGGGCAGATCCGCGAGCTGGGCACCTGGACCCTGGAGGCCGCCTGCCAGCAGCTCTACAACTGGAAGAAGATGGGCCGCCACCCGGGCTCGGTGGCGGTCAACCTGAGCGCCAGCCATTTCCGCGATCAGCGCCTGCCCGAGCAGCTGCGCGGCCTCATCCAGGCCTTTGGCGTGGAGCCGGGGGAATTGACCATCGAGCTGACCGAGAGCACGGTGATGGGCGACTCCGAAGCCTCGATGAAGGCGATCTCCGAGCTGCGTGCGCTGGGCGTGGCGCTGGCCGTCGACGACTTCGGTACCGGCTACTCCTCGCTCGCCTATCTGAAGCTGCTGCGTCCGCAGAAGCTCAAGGTCGACCGCAGCTTCGTGCGCGACCTGCCCGACGACGAGGACGACTGCGTGCTGGTGCGCGCGGTGCTCGGCCTGGCCAAGGCCCTGGGCATCGAGGTCGTCGCCGAAGGCGTGGAGACCGAGGCGCAGCGCGACTTCCTGCTTGGTGAAGCCTGTGTGATGCAGCAGGGCTATCTGTTCGCCAAGCCGATGCCGGCCGAGCAACTGGGTAGCCGCCTGCGAAGCTGGCCATGAGGCGTTTGCTGATGGCGCTGCTGTTGGGCGCCGGCGGACTTGCACACGCCCAGTTGCCCTGGGTGCTGGCGGTGGACAGCGGGACGCAGATGCCGATGGCCCGCATCGCTCGCGATCGCGTCGTCGACGGCATGAGCCTGGAGCTGGGACAGTTGCTGGCGCGCCAGCTCGGTCGCGAGCTTCAGATGCTGGCTCTGCCGCGCAAGCGCCTGCTGAGCGAGCTGCTGCAGGGGCGGGTCGACGGCGCCTGCGCCTACCTGCCCGAGTGGCTGCCCGGTCCGCTGCAATGGAGCAGGCCCTTCTTCCTGCAGGAGTACGCCATCGTCAGCCGCGCCGACGCGCCCGTGCCGGTTTCGCTGGAGTCGCTGCGCGGCCAACGCCTGGGCACGGTGCTGGGTTTTGTCTACCCGGAGCTCGAAGCGGCCCTGGGGGTGGATTTCTTGCGTGACGACGCACCGGACGCCAATGCCAGTCTGCGCAAGCTGGCCGCCGGGCGCTTGCAGCATGTCGCCGTCTCGCAGCGCTTGCTCGGCTACCTGCGTCGCAGCGGTCAGTTCAGTGCCGAGGTGCACCCGCCGCTGCCCGTCGGCGAGATGCGCACCCAATGCGCGCTGGCGCCGGGCGCCGGCGTCAGCTTGCAGCAGCTCAACCAGGCCATCGATGCGATCGAGCGCAATGGCAGCCTGGCGGCGCTGTACCGCCGCTACGACTACGCGACCGACGCGAGTACGCGCAGCAACTCGCGCCCATAGGCCTCGAGCTTCTTGGCGCCGACGCCGCTGACCGTGGCCACCTCGTCCAGCGTGCCGGGGTTGCGCTGCGCCAGTTCCTGCAGCGTGCTGTTGGGGAAGATCAGGTAGGCGGGCAGGTCGTGCTCGCGGGCCACCTCGGTGCGCCAGGCCTTGAGCGCTTCCAGGCGCTGGGAGGCGTCGGCGTCGAGCATCACCGGTGCCGCCGTGCTGGCGGTCTTGCGGCTCTTGGGCGCGCGGCCCTCGCCCGTGCCCTCGCGCAGCAGCACCTGTTGCTCGCTTCTGAGCACCGGCTTGGCGGCCTCGGTCAGTGCCAGGGTCTGGTATTCACCCTCGACGTGGATGGCGCCGGTGGCGATCAGTTGGCGCAGCACCGCCCGCCACTGCGTCTCCGTGTAGCCCTTGCCGATGCCCCAGGTGCTGAGCTCCTGGTGGCGATGCTGGCGCGACTTGTCGCTCTCCTTGCCGCGCAGCACGTCGATCAGATGCCCGGCGCCATAGCGCTGGTGACGTTCCTTGTGGAAGCGCCAGATGCAGGACAGGGCCATGCGTGCCGGTTCGCTGGCATCCCAGATCGCTGGTGGACTTAGACAGTTGTCGCAATTGCCACAAGGCGCTGAGGCCTCGTCGAAATAGGCCAGCAAGCGCTGTCGACGGCAGTCGATGCTCTCGGCCAGCGCGAGCAGCGCGTCCAGCTTGCTGCGCTGGATGCGCTTGAACTCCTCGTGCGCCTCGCTCTCGTCGATCATGCGGCGCTGCTGCACGACATCGGCCAGGCCATAGGCCATCCAGGCATTGGCCGGCTCGCCGTCGCGGCCGGCACGACCGGTCTCCTGGTAATAGCCCTCGATGTTCTTCGGCAGGTCCAGGTGGGCGACGAAGCGCACGTCCGGCTTGTCGATGCCCATGCCGAAGGCGATCGTCGCGACCATCACGATGCCCTCGTCGCGCAGGAAGCGGTCCTGGTTCTTCGCCCGCGTCGCCTGGTCCAGGCCGGCGTGATAGGGCAGGGCCTTGATCCCCTGCGCCTGCAGCCATTCGGCCGTCTCGTCGACCTTCTTGCGGCTGCCGCAGTAGACGATGCCCGCCTCGCCCCGATGCTCGTCGTAGAGGAAACGCAGGAACTGCGCGCGCGGGTCCTTCTTCTCGACGACGCGGTAGCGGATGTTCGGCCGGTCAAACGACGCGATGAAGGTCCGCGCCTCCTGCAGCTGCAGGCGCTCGACCATGTCGGCCCGGGTGTGCGCGTCGGCGGTCGCGGTCAAGGCGATGCGCGGCACATCCGGGTAGCGTTCGTGCAGCAACGAGAGCTGCAGATAGTCCTCGCGGAAATCGTGGCCCCATTGGCTGACGCAATGCGCCTCGTCGATCGCGAACAGCGAGAGCAGCTGGCGCTCGTACAGCGAGTCGAGCAGGGCCTGGAAGCGCGGGTTCGTGACCCGCTCAGGCGCCGCGTAGAGCAGGGTCAGCTCGCCGCTGAGCAGCTGGCGCTCGATGCGCTTGGTCGCCTCGAAGTCCAGCGAGGAATTCAGGAAGGCGGACTTCACGCCGACCTCGTCCAGCGCGCCGACCTGGTCCTGCATCAAGGCGATCAAGGGACTGACCACCAGGGTCACCCCATGCCCCTGCTGCTGGCGCACGATGGCGGGCACCTGGTAGCAGAGCGACTTGCCGCCGCCGGTCGGCATCAGCACCAGCGCGTCCTGGCCGGCGATCACGGTCTCGACGATGGCGGCCTGCTGGCCGCGGAACGCCGGGTAGCCGAAGACTTGCTGGAGGACGGAAAGAGCGGGATCGGGGAGCGGCTTCACGCCGCCATTGTCGGGGCCTGATCCAGCGGAAACACGGTGCAGCCGAGGCGCGCCGAGATGTCGCGGCTGGCGTCCTTCAGCATCTTCACCACCTCGGGCGCCTTGGCGGCGTCGAAGCGGAAGGTCGGGAACGAGACCGACAGGCCGGCCACCGGTTGACCCAGGCGGTCGAAGATCGGCACGCCGATGCAGCGGATGTGGTCGTCGAATTCCTCGCGGTCCTCGCCATAGCCCTGGCGCTTGACCTGCTCCAGCTCGGCCAGGAAGGCGCTGCGCTCGGTGATCGTCTTGTCGCGGAAGCGCTTGAACTCGGCGCCGTCGAGCACGCGGTCGCGGCGGGCCGGGTGCTCCCAGGCCATCAGCACCTTGCCGATGGCGGTGCAATGAATGGGCGCGCGGCGGCCGATGCGCGAGTACATGCCCAGCATGTGCTTGGAGTCGACCTTGTGCACATAGATGATCTCGGAGTCGATCAGGGTGCCCATGTGCACGGTCTCGCCGGTGATGTCGGCGAGGATCTGCATATGGTGCTTGGCGATGTCGACCAGCTCCGGGTGCTGCAGGGCCTTGGCGCCCAACTCGTACATCTTCATGCCCAGGCCGTAGCGCTCGGAGTCGGCCTCCTGGCGCACGTACCCTAAGGTCATCATCGTCTGGAGGAAGCGGTAGACCGTGGCCTTGGGCATGGCCAGGCGCACCGAGAGCTCGGAGATGCCGGTCTCGTTGCGCTCGCCCAGCGCGTTGAGGATCGCGAATACCTTGAGCACCGCGGCCACCGACTCGGGGCTGCTCTGCTTGCCATCGCTGATGAGGTCGTCGTCGCTGCTGCTCATGGTTGTCGTTCCGGTTCGGCGGCGATTGTCGGGCCTGCGGCGACGCGCACGCGGGCGGCTGCGCTGGCGGCGGGTTCGGGAGGCAGGCGGTAGGGCGGGCTCCAGCCGGCCGGCTGTGGGGCGCTGAATTGCAGCGGCTGGCCGTTGAGCAACGAGCCTTGGTCACTGAAACGCTCGCCCTTCAGCCAGCGCAGCAACTGTGTCGGTTGCACGGGGCCTTCGAAGGCATTGGCTTCGCTGAGCACCGCGGATTGCAGACCCAGGCCGATCGCGTAGCTGAAACCATAGGGGCCATCGGGCCGCGCCAGGTAGAGGTTGTTGACCAGGTGCACCTGGCCGAAGCGCACGCGCGGCGCGCGCTCCCTGATGTCGACCCAGAGGTTGTGGTGCAGGGTGACGCGCAGCTTGCCGGCGTCGCCGACATGCTTGTCGCTGCCGCCGATCAGCATGGTCTTGTCATGGCCGCTGAAGCGGCTCCAGCTGACCGTCACCAGATCGGCGCCATTGGTGATGTCGAGCAGGCCGTCGTGGCGTTGCTGGCGCCGACCGAAGACCAGGCGCTCACCGTGGTCGGGGCGATCGCCATCGTCGAAGGCGCAGTGATCGACCCAGACGCGGCGCGCGCCACGCAGCGACAGGGTGTCGTAATCGGCGTTCCATTCGCCGGCCTCGCCGTCCAGCGGGTCCCAGGCCGTGAACTGGTCATAGGCGTCGCTGAAGCGCAGATGGCGGACGATCACGTTCTCGACCTGGCTGAGCAGGACCATGCCGCCGTGAAAGCCGGCGTCTGGCGTGACGCCGATCAAGCTGGTGTTCGACGGGATGCGGACGGTGATCGCCTTGGCCTGGGCCTTGGACGATCGCTCGCGGGCTTCCTCCATAGGCCCTTCGGGCTTGCGCCGGCCCCAGACCTTCGGGTCGTAGGCGGCCTCGTAGGCGGCCTGGTCGTAGGCCGGGTCGCGGAACGCCTCCGCCGGGCCGCCCAGTTCGATGCGGGCGGCGATGGCGAGGATCTTGGGTCTGTCACCGAGCTCGCGGATCGCGGCTTCGAGCTGCGCGCGGTCGCGGATCAGCCGGATCGCGTCGGGCGCCGCGTTCGCGCCGCCGCTGGTGCCCCCGTCCTGGGTCGCCCAGCCAGTGGACGCGGTCTCGAAGGCTGCTGCCGGCAACTGCAGATTGTTGAACTCGGCCAGGCGGTTGCTCTTCGCGTCGAAGGGCCGGCGTGCGGTCGACGTCACCCAGGGGCGCAGGCGGGCATCGAGCAGGGAGTCGCGGATCAGGGCCTGGCCGTTCGGCGACTGGCCGGGGATCCACTGGCCGCCGGCCTCGTGCTTCTTCACGCCGGCGTCCCAGGCGCGGCCGAGTGATGGCGTGCCGCCTTCGACGATCCAGCGGCTGTTGCTGATCAGGAAGCCCTGGGGCTGGCCGGGCGGCGTGCTGGGTGCGATGCCGATGCCGGCTTCGCCCGGCGCGCGGCGACCGGCGCGCGAGACGATCAGGCTGTGCTCGATCAGCAGTCGCGCGGCGCCGAAGATGAAGTCGACATCGCCGGCGATGCGGCTATTGGCCACGCGCACGCGACCATTGCCGTCGGCGTAGAAGCTGTCCTGATGGCCGAGCAGGCTGACGTCATCGAGCTGGATGCGGTCGCCGCGCGTCAGCAGCGCGACGGCCTGCGCGCCGCCGCTCTCGCCGGCGCCGGCCGGGTAGCCTCTACCGTCGCGCACGCCGTCCATCGCGTCGTTGGCGATCGTCAGCCCTGCCAGGCGCACATCGTCCTGGGCGATGACGACCGAGGAGCTGCCCGCCGTACCGACCGTCGTTGCGCCGAGGGTCGGTACGCAGGGCTGTGCCGGCGCATCGGCTGCCTTGGGCTGGGCGGCGTAGCGGCCGTCGACGAGCTTCACCGCCTCAGGGCTGCCGACGCCATAGATCGTGATCGGGCCCAGACCGCGGATGCAGACCGGGCCGCGGTAGACACCGGGCTCGATGCGCAGATAGCGGCGTTGACCGCTTGCCGCCGGCAGCGCGGCCAGCACCGCCTGCACGGATTGGCCGTTGCGCACGACGGCGTCCGCCGGCCAGCGCGAACGGTCGCCATCAGGCTCAGGCACCCAGTCGCCCAACCAGGCCTCGCGCGTGAACGCCGCCGCTTGCTCGGGAGCGAGCTGGGGCCTGTCCTGGGCGATGGCGCTGCCCAGCATCAACCCCAGCAGCCAGGCCTTCACGCGATGTCCACCAGGTAGAGGGCGGGCTCGGCCTCGGCATCGCAGCTGAACAACACCTGCTTCTCGTCCGGCGTGAACGAGGGATGCGGGTGCGTGACCTGGCGGTTGCCCTTATAGACGCCCCAGCTGCTGTCGTGACGCGCGATGGCCCGCGTGGTGCCGGCCTTCAGATCGAACAGGTGCAGGAAGGGATCGGTGGTGATCTCGTGACTGGCGCCATCGGCCACATCGGCCGGCGAACCGCAGCCGTCGCCGATCAAGAGCGTGCCGTCGTGGTTGCTCATCAGGTGCGAACAGGGCGGCATCTTCGTCACCGCACGGTCCTGCAGCGTGACGGGATCCAGGCTGCGAATCCAGCGGTCGCGCTGGCCCTTCAGGTAGGAGACATAGACCATCGCCGAGCCATCGGGGACCCAGAACTCGTGCGTGCAGCTCTCGCCCTCGGCATGCACCTTGGCGCAGCGGCGACCCGTGCCGTCCTCGTTGATGAACCACATGCGCGCATCGACGAGGTCGTGCGGGCCCTCGTGGCAGTAGGCGACGGTGTGGTCGTCGAAGGGCCGGTACTGCGGGTGGCCCAGCCAGCCCTGCTGCTCGAGGATGACCTCGCGCGCGCCGGTCGCCAAGTCGATGCGGATCAGCCGGCAGCGCGGCTTCGCATGGAACATCTCGTGGAATTTCTTCCAATCGCTGAGCGGGAACCAGTCGTCGGCATGGATCTCGATGCCGACCATCTTGGTACAGGCGGAGTTCGCGACCCAGGTGCCATAACCGACCCAGCCCTCGGGCACGGTGTAGGCGACTTCCTCGCTGTAGTCGCTGAGCGCGAGGCGGATCAGGCGGCGCTCCTGGCGCAAGAAGTAGAGGAAGCGGTCATCGGGACTGAGGAAGCCGCCGAAGCTGTTCTCGCCCGGCTGGTCGCTGAGCTGCGTGGCGACCTGGCTCTCCAGATCCAGCAGGTGGTAATTGAAGTCCCTGCCACCGGCAAAGGCGGCGCCATAGACCAGCTTCTTGCCGTCGTTGGTGAAGCACTTTTGGTAGAAATAGGTGCGGTGGCTGGCGACGTCCAGCGGCGTGAGCCGGGTCACGCGGGCGCCGGTATCCGGGTCCTGTTGGGTCGCGAAATGCAGCTGGCGTTCGGTGGCTTTCATAGTCTTTGCAGCAGGGCATTGCCTTCACGGACCAGGCGACGTGCGGCCTCCAGGTCCGTGGTCTTGGCGTAAGCGATGGTCTCGAAGACCTCGCGCATGAACTTCAGGAAGCGCGCGTGTTCGAACAGCGGCGCCGGGCGGCGCAAGCGGCCGGCCTCGCGCTGCGCGCGGATCTGCTCGTGGGCAGCGAGCTCCAGCGGCGGCAGGCCGCCCTGCGCCTTCAAGACTTCCAGCGCGCTCCTGGCGGAGGGCAGACCGCGCGTGCGGCCCAGCACCTTGGCGGCCTCGGGATCGCAGAGCAGGAAGTTCATCAAGCGCGTGGCCAGCTCCGCCTGCTCGCTGCTGCGACCCACCGCGTACATCACGGTCGGCCGGCCGAACAGCCCGCTGTCCTGCGCCTTCGGCAGGGTCGGGAAGTCGCCGAGCACGAGCTGCTCGCTGGGCTTGAGCGTCGACGCGCGCAGGCCGATCAGCGAGTCCCAGGTGTAGTTGCCGGCCCAGCGACCCACCACCCAGTCGGGCTGCTGCTCGGTCGGCTTCTCGGCACCGCCGAGACTCGCTCGGAGTGGCAGCGGCGTGCAGACCTGCTCGTCGACGAGGCGGCGATAGGTCTTCACCCAATCGAGGGCCGCTGGCTCGCTCATCGCGATGCGCCGGTTCAAGGGATCGACGTAAGGCGTGCCGTGCAGCTGCTGCACATAGGTCTGGGCGAGCAGCATCATGTCGTAGAGCTCGCCATCGAGCGGGAACGCGCCCTCGCCCTGGGACTTTCTGAACGCGCGACCGCTGGCGAACAGCTCGTCCCAGTTGCTGGGGATCTTCAATCCGGCGCGCTGGAACGCGCTTTGGTTCCACAGCATCACGCGGGCGCTGAACGAGGTCGGCAGCGCATTGAGCTTGCCCTGGACCTGGCCATAGGCAATGTCGTCGGCGCTGAACTGATTGAGCCCGAGATTCTTCTGCAGCGGATAAAGGTCCGCGAAGCCGTTGCCCCGCTTGCTGAACATCGCCAGCCAGGCCCAGTTGATCTGCATCAGGTCGGGCTCGGAGCGGCCGGCGATCTGCGTGGTCAGGCGCTCCAGATAGCCGTTGAAGCCCATGTACTCGGCCTTCACGCGCACGCCGGGCGTGCGGGCCTCGAACAGGCGCAGGGCGGCCAGGGTCGCCTGGTGGCGGCTGCTGCCGCCCCACCAGGCGAAGCGCAGCACGCGCATTCCTTGCGCGTGGACGAAGGGGGCGATGGCCCCGGCGCCGAGGAGCAGTCGGCGCTTCATGCGAGCAACGAGGCGCCGACTTCGTCGGGCGCAAAAAGGTGCGCGTGCTGCATCTGGAAGTGCAGGCTCAGGGCGCTGCCGCGGGGCAGGGTGGTCAGCTGACCGCCCAACTCGGCAGGGATGCGCGCGCTGAAGGCTTGGTTGCCGACGTCGAAGTAGACAAAAACCTCGGCGCCCATGTGCTCGCAAAAGCGCAGCACGCCCTGCACCTCGGTGCTGGCGGCCCCGGCCTGCAGCGTGATGTGTTCAGGGCGCAGGCCGAACTGCACCTCGCCTTGCACCGGCTGGAAGCGGCCGGCGGGCAGCGGCAGCAAGCGCTCGCCAAGCTGCACCGCGCCGCCGTCAACAACGGCCTTGACGATGTTCATCTCCGGCGAGCCGATGAAGCTGGCGACGAAGGCATTCGCCGGGCGGTCGTAGAGCGCGGTCGGTGTGTCGACCTGCTGGATCACGCCGGCCTTCAGCACGCAGATGCGCTCGCCCATGGTCATGGCCTCGACCTGGTCGTGCGTCACATAGATCGTCGTCGCCGGCTGGCCGGCGTCGCGCAAGCTGCGGTGCAGCTCGGTCAGGCGCACGCGCATGGCGGCGCGCAACTTGGCGTCGAGGTTGGACAGCGGTTCGTCGAACAGGAAGACCTCGGGCTTCTTGACGATGGCGCGGCCGACCGCGACGCGCTGCGCCTGGCCGCCGCTGAGCTGCTTGGGGTAGCGCTCCAGCAGATGCTCCATCTCCAGCAGCTTGGCCGCATGCCGCACGCGCTGGTCGAGCTCGGCCTTCGGCGTCTTGGCCAGTTTCAAACCAAAGGCGAGGTTCTCGTACACCGTCATGTGCGGGTAGAGCGCGTAGTTCTGGAACACCATCGCGATGCCCCGCGCCTTGGGCGGCAGGTCGTTGACGGCGCGATCGCCGATGCGCAGCTCGCCGCCCGTGATCGACTCCAGGCCGGCGACCATGCGCAAGAGCGTGGACTTCGCGCAGCCCGAGGGGCCGACGAAGACCATGAACTCGCCATCGCGGACTTCGAGGTCCACGCCATGCACGGCCTTGAAGCCATTCGGATAGGTCTTCTCGACCTTGCTGAGACGAACTACAGCCATAGCTTGTGCTCTTCTTTGACGTTCTTGGCCTTGCCCTGAGCGATCCGCGTGGCGTGAATCGATTCATCAAGCGGCCGCCGTGGAACCGGCTTTGCCGGGCCACTGGCGGCGCCCCCTTGAGGGGGCCGGTGAAGCCGGTAGGGGGTGGGTGTCATCCTTTCACGCCACTGCTGGTGGCGCCCTCGATGAAATGTTTTTGCGCGGCGAAGAAGACCGCGACGGAGGGAATCAAGGCGACCACCGAGATCGCGATGACGTTCGCCCACTCGACCTCTTCGGTGGCGCCGATGCTCATCTTCAGCGCCAGGCTGACCGGGTATTTCTCCACCGAAGCCAGGTAGATCAGCGGGCCCATGAAGTCGTTCATGGTCCAGATGAACTGGAAGACGATGACCGAGATGATGGCCGGCTTGAGCAGGGGCACGATGATGTGCCAGAGCAGCTGCAAGGCATTGCAGCCGTCGATCTGCGCCGCCTCCTCCATGTCGCGCGGGATGCCGCGCAGGAACTGCACGAGCAGGAAGACGAAGAATGTGTCGGTGGCGAAGGCCGAGGGGACGATCAGCGGCAAATAGGAGTCCAGCCAGCCGACCTCGCGGAACACCAGGTACTGCGGCAGCCGCAGCACGATCAGCGGCAGCATCATGGTGCCGATCATGATGCTGAAGAGCGTCTTCTTGCCCCAGAACTCGAAGCGTGCGAACGCGTAGGCGACCAGCACACAGGAGATCACCGTGACGATGATGCGCGGGATGGTGATGAGGAAGCTGTTGAGAAAGTAGGTCGCGAAGGTGTATTCGGTGCTGGTCTTCCAGCCCTTCGCGTAGGCGCCGAGGTCGAACTGGCTGGGCCAGAAGCCGGCCGAGCTGAAGATCTCGGCATTGCTCTTGAACGAGGCGCCGACCAGCCAGATCAGCGGGTAAAGCATGACGATGGCGGTCGCCCCCAGGGTCAGGTAACGCAGCCAGGGCGTGCGGGTAGGCTCGTTCATTTTTCTTTCTCGCCCGCGTAGAAGACCCAGAACTTGCTGCTCCAGAAGGACAGCAGGGCCAGGCCGCCGACCAAGGCGAACAGCACCCAGCTCAAGGCCGCGCCATAGCCGAGGTTGAAGAAGCGGAAGCTCTGGTCGTAGATGTAGAGCGCCAGCACATAGGTCGAGTGCAGCGGCCCGCCCTCGGTGATCAGGTAGGGCCCGTTGAACTCCTGGAAGGCGTGGACCATCTGCATGATCATGTTGAAGAAGATCACCGGGGTGATCAGCGGCACGGTGATGCGCCAGAACTGCTGGGTCTTGCTGGCGCCGTCGATCTCGGCCGCCTCGTACAGCGAGCTCGGCACGTTCTGCAGCGCGGCCAGGAAGATCACCATCGCCGAGCCGAACTGCCACATGAAGAGCAGCACGATGGTCCACATCGAATAGTGCTCGTCGGCCAGCCAGGCGATCGGCTCCAGGCCGAGCTGCTGAAGCACGATGTTGACCAGCCCATGCTTGGCGAACAGGAAGCGCCAGAGCACGGCGACGGCGATCGAGCCGCCGAGGATGGACGGGATGTAAAAGGCCGCGCGGAAGGCGTTGATGCCCTTGAGCTTGAAGTTCAGGACATGGGCGATGAAGAGCGCGAAGCCGACCCGCGCCGGCACGGCGAGGATGGCGAACCAGAGCGTGACGCCGAGCGACTTCGCGAACAACGGGTCGTCACGCAGCATCTCCTCGTAATTGCGCGTGCCCACCCAGACCGGCGGATCGATCAGGTCGTACTGCGTGAAGCTCAGGGCAAAGCTCATCACGAAGGGGGTGAGCTTGAACAGCAGCACGCCCAGCACGAAGGGCAGGACGAAGAGAAAACCCAGGCGCTTGTTCTCGTACATGCCCGAGCCTAGGTCTTAACGGGCCAGCCAGCCGCCGTCGACGGCGATGGTGTAGCCGTTCACATAGTCCGAGGCCGCCGAGGCCAGGAACACGACTGGACCGGCGAGATCCTCGGGCTTGCCCCAGCGACCGGCCGGGATGCGTTCCAGGATCGAGGCGTTGCGCGCCTCGTCGGCGCGCAGGGCCGCGGTGTTGTTGGTCGCCATGTAGCCGGGGGCGATGGCGTTGACATTGATGCCGTGCTGCGCCCACTCATTGGCCATCAGCCGGGTGATGCCCATCACGCCGCTCTTGCTCGCCGTGTAGGACGGCACGCGCACGCCGCCCTGGAAGCTCAGCATCGACGCGATGTTGATGATCTTGCCGCCCTTGCCCTGGGCCAGGAATGCCTTGGCCACGGCCTGCGACAGGAAGAAGGTCGACTTCAGGTTCAGGTCGATGACATCGTCCCAGTCGGCCTCGCTGAACTTGATCGCATCCTCGCGGCGGATGATGCCGGCGTTGTTGACGAGGATGTGGACCTCGCCGTTCAGGCTCTTCGCCTGGGCGACCACATCGGCCAGGCAGCTGATGTCGGCCAGGTTGGCGCGCAGGTCCAGGAAGCGGCGGCCCAGCAGCTCGATCTGCGTGCGCGTTTCGTCGGGCGCCGAGACATTGACGCCGACCACGTCGGCGCCCGCCTGGGCCAGCGCCAGCGCCATGCCCTGGCCCAGACCGGTGTTGCAGCCGGTCACGATGGCCGTCTTGCCGGCCAGATGGAAGTGTTGAAGCACCATGGTGGTCTCGCTCGTCGTCGCTAGGTCAGGCTGGCCCGGAAATGTTGAAACGCAGTTCCGAACTTGTTGCGGATCGCAGCATAGGCCGTTGCACCAGCGCTGCGGAATCATGGTTTCTAATTAGTGAACCAGTGTTCCGATTTTTGCACGGGCCCGCTAAAGTCGTCGCAACGACAGCCGGAACACGCACCGCCATGAGCAGTCCCTACTACTTCGTCGACGCCGACACGCCCTGGACCGAGCTGGGTGGCGGCATCCGCCGCAAGATCATTGGCCACACGCCGGACCTGATGTCGGTGCTCGTGCAGTTCGACCAGGGCGCCATCGGCGTCCCGCATCTGCACGAGGCCCACGAGCAGATCGCCGTCGTGCTGGCCGGCAGCTTCGACGCCGACATCGGCGGCGAGAAGCGCGTGCTGCGGGTCGGCGACGCCTACATCGTGCCGAAGAACGTCATGCACGGCGTCGTCGCGCTGGAGCCCGGCTCGGTGCTGCTCGACCAGTTTTCCCCCCGCCGCGACGACTTCCTCTAGCCGTCGCCCCGCCGGCCCCGCACTGCAGCGGGACCGGCACGAGTTTGGTAGCGGGTGCCCTGCGCGCGCCCCCGGTTGACCGCCCCCCGCCCCCGGCGACCCCCCGCGCCGGGGTGACGGTTCCCCCGCACCAGGAGATGTCCATGAACGCCCCCCGCCGCCACGCCGTGGCCCTTGCCGCCAGCCTGCTGGCCGCCAGCCCGGTCTTCGCCCAACAAGCCGCCACCAACACCCAGCAGCTGGAGACCGTGGTGGTCACCGGCATCCGCGCCTCGTTGGAGTCGGCGCTGAATGCCAAGCGGCAGGACAAGGGCATCGTCGATGTCATCAAGGCCGAGGACATCGCCAAATTCCCCGACACCAACCTGGCCGAGTCGCTGCAGCGCGTGCCCGGCGTGGTCATCGACCGCGACGCCGGCGAGGGCCGCAACATCACCGTGCGCGGCCTGGGCGCCGACTTCACCCGCGTGCGCATCAATGGCATCGAGGCGCTGGCGACCACCGGCGGCACCGACAGCAGCGGCGGCGCCAACCGCAGCCGCGGCTTCGACTTCAACGTCTTCGCCGCCGAGCTGTTCAACAGCCTGACCGTGCGCAAGAGCAACTCGGCCGACGTCGACGAGGGCTCGCTCGGCGCCACCGTGGACCTGCAGGCGGCGCGGCCCTTCGACTTCAAGCGCTTCGTTGCCACTGCGTCGGCCAAGGCCAAGTACAACGACATGAGCGGCGACACCGACCCGCGCCTGGCCTTTCTGGTCAGCAACACCTTCGCCAACAACACCCTGGGCTTCCTGGTCTCCGGCGCCTACTCGAAGCGTCGGCTGTTCGAGGAAGGCTTCTCGACGGTGCGCTGGGACAACGGCGCCTCCTCGGGCGGCTGGTGCGCGCCGGGGGTTGGCAACTGCGGCACCGCCGCCCGCCTGCCGGTCACGCCGGAGAACACCGCCGCCTACGACCTGGCGCGCAACGCCGCCAACTTCCACCCCCGTTTGCCGCGCTACGGCCGCCTGACCCATGACCAGGACCGCCTGGGCCTGACCGCATCGGCCCAGTGGAAGCCCAGCAACGACACCCTGGTCAGCTTCGACCTGCTGTACTCCAAGCTGGAGGCCACCCGGCAGGAGGACTTTCTTCAGGCGATCAGCTTCAGCCGCAACGCCGGCCAGGGCGGCAAGCCGCAGACCAGCGTGCTGGAGACCGCCTACGCCGACAACGGCGCGCTGCTCTTCGGCCGCTACAACGGCGTCGACATCCGCGCCGAGTCACGCTTTGACCAACTCAGCACCACCTTCACCCAGCCCAGCCTGACGGTCGAGCACCAGTTCAGCGACAGCCTGCGCGGCAGCCTCAAGCTGGGTCGCGCCGAGTCCAAGTTCCGCAACCCCTTCCAGACCACCACCACGCTGGACGCGCCCAATGTCAACGGCTACAGCATCGACTTCCGCGGCAACGACCGCCTGCCGGTCATCAGCTACCCGTTCGACGTGGCAAGCAGCAGCGGCCCGCTGCAATTGCTGACCATTCCCCAGGTCGCCAGTGGCACCCAGCCCAACACCATCGCCAACACCACCAGCAGCGAGATCCGCATCCGTCCGCAGGGCGCGAACAACATCAACGAGGTCGCGCAACTCGACCTGGCCTGGGAGCCAAGCAGCGGCTTCGGCCTGAAGGGCGGCCTGCAGCACAAGCGCTACCAGTTCGACACCTACGAGTTCCGCCGCATCAACCAGAACGACACCATCTTTGCGCCACCAGCGGGCGGCGGCAGCATGACCACCTTGCTCAGCGGTTTCGGCAAGGGCCTGAGCCTGCCGGCCGGCACGCCGACCAGCTGGGTCATCCCCGATCTGAAGGCCATCGTGGCCGCCTACGACATCTATTGCAACTGCCTGAAGAGCGGTCCCGCCGGCGGCCCTGGCGACTTCACGCTGAGCTCGATCACCAACGGCAATGCGCGCGGCAACAACCGAAAGGTCACCGAGACCGATCAGGGCGGCTACCTGATGGCCGAGTTCACGCAGAACCCCTTCGGCATCCGCGTCGACGGCAACGTCGGCGTGCGCTACGTGAAGACCGAGCAGGTCGCCACCGGCTATCAGGCCGCCGGCGGCGGCACCGAGGTGACCACGGTGAACAGCTACACCGACACCCTGCCGTCGCTGAACCTGTCGGCCCGCTTGACCCCGGAGTTCATGGTGCGCTTTGCCGCCGCCAAGGCGATGGCCCGCCCGCAGCTCGGCAACCTCAACCCGGGCGGCTCGATCTCGACCACCGGCACCCTGTCGGTGACCTCGGGCAACCCCTTCCTGAAGCCGTTCCGCGCCAAGACCTTCGACCTCAGCTTCGAGTACTACCAGGGGCGCTCGGCCTTCGTCGGTCTGGGGCTGTTCCAGAAGAACATCGACAGCTACATCCAGAGCCTGCGCAACAACATCCCCTACAGCCAGACCGGCCTGCCGCTGTCGCTGCTGCCCAGCAACTTCACCGGCGACGAGGTGTTCCAGGTCACCACGCCCATCAACACCCCGGGGGGCAAGCTGACCGGCTACGAGATCAATGTGCAGCAGCCCTTGTCCTTCCTGCCGGGAATCGGCAAGCACCTCGGCGTGCTGCTCAACTACACCCAGGTGAAGTCCAAGATCACCTACCTGGTGTCGCCGACCAGCAGCTCGACCATCGTCGACGACCTGCTGAACATGTCGCCGGAGTCGGTCAACGGCACGATCTACTACGACGACGGACGCTTCAGCGCGCGCGTCTCGGCCTCCAAGCGCAGTGCCTTCCTGACCCGCGTACCCGGCCAGAACAACAACGATGTCGAGGGCAAGAACGGCACGACCAATGTCGACATGTCGATCTCCTACAAGGTCAACAAGAACCTCGACATCACGCTGGAGGGCGTGAACCTGACCAACGAGGCCAACGACCAGTTCATCAGCCGGTCGCGCAACAGCGCGGTGGTCTACCACGTCACCGGCCGTGAGTACCTGATCGGTGCGCGCTACCGCTTCTGAGCTCGGACTCGCGCTGGCACTGCTGATCCCCGGCAGTGTCGGTGCGCAGTCGCCGACCGCGCCGCCGCCGCGCCTGATCCTCGTCGGCGACTCGACGATGGCGCCGCGCAGCGGCTATGGCAACGCGCTGTGCGGGAAGTTCCAGCAGCTGGCCTGCCTGAACCTCGCGCGCGGCGGCCGCAGCAGCAAGAGCTACCGCGCCGAGGGCCTGTGGGACACGGTGCTGGCGCTGCTGAACGAGAAAGGCGCGCCGCAGAAGAATGTGGTGCTGCTGCAGTTCGGCCACAACGACCAGCCGGGCAAGCCCGGCCGGTCCACCGACCTGGCCCAGGAGTTCGCGCCCAACCTGGCCGCCTACGTCAACGAGGTGCGCGCCACCGGCCACGAGATCCTGCTGATCACGCCGCTGACGCGGCGCACCTTCAAGGATGGCCAGCTGCTCAACGACCTGCGGCCCTGGGCCGAGGCGGTGATTCGCGTCGGCACTGAACTTGGCGTGCCCGTGCTCGACCTGAACGCGAGCAGCCACGCCGCCGTGCAGGCCCTGGGTCAGGACGGGGCCGACGAACTGGCCGAGGCGGCGCCGCGCTTCGACCGCACCCACCTCGGCCCCCGCGGCGCCGCCTTGTTCGCGCAGCAGGTCGCCGAGGGCCTGTTGCGGTGGAAGCCGGCGCTTGCCAGCGCGCAGACCCTGGCGCCGTGATCGACACCTGGTTCTCCCCGGCGCAGTGGCTTGGCTACGCCGCCTTCGCACTCGGCATGGCCTGCTTTGCGCAGCAGGACGACCGCCGCTTCAAGCTCTTCATGGCGGCCGAGTGCGCCGCCTACATCGGTCATTTCTGCCTGCTCGGTCAGCCGACGGCGGTGGCCAGCAGCACGGTGTCGCTGCTGCGCTCGCTGGCCTCGCTGAAGGCCAGGACGCCGGAGGTCGGCGCCTTCTTCATCGCCCTGTCCGCCGGCCTCGGCCTGTGGCTGATGCAGGGCTGGCTGTCGTTGCTGCCCATTGCCGCCAGCTGCATCGGCACCTTGGCGCTGTTCTTCCTGCGCGGTATCCGCATGCGCGCGCTGATGCTGGTCGGCACCTTGCTCTGGCTGCTCAACAACATCCTGGTCGGCTCGATCGGCGGCACGGCGCTGGAGGCGGTGCTGGCGCTGACCAATGCGCGCACCATCTGGCGCCTGAGGGCCGCTCGACAATGAGCCCCTCATGGAACTGCTGTCGCTGGCCCAGCTGCTGGGCTTTCTTGTTGCCGCCCTGTTGATCACCCTGGCCCCTGGCCCGGACAACCTGATGGTGCTCAGCCTCGGTCTGGCCCGGGGCCGGCGCGCCGGCATGGCCTTCGGCGCCGGTTGTGCGCTGGGCTGCCTGAACCACACCCTGCTCGCCGCCCTCGGCGTCAGCGCGCTGCTGGCGGCGTCGCCGATTGCCTTCAGCCTGCTGCGCTGGGCTGGCGGGCTCTACCTGCTCTGGCTCGGCGTGCAGGCATGGCGCAGCCGCGGTGGCGGCGCGGTGCGCGTGGACAGCCCCGCCGAGGGGCTGGGTCGCCTGTTCCTCAAGGGCTTGCTCGTCAACGCCATCAACCCCAAGGTGGTGCTGTTCTTCCTGGCCTTCCTGCCGCAGTTCGTCGACCCGGCGGCGGGCAGCGCCGCGCTGCAGATGCTGCAGCTGGGCTTGCTGTTCACGCTGCAGGCCCTGCTGGTCTTCGGTGGCATCGGCTACTTCGCCGGCCAGGCCGGCGAGCGCCTGGCGCGCAGACCGGCCATCGGGCTGTGGCTGGACCGCGCGGCCGGCTCGGTGTTCGTGCTGCTCGGCTTGCGCCTGCTCCTCAAGCCTTAGGCCGGGACCTGCACCGCCAGGCGCGCCTGCTCGATGCAGGCGATCAGCGCTTCCTCGCTGTAGGGCTTGCCGAGCAAGGTGGTCACGCCGGCGTCGGCCGCCTGCTGCTGCTTGTCGTCGGACGAGGTGATCATGATCACCGGCAGGTTCGCGGTGCGCGGGTCGGCGCGCACATGGCGGGTCAGCGCAAAGCCGTCCATGCCCGGCATCTCGACATCGGTGATCAGCACATGGGGCAGGCCGGCGGCCATCTTCGCGATCGCTTCCTCGGCGGATTCGGCGAGCTGCACCTGGTAGCCCTGGGGCGTGAGCACCCGGCTGGTCTTCACGCGGACGATTTTCGAGTCGTCAGCGAGCAGCACGATGGTCTCCTGCGGCGTCAATGGGCGGGTGTTGACCGCCGGCGGGGGGGCCGCGGCGAGGCGCTCGGCCTCCGCACGGGCGGCGGCCTCGGCGGCCAGTCGTTCGGCTTCGGCCTGGGCGGCCTGCTCGGCGGCGACGCGCTCGGCCTCCGCTCGGGCAGCGGCCTCGGCGGCCAGGCGCTCGGCTTCGGCCTGGGCAGCCCGCTCGGCGGCGACGCGCTCGGCCTCCGCGCGGGCAGCGGCCTCAGCGGCCAGGCGCTCGGCCTCGGCCTGGGCAGCCCGCTCGGCGGCTGCACGCTCGGCTTCCGCGCGGGCGGCGACCTCAGCGGCCAGGCGTTCGGCTTCGGCCTGGGCAGCCTGCTCGGCGGCGATGCGCTCGGCTTCCGCCCGGGCGGCGGCCTCGGCGGCCAGACGCTGGGCTTCGGCCTGGGCGGCCTGCTCGGCGGCGACGCGCTCGGCCTCCGCACGCGTAGCCGCCTCGGCGGCACGGGCTGCCGACTCGTTGACCAAGCGCTCCGCCTCGGCAAAGGCAGCGGCTTGCGCTGCGGCCAACTCGGCTTCCTCATTGAGCGGCGTCGTTGTCGGCTCGCTGCCGGCCTGGGCTTGCGCGGGGGGCGGCGTCGGCACAGTGCCAGGCTGGGCGCCGTCCGTTGGCTCGGTCGGCGGAGCCGCACGCCGTGCAGCTTCCAGCAGCATCCATTGTTCGGCTTCGCGCGCGGCGGCCTGCTCGCGCTGTCTCGCCAAGCGCCGTCGGAGCCACAGAAGGCCCACCACAACGGCCGCTGCAGCGGCCAAGATGCCAACAAGGTAGAGGTTCATCGTCGAGCGGACCGGTTCGCCAAGCGAGCCGGTCGGGGTTTCATCGCGTGGGCCGGCAGCTTAGCGAAGCTGACCGGCTTTCGGCGTCTCTGCCCCAAACTGTCGCTGTCGCCCGCAATGAAAAGGGGCGACCCGCAGGTCGCCCCCGATCGATGGGCCGACGCGGTGTCAGCCGGCGCGGCGGCGGAATGCGCCGAGGCCGAACAGGCCCAAGCCCACCAGGGCCAGGGTACCGGGCAGCGGCACCTGGTTGCGGCGCGAGTCGTTGTCGGTGTCCTGGTCGAAGCGGAAATCGGTGCGGATGCCGCCCTGACCGAAGTCGATCAGCATGTTGTGGAAGATGTCGCCACGCGGGTCGGCACCGGCCAATCCCAGGGCGTCGCTGTAGGTGACGGTGGCCGACTCGTTGCCCAGGAAGCGGAACCTCGAGCCGCGTGCCGATCCATCGCTGCAGCTCTCATCAACCCCGGCAGGCGCGTAATCGCAGTCGCTGCCATAGACGTCGACGTCGAAGACCGTGAAGCCATTGGCGCCTTCCAGCAGCAGCGATTCCAAGTTCAGCGCAGCCACCCCGGGCGCGAAGCTGAACGACCAGCGCCCCTGGACGGCGCTGTCCACGCCAACGAAGGTGTCACCCGTCTGAGTCAGCGACCAGCCGGTGCCGGTCACGCCCCCCGAGGCGGCACCGGTGGCGGCCCAGGACAGCGTTTCGCTGAAGCCGCCGCTGAAGGTGGCGGTCACCCGCATGCCATTCATCATGGCGCCGGTCGTCGCGAAGCCGGTCAGGCCTGGGATGTTGACCGTGTTGCTGGTGTCGAAGACATGGATGGCGGCAGCCTGGCTGACGCCGCTGCACAGGGCCAGCGCTGTACCCAGCGCAAGCAGTCGGGGTGAAATCCTCATGGCGGTCTCCTCAAGGGCGGATGAGTTGGTGCCAAGTGCCGCTGGTGGCAGACCCTGGCTCGGGTCGCCAATGACCCGCAAGAACGACTCCAACCAGCCCCCCAAACTCTAGGAAACCATGGTCTGACAATGACTTGGCGTCACGGCGACGCCTCGCCTCACCGGGCCGGCGAGGGAGGTGTAAGGCTGGGCGACACCCCGGATGGGTTGTGCGGCGTGCCGCTGTTGGCGACGGCGGGCCTTGCTTCAACCCAGACCGGCGGCGGCTTGAGCCCGGCTGCGCGCCGCCGCGTAATCCCCGGGGCGCACATGCAGCAGGTCGGCCACGCGCCAGACGATGTGGCGTTCGTGATCGGCCAAGCGGCCGTCGGCAAAGGCGACCTCCCACATCGTCTCGACGACGCGGATCTTCGCGACATCGTCGAGCTTGGCATTGAGCACCGAGCTGAACTGGTGCAGATCGGTGGCGTCGCGGGCCACGCCCTCGGCGTGGGCGAGCAGGGTGTCGACCTCGTCGGTGCTGAGACTGAATTTGCGCTGCAAGGCCTGCAGCGCCGCCTGGCGCTCGGCCTCGCCGATGCCAGCCTCGGCGCGCATCACCTCGACCAGCAGCACCGCGGTGGCCAGCTCCAGGGTGTGCGCGTCGGGGGCGCTCGCGGGGGCGGCCGGATCGAGCAGACCGCCGAACAAGTCTTTCAGGGTGCGCAGCATGGCCGCGCATCATCCCTCAGGCGCTGAACGAGCGTGGCGAGCGGGGCCTCGACGTCGAGCGCCGGCCCTTGCTCGCTGGCGCGCAGCAAGGCTTGCAGGGTGGCGGCGTCCGGGCGCACGGCGCCGGCAAAGCGGATCCCTTCGTCGTCGAACAGCAGCAGGGTCGGGAAGGTCTCGATGTCGATGTCAGCGACCAGCGCCGCCTCGTCCTCGATGTCGATCCAGCGCGTCCGCCAGGGCGGGCCGATGCCGTCGAACAGCGGGCGGTAGGCCTCGCAGGCGCGGCACCAGGCGGCGCACAGGCAGACCGCTCCCCGAGCCATCAACGTGCCTTCAGCACCGACAGCGCCGACACCGCCCCGGCCTGATTGCCCCATTGCGTGCGGATGTGGCTGAGCACCGCCGCCATGTCCTCGTCATCGAGGAACTGCGGCCCCATGCCATGGGGCCTGGGGTTGCCGCGCGTCGCCGGCGCGAAGCCGCCATGCTGCAGCAGCTGCACCAGGGTGTGCAGCTCGGGTTGCAGCACCGTGGGGTTGCCGGCCAGCGGCGGGTAGGCGCCGGGCTTGCCCTCGCCCTGCTGCCCATGGCAATCGGCGCAGCGCTGCTGGTAGAGCTTGGCGCCGCGCGCTATCAGGCCGGCGGCGGGCGTGTCGACGTCGATGGTCTTGGGCGTTTCGGCCGGCAGGGTCAGCAGGTAATCGGCCACGGCGCGCAGATCGGCCTCCTGCCAATGCTGCAGGCTTTGCGCGACCACGGTGGCCATCGGCCCGGCGGCGCTGCCATGGCTGGCCACGCCGTCGCGCAGCAGTGCGATCAGCTGCTGCTCGCTGGGCTGCACCTGGCCCTGCTGCGGGTGCAGGCTGGGCGCCCACCAGCGCTCGCCGGGGCCTAGCTCCATCAGCCCGCCGCGCAGCTCTTTTGAGGGCGCGCCGAGTGCGTTGCGCGGCGCATGGCAGGCGGCGCAATGGCCCAGGCCCTGCACCAGGTAGGCGCCACGCGGGAGCAGCTGCCCGGGCGGTGCCGGGCGGAAGTACAGCTCCTGCCAGACCGTCAGCGCGAGCTGCGAGTCATAGGGGAAGCGCAGCTCATGCGGCTTGCTCGGCTGGGCCACCGCGGGCAGCGAGCCCAGGTAGGCGAACAGGGCGTCGCTGTCCTCGCGGCTCAGATGCGTGTAGCTGCTGTAGGGAAAGACCGGCAGCAGGCGCCGGCCGTCGCGGCCGCGACCGCGGTGCAGCGCGTTCCAGAAATCCTCGGCGGTCCAGCCGGCCAGACCGCTGGCGTCCGGCGTCAGATTGCCGGCGTGGATGCGGCCGAAGCGGGTGTCGAAGGCGCGGCCGCCCGCATAGGCGGCGCCGCCGGGCGCGGTATGGCAGCCGGCGCAATTGCCGAGCAGGGCCAGGTAGGCGCCGCGTTCGATCTGCGCCTGGACACCAGCGACCGACGTCGCCGGCGAGCTGGGCGGCGGCGCCTCGCGACAAGCAGCGAGCGCGAACAGCGTGAGCAGCAACAGCCAGCGCCTCATCGCGTGACCCCACCACAATCCATCGGCCAGCGCGGCGGCGGCGTGGGCAGCGGCTCGCCGGGCGGTTGTGCGGCCAGCCAGCGCGCCACCCAGGCCAGCTCGGCCTCGGGCAGCTGCTTGGCGATCTGCGCCATGCAATCGGGTTCGCGGGCGCGGCGCTTGCCGCTGCGCCAGGCGCCGAGCTGGGCGATCAGGTAATCGGCCGGCAGACCGGTCAGGCCCGGCACGCCGGGCTGGATGCCGCCGAGCGGCGCGCCATGGCAGGCGGCGCAGGCCGGCAGGCGGCGCGCGGCATCGCCCTGCTGCACCAGCTGGCGGGCGCGCTCGGCCTGCAGCGGGCTGAGCGCCGGCTGGCGGGCGGCGGCAACGGTCGGCGGGCGCTGCGCGGCAAAGTGCGCGGCGATCTCGCGCAGGTACTCGTCGCTGAGGTTCTCCAGCAGATAGGCCATGCCGCGGTGCGGGCGGCGGCCGTCGCGGAAGTTCAAGAGCTGCTGCTCCAGGTAGCCGGCCGGCTTGCCGGCGATGCGCGGCACATAGCCGTCGCGCCGCGCCGCGCCCTGCTCGCCATGGCAGGCGGTGCAGGCCTGCAGGCGCTCGCCCAGATCGGGGGCGGCAGCGGCCTGGCGGGCTAGCGGCAGCAGGGCGAGCGCCAGCAGCGCGGCCAGCAAAGACTTGCGTACGTCCATGGCCGCAGTGTCGGTCGCGGCGATCTGCTGCGGTAGATGCAGAATTTCTCCAAATCCACCGTATCAGATGAGCCCCATCCCGCTTTACCAGCAGCTCGCCGACGAGCTGGCGGCCGCGATCGCCGCCGGCCTGCTGCGCGCCGGCGAGCGCCTGCCCTCGGTGCGCGAGAGCTGTCGCCGGCGCGGCATCAGCCCGGCCACGGTGTTCCAGGCCTATGCGCGTCTGGAGGGCGATGGCCTGATCGAGGCGCGGCCGCGCTCCGGCTTCTATGTGCGCGCGGCGCGGCCCGCCGCGCAGTCCCGCGCGCTGCCGGCCCCGGCCAGCACCCGCGGCGGCGCGCAGGCGGTGACGCTCAGCGAACAGGCCTTCGCCCTGCTCGCCGCTGCCACCGACGCGAGCCTGGTGCCGCTGGGCTCGGCCTTCCCGGCGCCGCAGCTCTACCCCTTCGCGGCGCTGGCGCGCTGCGGCGCGCGGGCGATGCGCAGGCTGCCGCCCGAGGCCATCACCAGCGCGCAGATCGCCGGCGACCCCGAGCTGCGCCAGGCCCTGCTGCGCCGCCATGCGCTGCAGGGCCTGGCCCTGCGCGACGAGGAGCTCTTGATCACCAATGGCGCGCTGGAGGCGCTGAACCTCTGCCTGCAGGCGGTCGCCAGTCCCGGCGATGTGATCGCCGTCGAGTCGCCGACCTTTTACGCGGCGCTGCAGGTGCTGGAGCGCCAGGGCCTGCGCGCCGTCGAGCTGCCGACCGACCCGCGCGACGGCGTCGACCTGGACGCCTTGGCCGCGCTGCTGCGGCGCCAGGGCCCCGAGCGACCGGTGGCCTGCTGGCTGATGCCCAGCTTCCAGAACCCGCTGGGCGCGTTGATGCCTGTCGAGCGCAAGCAGGCGCTGGTGCGCTTGATCACCGAGCAGCAGCTGCCCTTGATCGAGGACGATGTCTACGCCGAGCTCCATGCCGGCCATCGCCGGCCGCCGTCGGCGAAAAGCTTTGACCGCGAGGGCTGGGTGCTGCACTGCGGCTCGTTCTCCAAGTCCCTGGCGCCCGGCTACCGGGTCGGCTGGGCGGCGGCCGGCCGCTTTGCCGAGCGCGTGCTGCGGCTCAAGGGCATGGCCTCGCTGGCCAGCTCGCTGCCGGCGCAGCGGGCGATCGCCGAGTACCTGGCCGAGGGCGGCTACGAGCGCCATCTGCGCCAGCTGCGCGAGGCCTTGAGCGAGGGGCGCCGCCAGGGCCTGCGCGCCGTCGAGCAGCATTTCCCGGCCGGCACGCGATGGACCCGCCCCGAGGGCGGCTACTTCCTGTGGCTGGAGCTGCCGGCTGCCGTCGATGTGCTGGAGCTGCAGCGCCGCGCGCAGGCCGAGGCGATCAGCCTTGCACCCGGCACCTTGTTCTCGGCCGACGGGCGTTTTCGCCACCATCTGCGCCTGAACCTCGGCCATGCGCAGGACCCGCGCGTCGACGCCGCGCTGCGCCGCCTTGGCGAGCTGGCCCACAGGCTGGCGGCATGACTTTGCGCGACAGGCAGCCGGCTGCTGACACTGCGCGCCGATGAAAAAAGCCCTGAGCCTTCTGCTGCTCGCCGCCACGCTGCAGGCCAGCGCCCAGCCCGCCCAGCCCGAACTGATCCCTGAGCCGCTGGCGCTGCCGGCCGGCGCCGCGCAACAGGTCTACAACTTCCAGGAACAGGGCGGCTGGCGGGTCTGGGCGCGCTCGGCGGCCGGCTTTCGCGGCGCGCAGATCTGGCTGCAGCAGCGTGAGGGCAGGGGCGCCTGGAGCGAGCCGGCGCTCTGGGCGCAAAGCGATGCGCGTTATCGCGACTCGGATCCGTTTCTGAGTGCCGACGGCAAGCGCCTGATCTTTGTCAGCGACCGCCCCGAGGCGCCCGAGGCGCCGCCGCAAAAGCAGCTGGACCTGTTCGAAAGCCGCTGGGACGGCCAGGCCTGGAGCGCGCCGCAGCGCCTGCCCGCCGCCCTGCAAGGTCCAGGCTACGAACTGGGCCCGGAGCGCCACGGCGCCGAGCTGCTGTTCGCGTCGGCGCAGGCCGGCAAGCCGCTGAGCATCCAGCGCGCCGCCGGCGCTGCGCCACCCGAGGCGCTGCCGTCGCCGGTCAACGAAGCCGGCAGCGCCAACAGCGATCCGACGCTGAGCCCGGACGGCCGCTACCTGATCTGGTGGAGCCAGCGCAGCGGCGACGGCGATCTCTACCTGGCCGAGCGCCTCGGCCAGGGCCGCTACGGGCCGGCGCTGCGCCTGCCCGAGGGCGTCAACAGCGCGCAGGGCTTCGAGTTCACGCCCTGGATCAGTGCCGATGGCGAGTGGCTGTATTTCGCCTCGACGCGCGCCGCGCCCGCTGTCGACGCCGGCCTGGCGCGGGTCTACCGCGTGCGCTGGCCGGCCGTGCTGCAGGCCCTCGGCACGGCGGCCCAGCAGGCCAGCGACGCCGCGCTGGCCGAGGCGCAAACGCAGGTCTGGCGCGCGCTCTCGCATGGTCCCGGGAGCCGCCCCGATGCCGAGGCGCTGGCGCGGCTGCTGCACCCGCAGGCGCGCATCTGGGGCGCCTTGCTGCGCGAGCGCCAGCCGCAGCTCGCCGGCTTCAGCCGCGACGAGTTCCTGAAGCTGCTCGCCACCCCCGACCCGCGGCCGATGCGGGAATGCGAGCTGGCCCGCGAGACGCGCCGCTATGGCGCCGCGGCCCAGGTCTATAGCCGCGTGCGCAGCGACCGCGAGCACGGCAGCCGGCCCTACACCGGTGTCAACAGCCTGCAATGGCAGCTCGGCGAACAGGGCTGGCAGCTGCTGTCCCTGCATTTCGCGCTCGACCTGCCGGGGGCGCCGCTGCCGGCCGAGGGCGACTGCCGCTAGCCGCTCAGTCCACGCCGATGGCCTTCGCCACCTTGCCCTTGTCGTCGAGCATCTGGATCACCGGCTGGCCGTCGGCGCTGACCATCAGGCGCAGGCGCGGCCTGCCCTCGGCGTCGGCCAGGGTCAGCGCCGAGGCGCGGTCCAGGGTCGTGCCCAGGCGCACGCGGTTATAGGGGTAGAGGCCCTCGGCCTTCAGCTGCGCATAGGCGGCGGCGCGCTGTTCGCGCGGCAGGCGGTCGGCCTCGTCCATGCGCTGCATGCGCTGCTTGGCATCGGCCGGCTCGTGCGGCGGCTCGTCGTTGATGGACAGCTGGGTCATCGTCTTGCCACCCTGCTCGGCGTGCAGCAGCTGCAGCACCTGGTCCTGGCGGAAGCGATCGAAGCTCAGGCTGAGGCCGGCGTCCGGCTTGCCGGTCAGGCCGAGCTTGCCCTTCTGGATCAGGCCGCCGTTCTCGGTGCCCTCGTCGTTGATGAAGAGCAGGCCGGCGTAGTCGCGGCGATCCGGGCGCGGGATCTCCTGACCCTTCCAGGGCGCGCCGGGGAATTGCGCGCGGTTGGAGATCACCATGCGCAGCGTGCCGTCGGGCTCGCGCACATTGATGCGGCCGACATCGATCTCCTCGAACTGGGCCGGCGGCGCCTTGGCGCCGGTGAGCAGGGTGAAGGCGGCGACGGTGACGGCGCAGCTGGCGAAACCGGACAGGTAGGCGTTGAGTCGGGACAAGGCAGGCTTTGGAAGGCTTGGGGCGGCGCAGTGTCCGCGATCAGCGCGCGTAGGCGTAAGGCCCGCCGCGCTCGAGCGCGCGCTGGTAGGCCGGGCGCTGCCGGCAGCGCTGCACCCAGGCGTCCAGGTGGGGGAATAGCGCGCGCAGGCGCGGGCCGGCGGCCTCGCCGACAAAGGCCAGCTGCACATCAGCGCCGCTGAACTGCGCGCCGAGCAGCCAGTCGCGCTCGGCCAGCGCGGCGTTGACATGACCGAGATGCAAGGCGATCTCCGAGTCGATGCGCGGCTGCAGCGGCGCCGCTGCCTCGCCCAGGCGACCGGTGTAGAGCTTGAGCATCAGCGGCAGCATGGCCGAGCCCTCGGCGTAATGCAGCCATTGCTGGTAGTCGTCGAAGTCGGCTTCGCTCTCCGCCGGGCGCAGACCGCTGGCGGCGCCGTAGCGGCGCAGCAGCAGGTCGACGATGGCGCCGGACTCGATGTAGACCTTGCCATCGATTTCCAGCGCCGGCGACTTGCCCAGCGGGTGCACGGCGCGCAGCTCGGCCGGCGCCAACCGCGTCGTCGCGTCGCGCTCGTAGCACTTCAGCTCATAGGTCTGGCCCAGCTCTTCGAGCAGCCAGAGGATGCGCTGCGAGCGCGAGTCGTTCAGGTGGTGGACGGTGATCATGGCGGGCTCAGGCGTTGGGGCCCGGATTCTCAGTCGCGGCTGTAGCGCAGGCCGCGCACGCGCTCGCTGTTGTAGATCAGGCCGCCGACGCGGCCCTGCGCGTCGCGCAGGACGCGCAGCACGACGCCGGGTCCGGCGAGCAGGTCAAAGGCGACTGCCTGCAGCGGCCGGCGCTCCGGGTCGACGCCGGTCTGCAGCATCAGGGTCGAGGGCTCGGCGCCGGCGCTCAGGCGCAGATCCCCGCCGAGCTCGGTCTGGCGATAACTGCCGATCAGCTGGGCCAAGGCCTTGGCGTCGGCTTCATGCGCGGGCAGGCGCAGGAATCGCTCGGTCCGATGCGGGTCGGCACGGCGCGTCAGCACGAGCTCGCGGCCGTCGGCGGCCAGGCTGAGGCGCAACGTGCCCAGGCTGTTCTGCAAGGCGTCGCTGGCAGCGGCGCGCAGGGTCGACGAGCCGAAGCCGATGCGCATCTTCATCTGCCCGGACTGGGCCTCGGGGCTCAGATGCAGCACGCCATGGCCGTCGGCATGCAGATAGTTGCCGGCGAAGCGCGCGGCGTCGAAGCCGGCCGGCGGCGGCGTGCCGTTCGGCATGGGCTTGGGCGCCGGCTCGGTGAAGGCGTCGGCCATGACGATGTCGGCTACCTCGTTGAGCAGGCGCTGCGGGTTGGCGTCGGCGACATTGCAGGCGATCGCGATGCCGGTCTGCTGGCTCGGGTAAAGCGCAAGCATGGCCCGGTAGCCGCCCCAGCTGCCGCCATGGCTGATGCGCGGCAGGCCGCGGTACTCGTTGCTGACCTGGCCCAGCGCATAGGCGATCGGCTTGCCGTCGGCGAGCCGGCCCGGCGTGCGCAGCGCCTGAACCAGGGCGGAACCGAGCACGCGGGGCTCGGTCAGTTCGGCGTCCCAGCGCGCCAGGTCCTGCACCGTGCTCTGCACCGCGCCGTCGCCGGCCTGGTTCCAGTTGCTCATGTTGATGGCCCAGCTGCCTCTGGACTCGCCGGGTCGGTAGGCGGTGGCGCGCCGCGCGACGACTTGCGTGTGATCGGTGCGCACATGGGTGGCCGCCATGCCCAGGGGGCGAAAGACACGGGCCTGCAGCAGCCCGTCCAGGGTCTGGCCACTGACCCGCTCGGCGATCTGCGCGGCGAGGAAGTAGCCGGTGTTGCTGTAGGACCAGCTCGTGCCCGGCGCGAAGTTCAGCGCCGGCGCCGCTTTGATCGCGCGCAGTGCCTCGGCGTCGCCGGTGACGTTTTCCTCGGCCTGGCCGGCGAGGATCAGCAGCTCGTTGTAATCGGCCAGGCCGGCCGTGTGGTTGAGCAACTGGCGGATGCTGATGCGCTGCGGCAGCGCGCTCGCCAACTCGGGCAGATGCTGCTGCAGGCTGTCGTCCAGCCTGAGCTTGCCGTCCTGTTCCAGCAGCAGCAGCGCGACGGCGGTGAACTGCTTGGACACCGAGCCGATGTCGAACACCGTGTCCGGCCGGATTGGCACGCCATGGCCGAGATCGGCGAGGCCGTAGCCCTTCGCATAGACCGGCTTGCCGGCCTGCGTGATGCCGAGCGCGCAGCCCGGGGTCTGGTCGCTGAACGCGGCGAACACGGCGTCGATGCGATGGCTGTCCGGTGCTGCGGCGCTGGCGAGCAGCGGCAGCAGTGACAGTAGCGCGGCGCAGGACTTGATCGGCATGGGCGGGCTCGGCGGTGTTGGGAGCCGCGCAGCATCGCAGCCAGCCGGCGAGCCGCGGAGCTCATGCGACAGGCGGTAGCGCCGCTGGCCCCAGCTGCGGCAGCGGCCGACGCGCGGCGAGGGCGCAGGACATGGCCCCGGTCATCGCACCCTGGCTATGCTGCTCCTGCCATGCCTGACATTCCCAGCCAGCGCTTCTGGGCCGACGCCGAGCTGCCCTTCATCGAGTTGCGCGCTCGCTCTGCTATGGCCGGCACAGCCATGCGGAGTTCTCGGTCGGCCTGATCGAGGCCGGCAGCAGCCTGTTCTCGTTGCATGGCCTGGCGCAGGAGCAGTTGCTCGGTCCTGGCGATCTGCTGCTGATCAACCCCGGCCTGCCGCATGCGTGCCACGCGCTGCCCGGCCATGACGAGGCCTGGGCCTACACCATGCTTTATGTCGATCCGGCCTGGCTGGCCACGCTGCAGGGCGGTCGCGTTTTCCAGCCGCTTGCCGCCAGCTTGCTGCGCGAGCCGCTGCTGGTGCAGGGCCTGCGGCGCCAGGCCATCGCCAAGCCGCGGGCCAGGCCGTGCAGCGCTGCCGCACGCAGGGTCAGCAGATTCACCGGACCGGGCGAGATCGAGGCAGCGAGCGCGAAGCCGGCCATGGACAGCCATGGCGAAACATCGGGTGTTGTCATGGCAGGCAGCCTAGGCAGGCCGGCCGCCGCGGTCTTGAACGAAATCACCGCGCGCTGATGCGAACAGCAATCGCGCAGCGCTCAGGCCCAGTGCTCCATCACCGCCTTGCGCCTTGTGTAGAAGCGCACGCCGTCAGGGCCGTAGGCCTGCAGCGCGCCGAGCTGGCTGCCCTTCCAGCCGCCGGCGCCCAGCCAGGCCATGGGCTGGGGCAGCGCCACATTGATGCCGACCATGCCGGTCTCGACCTGTTGCGTGAAGCGCCGCGCCAGCCCGCCGTCGCGGGTGAACAGCGCCGCGCCCTGGGCCTGGGGATGGGCGTGGATGACGGCCAGCGCGCTGTCCAGGTCGCGCACGCGCAGGCAGACCAGCAAGGGCCCGAAGGCCTCCTCCTGGTAGACCTGCATCCAGGGCTGCACATGGTCGAACAAGGTGGGTCCCAGGTAGTAGCCGCCCAAATGCCCGGCAACCTGCAGGCCGCGGCCGTCGACAAGCAGCTTGGCGCCGTCCAGCTCGCCGCTGCGGATCAGCGCCTCGACCCGGGTCTTGGCCTCGGCACTGCCGAGCGGCCCCATGTCCACGCCCTCCTGATGACCGGGTCCGACGCGCCAGCGCGCCAGACGCTCGACCAAGCGCTGCAGCAGCGCATCGCCGGCACTGCCGACGAGCAGCAGCGCCGAGATGGCCATGCAGCGCTGTCCGGCCATGCCGTAGGCGGCCTCGATCAGCGCGGCGGCGCAGGCGTCGAGCTGCGTCGGCGACAGGTCCGGCATGACCACCGCGTGGTTCTTCGCGCCGCCCAGGGCCTGCACGCGTTTGCCCAGTTCGCCACCCTGGGCATAGAGCTGGCGCGCGGACCGGCTCTGGCCGACGAAGCTCAGCGCCGCCAGATCCGGGTGCTGCAGCAGGCCTTGCACCACGGCCGGCCCGCCCTGGAGCACCTGGAACACGCCGGGCGGCAGGCCGGCGGCGAGCAAGGCCTCGGCCAGCCAGACGCTGGCCGACGGCGTCAGGGGGCTGGGCTTGAGGATGAAGGCGTTGCCGCAGGCCAGCGCCAGCGGTGTCATCCACATCGGCACCAGGAAGGGGGCGTTGAACGGCGTCACGCCGGCGCAGACGCCAAGCGGCTGCGGCAGCGTCCATTCGTCCAGCCCGCCGTGCCGGCCGACCAGCAGCTCGGGCACCGCGCAGGCCTGCTCGATGAAGGCCAGGCCGCGGCGCAGCTCGTCCTGGGCCTCGGCGCGGGTCTTGCCCTGCTCGGCCACGATGATGTTGCCCAGTTGCTCCTGACCGGCCTCGACCTCCCGGGCGAAGCGCTGCAGCACGCGGGCGCGTTCGACCGGTGGACAGGCGGCCCAGGCGATCTGTGCCTGCTTGGCCGACTCCAGCGCCATGCCGATCTGCGCGGCCTCGGCCTGGTGCAGCTGACGGCTGACCTGGCCATGTGCCGGGTTGTGGACGGGGCTCAGCGGACCGACGGCCAGACGACGACCGGCGATGTGGTGGGGGACGGCGTCGCTGTCGCTGTAGGGGTCGCGGCGGTGCTGCATGGGGCGGCAAGTAAGCAGGGGGCAGCGCAGTCTGCGCGGCCACCCCGCCGCCGGCAGCAAGTCACGGGGGCGTCAATGCGGTCGGCAGACCAGCACCGGCACCGGCGCCCTGGAGATCAGCCCGGGCACCGGGTCGCCGCCGAGCAGGCGCCAGATCGCGTTGGCCGAGGCGGTGCCGACGACGATGGCCTCGCAGCCCTCGCGCTGCGCGATCTCGCACAGCGGCTGCACCGGCTCGCTGCCGGTCAGCATCAGGCTGCGCGCGGGCAGGCCGGCGGCCTGGGCGCGCTGCAGCGCGGCCTGCAGCAAGGCCTCGCCCTGGCGCTGCGCACAGTCGTCGAAGGCCTGCTGCGACACCGCATCGGCGATCGGCACATCGGCGATCGGCGCGTTCCACTGCGGCTGCACATACACGAACAGCAGCTCGCAGCCCAGGCGCGGCGCCCAGCCCAGCGCGGTGGCGATGGCCAGCTGGGCGGCGGCGCCATCGTCGACCAGCACCAGCAGCGGTCCGGTGGCGGCTTGGCTCATTGCGTCCTCCTTGGGCAGGGGTCCAGGAGGTCCCGAATGTAGACCGCGGCGATGACGCTCGCTTCAGCGCGGCCTGGGGTAGGGCTGGGTGCGCGGGCTGCTCTGGCCAGCTGCCTGGGCCGGCAAGCGCTGCAGCAGGTGGGCGACGGCGGCCTGCAGCTGCGCGTCCTCGCCGCGTGCGGTGGCCCGCGGCGGGTTGTCGACCTCGATGTCCGGCGTCACCCCGCGGCCCTCGACCAGCCAGTCGCCCTCGACGCCGACCTGACCGATCTCGGCGGCCCGCATGATGCCGTTGTCGATCAGGCGGTTGGTGTCGCTCAGCCAGACGCCGGCGCCGCTGGTCGTCTTGCCGATCAGCGTGCCCAGCTTGAGGCGCTTGAAGCCCTCGGCAATCGTCTCGCCGTCGCTGTAGCTCTGTTCGTTGATCAGCATGGCCAACGGTCCGGAGAACGCGTGCTGCATGTTCGGGTAGCCCGGGCTACCGGCCGGGTGGCGCGGCTGCCACCAGGCCCAGGCGCGGCGCAGCAGGCGTTCGAGGATCCAGGAGTCGATGTTGCCGCCGTTGTTGAAGCGGACGTCGAGGATCAAGGCCTCCTTGTCCAGCTGCGCGTAGAACTCGCGGGCGAAGTCGGCGATGTCGGCCGGCCCCATGGCGCGCAGGTGCAGGTAGCCGATGCGGCCGCCACTGGCCCGGGCCACGGCCTCGGCACGCCGGGTGCGCCAGTCCTGGTAGCGCAGCTGCGCCTCGCGGCTGGCGTCGTGGGGCGTGACGATGAGCTCCTGCGTGCGGCCGTCCGGCTTCAGCAGCGACAGGCGCAGCTGCTTGCCGGCCTCGCCCTGCAGCAGCGTGCTGCCTTGCGGCCAGTGCAGCGCGCGGCCGTTGATGGCGGTGATCACGTCGCCCTCGGCGACCTCCATGCCTGGCTGCTGCAGCGGGCCGCGCTCGCTGACCAGCTCGGCGTCGACGCGGTAGAGCCGCGCAATGCGCGCACCCTTGGCGTGCGGCTCCAGCTGCGCGCCCAGTCCGGCGACGACCGGCGGTGCTTCGGCCAGCGGCGGCAGGTCGCCGGCACCGACCTGGCTGTGCAGCAGGCTGAGGTCGGAGACCATCTGGCCCATCAGCTCGGCCAGCTCGACGCGGTCGCCGACGCGCTCCAGCAGCGGCAGGTGGCGGTCCAGGCTGGCCTTCCAGTCGATGCCGTGCAGGCCGGCATCGTAGAAGTGGTCGCGCTGCATGCGCCAGGCGTCGACGAACATCTGCCGCCACTCCTCGCGCGGCTGCACCGGGATCTGCCAGTCGCTCCAGCGCACGGTGAACTTGCCGACATCGGCGGGCAGCTTGGCGCCGGCATCCACCAGCAGCAGTTCGGGGGGCGCGCCGGCCGCACCGTCGCGGCGGATGAGCAGCGTCTTGCCATTGCCGCTGAGCGCGAAGTCGCGCACCCGCTCGCTGTGCGTCTCGGGGTTGGCGCCATGTTCCAGGGCCAGGGTGCGCAGGGTGCCCGCCGCGCCGCTGCCGTCCAGCCACCACAGGCGCTTGCCGTCGGTGTGCAGATCGCGCACCTGGCCGGCCGGCACCGGCAGCTCGTGCAGTCGCTCCGCCAGACCGGCCAGCTGGATGCGCGGCAGTTTCTTGTCCTCGGACTTGGCGCCCTTGTTGCCCTTCTCGTCCGGTTTGGCGTCGCCTTTGGCGTCGGGCCTGGCCGGCGGCGGCATTTCGTCCTTGGCGGCGGTCGGCAGGCGCAGGCCGGGCTGCAGCGCGAGCGCATACAGCTTCACACCGGGCTCGAAGCTCGGGCCCATGTTGCGGTCCGCCCAGACCGAGCTGCCGGCCTGCAGCTGGAAGTGACGGCGCGACGCGAAGTACAGCCACTGGCCGTCAGGGCTGAAGGCCGGCGAGGCGCTGTGATAGCGCTCGCTGGCCAGCGGCAGGGATTTGTCGTCGGCGACGCTGTACAGCCAGAGCTGGCTGCGAAAGGCCGGCTGGTCGGCGGCCGCGGTGTAGGCCAGGGCCTGGCCGTCGGGGTGCCAGACCAGATCGCCATAGCCACCGCGCCGGGCGGCCTGACCGATGACCCGGGTCCTGGCGCCGCCCTCCGCCTTGAGGTCGGTGATGTAGAGCCGTCCGCCGAGGTCGGTGTGCGCCAGATGGCGGCCGTCGGGGCTGACGGCCAGCTGCAGACGGCGCATCTGGCCGTCGTTGGTAATGCGGCGCGGCGCCGCGTTGCCCAGCGCGTCCAGTTGCCAGACCTCCATCTCGCCGCTGAAGTCACAGAAGGCGAACACCGACTTGCTGTCGCTGGCGAAGGCCGGCTCGCGGCAGCGGCTGGCCCTGCCCTCGACCTCATGGCTTTGCTGCAGCTGGGCGCGGCGGAGCAGCAGCGTGCCCTGGGTGGCGAGGCGGCCGCGCACTTCCAGCGCGACCCGTTCGCCGTTCGGCGCCACGGCTACATGGGTCAGGAAGTCCTGCGGGCGCTTGATCCAGCGGGTGGCCACCGCGCTGTGGTCGCCGGTCAGCGAGATCGACAGCGCTTGCGGCGCCGGATTCGCCTGGTCCAGAGCGATGCGCACCAAGTCGGCGCCACGCGAAGCGACCACCGTGCGCCCGCTCAGGGACGCGTGACGCAGGTCGAAGTCTTTCCAGGCGCTGTGCTGGCGCAGGTCGCTGCCGTCCGCCGCCACGCTCCACAGGTTGACGAAGCCGTCGCGGTCGGACAGGAAGGCGACACGCGCTTTGCCCTCGGCATCCTGGTAGGGCATGGGCTGGCGGTCGTTCGCCTTCGGGCCCTGGAGCAGCGGCCTGGCTTCGGCGTTGCCGGCCAGGTCCATGACCCAGAGCTGGGCCATCGCGCCACCGCGGTAGTTCTTCGCGTGGTCGCCGCGCAGGCCCTGGCGGGTGAAGTAGAGCCTGCTGCCGTCGATGGCGGCGTCGCTGGCGTCGGCCACCGGCAGCGCTTCGAGCTGCTTGCCGTCCAGGCGGAACGGCTGCGTCTGCGGCCTGCCGTCGAGGGCCGGTGCGGTGAGCAACAGTCGACCCTGCGCGTCAGCGCCCCAGAGGCGCACGGCGGCGCTGGCGATCCAGCTGCGCCGCTGCGGCGCACCGCCGGCCAGCGGCATCGTGTAGACGTCGCCGGCGCCGTCGATCTGCGCGACGAAGGCCAGCGTCTTGCCATCGGGCAGCAGCACCGGCCAGGCCTCCTGGCCACCATGGGCCGTCAGGCGCTGCGCGGCGCCGCCATGGCTTGACGCCTTCCACAAATCACCCTGGCTGACGAAGACCAGGGTGTCGCCGGCGACGGCGGGCTGGCGGTAGAAGCCCTGGGGGGCGGCCGAGGCCAGGGCGGCAGCCAGCAGCAAGGCGAGCGGGGCGAGACGCATGGAGTGGGGTCCGGGCAGTTGAAGGCCGGCATTCTGCGCAGTCGCCGCCGGCCTGCCGTCGGTCACACAATGCGGGTCATGGATTCCCCTGATCTCGACGCGCTGCAGGCCTTGCTCGACGCGGTGCCGGCGCCGCTGGAGCCGCTGGACGTCAGCATGCTGGACGGCTACCTGGTGGCCATCGCCTTGCAGCCCAAGACACCGCCGCCCGCGGAGTGGTTGCGCTGGGTGCTGGACGGCGAGGAGGGCCGGGCGCCGCCGCCCGGCTTCGACGCCGAGCCGATCCGCGCGCTGGCCATGCGCCGGCTGCAGCAGCTCGACGCGGCGATCCGCCAGCGCCAGTGGTTCGACCCCTGGATCTTCGAACTCGATGACGAAGATGGCGAGCTGGACATGGAGCCGGTGCAGGCCGCCGTGCTGCCCTGGGTGGCCGGCTTCGCGCTGGGTGCCGACAGCTTCCCGCGCGGCCTGATGGCCTGCAAGGAGGCCGAGCTGCTCGAACCCCTGGCCGGCATCTACCAGTTCCTCGACCCCGAGGACCTGGAGGACGCCGACGCGTTGCTCGAAGCGATCGAGGGCATCGAACCCCCGGCCGACCTGGAGGAGGCGGTCGAGGTGCTGGTCGCGCACACCCTGCTGCTGGCCGACGTCAGCCGACCGCAGAAGGCGGCGGCGCGACCGCCGGTGAAGCGTCGTGGCCCGCCGCCACGTCGGCGCTAAGGCCGGTAGCCCAGCAGCCGCGCCGGCAGGAACAAGATCGCGCGCAGCAGCGCGAACACCGCGTCGACGGCGATGCCGAGCAGCCGCAGCGGCAGGCAGATCAGCCAGACCAGGGGCCAGAGCAACAGCACGGCGAGGGCCAGCGGCAGGCTGAGGACCGCCAGCAGGCACCAGGCAATCAGCCAGAACAAGGTGTTCATCATTCGTCCTCCTGGGGCTGATTGTTCGCCGCCAGCGCCGCCAGGCGAGCCGGCTGCGACGAAACGGCGAATCAGGCGGACGGAATGCGCAAGCCCCGCTGCACCGCGGGTCGTGCCAGGAAACTTTCCAGCACGCGCTGCACGTTCCTGAAGTCGGCGTAGCCGACCAGCTCGCCGGCGGCGTAGAAGTCGATCAGGTTGCGGATCCAGGGGAAGGTCGCGATGTCGACCATCGTGAACTCGCTGCCCATGATCCAGTCGCGCCCGTCCAGGCGTTCGTCGAGCACGCCGAGCAGACGGCGTGACTCGGCGACATAGCGATCGCGGGGGCGCTTGTCCTCGTAGGCGCTGCCGGCGAATTTGTGGAAGAAGCCGAGCTGGCCAAACATCGGACCGATGCCGCCCATCTGGAACATCAGCCATTGCAGGGCTTGGGCACGGGCCGCCGGCTGCTGCGGCCACAGCCGGCCGGTCTGTTCCGCCAGGTAGACCAGGATGGCGCCCGACTCGGCGAGCTGCAACAGGCCCTCGGGCCCGTTCGGATCGGCGATCGCCGGGATCTTGCCGTTGCCGTTCAGGGCGAGAAACGCCGGCTCCTTCTGGGCATTCGTGCCGAAGTCGACGCGATGCGCCTCATAGGGGATGGCCAGCTCCTCCAGCGCGATCGAGACCTTCACGCCATTGGGCGTGGGCAGCGAGTACAGCTGCAGGCGATCCGGGTGCTGGGGCGGGTAGCGGCGGGCGATGGGCAGCTCGATCAGTTTCATGTGCTGGCGTTGGCGTTCGCGGGAAGGCGGATGGCGAGCGCGGTTCAGGGCGGTGGGGCCACCCAGATCAGCACCTCGTTGTCGGCCGGGTTGGGGTCGGCGTTGAGCTCCGGCCGCACCGAGACGCGCACCGGCACCGGATCCCGCCATGTCGCCGGGCCGACCAGGCTCCAGCGCCAGTCGACCCGCTCCCCAACGGGAAAGACCTCATCGGGGTATTTGAGCCCCGGTCCGCTGCACGTGGAACCGTCCTTGCGACGACACCATGACTCGACCACCAGTTCGAAGCCGGCCGGTACGACAACGTCAGGGCGCCACATCTCCGCGGTCCCGGGGCCGCGGTTCTCGCTCACCGTGACGAACTGGGGCTGACCGGTCGCGGTGGGCGAGACCACCTCTGCCGAGACACTGACGTCGGCGAAGGTCGCCAGCACCTTGTGTTCGGCCGCGTTGTTGCTCGGATCGCGGTCGCCTTGTGCACTGACCGTCGCGCGCAGGCTCAACTCGGCAACGACGCCGACGGGCGTCGGCGCGCGGTACTCCAATTCCACGAAGTGCCAGTTGGCGCTGTTGCCATCATTGGCATCGGGTGGTAGCGACGGAATCCGGAATGACAGGCCGTCAACAGCGATGCACTGCTCACTCGGCCTCGGCGTGCAACTGACCGATGCGGCTCCCACCCGCGGGTCGCTGAGCAGCGTCACTCTGACATCAGAGGCAGTGTCCGGCCCCTGATTCGCAAGCCAGACCCTGCATGTCATTGGCGCGCCACCGACGATCCGCAGACCGTGGCCGTAGAGCGTGGTGGCGCAATTGACCTGCACCCTGATGTCGACCTGTGGCGGTGGTGGCGACGAGCCTCCGCAGCCGGCGAGCAAGCTTGCCGCGGTCAGTGACCAGGCGGATTTTGTTGGCATTGCACTCCCTTTCTGTGATTGAGTCGGCCGAGTCTTCCGCTCGGCTTCGCGGCAGGATCCTAGCGGCGACTCAGGCGAAGACCCGCTGGGCATGCACCCCCAGGCCGCGGGCCACCGAGGCCAGCGCGTCGCCCTGCACCCGCTCGGCCTGCGGGAACGGGGCGGCGATGGCCTGGGCCAGCGCGCCCAGGCGGCTGGAGCCGCCGGTGAAGTAGACCGCCTGCACCGCCTCGGGCGCGACACCGGCGCGCGTGGCGGTTTCCAGCGCTGCGGCGGCGATGCGTTGCAGGTCGGCGAACAAGGCCTCGCGCATGGCCTCGCGGCCATAGGGCCAGTGCAGGCCGGACTCGATCAGGTCGAGGTCGAAGTCATGGGCCTCGGCGCCGTTGCTCAGCGCGATCTTGCCGGCCTCGGCCTGACTCAAGAGCTCGTGGCCCAGCTGGTCCTGCAGCAGCGTCATCAGCCGCTGGTGCAGGCGCGTGTCGAAGTAATCGCTCTTGCGGCTGCGCATCTCGGCGATCACGCCCGGCGTGTAGCAGCTGTTGATGAGGTGCCAGCTGGCCAGGTCGTAGTAAATGCCCGAGGGCACTTCGCGGGCCGGGCCGTCGGCGCGGGGTGGACCGAACGCGCCATGGCCGAGCGCGCGCAGCGGGCCGTCGAGCGCGACGCGGCGGTCGAAGTCGGTGCCGGCGATGTGGATGCCGTGGTGGGCGAGGATGTCGTCGCGCCGGTCGGCGCGCGCACGGCGCGCCGGCCCCACGCGCACCAGCGAGAAGTCGCAGGTGCCGCCGCCCAGGTCGGCGACGAGCACCAGCTGCTCGCGCTGGACCGACTGCTCGTGATCGAAGGCGGCGGCGATGGGTTCGAACTGGAAGGCGATGTCCTCGAAGCCGACGGCGCGCGCCGCGTCGGCCAGCTGCTGCTGCGCCAGCTGGTCGCGCTCGGGCTCGTCGTCGACGAAGTAGACCGGGCGGCCGAGCACGACGCGCTCGAGCGGCCGGCCCAGCCGCGCCTCGGCCTGGCGCTTGAGCCGTTTCAGGTAGCCGGCCAGCACATCGGCGTAGGCGACCTGCCGGCCGCCGCCCACCTCGGTCTGGCGGCCGATCAGGTCGGAACCGAGCAGGGACTTCATCGAGCGCATCAGCCGCCCCTCATGGCCCTCGACATAGGCGCGCAGCGCGGCCCGGCCAAAGGCGCGCGGCGGGCCGTCGGCGTCGTGCGGCCCGTCGGCGAAGTAGAAGACCGCCGTCGGCATGGTCAGCTCGGCGCCTTCCAGCGGCAGCAGTTCCATGCCGCTGGCGGCGGGCAGCGCGATGGCCGAGTTGGAGGTGCCGAAGTCGATGGCACAGAAGGGGGCTGGGGCCATCGCGGTGTGCAGGCTGGTTTCCGGGGGGCGCGGATTCTGCCTGCGCCGGTCGCTCCGGCTGGCTAGCGCCGCACCCGCCAGGTCTGCGCAGCGGGGCGGATGCCCTCGTCGTAGCCGCCGCTGATCAGCACCGAGCCGTCGAGCAGCGGGGTCGCCGCCGCAAACGCGCGCGCCGCGTCGAACGCACCGTCCAGGACCACGAATGCCGGGCTGCCGGGCACCCAGATCTCAGGCCGCAGGCCGTCGCCGGCGACCAGCACCGCGCCATCGGCGAGCAGGCTGACGGCGTCGACGATCTTGTAGCGCCCCTGCAGCAGGCGCGGTCCCGGGCTGAAGCGGCCGCTCGCCGGGTCGTAGATCTCGCTGTCGGCATGGCGCTGGCGCGCGCCGCAGTCGGCCGAGCCGCCGATCACCAGCACGCGGCCGTCGCGCAGCGCCAGCGCCGCATGCTTGCAGCGCGGTCGGGTCATCTCGCCGGTCGGGCTGAAGCGGCCGCTGGCCGGGTCGAACAGTTCGGCGCTGCGCGTCGCCTGGTTGCGTGCGCGCAGCCCGCCGGCGATCAGCACCCGGCCGTCGGGCAGGCGCACCGCCGTGTGATGGGCGCGCGCCTCGGCCATGGAGGCGCCCGGAACGAAGCGCAGGCGCTGCGGGTCGAACAGCTCGGTCTGCGCCAAGGGCTGGTTGGTTGCCGCATTGCCGCCGGCGAGCAGCAGGCGGCCATCGGCCAGTGCGGTCAGCGTGCCGTCCATGCGCGCCTGGGCCGCCCCCTGTGGCAGGGCCTGGAAGCGGCGTGTCAGCGGGTCGAAGCGCTCGGCGCTGGCCGTGGTGGCGCTGCCGGTCCAGCCGCCGACCAGCAACGCGCTGCCATCGGGCAGCGGCGCGGCGGCATGGGCGACGCGCGGCTCCTGCATCTCAGGCAGCGCCGTGCTGCGGCCGCTGGTGGCATCCAGCCATTCGGCCGAGCGTTGCACGCCCTCGCAGGAAGCGGCGCTGCAACCGCCGCTGACCAGCCAGGCACTGCCGCCGGCCAGCGGCGTGATCTGGTGGGCGGCGCGCGGCTGCAACAGGCGGCCATGGGCTTCCAGGCGCCAGGCCGCATCGGCCAGCGCGGGCTGCAGGGCGGCGGCAAGCAGGGCGGCACTCAGGGTCTGGCGCATCGTCATCCTCCTGGCGGCGCATTCTGGAGCCGCCGAACGGCCCTGTCATTCGTCGGCCACGGCGCCCGGCTGGGGCGAACGCGGAGGCAGGAAACCCGCGGCTCGGCTAATATCGGAACGGCGTTCCAACTTAATTGTGACGCCTGATCAAGATGAACACACCTCGGGTCGCCGCCGTCGGCGAATGCATGCTGGAGCTGCAAGGCCAGCCCTTTTCCGCCCAGCTGCGCCAGCACTATGGCGGCGACACCTTCAACGCCGCCTGCTACCTGGCGCGCTGCGCCGGGGAGGCCCGCGTCAGCTACGCCAGCGCACTGGGCGACGACACGCTGAGCGAGGCCTTGCTGGAGCGTTGGGCCGCCGAGGGCCTGGGCCTGGACCTGGTGCGCCGCCTGCCCGGGCGCCGGCCCGGCCTCTACCAGATCGAGCTCGACGAGCGCGGCGAGCGCCGCTTCCATTTCTGGCGCGGCCAGAGCGCGGCCCGCGACTACTTCGACAGCCTGGAGCCGACGCCGCTGGAGCGCAGCGCCGAGACGCTGGACGCGCTGCTGTTCTCCGGCATCAGCCTGGCCATCCTGCCCGACGCCGGCCGCGAGCGCCTGCTGCAGGTCGCTGCGCGGCTGCGCGCCGCCGGCAAGCTGGTCGCCTTCGACAACAACTACCGGCCCATCCTGTGGGCCGACGCCGCCACCGCGCGGCACTGGTTCGAGCGAGCCTTCGCGGTGGCCTCGCTGGCCTTGATCACCACCGACGACCACCAGGCCCTGTTCGGCCTGGCCTCGGCGGAAGCAGCGACCGCGGCCGCGCAGCGGCTGCCGGTGCCCGAGCTGGCGCTCAAGCGCGGCGCGCTGCCGACCCTGGTCGGCGGCGGCGGGCATTGGACCGCGGTGGCGACCGAGCCCGTCGCCAAGGTGGTGGATACCACCGCCGCCGGCGACTCGTTTGCCGGCGGCTACCTGAGCCGCCGATTGCGCGGTGCGACGCCGGCCGAGGCCGCGGCCTTCGGCAACCGGCTGGCGGCGCGTGTCATCCAGCACCCGGGCGCGTTGATCCCGCGGGAGGCGATGAAGGATCTGCTCGGCTGACGGCCTGCCGAGCGTCGCGTCGCCGGCCTGATACAACGCGGGCCCTGAACCAGGCCCGACCGTGACCGCTGCCACCGATTTCCGTTTTGGCGATTGGCTGGTCCGCCCCGCCAGCCATGCGCTGCAGCGCGGCGACCAGACCGTCGCGCTCGAGCCCCGCCTGATGCAGGTGCTGGTGCTGCTGTGCAGCGCGCCCGGCCAGGTGTTCAGCGCCGACGAGTTGCTGCAACGCTGCTGGGATGATGCCGAGCTCGGCGACAACCCGGTGCACAAATGCCTGGCCCTGCTGCGCAAGGCCCTCGGCGACTCGGCGACGGCGCCGCGCTACATCCGCACATTGCGCGGCCAGGGCTATTGCACGGTCGCGGCGGTCGAGCGCCTGGACGCCCCGGCGCCGGCCATGCCCTGGACCGGTGCCTCGCCCTTCGTCGGCCTGCGCGCCTTCGATGCCCGCCACGCCCCGGTGTTCTGCGGCCGCGAAAGCAGCGTGCAGCAACTCGCCGACAGCCTGGCGCGCCAGCGCCACCACCCGGGGCCGACCCTGCTGCTCGGCGCCAGCGGCAGTGGCAAGAGCTCGCTGGTGCAGGCCGGCCTGCTGCCGCGCCTGTTGCGCGGCGATGCCGAGCCGCGGCTGGCCAGTCAGAGCGGCCTGAACCTCGACGAGGTCCTGGCCGAGCGCTGGACCGAGGAGTTCGCCGCTGCCCTGCTCGATCTGGAGCGGCTTGACGGCCAACCCTGCTTCGCCGGCCACAGCGCCGACTCCCTGGCCGCCTGGCTGCGCGAGCCGCCGGGCGACGTCGACCCGCTGCAGACCGCGCTCGCCGGACCCGGCCAGTGCCTGCTCTGGCTGGACAAGTTCGAGGCCTTGCTGAACCCGGCGCAAGGCCTGCACGCGGTGCTCGACGAGCTGCTGGCCCTGCTGCAGCGCCTCGATCGCTGCGACGGTCTGCTGCTGCTGCTGGTCTGCCGCAACGATTACTACCCGGCGCTGGCCCAGCAGCCCTGGCTGCTCGCCAGCAAGGCCTGGGGCGGTCATGTCGATCTGGCCCGGCCGCATGCGGCCGAGCTGGCGCAGATGCTGCGACGGCCGGCGCTGATCGCCGGCCTGCGCTACGGCCTGGACGAGCAGGGCAGGCGGCTCGACGACCTGCTGCTGGCCGAGCTGCAGACCGGCGCCGACACCCTGCCGCTGCTGCAGCACATGCTGGCCGCGCTGTACGAGCGACGCAGCCCCGAGGGCGAGCTGCGCGCCGCCGACTACCAGCGGCTCGGCGGTCTGGAGGGCGCGATCGCCACCCATGCCGAGGCGGTGGTCGCCCGGCTCGCCGAGGCCGAGCAGCGCTGCCTGCCCGGTGTGCTCGCCCGCCTGGTCGTGGTCGCCGAGGACACCGAGGCCTGCACCAGCCAGGCAGCGCGCTGGCGCGAGCTGAGCAGCGAGGCCGAGCGCCGCCTGGTCCGCGCGCTGATCGAGGCGCGCCTGTTCACCGCCTGCCTGGTGCAGGGCGAACCCGGCTTTCGGCTCAGCCATGAGGCCTTGCTGCGGCGCTGGCCGCGGGTCGCCGAGTGGATTGCCGCGCATCTGCAGGCCCTGCGCGCGCGCGCCCGCCTGGAGGCCGCCGCGCAGCGCTGGGCCGAGCAGGGTTCGCGCAGCGACCAGCTGATCCCGCGCGGTCGTCCGCTCGATGAGGCCGAGCAGCTGCAAGCCCATGGCCTGCCGCTGAGTGCCACCCTGCAGCAGCACATCCAGGCGTCGGCGCAGCGGGCGCGGCGGGTCCGCCTGCAGATGCGAGCGCTCTGGGCCAGCTTGCTGCTGCTCGCGCTCACCGCGCTGGGCTTCGCGGTCACCGCGCAGCGTCACGCTGCCGAGGCCGCGGTGCAACGCGAGGCCGCGGAGGGCCTGCTGGGCTTCATGGTCGGCGACATGGCCGAGGCGCTGCGGCCGCTGGGGCGACTCGACGTGCTGGAGCGCATCAGCGATCGCGCGCTGCAGCAGCTCGGCCGCGGCGGCGCCGCCGACACGGCGGAGACCGGCTTGCAGCAAGGCCGCGCGCTGATCGTGCTGGCCGAGGTGGCCTATGGCCGCGGTCAGTTCGAGCAGGTCGCTCAGGCGCTGGACCGTGCGGCCGAGCGCCTGCAGCCGCTGGCCGATCTGCGCGAACCCAAGGCGCTCGCGCAGCAGCTCCAGCAGCAGCTTGGCGCGCTGCACTTCTGGCGCGGCCAACTGGCCCTGGATGAGGGGCTGCTGGACGAGGCCGAGTCGGCGTTCCGCGCCTACCTGGCGCACAGCCAGGTGCTGATGCAGCTCGACCCGGAGGATCGCAAGGCATGGATCGAGCTGTCCTACGCCCTGAACAACCTCGGCACCCTGGACCTGAGCCGGGGCGAGTGGGCGCCGGCGGTGAGTGCCTTCAGCGAGTCCCTGGCCCTCAAGCGCCGCGCGCTGGCCAGAGACCCCGGCGACCCCGAGTTGCGCGCCGATCTTGCCGACACCCTGTCCTGGCTGGGCTCGGCCCAGCTGCGCCAGGGTCAACCGAGCCAAGCCCGTAGCGCCTATGCCGACGAAGTCGCGATGCTGGAGCGCCTGCACGGTGAACAGCCGCAGGCCGGGCGCTGGATGCAGCGCCTGTCGGGGGCGCGCTTCCGGCTGGGCGAGCTGGCGGTGCTGCAGGGCGAGCGCGACGAGGGGCTCGCCCAGCTGCGCCGCGCCCAGCAATTGGCGCAGCGCGCATTGAACCTGGAGCCCGGACACCAGGGCCTGGCCGTCGACCTGCAACGCATCCGCTTTGAGCTGGCCCTGCTCGAAGGCCGTGCGGTCGCGCCGGCCATGCGCGAAGCCCTGCGCGCTGCGCAAGCGCAGAGCCCCAACGATCTGCGCCTGCGCCTGCTCGGCCTGCGCGCGCTGGCCGGCGAGCAACGCCAGGCCGAGCTGCCGGCGGATCTGCTGCCCGGTTTGGCCAGCCTGCAGGACGGCTTGCCCGACTATGCCCAGGCCTTCTTGCTGCAGGCCGCGGCGTTGCATCGCCACGGCGACGGCGCGGGGGCGCAGCAGCGCTGCGAGCGCGCCGCGCAGCTGCTGGCGCCGCGCCAGGCGGATTCCCGCGATCCCCGTTTGCTGCTGCGCTGGGCCCAGGCGCGCGACTGCCTGCAGCGGCCGGCCGAGGAAACCCTGCAGATATTGCGAGAACAGGGGATACTTTTTATTCCTTTCAACCAACTGCCTTGAGCTGCTCCATGGAATCTGCAGATACCCAGAGTTCGAATGTCGCCGTGACCATCAGCGGCACCCCGCCGAATCTCCAGTGGAGCGCCGCTCCCGACCCGCTGGAGGTCGACCAGGAAAACCTCATCAACTACCAGTTGAGCAATCAAAGTCCGACCCCCTTGGTGTTCTGTGCGGTCGACGTCGAACCCAGCAGCCCCCAGTTCCAGGTCCAGTCCATCAGGCCGACGCAGATCCAGCTGCTCGATCAGGACCTCACGGCCGGCAGCTTTGCCGTCTACCTCTGGGTGCAGGACCGCAACGGTCAGCGCTACCGCAGCCCCGATCCGCAGGTCATCAACCGCCGTTGATCACGGGTTAACCCTTGGTTTTTCGTCGCTTCAGCCCACCGTAAGGTTGCCGGAAGGCAGAAAACCGGGCCGCCGCCTAGTCTGCGGCCCATGCTGTCATCGCTCATCACCCTGATCCAGGCGCTGTGCCAAACCCTGGCACGGCGCCTGGGGCGGCGCTTCGCGGCGCCACCATCGTCGTCAAGCGCACCGGCCGGGAGTCCGGGTTCGCGCTGCGAGGATCCCTTGTGCGGGGTGTTGGAACTGAAGTTCAGGCGCGCCATGCCAAAGGTTTTTGATACTCAATCGGTCTGGATTCGGGTGGATACTGATAAATTAATTGCAAGGCTGCTTGAGAATCCCGATATCAATCTTGATGCGCTACAGGGTGTCGCCTCCCATGCGCCTGCCGGCAAAACCAAGGAGACGGCCCGCGGCGACTGGCATGGCAAGGTCCGCCAGATCACCCAGGCGCCGCCGGCCCCGGCCGTGCGGACGGGTCAACGCCGGCCGCCGCCGCCAACCTGGCACTGAGGGCCGGCCTGGGGCCGGGCGTTGATGAGGCGGCGCCACTGGCTGTTCGGCGCTGGCGCAGCAAGCAGCCTGCCGGTCTGGGCCCAGGGTCTGGACGCGCTGCTGGCCCAGCGCTCGGCCGCCTACCAGCCGCGCCTGGCCTGGCGGCCTGAGGCCGATTGGCGTCCGCAGGCGCTGGCCAGCGCCCGCCGCCACATCCTCCAGCCGGGTGACGACGGCCGACCGATCGGGGTTCAGCGACTGGCGACGGAGGATCGCGGCGATCACCTGGCCGAGCGCCTGCGCCTGCCCATGAGCCTCGGCGATGTCGCCGACGCGCTGTGGCTGCGCCCCAAAGTTGCCGACCCGGTGCCGGCGCTGCTGCTGCTGCATGATCATGGGGCGCGGTTCGACATCGGCGCCGAGAAACTGATCCGTCCGTTGGCCGCCGAGCCGCAGCTGGCGCCGGCCCTGGCCTGGGCACAGCGCTACTTCGACGGTCGCTTCCTGGGTGAGGTCCTGGTGCGTCGCGGCTATGCGGTGCTGGCCGTCGACGCCTTGGGCTGGGGCAGCCGCAGCCGGGTCGGTTTTGCCCGCGACGATCAGCAAGCCCTGGCTGCCCAGCTGCAGCAGCTGGGCCTGCATTGGGCAGGGGTGATTGCCAGCGACGATGCGCGCAGCCTGCGCTGGTTGCGCGGGCAGGCCGAGGTGGATGCCAGGGCGGTCGGTGTGCTGGGCTTCTCGATGGGCGCCTTCCGCGCCTGGCAGCTGGCCGCCGTCGACGAGGGGGTGGCCGCCTGCGTGGCGGCGCACTGGATGGCGCCGCGGCGCGACGGCCTGCTGCGCCCTGGCGCGCACAGCTTGCAGGGCCAGTCGGCCTTCGCCATGCTGCACCCTGGTCTGGCGGCCGAGCTCGACCACCCCGATGTGGCCGCCCTCGTTGCCCCCCGACCGCTGCTGCTGCTTGCCTCGCCCGAGGACCGGCTGTTTCCCTTCGATGCTGTCGAGGCAGCGGCAGGGCGCCTGGCGCGGGCCTGGGCCGCGGCCGGCGACGATCGATTCCGCTTTCTCAGCCTGCCCGGTGGACACCGCGTCGGTGCCGACGCGCAGGCGCAGATCGTCGATTGGCTGGCGCGCTGGTTGCCAGCCTAGAGCGCGCGACCGGTACGCCGCGTTTCAGGGCGCGCCAGCCTGCTTTCGGGGCATGGTGGCCGGCGCAGCGTCGCCAGGGCGTCAATGTTTCAAGGGTAAACCCTGGCATGAGCCTTGCGCTGATCCGCTTGCCGGGACAAGCGATCCCGGGAACCTGAAGGAGCTGACCCCATGACCACCTGTTCTTCTGCCCGCCTGCCGCTGCTGCTGCTGGTGCCGCTTGCTCTCCTTGTCGCCGGCGCCGCCCAGGCTGCCGCCGGCGATGCCCGGCTCGATCTCAGCACCGTTCAGGCCGCCGAGGGCGGCTATGTGCTGGCCGATGGCCGCGAACTCAGTCTGCGCCTGCTGTCGCGTGCCGTCGAGGTGCGCGTCGACGACCAACCGGCGCAGCGCTGGCTGCCGCAGTCGGAAGCGGTGCTGGTCAGCCCCGACGGTCGCCACCGCCTGCACCTTCACCGCGGCACCAACGGCTTTGTTGACCGGGTGTCGTTGGAGAGCCCGCGCCCGCGCTGAGCACGACGGCATGGCGAAGGGCGCTGCGCCAGGGCAGGCCGAGAATCCCTGGCATGAAGCTGCTCACCCGTCTCCTGCCACGGCGGCCTCGCGGGGCTCGTGCCGTGGTGCCCGGCTTGATCGCCGTCGCCTTGCTCGCGGCCTGCCAGAGCCTGTCCCTGCAGCCGCAGCTGCCTGAGGCGCTGAGCACCAGCCCGGCGCTGGCGGTCAGCGGGCGTCATGGCTGGCTGCCCGACCGCCAAGCCTTGCGCTTCGGCGCGCACAGCACCGGCCCGCGGCGGCTGCGTCAGCAATGGGAGCAGCGGCAATGCCCGGCCGGCTGCAGCCGCTTCGATCTGGGCGTCTTCGCCGCCGAGTTCGACAGCCGCTTCAGTCGCGCCCGCAGCCGCTTGCAGTTCACCCAGGAGGGCGAGGGCGCTGCGCCCCTGGCCGTCGAGGCGGTCCTGGTGGAGGAGCGCGAGGAGCGCGAGTGGAGCTGGCGGGTCTTCGGCAAGACGCTGCACGGCGGGCAGGGCCGTGAGCTTGTCCACCCCTATACCGGCACCCTGCTGCCCTTGAGCGGCGACGCGCCGGCTTGGCGCTTCATCGTCGGCGAGGAACAGGGGATGGATACGGCGGTCCGGCTGGGATGGGCGGAAAGCGAAGCGGGTCAGCGCATCGAGCTGCGCAGCCTGCTCAGCTGGGCTGCCAGGCCGGGCGGTGGTGGGCTGGCGCTGCCCGCCGGTTACTTGCTGGAGAGCGAGGGCCGGGCGGTGGCGGCGGTGCAACTGCTGGGGGGTGGCGAGGTCTGGTTCGCGCCCGACCTGGAGCCGTCGCTGCGCCAGGCCAGCGCTGCCTTGATCAGCAGCTTGCTGCTGCGGCCGCGGCGCTGATGCGCACAATCGCGGCCGGATGCCCTCTGCGCTTCGCGATTGATCGTTCCCTCGTTCCCGACCCTGCCCCTGCCGGGTTCCGACATGCTGCCACGCTGCCTGCTGCTGGCTGCGCTGCTGCATGTCTGGCTGGCGCTGATGCTGGGCAACAAGGCCAACCCGTTGCTGGATGGACGCAGTGGCTGGGGCAGCCTGAGCGTTGAGTTGCGCGGGCCGAGCCGGCCGGGTGCCGGCACGCCGGGCGCGGCGCTCTGGCGCGACGACGGTCCTCCCGGTGACGCGCCCAGTCCGCGACACGGCGGCCGGCTGCGCGAGCAGGCGCCGCCCCCCGATGCCGGCCCCGGCGCGATCCGCGAGGGGCGCTGGAAGGCGCAGGAGCTGCCGCCCGATCCCAGCCGTCCCGAGTTCGAGGAAAGCGGCAGTCAGGGCCATGCGGCGATCGAGCGCGAGACCAGTGCTGCGCCGCCGCGCTTGAGCGCCGCAGGCGAAGCGGCCCCGCCGCTGCGTGCCGAGCGCGTCGAAGCCTCGCCCGCAGCGCTGCGCGAGCCCTTCCTGCCAGCGCTGCCCCAGGCCGCCGAGCTGCCCAGCGTCGGTCGCTTGGAGGCGGTGGAGCCAGCGCGTCGCCCGGCGATGCCCAGCGAGCCGCTGGCCTTGCGCTCCGGCCTCAGCGACGCTCCCTTGAGCGCGCCGCCCAGCGCCGACGCGCTGCCGCGCCCGCCCGACCCGGTGCTGCAGGCGGCGCCGTCCCGGCCCCCGGTCGCGCGCGACAGCCTGCCGGCCATCGACACCGTCCCCAACCCGAGCCTGCTGCGCGAGCTGCCGGCACTGGGGGCCTTGCCCGAGCCGGCGCCGACGCTGCGCACCTTGGCGCCCGCGGCCGCGCAGCGCCTGCCGCGTCAGCGCGAGGCCCTGGGCCTGCCGGCCGACGCTGCTGCGACTCGCCCCAGCGCCGGCCTGGCCCCGGCGCCGGCGGTGGACACCTTGCCCAGCGTGGGCAGGCTGTCGAGCGCGCCCGATCTGGACCCGCGCGCGACGGCCAGCAGCCTGGACCGTGCGCCCCAGCTCGAAGCGCCGGCACTCAGCGGGCTGAACGCCACGCCGCTGGCGTCCCGCCTGCCCACCGAGGCGCCGGCGGGAGTCAGCAGCGCGGCGGAACCGCCGGGGCCGCTGACCCGCGGCGACCCGCTGGCCGACCCGCAGCCTGGTCCGCGCGCCTCGGCCGGCTCGCCCGACGCCGGGGCCCGTGTCGGTCACGACGTGGCCACCGCCCCCTCGGCGGCGGCCAGCGCGCCCTTGCGACCCTTGAACCTCAACCTGCCGCGCGGCATGGCCGGTCCGCGGCGCGGGGGGCCGGGTTTGATCGAGGTACTGCCCGGTCTGCCTGAGCGCCCGAAGACGGCGATGGAAAAAGCGGTCGAGGAGGCCGGGCGCGACGACTGCCGCAAGGCGCATGGCGACAAGGGCCTGCTGGCCCTTGCGCCCCTGGCGCTGGAAACCCTGCGCGGCAAGGGCTGCAAATGGTGAGTCAGGCGCGGTAGACCAGGACCTTCAGCGAGCGGGCTTCGTCGATGTCGGCAAAGACCGCCGGGTTGGCCAGCCGTTGCACGAAGCGAAGCGTAGGCGCCTGCTCGGCCATCTGCGCTTGCAGCCAGTCGGGACCCAGCTTGGGACTGTTCAGGCAGATCAGCGCCTCGCCGCCCGGTGCCAGCAACTCGGGCAGGCGACGCATCAGCCGCGCATAGTCCTTGGTGGCGACGAAGCTGCCCTTCTGGAAGCTCGGCGGGTCGGCGATCACCAGCTCATAGGGGCCGCCGCGGATCAGCTTGCCCCAGCTCTTGAACAGGTCGTGGGCCAGGAAGCGGGCGCCGTGTTGGGCGCCGCGCTGGCCGATCACGGGCAGGCCGTTGAGCGCGTGGTTGTGGCGGCCCAGCTGCAGGGCGCCGGGGCTCATGTCGACGTTGACGACGTCGCGCGCGCCACCCTGCAGCGCCGCCACCGAGAAGGCGCAGCTGTAGGCGAACAGATTGAGCACCCGGGCACCGGGGTGCGCGGCGCAGAAGCGGCGCACGTAGCGACGGCCGTCGGCCATGTCGAGGAACAGACCATGGTTCTGGCCGCGCAGCAGGTGGACCGCATAGCGGGCGCCATCCTCCTCGACCTCATGCGGCTCGGGCACGCTGCCGGCCATCAAGCGGGTCAACGGGCGCTCGTCGCCACCGACCTGACGGCCTTGGTAAAGCCAGTTGCTCACGCCCTGGGCGGCGAACAATGCCGCCAGCTCGGCGAGCTCGCCATTGTCCAGCGCCCGCTCGAAGCTGGTGAGCAGCAGGCAGGGCGGGTACCAGTCGAGGGTCAGGTGTTCGAAGCCCGGGTGACGGCCGCCGCGACCGTGGAACAGGCGCTTGGCCTCGGGGCCGGGCGGGCTGGCGATGGCGTCGGCGAGCGGGGTGGGCATGGTGGTGGGGCTGGGTGCTGACGACGAGGGCGGAATGCTCGGGATCGGCAAAGAGCGAACCCCTGTCCCTCATCCGCGACCGACACCACCAAATGCAAACGGCCCCCCTTGCGGGGAGCCGTCTTTATTTGGTGGCCTGGGGCGGAATCGAACCACCGACACGCGGATTTTCAATCCGCTGCTCTACCAACTGAGCTACCAGGCCGTGCAGAGCCAACGACTATAGCACAGGCTCGCGAAGCGCCCGGCGCTCAGGCCGTGCGCTTGGCGCGGCCGATGTCGACGCCGAGCTGCTTGAGCTTGCGGTACAGATGGGTGCGCTCCAGCCCGGTCTTCTCGGCAACCCGGGTCATCGAACCGTTCTCACGCGCCAGGTGGAACTCGAAATAGCTGCGTTCGAAGGCGTCACGCGCTTCGCGCAGCGGGCGGTCGAGGTCGAAGACCTGTTCGGCCGCCGGACCGCTGGCGTGCACCGCACCGAAGCTGCTGACCATCGCCGTCGGCGTGCCGATCTCCGGGCGGATCCAGGCCGGCGCAAGCGCCGGCGCAGGCGCCGGCTTGGGGGCGTTGCGCTGCAGCGCCTGATCGACGGCGCGTAACAGCTTCTGCAGCGTGATGGGCTTTTCCAGAAACGCCATCGCACCGTGCTTGGTCGCCTCGACCGCGGTGTCGATGGTGCCGTGGCCGCTCATCATCACCACCGGCATGGTGAGCAGACCGGCGCCGCCCCATTCCTTGAGCAGGGTGATGCCGTCGACATCCGGCATCCAGATGTCGAGCAGCACCAGATCGGGGCGCAGGCGTTCGCGCGCGGCGCGCGCCTGCGCGGCGTTCTCGGCCAGTTCCACGGTGTGACCCTCGTCGCTGAGGATCTCCGAGAGCAGGCCGCGGATACCGAGTTCGTCGTCAACTACAAGAATGGTCGCCATACGGGGGGAGTCAGACAGGGGTCAGCGGCCGGCCGCTGGGGCCAGCTTGGGGAAGGTCAGGGAGACGCGCGCACCGGATGCCGTTCGTGAATCGTCAGCGGCTGGCAGATTGCTCAACTGGATGCGGGCGCCATGTTCGTCGGCGATCTTCTTCACGACCGCGAGCCCCAGGCCCGTGCCCTTGCTCTTGGTCGTCACATAGGGTTCGAAAGCGCGTTGCAGCACGGGCTCGGCAAAACCGGGGCCGTTGTCGGTAAGCGTCAGTCTCAAAGCTTTGACCGTGCCGTCATCACCGCGCGATTGTTTCGTATTCACCACAACGCGACCATCAGGGCGTTCACTCACCGCGTCCAGGCCGTTTTGCACCAGGTTGTGGATGACCTGGCGCAGTTGACTGGCATCGCCCAGCATGGTCGGCAGGTCGGCCTCCAGCTCGGTGCGCAGCCGGCCGCTCTCCTGGGCATCCTGGTAAAGCCCCATGACTTCGCTGACCAGCGCATTGAGGTCCAGCGGTGCCAGCTGTGCAGCCGGCAGGCGGGCGTAGTCGCGGAACTCGTTGACCAGGGTCTTGAGCGCCTGCACCTGGTTGACGATGGTGCCGACCGAGCGCTCCAGCATGGCGCGGTCGTTGTCCTCGGCGAGTTTGCTGGCGAGCCGGTGCTGCAGGCGTTCGGCACTGAGCTGGATGGGGGTCAGCGGGTTCTTGATCTCGTGGGCCAGTCGCCGCGCCACCTCGCCCCAGGCGGCGCTGCGCTGGGCGCTGACCACCTCGGAAATGTCGTCGAAGACCAGCAGCCATTGCTGCTGAGGCAGCACGGCGCCGCGCAGCAGCAGGGTCAGCGGCAACGTCGCCCCAGGCAGTTGCAGTTCGGCGGTGTGCTGCCAGTGGTCATCGCCGATCTCGCCCAGGGTGGCGAAGCGCTGCGCCACCAGGGCCGCCAGGCTGGCCTCGAAGTCACTCAGCGGACGACCCAGGCCGGCGGCCAGCGGCTGACGCAGGATGCGCGTGGCACTGGGATTGCAGGAAATCAGCCGCAGCTGGTGGTCCAGCACCAGCACGCCCGCGGTCAGGTTGTCGAGGATGGTCTGCAGCTCGGCGCGGGCGCGCTGCAAGGCGCTGACCGACTGCTCGACCTGGGCGCGTGCACCGCCGAGCTGGTCGGTCATGTCGGCAAAGGCACGCGTCAGGCCGCCGAGTTCGTCCCGGCTCTCCAGCACCGGTTTGCGCGTCAGGTCGCCAGCGGCCACCTGGCGCATGCCGTCGGCCAGCATGAGCAGCGGCTTGGCCAGCTGGTTGCCCAGCTGGATGGCAAGCAGCAGGGCCAGGAACACCGCCAGCACCAGCACCAGGGTGAGGGTGCCAAGGTACATGCGGCGCAGGCCGTCGCGCTCCAGCGCGCGGCGCTGGTAGGCCTGGCTGGCCGCCTGCACGGCCAGAGCGTTGCTGATCAGGCTGCGCGGTGGCTGCAATTCGACCAGCAGGTAGCGGTCGCCGCCGGCCAGTGACAGCGCGGTGGCCGGCAGCAGGGCCAGCGCGCGGATCTGCACACGACCCTCACGCTGCGCCAGCTCGTCGTCCAGGCCCTCCAGCCGGGCGGTGGCGCCGTCGCGGCTGGCGCGGCGCAGCAGGCTGGTGTCGATGCGCTCGCCGCCCAGCATGGGCGTGTCGGCCGGCGCGTCGGCGTCGCGCACCTCGGTGAGCGTCTGACCGCTGGCCCCCAGCACCGCGACGCGCGACGCGCCCAGGCTGCTGCGCAGGCGCTCCAGGGGCAGGGTCAGGCTGATGCCGCCCTGCTCGGCGAGCTGCTGCGCCCCCACCCGGGCCTTCTCAGCGGCCTCCTGCACCCGGGTGTCCAGCGTCGCGCGGCCGAGGTCCAGGGCGGCCTCCAGCGCGCCGGCCAGGCGCACGTCGAACCAGCTTTCGATCGAGCGCTCGACGAAGGAGAAGGACACCGCGTAGATCAGCGCCCCGGGGCCGGCGGCGACGACGGCAAACACCAGCGCCAGGCGGCCGAGCAACTGGGCGCCGAAGCGGCCGCGGCGCACGCGCAGCAGCAGGCGCAGGCTGGCGGCGAGCACGACCAGGCCGAGCAGTGCGCCGACGCCGAAGTTGACGTAGTACAGCCAGGCCTGGTGGCGCTCGAAGAAGCCGCTGGGCGTGGTTGCGCCGATCGACAGCAGGTAGGCCAGCACGCCGCTGGCGCCCGCCACCACCAGCAAGGTCAGGGTCCAGGCCCAGCGCGCCCCGCTGCGCTCGCTCACGCGGTAAGCCTCATGGCGTCGCCGAGGCGTTGAGTTGCTCGCCGCTCAGCGTGAGCTCGCGCTCCAGGCTGAGGCTGGCACCGGCACCCAGGCCGATCTGCAGCGGGGCCGGCAGCTGGCTGATGTCCAGCTGCAGGCTGAAGCGCAGCTCGTAATTGGCGCCGGACTGAGGCTCCTCGCGCAAGGCCAGTGGCCAGCCGCTGGCCCGCGCGACCGGCGCCAAGGCCTCGGCCAGGGTGTCGAAGCTCTGATGCAGACCGCCGGTCGACAGCCGGTACTGCCGGCTCAGCGGCTGGTAGCTGATGCGCCAGCTGCGCTTCTCGCGGGACACGGTGGCGTCGCGCCAGTACCAACGCTTGCGCGTGAGCACCGCCTCGGCGGCGAAGTACAGCGGCACCCCCTTGTGCAGCGCGTCATCGGCGGCACGCGGCAGCTCCAGCTTGGCCTGGTAGCTGAGCCGCAGGCCGTCGTCGCTGGGCTGCAACTGCAGCGTGTTGAGTGCCGATTGCGCGAGCAGACCGCTGTGCAGCGCCAGCAGCCAGGCGGCAAGAAACAGTCGACGCAGCAAGATGGGCGGGGGCTAGGGCCTGCCTAACGGCAGAACAGGGCGTAGAAGAAGCCGTCGCTGGGGACGGCGAAGCCGGCATTGTCCGGCAGGCCCAGCAGATGACCGGTGTGCGCGGGGACGGCTTGGGGAAGGGCCTGAGGCTGGCGTTGCACAAAGGCCGCAGCCTGGGCCTCACCCTCGGCCTTGAACAGGCTGCAGGTGGCGTAGAGCAGCCTGCCGCCGGGCGCGAGCAGCGGCCACAGCGCGTCGAGCAGCCGTGCCTGGGTGGCGACGAGCTGAGCGATGTCGCTGTCGCGGCGCAGCCAGCGCACATCGGGGTGGCGGCGGTTGATGCCCGAGGCACTGCATGGCGCGTCGAGCAAGATGGCGTCAAAAGGATGGCCGTCCCACCAGCTGGCGGTGGCGCCGGCGTCGGCCGTCAGGCAGCGCGCTTGCAGACCGAGTCGTTCCAGGGTCTCGCCGACCCGCTGCAGGCGGCGGGCGTCGGCATCCAGCGCGAGCAGGTCGAGATCGGGACGCAGCTCCAGCAGGTGCGCGGTCTTGCCGCCGGGTGCCGCGCAGGCATCGAGCACGCGCGCACCTTGGCGCAGCGGTGCCAGACGGCCGGCACCGTCGATGAGCAGCGGTGCGGCCAGCTGGGCGGCGCCGTCCTGCACCGAGACGGCGCCGGTTGCGAAGCCCGGCAGCTGCTGCACCGGGCAAGGCGGTTCAACGAGCACGCCGTCCGGGCACAGCGCACCCAGCGGTCGCGCCGCCAGGCCGGCGGCCTGCAAGACCTGAAGGTAGTCAAGGGCCGAGCCCTGCCGGCGGTTGACGCGCAGCGCGAACGGCGGCGGCTGCTGGGCTGCGGCGAGCAGGGCATCGGCCTGGGCCGGCCAGTCCTGACGCAATCGCCTGACCCACCAGGCCGGGTGCTCGGTGCGCACCTCGGGCTGCTCGGCGATGGCTGCCAGCAGCGTATCGCGCTCGCGGCCGAAACGGCGCAGCACGGCGTTGACCAGGCCGGCGTGCGACGGCTGCGCACGGCGCATCGCCTGCACCGCCTGGTTGACCAGGGTGTGCGGCGGGTAGGCGTCAAGCAGGGCCTGGGCCAGTGCTGCGCGCAGCAGGCCGTCGACCAGGGGTGGCGGTCGGCGCGGGACCAGCTGGGCAATCAGCGCGCCGCAGCGTGCCTGCTGGCGCACGGCGGCATAGGCGAGGGCCTGGCTGCCCGGGCGCAGACCGGGCGGGCAGGCCTCCAGCGCGTCGCTGAGACTGCGGCCGGCGCGCAGCTGGGCCAGCGCGCGGGCGGTTTCGAGCAGCAGATGGTGCAGGGGAGGCGCCAGGGACATGGCGCCAGTATCAGCCGGCCTGGGCTCCCAGCTTGCGCAGGCGGGTCATCCAGCGTGCCGCGTCCGCCGCCGTCAACTGACCGGCGCCGCCGATCAGGGTCTCGTGCACCGGCGCGAAGCCGACGAAGCCGAGGATGTTGCGCTCCAGCGAGCGAATGCTGTGCGCGCGGTAGATGAAGCGGTAGACCAGGGCCGGCATGCCCATGGTGCAGACGACGCGGGCGGAGCGGCCGCCCAGCAGCCGGGCGGTGAACGGGTTGCGGCTGTCCTTGGCAAAGGCGATGCCGGGCCGCGCCAGCTGCTCGAGCAGGCCCTTGAGCAAGGCCGGCATGTCGCCGAGCCAGAGCGGGAAGACGATCAGCAGGTGCTCGCACCAGAGCAAGGCGTCGCGCGCCGGCTCCAGGCTGGCCGGCAGCGGCTCGCCGCGTTCCCAGCCGCTGGGGTCGCGCAGCAGCGGGAACTCCAGGCGGGCGGCGTCGATCACGCGAACCTCGTGACCGGCGGCTTCGGCGCCCTCGCGGTAGGCGGCTGCCAAACCATGGCAAAGACGGGCTCGGCTGGCATCCGGGTGGCCGAGCAGGATGAGGATGCGGCTCATGCCGCGATGCTCGGCCCTGTCGAACCGATTGGCCTTGCGCCACATCAAGCCGGCCGTGCACCGCCACAATCGCCGCATGAACGCCCTTGCCACTCCGGCCGCGCCGGCCGCTGACGCGCCGGTCAGCGAACGCATTCGCTACCGCCTGATCAGCGCCGGCTGCCGCCACCACGCCAACGACAACATCGCCGAGTTCATCGAGGACGGCGAGCTCGATCAGCTGCAGGCCGAGGTGCAGGCCAAGCTGCAGGAGGTGCTCAAGGCGCTGGTGATCGACACCGACAGCGACCACAACACCCAGGACACCGCCAAACGCGTGGCCAAGATGTTCGTGCGCGAGGTGTTTGCCGGTCGCTACAAGCCGGCGCCGTCCATCACCGAGTTCCCCAATGTGACGCGGCTCAACGAGCTGATGATCGTCGGGCCGATCACCGTGCGCTCGGCCTGTTCGCACCACCTCTGCCCCATCCTCGGCCGCGTCTGGATCGGCCTGCTGCCCAATGAGCACAGCAATCTGATCGGGCTGTCCAAGTACGTGCGCCTGGCCGACTGGATCATGAGCCGGCCGCAGATCCAGGAGGAAGCGGTGACCATGCTGGCCGACGAGTTGCAGGAGCGGGTGACGCCGGACGGCCTGGCCATCGTCATGGAGGCCGATCATTTCTGCATGGCCTGGCGCGGCGTCAAGGATGTCGACTCCAAGATGACCAACTCGGTGATGCGCGGTGCCTTCCTGAAGGACGCCAACCTGCGCCGCGAGTTCCTGTCGCTGCTGTCCAAGAAGAACGAAAGCTGATCATGCTCGTCCGCCTGCTTTACGCTAGCCATGCCAAGCCCCAGCTCAGCGAGGCCGAGGTCGCCACCATCCTGCGCCAGGCGCGCGGCCACAACCCGCCGCTGGGCATCACCGGCGTGCTCTGCCACAGCGAAGGCTGCTTCGTGCAGCTGCTCGAAGGCGAACGCAAGGTCGTCAACCAGCTCTACAACCACATCGTCGCCGACCCACGCCACCAGGACGTCACCCTGCTGGCCTATGAAGAGATCGTCGAGCGCCGCTTTGCCGGCTGGAGCATGGGCCAGGTCAACCTCGCTCGGCTGAACCCCGGCTTGGTGCTCAAGTACAGCGCGCTGCCGCGACTCGACCCCTATGCGATGAGCGGCAAGGCGCTGACCGCCTTGTTCGAAGAACTGGTGAGCGCCGGCGTCATCGTCTGCAGCTGAACCCCCCGAAGACAAGGGGGCGGGCTTTCCCAGGTCGGCCGCCCCGAGTCGCCCGGTGCTGCGCATACTCGCTCGGCCACTTTCCGGACGGAGTTTCCATGTCCCGCTTCTCGCTGAACCGCCTCGCGATCGCGACGGCCATCACGGTGTTCAGCCTGCCGTCGCAGGCTTTGATCTACACCTACACCGGCGACACCAGCGGCGGGCCCAGCTTCAACCGCTTGCTGGAGGACCTGAGCGGCGTCTCTGGCGTCGGCACCGCGGTGCGCTACCACGCCTTCGAGTTCTCGGTCTCGGTCAGCGGCAGCTACACCTTTCTGACCACCGCGCCCGCCTACGACCCCTTCGTCTTTCTCTACGGCCCGAGCTTCAACCCGCTGGCGCCGCTGAGCAATGCACTGGCCGGCAATGACGACCTGCTCGGACTGACGACGGCCGGCTTTGCGGTCAACCTGCTCGCCGGGCAGAGCTATGTGTTCGTCAACACCGGCTTTGCCAACAGCGACTTCGGCGCCTTCTCGACCACCATCGGTGGACCCGGCGCGATCACGCCGGTGCCCGAGCCGGCCAGCTACGGGCTGATGGCACTGGGCTTGGCGGGTTTGGGCCTGAGCCTGCGGCGGCGTCAGGCCCACTGATCCGGCTCTGAGCAGCCAGGGCCAGCCTTGCGGCTGGCCCTGTTGTTTCAGTTTCCCGGCGTCGCCGGCGCAATGCCGTAATAGCCGCCGACCACCTGGCCGTGCGGGTTGCCGACCCAGATCTGATTGCCAAAGACATCGGCACAGCCGCCCCAGGCCACCTGGGTCGACTGCGCGGCGCCCTTGCCGTTCTGCGCGTAGACGGTGACCGTGCTGTCCGACGGGCCGATGCTGTAGCAAAGCCGCGCCCAAACCGGCTTGGGCGCATTCATCAGCACCGCGACCGACGCCTCGGTCTGGCCGTCCGACGCCTGCGCCATCCACTTGCTGCCGCGCGTCGGTCCGGGGTTGTAGTTGTAGACCCATTGCGCCAGCGCCGGCGCGCTGAGCAGACAGAGCGTGCTCGTCAACAGGGCAATTCGGCGCATGGGAACCTCCGTCGCGTTCAGTTCAAGCTGTCGGCCCAGATCGTCTTCGCCCAATGCTGAGCGTAGGCGGCTTCGATCTCGTTGGCCTGTGATGACACGCCGCCCGAGCCGGGCACGGTCTTGTAGGTTTTGTCCGCCGCATCGTAAGCATGCACGCTGGCGACGTGAATGGCCAGATTGCGGCTGACCAGGCTGTAACAAGTGTTGGTGAGCATCGGCGCCGGGTTCAGAGGCAGGCCGAGCAACTCGGCGACGATCTGCGCCGCCGCCACCTTCGCATGGCTGCTCGCCATGTGGGCGCTCTTGGGCATCAGCGGCGCGATCTGGATGGCGTCGCCGATGACATGGATGTCCTTGTGCTGGGTCGACGCGAAGTTCAGGTAGTCGACGCCGCACCAGCGCGCGTTCACCGTCGCCAGCCCGTTCGCGGTGGCCAGCTCGCCGGCCTGCATCGGTGGCAGCACATTGAGCACGTCGGCGCGCAGGTCCTCCTGCAGCTCGAACTTCAGCGTGCGCTTGGCGCCGTCAACGGCCAAGACCTTGTGCTGGGGGCGGTACTCGACCATGCCCGGGTAATGCTCGGCCCACACCTTGCGGAACAGGCCGGCCTTGGAGGTGATGTCCGGGTTGGCATCGAGGATCAGCACCTTGGACTTGGGCTTGACCCGCTTGAAATAGCTGGCCACCAGACTGGCCCGCTCGTAGGGGCCGGGGGGGCAGCGGTAGGGCGCCTCGGGGATGCTGATCGCGTAGACGCCACCATCGGGCATCGCCTCCAGCTGGGCGCGCAGGGCCGTCGTCTCGGGCCCCGCCTTCCAGGCCTGCAACACCTGCCCGGCCTTGTTGGCGGCCTGCAGGCCGGCGATGGCGTTCCAGTTGAAGTCGATCCCCGGGCTGAGCAGCAGCTTGTCGTAGAGCAGCCAGCTGCCGTCGGCCAGCTGCGCGCGCTTGCCGATGGCATCGATGCGGCTGACGCGGGTCTGCAATCGCTTGACGCCCAGCGCCTCCAGGCCACCGTAGCCGTGCGTGAGGTCGATGATCTGCTTCTCGCCCTCCAGCACCAGGTTGGACATCGGGCAGGAAACGAAAGCGCTGCTCGGTTCGACCAGGGTCACGCCGACCCGGCCGTCGCTCAGAAACCTCAGGTATTTGGCGGCGGTGGCGCCGCCAAAGCCGCCACCGACGACCAGCACCTGGGCTTTGGCCGGTTGGCTGGGCGCGGTGGCGCAACCCGCCAGGCTGGCGCCGCCGAGCAAGGCGGCGCTGCGTTGCAGGAAGAGGCGGCGGGATTCGGGATTCAGGCGCATGCGGCTTCCTTCAGGGCTTCTGAGCGGCGAAATAGGCGGCCAGTTCGGCGAGCTGCGCGTCGCTATAGCCCTTGGCGATCTGGTGCATCACGGTAGCCGGCCGGCTGCCGTTCTTGAAGGCCTTCATCTGCGCCTCGACATAGCTGGCCGGCATACCCGCCAGCGAAGGCAGAACCCCGCCAGGGATGGCCTTGCCGGCGCTGCCATGGCATTGCGCGCAGGCCGCTGCCAGCGTGCGTCGCTGCAACTCGGCGGCGTTGGGCTGCGCCTGGGCCGCCGAAGCACAGAGCAAAGCAAGAAGGACGAAACGGGCCATGCGGCGCTCCTGGGGAAATCGAATCGTTCGCGATCTTGCCTGAGCCGCTGCGCATCTGCTGATGCGGATTAGCCCAGGTGCCGGCGTGCGCCGGTTCAGAAGGTCTTGGCGTCGTGGAACCCGTAGAGGCCGGCCAGCACGCGCGTCGGCAGTTCGCCGATCGCCTGGTTGTAGGCCTGCACACGCTGGTTGAAGAGCTGGCGTCCGAACTCGCGCTGCTGCTTGGCCTGGCGCAGTGCCTGCACCAGGGCGTCGCGCTGCGCATCGGCCTCGTGCGCATGGTGCTCCAGCAGGGCCAGCGCACGCTGCAGCGCCGAGGCATGCAGGGCCTGGGCGACGGCGAGCTGGGCGACGGGGTCGGCCACCCAGGGCGCGGCCTGCACCGCGCGCACCGCCTGCTGCAACTCCTGGCTTTGCAGGCGCAGCGTTTCGAAGGCAGGGCCCTCCGCAGGCAAGCAGGCGACGGCGACATCCGCCAGGCGCAAACCGTCGTTGGCCAGGGCCTGCAGCGGCGGCTCCAGATGCGCCTGCCAGCTGCTGGCCACCGCCGCGCGCAGTCGCATGATGCGGTTGTAGGCGCCCAGCCCCCAGAAGAGCAGCAGCGCGCCAATGACGAGCAGGGTCAGGGTCATCCGCGGAACGCCGCGTAGCCGGCGGCGCGCAAGGTGCAGGCCGGGCACTGCCCGCAGCCATGGCCCCAGTCATGCAGCTCGCCACGTTCGCCCAGATAGCAGGTATGCGTGTGCTCGATGCACAGCTGCACCAGGGCCTCGCCCCCCAGCTCCTCGCAAAGCCGCCAGGTGTCGGCCTTGCTCAGGAACATCAGCGGCGTCTCGATCGTCATCGGTCCGCCCAGGCCCAGCGAGAGCGCGAGTTGCTGGGCCTTGATGGTGTTGTCCCGGCAGTCCGGGTAGCCGGAGTAGTCGGTCTCGCACATGCCGCCGACCAGCACCGTGGCGCCGCGCCGGTAGGCGACCGTGGCGGCGAGCGTCAGGAACAGCAGATTGCGGCCCGGCACGAAGGTGTTGGGCAGGCCGTTGGCTTGCAGCTCGATGGCGCGCTCCGAGGTCAGCGCCGTGTCGCTGAGCTGGGCGAGCAGGCCGAGGTCGAGCAGATGATCGTCACCCAATCGCGATGCCCAGGCCGGGAACTGGCGAACCAGTTCGGCCCGCACGGTGTGCCGGCAGTCGAGCTCGATGCGGTGGCGCTGGCGGTAATCGAAGCCCAGGGTCTCGACCCGGGCGTAGCGCGACAGCGCCCAGGCCAGGCAGGCGGTGCTGTCCTGACCGCCGGAGAACAGCAGCAGGGCGGTGCGGGGGTCGGGTTTGCGTTCGCTCACAGTGAGCGAGAGTTTGCCAGCCTCGTGCATGCCAATATGCACGCTTCGTGTTCAGAGGTGCAGCAGATGGCGAAGCGATGGCAGTTGAGCGTGTTGGCGGCGGCGTTGCCCGCTTGGGTTGGCGCGCAAGGGCAGATCCGCGAGGTCTTGGTCTACCCCGGCGGCGCCGAGGTGAGGCGGGTGCAGGCGGTGGCCGCCGGCGCCCAGGAGGCGGTGTTCGCCTGCATCCCGGCGCGCATCGACCTTGACAGCCTGCAGGCGCGCGGCAGCGGTAGCCTGCAGGTCGGCGAGCTGAGCGTGCTCACCGAGTCCAGCGAGGCGGTGCCGGCGTGCAGTGGCCAGCCGCAACTCGATGCCCAGATCCGTGCGCTGGAGGATGACAGGGCCGGCCTGCAGGCGGAGCGCGCAGCGCTCGACCTGGTGCTGGGCTACCTGAAACAAAGCGGCGAAGGCAAGCTCCCGGCGCAGGCGGCCACCGCCGAGAGCTTGCGCCGCCAGGGCCTGGAGGCACTGCGGCAGCAGCACCAGTTGCAGCGCCGCATCGAGGCCGTCGAGCGGCAGCTCAAGCCCTTGCTCGCGCAGCGCGAAGCGGCGCGCGGCGGCGTGCGCAGCTGGCACCGTGTGACGGTGCGGGTCAGTGGGCAAGGCGAGCTGAGCCTGATCGCGCGCACCCCGCATGCCGGCTGGCAGCCGGTCTACCGGGCGGAGCTGAACAGCGATGCAGCGCGTGTGGCCTTTGAGCGTCGCGCCGAGGTGCAGCAGACGACCGGTGAGTCTTGGCAGGATGTGCAACTTCGTCTTTCCACACGCCAGCCTCAGCGCGCCAGTTCGCCGCCCGAGCCCCAGCCCTGGCTGCTCAGCAAGCTGGAGCCGGTGGTGATGGAAGCGGCGCCCAAGCTGGCCTACCAGGCTGCGCCGGCGATGCGTGCCGCCGAAGCCCGCGCCGAGGATCGCGCCGACCCCTCACTGCCTTCGTTCCAGACCGATTTCGACCTGCAGTTCACGGTGCCCGGCCGCGTCAGCTTGGCGAGCGGCCAGGAACGGCGCGGCTACACCCTGGAGCGCCTGAACTGGCCCGCTCAAGTGCATACCCTGGTGCAACCGGCGCTGCAGTCCCAGGCCTTCGTGCAGGCGACGGTGAAGCGCCCCGAGGGCTTTTTCCCGGGCGGCAAACTGCTGTTGGCGCGCGACGGCGAGCAGGTCGGCGAAGGCTTCTTCCAGCCCACCGACGAGGCCGAGCAGCGCCTCTACTTCGGTCCCGACGACAGACTGCGCGTGCGCGTCGAGCCGGAACAGCGAGATGCCGGCAGCGGGGGCTTGGTCGGCAACCGGCGTGTCATCACGCTGAGCCGCCGCTATCTGCTGGAGAACCTGGGCGGCAAGCCCTTGCAGCTGCAGGTGCTGGAGGCTGGTGCGCACGCCCAGCACGAGGACATCCGTGTCGAGGCCAGCTTTGAACCGGCGATTGGCGCGCCGCGCTGGCGCGAGATCGACGGCCTGCGCGCCTGGAGCCTGCCGCTGGCGCCCGGCCAGCAACAGCGCCTCACTGCCACCTACCGGCTCAGCGCGCCGCGCGACATGCAGGTCCTGGGCTGGCCCTGACCCACCAAGAAAAACGCCCGGCATTGCCGGGCGTTTCGTCAAGCGTGTTGAACCGACTCAGGCCTTGCGGCGGCGACGCGCCACGGCGCCAACGGCGGCCAGACCGGCGAGCATCAGCGCATAGGTCTCGGGTTCCGGAACGACCTGGATCTGGCCACCGGTCTGCTGCACCAGCCAGTCGGTGTAGGCGCCCAGGATCATGCCGCCGTAGGCGGTGCCGAAGGTGCCGCTGACCTGGTCGCCCGAGAAACGACGACCGAAGGTGTTGTTGCCGATCAGCAGCCATTCGCCGTTGGCGGCCTGGCGGAAGGTCGGGCCACCGGAGTCGCCGCCGCCGATATTGGTCTCGACGTTGTTGGCCAGGATGTTGGAGCAGACACCAGCCAGCGTGCAGTGGGTGTCCTGCAACACGCCGTTCAGGGAGCCGTCGAAGTCGGCAGTCCAGACTTCGGCGGCGCCGCCGTAGTTCAGCTCGTCGTTGCCGACGTCAAGCGGGCGGTCGATATGGTTCTGGCCGCTGCGCTTGGTGAAGAAACTGGCGCTGCCGGCCGTGTGGCCGGTCACGCCATTGCCCGTGGTGCCGAAGCCAACGTGCATGGCGGCGGTGTCCATGCCGATGAAATTCGGATCGACGCGGTAGGTCTTGGCCCACTGCGGTGCCGGCGCGGCCAGCGTGATCACGGCGATGTCGTCGTTCAGGCAGAAGCCGCTGACCCCGGCCGGACAGACGCCGAAGCCCTTGTAGTCCTGGTGCATCGCCACCGCAGCCGCGTTGGTCAACGTGAACTGGTTGGTGCCCGAGTCGGCGTTGTTGAAGATCACGCGCACATCACCTTGGCCCACCGTGCCGAAGGCGCCCAACACGATCGGCGTACCGGTGCCGTTGCCTGCGCCGGTGTCGATGCAGTGAGCAGCAGTGACGACGTGGATGGGCGAGACCAGAGCGCCCGAACAGATAAACGAGCCCGTCGTGCCTTGGCTGGTGGTGTAGCGGATGTTCAGGCTGACGACGCCGCTGAACGGCGAGCTCGTCAGGTTGGGATCAATGCGGGCGGTCGGGCTGTCCGGCGGGTTGCCGTTCGGATCGCCGGCGACGATGGCCGGGGTGCGGTCATCCAGCGAGCCGGCAACACGCAGGTTGTAGTAGAGGTCGCTGACCGAGGTCTGCGCCTGCGCGACGCCGGCCATCAGGGTCAGGGCAGCCAGCGTGGCCAGCTTGAAAGGGGTTTGCATGACGATGGGCTTGAAGTTGGGCGTCTCGACGGCTTTGTGAGCCATCGCCGAACGCGGGTTAAGGCTTGGGAAGCGACCTTGCCGAGTGGGCAATTCGTCATGCAAGCCTAAAGCGTCGAAAGCGTCGCTCGCCTCGGGAGGACCCCGTTCCCCCCACATCTTCGGGGTGGGTCAACCCGATCGGTGATAACCCGGGTCAATAACCATGGAAACGGAACGCGGAGTCAGGTCGGCGGCCTGAAATCAGCTCTGCCAGCGCATGACCGCTGCCGGCTCCATGGGTCCAGCCCAGGGTGCCGTGGCCGCAGTTCAGCCAGAGCTTGTTCAGCTTCCGGCTGCGACCGATGTAGGGGATGTTGGTCGGCGTGCTGGGCCGCAGGCCGGTCCAGAAGTTCGGCTCGCTGAGGTCGGCGACGCCGGGGAACAGCTCCTCGTAACGGCGCACCAGGGCCTCGCAGCGGGTGCGGCTGGTGGGGCTGTTCAGGCTGGTGTCCAGGCCGACCAGCTCGGCGGTCCCGGCGATGCGGACCTGGTCACCCAGGCGGCTGATGGCGATCTTGCGCGTGTCGTCGAGCAGGCTGACCGTGCTGGCGCGATCGGGTTGCTTGAGCCTGAGCGTCGCCGAGTAGCCCTTGGCCGGGTAAATGTTCAGGCAGTCGGCGACCGGGTTGACGAGCTGCGGCGCGTAGGAGGCCAGCGCCACCACATAGGCGTCGCCACGGATCGTCTCCAACTGGCCGTCGGGCCGCCGCACGCGCACGCCACCGACGGCGTCGCCATCCTTCTCCAGCGCCAGGATGTGGGTGTTGAAGCGGGCCTCGGCGCCGCGCGCGATGCAACGCTTGGCAAGTTGCTGGGTGAACACCAGCGCATCGCCGGACTCGTCGCTGGGCGTGTAAGTGCCACCGTGGATATGCGGACCAAAGTTCGCGAGTGCCGGCTCGATGCTGAGCACCTCGTGGCGGCTGAGCACGCGGCGGTCGACGCCATGGCGGCGCATGACCTCGGCGCCGGCCACGCCGTTGTCGAAATCCGCCTGGCTGCTGAAAAAGTGCAGGATGCCCTTCTCAAGCCGGTGGTATTCGATCCCGGTGGCAGCGACCAACTCCTTCAGACGCGCGTGGCTGTAGCGGCCCAGCTGCACCAGCTCCTCGACATTGCGCTCGAAGCTCGCCGTCGTGCACTGCATCAGGAAGGCCAGGCCGTAGCGCATCTGCGCCAGCTCCAGGCGCGGGCGGAACAGCAGGGGAGAGTCATCGCGGGCCAGCCACTTGAGCACCTTGATGGGGACCCAGGCATTGGCCCAGGGCTCGCAAAAGCTGACCGAAATCTGGGCGCCGTTCGCATAACTGGTTTCCAGTGCCGCGTCGGGCTGCCGGTCGACGAGCACGACCTCGTGGCCGTTCTCCAGCAAATACCAGGCTGTCGTGACGCCGATGATGCCGGCGCCAAGGACCACCACTCTCATGCCGTCTCCTTGTGGGGTGGGCGTTGCAATGCCGCTACCTTAGCCCATGGCGATGGCGATCATCCCGGGATCAGGGTGTGCGTTTTTGCCAACTGTTGACATGTTCCACCCCTTTGGGGGGTGGTCCTGTCACTATCACGCGGCAAACTCAAAGCACTCGGTAGTTGTACGGGGCCTGCCAGGTCAGACGATCGAGATCCAGTCAGAGGTAGCCATGCGACTCGTTCCTGCTCTGCGATTCCTGCGCCGCGCCAGCGACCGCCCGCCGGTCCGTGTTATCGATCCGGCCGATCTCGGCACCGCTTTTGGCCTGGAGGCCAGTCTGGAGCAGTCGCCGACCGCTCGCCCCAACTACGGCGAACTGGAGTCGCAGCGCGCCCATCCGCCGCTGGACAACCCGATGGCCTGGGTACGTCGCGCGAGAAGCTGAAGCAACCAGGGCCCGATCGGGCCCTTTTTATTGCCCAGCTGCCTCAGCGCACCAACAGCACCGGCGTCTTGCAATGCGCCAACACCTTGTTGGCCACCGAGCCCAGCACCAGATTCGCCAGGCTGCCGTGACCGTGGCTGCCCATCAGGATGAAATCGTGCTTGCCCTTGTTGGCAACGGCGACGATGTTCTCGGCGGCTGCGCCGACCTTGCTGATGTACTCGGCGTCCAGGTTCTGTTTGACGAAGAAGCTGCGAATCGGCTTGAAGACTTTCTCGGCTTCCGACTCGTAATAGGCTTTCAGCGCCGCCTTGTCGATCACGGCGGCGGCGCGTGGAGGCACCGCGGGCACCACGGTGAGCAGGCTGTAGCGGTGCTGCGGCCCCAGCCACTCCTCATGGGCGGCCAGGTAGGCCAGGGCCCGCTTGGTGAACGCACTGCCGTCGACGGGAACGAGGATCTTCATGGTCTTGCTCCTGAGTTCAGGCCGGCAGTGTCGCCGCAGCGAGGCCGTCATGAATTTGCGGCGCGTCAAGCCACCAGCACGCACTGGGCTTGGAAGCCCTCCTGTTCGCCCTTGGCCGCATAGCCCAGCGGGTTGGCGACGACCCGGCAGCGGCCCACCCGGTAGTCTTGCGGGCAATGCAGATGGCCGTGCAGCCAGAGGTCGGCGAGCGGCAGCAAGTCATCCAGCGCGTTGCAGAAGCCGGCCGTGCCCGGGGTCAGGCCGTAGCGCGGGTCGCTGGAGCGGCCGCTGGGCGCGAAGTGCGTGACGACCACGGTCTTGCCTTCGAAGGGCTGGGCCAGCGCTTCGCGCAGCCAGGCCTGATCGGCCAGGGCCAGCTCGCGCAGGCGCTCGGCGAGCATGGGCGCGCCGTTCTCCAGCGCGCTGAAGCGGCGCAGGTAGAAGTTCGCGGCGCGGTAGGCCTTGTCGCGGGCCTTCAGCTGCTGGGCCATCGTGGCCCTCGGGTCGACGAGCAGGTCGAAGTCGGACCAGAGCGTGCAGCCGACGAAGCGCAGGCCGTTGATGACCTGCACCTCGCGATCCAGCCAGATCAGTCCGGCGGCTTCGGCGCTCTCGCGCAGTCGATCGCGGGTCTCGGGCCAGGGCAGGCCGTCGTACTCATGGTTGCCGGGTACGTAGAACACCCGGTCCCAGCCCCGCGCGAAGCGGCCGAGGCCCCAGTCGCGCTCGCTCAGGCGCGAGCCCGCCTGGTAGGAGCCGACATCGCCGGCCAGCACCAAGGTTGGAGCCGCGGGCAGTAACTGGAATCCCGGATCCCGCTCCAGGTGCAGATCCGACGCGAGCTGCAGCTTCATGGTGCCCCTTGGCTTCGGGTCTTCGACACTGTGCCACCCCCCGAGGGGGCCTTCGCGACTAGGGGTGGCCCGTCATCGCTCATGCGCCGTGACAGGCCTTGTACTTCTTGCCACTGCCGCAAGGGCAGGGGTCGTTGCGGCCGACCTTGGGCTCCTCGCGCTTGATCGTTTCGACGCGGTAGCGCTCGGGCTCGGTCAGCGCGTCGAGTTCGACGATGGCCAGCACCAGGTCCTCGACCGCTTCGTCGAGACTGCGCAGCGGAATCGCCTCGTCGAGGGCCGCCATCGCCGCGCGCTCCTCATCGTCACTCGAGGGCAGGTGGCGGGCGACGCGGTCCATCGCGGCCTCGGCGTCCTCGTTGGTCAGGCTGAGCAGTCCGTTCGGGAACGCGTTCAAGGCGGTGATGAAGCCGCTGGCGAAGGGCACCAGGGGCTTGCTGTAGTCAGGCAGCGCGGCGAAGGCCGGGTCCGGATCCGGCTCGGCGTCGCTATCCATCTGCAGCACGATGGGGTCGAACCACTGGTCCTCGGCCATCGCCTTGCGCAGCGCCGCGTGGCGGCGCTCGATCAGCTGGGTGACGCGGGCCTGCCAAGCGGGGTCGGTGTCGGCGGGCAGCGGACGGCTCTCGCTGTCGAACACCGGCGGCAGCCATTCGGCGGGCTGCAGCAGATCCGGCTGCACGAGCACGCCGCAGAGGTAGCCGTCGAGCATGGCCACGTCCATGGCTTCGAGGTCGCCGGGTGTGTTGGCGAGCAGTTCGTCGAGTTCGTCGAACTCTTGGGGGGTGAGGTCTTGGGCCATGCCTGCATTGGAAGTGAAAACGCCCGCGTTCTGCGGGCGTTTGCTGGACCGAGCGTCGATTTAGTTGGCGGCCAGCCGGACCTCGATCGCCGCCTTGGTCGCCGGCAGCGCGGCCGGTAGGCGCAGCTTGAGCTGCTCGAACAAGTCCTCGTGCAGCTTCAGCTCGGCGGCCCACTCGGTCTTGTCGATGTGGGTGACGGTCTCGAAGTGCGCGTGCGTGAACGGCAGGCCGGTCCAGTTGATCTCGTCGTACTTAGGCCCGATGCCGAACGCGTTCTCGCTGCCCTCGGCCTTGCCGGCGATGCGGTCCAGCATCCAGGCCAGCACGCGCATGTTGTCGCCATAGCCGGGCCAGACGAAACGCCCGTCCTCGCCCTTGCGGAACCAGTTGACGCAGAACATCGCCGGCGCCTTGCTGCCCAGCTGCTCGCCGAGCTTCAGCCAGTGCGCGAAGTAATCGCTCATGTTGTAGCCCATGAAGGGCAGCATGGCGAACGGGTCGCGACGCACCACGCCTTGCTGGCCGAAGGCGGCTGCCGTGGTCTCGCTGCCCATGGTCGCGGCCATGTACACGCCCTCGGTCCAGTTGCGCGCCTGGGTGACCAGGGGCACTGTGGTCGAGCGGCGGCCGCCGAAGATGAAGGCGTCGATGACCACGCCCTGCGGGTCGTCCCAGTCGGCGTCGAGGGCCGGGTTGTTCGTCGCCGCCACCGTGAAGCGGGCGTTCGGGTGCGCCGCCTTGCGGCCATGGACCTTGCCGTCGACCGGCGTCCAGTCCTTGCCCTGCCAGTCGATCAGGTGGGCCGGCGGCTCGTCGGAGAGGCCCTCCCACCAGACATCGCCGTCATCGGTCAGCGCGACATTGGTGAAGATGACGTCGCGCTGCAGCGAGGCCATGCAGTTCGGGTTGGTGTAGGTGTTGGTGCCGGGGGCGACGCCGAAGTAGCCGGCCTCCGGGTTGATCGCGCGCAGGCGGCCGTCAGCACCCGGCTTGATCCAGGCGATGTCGTCGCCGATGGTGGTGACCTTCCAGCCCTCGAAGCCGGCCGGCGGGATCAGCATCGCGAAATTGGTCTTGCCGCAGGCGCTGGGGAAGGCGGCGGCGACATGGCGCTTCTGGCCTTGCGGGTTGGTCACGCCGAGGATCAGCATGTGCTCGGCCAGCCAGCCCTGGTCGCGGCCCATGGTCGACGCGATGCGCAGCGCGAAGCACTTCTTGCCGAGCAAGGCGTTGCCACCGTAGCCGGAGCCATAGCTCCAGATCTCGCGGGTCTCGGGGTAGTGGACGATGTACTTCGTCGTCGGGTTGCAGGGCCAGCTGCTGTCGGCCTGGCCGGGTTGCAGCGGCGCGCCCACGGTGTGCACGCAGGGCACGAAGTCGCCGTCATCGCCCAGCACTTCCAGCGCGCCCTTGCCCATGCGCGTCATCAGCTTCATGTTCACCGCCACGTAGGCGGAGTCGCTCAGCTCGACGCCGATGTGGGCGATCGGCGAACCCAGCGGGCCCATGCTGAAGGGCACCACGTACATCGTGCGGCCGCGCATGCAGCCCTTGAACAGGGCCTGCTCACCGGTCTGCAGCAGCGCGCGCATCTCGGCCGGGGCCATCCAGTTGTTGGTCGGGCCGGCCTGGTCCTTGTCCTGGCTGCAGATGAAGGTGCGGTCCTCGACGCGGGCGACGTCGCTGGGGTCGCTCCAGGCCAGGTAGCTACCGGGCCGCTTGGCTTCGTTGAGTTTCTTGAAGGTGCCCTTGGCGACCAGCTCGGCGCAGAGGCGCTCGTACTCGGCCTGCGAGCCGTCGCACCAGTAGACCTGCTCGGCCTCGGTCAGTGCGGCGATCTCGGCGACCCAGGCAATCAGCCGGGCGTGCTTGACATAGGCAGGGACATTCAGGCGCAAGCCTTCCATCGCGGGGGTGTTCATGGTGGGGGAGTTCATCAAAGTTACGGAAACGGAATCGGGTCAGCGTCGCCCGCGTGTCGGCGCTGACCCCATGCCGCTGGCGGTCGGCGGATTGTCCGGGCGCCGTAACCGCGCTGTAACTCCCCGCACCCCCGGGGTTATGCGGCTGGCACATGGCCCCATGTCGGCGCCGCCGGCAATCGTTCACGGACACTGCGGCCATGCAGCTCCTCAGCCTGAACCGCAGCGCCGTCGCCACCCTGATCAGCGCCCAGGGCGCCGTGCCGTCGGCGATCCGCAAGCGCGCGATCGACGGCGTTGGCGCGGTGCATGAGCTGGGCCTGGACGGTGACGAGCAGGCCGACCGCCGCGTTCACGGCGGTCCGGCCAAGGCGATCTACGCCTACCCGAGCGAGCACTACCCCTTCTGGCAGACCGTGCGTGCGCAGGCCGGGCAGGCGCCCTGGGGCGAGGCCATGCCCTGGGGCATGCTGGGCGAGAACCTCAGCCTGCAGGGTCTGCTGGAAACCCAGGTCTGGGCCGGCGACCGCCTGATCTTTGACCAGGGCGGCGTGGTGCTGCAGGTCAGCGAGCCGCGCCAGCCCTGCTTCAAGTTCAACGCGGTGATGGGCTTCGCGCAGGCCGCCAAGCTGATGGCGCAAAGCGGCTACTGCGGCTTCTACCTGGCCGTCATCCGCCCCGGTCGGCTGCGCGCCGGCATGGGTTTCCGGCTGGAGCCAGGCCCGCGCGAGCTGGCCATCCCCGAGCTGTTCCGCGCCGCGATGCGGCGCTGAACGCTCAGAAGGTCTCCCAGTCCCCGTCGTCGGCTGGCGCCGGCTTGGGCGCCGCCTTGGCCGGTGCCGGCGCGCTGACCGCGGCCGGCGCTGCCTTGACCGCCGCCTTGATCGCGGGTTGGGTCGCGCGTTGGGTCGCGGGTTGGCTCGATTTCGATGCGGGCTTCACCGCTGCCGCCTTCGACGCCGGGCTGCTCGCCGGCCGGGCGGCTGCATGGCTGCTCACCCCCGGCAGGCGGAAGGCGGCGACGACCTCGGCGAGCTTCTGCGCCTGCTCGCGCAGGCTTTGCGCGGCGGCGGCCGACTGCTCGACCAGGGCGGCGTTCTGCTGCGTCGCCTGATCGAGCTGCACCACGGAGTCGTTGACATGGCCGATGCCGGCGCTTTGCTCGCCGGCGGCGGCGCTGATCTCGCCAATGATGTCGGTGACCCGCTGCACATTGGCGACGATCTCGTTCATCGTGCCGCCGGCGTCGGCGACCAGGCGGCTGCCGACCTCGACCGATTCGACGCTGGCCGAGATCAGGCTCTTGATCTCGCGCGCCGCCTCGGCGCTGCGGCTGGCCAGGGTCCGCACCTCGCCGGCGACAACCGCGAAGCCGCGGCCGGCCTCGCCGGCACGCGCCGCCTCGACGGCGGCGTTCAGCGCCAGGATATTGGTCTGGAAGGCGATGCCGTCGATCGTGCCGATGATGTCGGCGATGCGCCGGCTGCCGGCATTGATGCGCTCCATGGTCGTGACCACCTCGCCGACCACGGCGCCGCCGCGTTCGGCCGAGCTGCTCGCCTGGCTGGCCAGCTGGGCGGCGGTGCGCGCCGAGTCCGCCGTCTGGTTCACCGTCGCGGTCAGCTGGTTCATGCTGCTGGCGGTCTGCTGCAGGCTGGCCGCGGTCTGCTCGGTGCGGTGGCTGAGGTCCTGGTTGCCGGCGGCGACCTCCGAGCTGGCGACCTGGATGCTGTCGGCCGCCTGGCGCACATTGCCGACGATCTTTTGCAGCGAGGCCTGCATGTCGACCAGGGCCTGCGACAGCGAGGCCGCCTCGTCGCGGCCCTGCACGGTGAGATCGCCGGTCAGATCGCCATCGCGCACCTGGCCGGAGAAGCGCTCGGCGCGGCGCAGCGGGTCGACGATGGAGGCAGAGATCACCCGGCCACCGATGACCACCAGGGCCAGGCCGATGACCAGCAGCGCGATCGTCGTGTAGAGCACCAGCTGGTAGAGGCCGTTGAGCTTCTCGCCGGCCGCCTTGGCGAATTTGTCGACGGTGTCCAGCGCGCCGGCGAGGATCTTGTCGGCCTCCACGTACGCCGGCTGGCTGGCGCGCAGCAACTGGTTGGCGGCGGCGATGTCCTTGTCGGCCAGTTCCTTGCTCGCGGCGCGGATGCCGTCGCCATAGCGCTTGAGGTTGTCGTTGACCCGCTTCAGGGCCTCGCGGTTGGCCGGATCGACGACGCGCTTGTCGAGCTCAGCCATGTTGCGCTCGGCCGCCGCATAGGCCTCTTCCCACTTCTTCTGGTACTCGTCGCGCTTGGCCGCGTCCTGCACATTCAGCGCCAGGTCTTTTTCGTAGCGCCGCATATTGAGCATCTCGACCCGCGTCAGCAGCGCATGGGTGGAGCCGCCCAGCACGCCGTACTGGAAGCGGTTGAAGGCCGTGTTCTGCAGGTTCGCCGCCCAGATGCCGACGCCGCCCAGTGCACCGAGCAGCAGCACGAAGATCCCGTAGACCAGCAGCAGGCGTTTGCCAATGCTCAGATTGCGCATCGCGCTTCCTCATCAAAAAGATGGATGCGGGATGCTAGCCGGCCAAGCTGACGAGGCCGAGGCGCCGGCGCTACACCCCGCGGGCGCGGTCGGCGTGGAACTGCGCGCGCCAGGCGGCGAAGCGGCCCGCATCGAGCGCCTCGCGGATTTCGCGCATCAGGTTCAGGTAGTAATGCAGGTTGTGGATGCTGGTCAGCATCGGCCCCAGCATCTCCCCGCATCGATCCAGGTGGTGCAGGTAAGCACGGCTGAAGCCGGCGCAGGCCTGGCAGCTGCAGCTTTCGTCGATCGGTCGGTGGTCGTCCTTGAACCGGCGGTTCCTCAGGCGCAGGTCGCCGAAGCGGGTGAACAGATGCCCGTTGCGTGCGTTGCGGGTCGGCATCACGCAGTCGAACATGTCGATGCCGTTGGCCACGCCCTCGACCAAGTCCTCGGGCGTGCCCACGCCCATCAGGTAGCGCGGCTTGTGCGTCGGCAGCAGCGGGGCGGTGTGGGCCAGGATGCGCTGCATCTCGGCCTTGGGCTCGCCGACCGACAGGCCGCCGATCGCGTAGCCGGGGAAGTTCAGCTCGACGAGCTTGGCGGCCGACTCGCTGCGCAGGTTCTCGTACATACCGCCCTGCACGATGCCGAACAAGGCGTTCGGGTTCTGCAGGCGGGTGAACTCATCGAAGCAGCGTTTGGCCCAGCGCAGGCTCATCTGCATCGACGCATTGGCCTCCTTCTCCGTCGTCAGCCTGTCCTTGATCTCATAGGGCGTGCACTCGTCGAACTGCATGACGATGTCGCTGTTCAGCACGGTCTGGATCTGCATGCTGACCTCGGGCGTGAGGAACAGCTTGTCGCCATTGATCGGCGACGCGAACTTCACGCCTTCCTCGCTGATCTTGCGCATCGCGCCCAGGCTCCAGACCTGGAAGCCGCCGCTGTCGGTCAGGATGGGTTTGTTCCAGCTCTCGAAGGCGTGCAGGCCCTGGAACGACTCGATGACCTCCAGCCCCGGCCGCAGCCACAGGTGGAAGGTATTGCCCAGGATGATCTGCGCGCCCATCTCGGTCAGATCGCGCGGCATCACCCCCTTCACCGTGCCGTAGGTGCCCACGGGCATGAAGATCGGCGTCTCGACCACGCCATGGTTCAGGGTCATGCGGCCACGGCGCGCGGCGCCCTCCTGGCCCAGGAGTTGGAAATCAAGCATGGGCCGATTGTCGGCTCGTCGGCTCGGCCGCTCAGCCGCTCAGCCGCTCAGCCGCTCAGCGCCAAGGATTGAGCCGCGCCTGCGGCAGGGTCCAGGCGATCACCAGCAGCAGCAGCACCCCGGTCGCGCTGCGCGCGTCGGCGCCGGCATCGGCCGGCAGATGGGTCCAGAGCAGGCCGAAGGCGGCCAGCGCCGCGGTCAGCGCCGCCAACTGCGCGGCCCGGGCGGGCGCACGGCCGTATCGACTGCGCCGTTTCATGCGCCGGCGGCGCGCCGGCAGCCGGGCCAGCAGGCGCTCGCTGAAGCCAGCGTCGGCCGGGCCGGCCTGCGCATCGGCACGCAGCAGCGCGTCGAGTTCGGCGTCGGTGCTCATCAGCGCTCTCCCAGCAACTCGCGCAGCCGCGCGCGGCCGCGCAGCAGCTGCGTCTTCAGCGTGCCCAAGGGCCAGCCGAGCAGCTCGGCCGCCTCGGCATGCGACAGATCGGCATAGAAACACATCAGGATCGCCTCGCGCTCGGGATCGCGCAGCTGGGCCATCGCGCGGGCCAGGTCCAGGCGCTCGGCCAGCGCCGGCGCGAAATCGCTGTCGGCGCCCTCGGGCGGCTCCTCCAAGCCATCGACCGGCGGCTGCGCTTCGCGCTGGCGCAGATAGCTGTTGAAGGCCAGGCGCGTGAGCCAGGAGCGAAAGCGTGCGTCGCCACGAAAGCCGGGCAGACCGCGCCAGGCGGCGAGGAAGGCCTCCTGCGCCAGCTCGTCGGCCCAGTCGTTCTGGCCGCGCGTGAGCCGGCGCAGGAACTGGCGCAGATAGGCCTGGTGGGCCTGCACCAGGGCGGCGAAGGCGCGGCGATCGCCGGCCGCGGCGCGGGCGATCTGTGCGGCTTCCTCATCGCCGGCCCCGGCCATCGATCAGCGTTGCCCGGCCTGCTGCTGTTGCTGCTGCTTGCGGTCGAAGTTCCACAGCAGCAGGAAACCCAGGCCCAGGCAGAAGGGGATCAGGCCGATCGCCCACAGCCAGCCGCCCGGGCGCATCGCCAGGAACATGCCCATCAGGCCGATGCCGATGCTGGTGTTGACCACGCCAGCCTGCAGGTAGTAGTTGCGGCTCTTGCGGCTCTCGCGTTCCTCGTAGTCGCTGTCCTTGAAGTCAGCGCCGCGCAGCAGTTCAGGGGGAATGGGCTGACCGGCCTTGACCAGCTCGCGCACCGTCTCGTGCAGGGCCTGCTCGCGGCGCGACTTGGTCAGGTAATGCGCCACGATGGCGACGATGGGGATCATCAGCGCCAGGATGGGGATGAGCACGGGGAAGTTGTCGCGCAGTACGTCTTGCATGGGATCTCCGGGTTCAGGGGGAAGATGCTGGCTTAGAGACGCAGCGCCCGCACTTTGGATTCAGGCGGGCGAAATTTATTTGCATGGATACCCTTGCCGCCCCGGCCCAGGCCGAAACCCTGGTCAAGAAAAGCCGCTTCCTGGCCTGTGTCGAGCCTTGTGTCGACCGTGCCCAGGCGGTCGCCCGCGTGGCCGAGCTGCGTGCCTTGCACCCGCAGGCCGCCCATGTCTGCTGGGCCTTGCTGGCCGGGGCCACAAGCGCGGCGAATGACGATGGCGAGCCCGGCGGCACCGCCGGCCGGCCGATGCTGGAGGTGTTGCGTCACCAGGACCTGGACGGTGTGCTGGCCACGGTGGTGCGCTACTGGGGTGGCGTCAAGCTGGGGGCCGGCGGCCTGGTGCGCGCCTACGGCGACGCGGTGTCGCAGGCCTTGCAGGGCGCCGAGCGGGTGGCGCTGGTGCGCCGCGTTGCCATGGCGGCGGCCGTGCCGTTTGCCCAGGAGGGCCTGCTGCGCCGCGAACTCGCCGCGGCGGGCATCGAGGTCGAGGCCGCCGAGCATGGCGCGATGGCGCTGCTGCGCTGGCAGGTGGCCGAGGACCGCGCCGCCCCGCTGCGCCAGCGCCTGACCGACGCGACGGCCGGCCGCATCGACTTCCGCTGAGGCCTAAGCGCGCAGCCAGGCCATGGCCGTCGGCTCGTCGCCGAAGCAGCGCATGGACAGGCCGACGCGGGCATAGCTGCGCTCGAACACCGGGCCCATCAGGTTGGCGCCCTCAACATCGGGCGCGATGACGAAGGCGGTGCGCCGCGGCGCCAGGTCAGCGGCGATCAGTTCCTCCAGCAAGGTCTCCAAGGCCTGCAATGCCTGCGGCGACGTCATCGCGCTGTGCTGGAAGCGACACAGATGCAGCCAGGGCCCCTGCTCGCGCAGCACCGCCAGCAGGGGCGGCAGCAGGCGGCGCAGCTGCCCGACGAGTTCCAGGTTGAAGGGGCCGCAGGCGTCGCCGACCAGGCAGTCGCCGTCGGCGCGGTACTCGACGCAGCCATGCGCCGGGAAGCGTGGCGATGGCAGCTCATCGGTGCGGGTCGGGCCGGTGCTCACCCTTCCATCATCGCAAGCCTGTGCGCCGCGCGCAGCCCGGCTTTCCGTGGTCTGCGGGCGGGCACCCTACCATTGCGGGTTAGCACCAACTTCCGACAGAGCCTGCCCGTGTCCGCCACCATCCTGCAATCCATTCCCGTCGGCCAGCGCGTCGGCATCGCCTTTTCCGGTGGCCTGGACACCAGCGCCGCGGTGCACTGGATGAAGGCCAAGGGCGCGATCCCCTGCGCCTACACGGCCAATCTCGGCCAGCCCGACGAGGCGGATTACGAGGAGATCCCGCGCAAGGCCAAAGCCTATGGCGCCGAGATTGCCCGCCTGATCGACTGCCGTGCGCAGCTGGTCAGCGAAGGCATCGCGGCGATCCAGTGCGGCGCCTTCCACATTGCTACAGGCGGCAACACCTACTTCAACACCACGCCGCTGGGCCGCGCGGTGACCGGCACCGCCCTGGTGGTGGCGATGAAGGAGGACGGCGTCAACGTCTGGGGCGATGGCAGCACCTACAAGGGCAATGACATCGAGCGCTTCTACCGCTACGGCCTGCTCGCGAATCCCGCCCTGAAGATCTACAAGCCCTGGCTGGACCAGCGCTTCATCGACGAGCTCGGCGGCCGCAAGGAGATGAGCGAGTACCTGATCCAGAACGGCTTCGACTACAAGATGTCGGTCGAGAAGGCCTACTCGACCGACTCCAACCTGCTTGGCGCCACGCACGAGGCCAAGGACCTGGAGTTCCTGAAGAACGGCATCCGCATCGTCAACCCCATCATGGGCGTGGCCTTCTGGAGGGACGATGTGGTCGTCAAGGCCGAGGAGGTCAGCGTGCGCTTCGAGGAAGGCGTGCCGGTGGCGCTGAACGGCCGCGAGTACGCCGACCCGGTCGAGCTGTTCCTGGAGGCCAACCGCATCGGCGGCCGCCATGGCCTGGGCATGAGCGACCAGATCGAGAACCGCATCATCGAAGCCAAGAGCCGCGGTATCTACGAGGGTCCGGGCATGGCCCTGCTGCACATCGCCTACGAGCGCCTGGTGACCGGCATCCACAACGAGGACACCATCCAGCAGTACCGCGCCAACGGCCGCCAGCTCGGCCGCCTGCTGTATCAAGGCCGCTGGTTCGACCCGCAATGCCTGATGCTGCGCGAGAGCAGCCAGCGCTGGGTGGCGCGCGCGGTGACCGGCGAGGTTCTGCTTGAGCTGCGCCGCGGCAACGACTACTCGATCCTCGACACGGTCAGCCCCAACCTGACCTATGCGCCGGAGCGCCTGTCGATGGAAAAGGTCGAGGACGCCGCGTTCACGCCGCTGGACCGCATCGGCCAGCTGACGATGCGCAATCTGGACATCGCCGACACCCGCGACAAGCTCGGCGTCTACAGCCGCGCCGGCCTGATCGGCTCGGGCTCGGACGGCAGCCTGCCCCTGCTCACCCAGGGCGACTGAGGCTCAGGCGGGGCGGTCCTGGAAACGGGCCGCGATCGCCATGAACTGCGCCTCCACGGCCAGGAAGGCATCGACCACATCGGGGTCGAAATGCTGGCCGCGGCCCTGCAGGATCAGCGCGCGCGCCTGCTCGTGCGGCATCGCCGGCTTGTAGACACGCTCGCTGATCAGCGCGTCGTAGACATCGGCCAGCGCCATCAGCCGCGCCGACACCGGGATCGCGTCGCCGGCCAGGCCCTGCGGGTAGCCGCTGCCGTCCCATTTCTCCTGGTGCGACAGCGCGATCTCCTTGGCAAAGCGCAGAAAGGGCAGCTCCTCGCCCAGGCTCAGCTCGGCGCGGTGGATGGCCTCGTAGCCCAAGGTGGTGTGGGTCTTCATGACCTCGAACTCCTCCGGCGTCAGCCGCCCCGGCTTGAGCAGGATGGCATCGGGGATGCCGACCTTGCCGATGTCGTGCATGGGCGCCGACTTGAACAGCAGGCGGATCGCCTCCGGGCTCAGCGTGTCGGCAAAGCGTGGGTGCTCGCGCAGCTGCTCGGCCAGGGCCTGCACGTAATGCTGGGTGCGGCGCAGGTGGTTGCCGGTCTCGTTGTCGCGCGTCTCGCCCAGCGAGGCCATGGCGAGGACCACGACGTCTTGCAAGGCTTCGTTTTCGTGCGTGCGCCGGGCCACCTCGGCGGCCAGGTAGGCGCTGCGATCGCGCAGGAAATCGGCGGCCTCCTTCAGGCGCAGGTGGGTGCGCACACGCGCCTCGACGATGGGCGGGCTGATCGGCTTGGTGATGTAGTCAACGGCGCCCAGCGACAGGCCGAGGGTCTCGTCATCGACCTCGGCCTTGGCGGTCAGAAAGATCACCGGGATGTCGGCCGTCGCCGGCTCGGCCTTCAGGCGGCGGCAGACCTCGTAGCCGTCCATGCCCGGCATCATGATGTCGAGCAGGATCAGGTCGGGTGCCGGCGACTGCGCCGCCAGCTCCAGCGCGCGGGCGCCGTGGTTGGCGACCTTGACGCGGTACTGCGGCTTGAGCAGGCCGACCATCAATGTCAGGTTCTCGGCGACGTCGTCAACCACCAGCACGGTGGGAGGGGCATGCAGATCGGCGCTCATGAGGTCTCGGGGCTTCGGTGTCGGGCGAGCAGGGCCAGGGCCTGGTCGTAATCGAACTGACGGATGCGCGCCAGCAGCAGCGTGGCGTCGGGCCCCAGCTGCTGGTGCAGGGCGGCCGCCTGCTGTTCGGCCCAGCCCAGGGCATCCGGGTCGCCATCGTGCAGCAGGGCGAGCAGCGGGGCCAGGTCCAATGCCGCGGCCGGGCCGGCCGCCGCATTGGTCGAGAGCGTCGCCACGCCACCGCCCAGCGCGGCGCGCAGCGCGTCGCCGAGGATGCGCGTGGTCGACTCCACCTCGCCAATCGCCGCGGCTGCCGCCAGCGGGTCCTCGCGCAGGCGCCGCTCCAGGGCCTCGCAGCGGCTGTGCAGCAGGGTCGCGCCGAGGTTGCCGGCGACGCCCTTCAGGCTGTGCACGCGCAGGCGCAACGGCTCGATATCGGGCGCCAGGCCGGCGCCGCCGCGCAGCCCATTGCCGACCTGGTGCAGCTCGGCCAAGGTGGCCGGCTGGCTGTCGACGAAGCGGCGCAGCAGTTCCAGGTAGAGCTCGGCCCTGTCGCCGCAGCGGCGCAGGCCGTCGCGCAGGTCCAGGCCATGAATGCCCTGCAGCGGCGCCAGCCGCGCGTCATTGGCCACCGGCACCGGCCCGCTGGGCGGCGCCGCGCTGGCGGCGAGACCCGGCAGCCAGCGGCGCACCGCGGCGGTCAGCGCGTTGACATCGACCGGCTTGGCGACGAAATCGTCCATGCCGGCGGCCACGCAGCGCTCGCGGTCCTCGGCCATCACATTGGCCGTCATCGCGATCACCGGCAGCCGCGTCCAGCGCGGGTCCTGGCGCAGCGCGCGGGTGGCGGCAATGCCGTCCATCACCGGCATGTGCATGTCCATGAAGACGAGGTCGAAGGCCGGCGAGCGATCCAGGCGCTCCAGCGCCTCCTGGCCGTTGCCAGCGATCTCCACCGTCAGCCCCAGGTCCTGCAGCATCTCCTGGGCGATCTGCTGGTTGATGGCGTTGTCCTCGACGACCAGTGCGCGGCCCTGGGCCGGGCGCGGGGCCCGGGCGGTGGCCTCCGTCGGCGCGAGCATCGGCGCCTGCGGACTCAGGCTGAGCAGCAGGTTGTCGAGCAGCACCGAGGCATTGATGGGCTTGACCATCACCGTCGAGAAGCCGCTCTCCAGCGCCTCGCGCAGCACCTCGTCGCGGCCGCGGCCGGTGATCAGCATCAGCCGCGGCGGCGGCTGCAGATCGAGCGCGCGGATCTGCCGGCCGGCCTCGATGCCGTCGAGCCGCGGCATGCTCCAGTCGAGCAGCACGATGTCGTAGGGCTGACCAGCGGCGTGCGCGGCGCGCACCGCCGCCACCGCCTCGTCGCCATCGGCGGCGGTCGCCACCTGCAGGCCGAGGCTGCCGAGCAGGCGATCGGCGACCAAGCGCGCCGACTCGTTGTCGTCGACCGCGAGCACGCGGCGGCCGCGCAACTGCGCCGGGTCGCCACGCGGCGCCGGTCCACCCTCCGGCAGAGCGCCGGCCGCCAGCTCGACGCTGAACCAGAAGGTCGAGCCCCTGCCTGGCTCGCTGCGCACACCGATCTCGCCGCCCATCATCTGCACCAGGCGCTGCGAGATCGCCAGGCCCAGGCCGGTGCCGCCGAATTGCCGGCTGGTCGACGCGTCGGCCTGGTGGAAGCTCTGGAACAGCTGGGCCTGCTGCGCGGCGCTCAGGCCCACGCCGCTGTCCTGCACCTCGATCTGAAGGCGCACCACATCGCCCTCGGCCGGCAGGCGCTGCACGCGCACCAGCACCTCGCCGCGTTCGGTGAACTTGACCGCGTTGCTGCCGAGATTGATCAGCACCTGACCGAGGCGCAGCGGGTCGCCGACGAGGAAATTCGGCACCTCGGGTGCCACGTCCAGCACCAGCTCCAGACCCTTCTCGGCGGCCTTGGCGCCGATCAGCGTGAACACGTTGTCGAGCACCGGCAGCAGCTGGAAGTCGATGCGCTCCAGGCTCAGCTTGCCGGCCTCGACCTTCGAGAAGTCGAGGATGTCGTTGATGATGCCCAGCAGGTGCTGGGCCGAGAGCTGGATCTTGTGCAGGTAGTCGCGCTGCTGATCGCTGAGCGCGGTGCGCAGCGCCAGATGCGTCATGCCGATGATGGCGTTCATCGGCGTGCGGATCTCGTGGCTCATGTTGGCCAGGAAGCGGCTCTTGGCGACGCTGGCGCTTTCCGCCTGCGCCTTGGCGGCGCGCAGCGCGTCGGCGGCCTCGTGCTCGTTGGTCACGTCCTCGAGGATGGCGAGGATGGTGCGCTCCGACTCGTCGCCAAAGCGCCGCGCCGAGATGCGTGCCCAGAAGCAACGACCGTCGCGGGCCACGAACTGCTGTTCGCGCACGTGGACGCGGCCAGCGCTCAGGTCGTCCATCATTTCCCGGCCCAGGCGTTCGTAGGCCTGCTCGTCCAGGTACCAGTCGCGCGTCGGTCGACCCACGGCCTCGCCGGGCCCGTAACCGAACAGCTGCTCCAGCATGCGGTTGCAGCGGACCACCTGGCGATCCTTGACGAGCAGGATGCCGACTGTCGCGCTGTCGACGATCAGCGAGATCTCGGCATTGAGCCGCACCAGCCGCGCGCGCTCGAGTTCCAATTCGCCGGTGCGCTCCGCCACCGTCGCTTCCAGCGAGACATTGAGCGCGCGAATCGCCTCTTCGTTGCGCAGGCGCTCGGTGACGTCGCGCAGGATCACCGTGTAGAAGTCGGCGCCGCCGACCCGGCTGTGCGAGATCGAGGCCTCGGCCGGGAACTCCTCGCCGTCCCAGCGCCGCCCGTAGACCACGGCTTGCGCGCTCATCTGCCGGTTCGTCACGCCGCTTTCGCCAAACCGGCGCACCAGTTCCGGGTGGCGACTGCGGTAACGCTCGGGCAGCAGCACTTCCAGGGTTTGGCCCAGCAGCTCCGGCTCGGTGACGCGGAACATCGCCATCGCCGAGCGGTTCGCCATGACGATGCGACGCTCGGCGTCGACGGTCAGGATGGCGTCCATCGCCGAGTCGACCAAGGAGCTGGTTCTGGCCTGGGCGGCGACGATTTCCTCGCGCGCCAGCTGGGTCTGGCGTGCCATTTCGTTGAAGCGTCGTGCCAGGCCGCGGATTTCGCTCGGTCCCACCTCCGGCACCGGACGAGCCAGCTGACCGGAACGCGCGAGCTCATCGCTGGCTCGACCGATCACCGCCAGGGGCTGGGTGACTTGGCGGCGCAGCACCACGAAAAGCAAGCCACAGACGAGCAGTGCAGCGACCAGCACCGGCAACTGTTCCATCGCTGCGCGATGACGCGCCAGGGCCAGCTCGTGCGTCAGGTCGAACTCGATCCAGACGACGCCGCGCGCCAGTGAGCGCACCACGCCCTCGCCGGCCGCCACCTCCGGCATGGCAAACGACTGCGCCAGACCGATGCGCGTCGCCGACGCTTGCCAGCGATGTGGTTGCCGCGTTGCCTGCGATTGCAGAAATCGCTCCTCAGTGAAACCGGGCAGCGCACCGCTGGCCATGCGCCCCTCGCGCTGGGCAAGGTCGGCGGCGATGATCTGGGCCCTTGCATCCAGCACGGCGATGCTGGCCGTTCGAGCGTCGGTCGCTGCCAACGCGGCTTCCGCGGAGACGCGCGCTGGCTCGCTGCGCAGTTCCCAGAACGCGGTGCGCGACAGGTGCTCGGCGATCAGCTGCAGGGCGTTCTCCGCTTCGCGCCTTGCTGCCGTTTCGTGGGCATTGCGCTGGTGCTTGAAGCTGACCGCCAGCGACGCCAGCAGCGCCAGCAGCAGCGCCAAGGGCAGCGAAACACGCAAGCTGGCCAGCAGGCGTGCCATCAGGGCTCCTGCACCCAGCGCGGGTCGATCAGCGAACTGGTGTCCAGGTCGCCGCCGTCGATCAAACCCTGAGCTTGCAGCAGTGCTGCCAGGGCGGGCAGCGCCGCGCTGACGGCGCCATCTGGCGCAAGCAGCGCCTGGTTGGCGTCTCGGTCTGGCAGGTCCAGGCCACTAAAGGCCTGGGCAATTTGTTCGGGCGGCAGCTGCAGCCGGAGCGCCAGCTGCACGGCATGCGCCGCCGGGTCGGCCTGGTAGCGGGCCAGCGCTTGGAAATGCCCATCCACCGCCGCGCGCACCTGGGCCGACTGCGTGACCAGCACGTCGCTGCGGACCACCAGCACGTCGACGATGCGACCCGGGATGGCGCGGCTGTCAAAGATCCGCCGCGCTCCTTCGGCCTCCAGCTGGCTGGCCCAAGGTTCGGCGGTCACCACCGCATCGGCACGGCCCTGGCGGTAGGCCTCGGCCGTGTCGGGCAGGGCGACGCGAACCTGCTCGACGTCAGCGGCGCGCAGGCCGGCGCTTTCGAGCAGCGCAGCCATCATCAGTGCGCCGGCCGCGCTGCTTTCCACGGCAACGCGTCGACCGCGCAACTCGGCGGCGCTGCGCAGCGGCGGGCGCGCCATCACGGCGTCAGCGCCGGCCGACTGGTCCAGCACCGCGATGACCTTCAAGGCCAGTCCGCCCTGCACCCCGGTGAGCACCTCGTCCAGCGTCAGCGCCGCCGCTTCCAGCCGGCCGGTGGCCAGTGCGCGCATCACGTCGGTGTTGGAGCGCAGCTCCTTCATGCGGACCTGCTTCGCGTCGAAGAGGCCGAGCGCCTCGGCGAGGAACAGAAAGCTGTAGCCGACGAACGGAATTGCCCCGAGGCGAAGCACCGGCGGTGGTGGCTGGCAGCCGGCCAAGCCCAGGCCGGCGGCGGCAAGCATCCATTCGCGTCGGGACAGCGGGTGGGTCATCGGCGGCATCGGGAGGCAAGCGCGCCAAACGGGGCGCCTGACTCCAGCTTACCCGCCGGCGGAGACTCGCTGCAGCAGCATCGCGTCGCCGTAACTGAAGAATCGGTACTGCTTCTCGACGGCGTGTGCGTAAAGGCGTTTGATGTGCGCGTGGCCGGCCAGCGCACTGACCAGCATCAGCAAGGTGCTCTTGGGCAGGTGGAAGTTCGTCACCAGCGCGTCGACGACGCGGAACTCGTAGCCCGGGGTGATGAAGAGTTGGGTTTCGGCGGCACCGGCCTGCAGCGTCCCCGAGGCGGCGGCTGACTCCAGCGCGCGCAAGGTCGTCGTGCCGACCGCCACCACCCGGCCGCCGCGCGCGCGGGCGGCGGCGATCGCGTCCACCGTCGTCTGCGGCACCTCAAACCACTCGCTGTGCATCTGGTGCTCGGCGAGGTTCTCGCTGCGCACCGGCTGGAAGGTGCCGGCCCCGACGTGCAGGGTCACCTGGGCACGCGGGCAGGGCAATGCAGCCAGCAAGGCCTCGTCGAAGTGCAGCGAGGCGGTCGGCGCGGCGACAGCGCCGGGCTTGGCCGCCCAGACGGTCTGGTAGCGCGCCACGTCATCCGCCGAATCCTCGTGCGTGATGTAGGGCGGCAGCGGCACATGGCCGTGCTGCTCCAGCAGGGCCAGCGGATCGGCCGGGAAGCGCAGGTGGAACAGGCTGTCCTCGGGACCACAGCGCCCCAGCACCTCGGCGTCAAAAGCGCCGGCAAAGCGCACGGTGGAACCGGACTTGGGGCTCTTGCTCGCGCGCAGATGCGCCCAGACCTCGTGCGTGCCGGGCAGCAGGCGCTCGATCAGCGCCTCGACGCTGCCGCCACTGGCCTTGGCGCCGTGCAGCCTGGCCTTGATGACCTTGGTGTCGTTGAAGACCAGCAGGTCATTGGCGTCCAGCAAGCCGGGCAGCTCGCGGAACACGCGGTCGACCGGCGGCCAGTGACGGCCGTCGAGCAGGCGCGAGCCGCTGCGCACCGCGGCCGGGTGCTGGGCGATCAGCTCAGCGGGGAGTTCGTAGTCGAAGTCGGAGAGCGTGTAGGACATGGGCCGGGATTGTCCGGCCGCCGGCCCAAGACCCTACTGGATGCGCCTGGCCCAATAGACCAAGACCTCGGTCTGCGGCTGGATGTCCGTCTCGCTGTAGCGGTAGACGGGCACGATGTTGATCGCGTCGAGCACCGGTCGGCCGGAAATGATCCAGCCAAACACCGCATAGCCGCGCTGCTGCGGCGTGCCGTCCAGGCTGCGGTTGTTGGCGCTGTTGAAGAACCACTCGCTGGTCGCGCTGTTGGGCTCGCTGCGCCGCGCCATCGACAGGGTGTAGCGCAGGTTGGACAAGCTGCTCTGGTCCTCCAGCGGGATGGGGGCGTACAGGGCCGTTTTACGCAGCATGCCGCTGCGGTAGCCGCCGCCCTGGGCGACGAAGTCGCGGTCGACCCGGTGCACCAGGGTCTGGTCGTAGAAGCCGGCGTTCACGTAGGCGAGGAAGTTCGCCACGGTCAGCGGCGCGTCGGCCGGGAACAGCTCGACAACGATCTCGCCGCTGCTGGTCAGCATGCAGACCGCCGGGTTGGGCGTCAGCGCGGCGGCCGCCGTGCCGGCCGGGCTGCAGGCCAGCGTGGGCGGGTTGGGCACCGGGTTGGGCCGCGGCTTGGGTGGCGGCGGCGGCGGGGTGTCGCCGATGCCGATGACGACGCCGCCGCCGCAGGCGGTCAGCAAGGCGAGCAGGACGGTGGTGGCGAGCAGGCGGAGGGTCATCGCCCGGCAACGCCGCCCACCGGCTCGCCGTTGACCCGGCTTCAGCGAATGCGCTGCACCCAGTAGACCAGCACCTCGGTCTGCGGACGCTTGTCGGTCTGGCTGTAGACGATGACGGGCAGCGCGTTGATCGCGTCCAGCGTCGCGATGCCGGAGATCAGCCGGCCGAACACCGCATAGCCGCGCACTGTCGGCGTGTAGTCGAGGAAGCTGTTGTTGCCGACGTTGACGAACCACTGCGAGGTCGCGCTATTGGGTTCGTTGGTACGCGCCATGGCGATCGTGCCGCGAACGTTGGAGCGGCCATTGTTGTCCTCCAGCTGGATCGGCGCCTGCGTGGCGGTCTTGAACTGATGACCGCTGGTGTAGCCGCCGCCCTGGATGACGAAGTCGCGGTCCACACGGTGCACCAGGGTGCTGCTGTAGAAGCTGCTGCCGACGTAGTTCAGGAAGTTCTGCACGGTGACCGGCGCATCGGTTGGGAACAGCTCGAACACCATTTCGCCGCTGCTGGTCAGCATGCAGACCACCGCCGGCTGCGTGCTTTGCGCGGCGGCGGCGATGCCGTTCGCGCTACAGGCCTGGGTGGGCGGCGTCGGGTTGGGGTTGGGCACCGGGGACGGCGCGGGGGGCGGCGGCGGGGCCGGGGTCGCGCCGCCACCACCGCCTCCGCCGCCGCAGGCGGCGAGGAAGGCAGCAAGGGTGGCGACGGCGAGGGAACGGGACATCATCGGTTTCGGGTCAGGGGTGGAAGAGATGGCTCGCGGTGAAGCGCTGCGCCTGTGGTGCTTAGGCCACCGCCGTCGCCCGCGAGACGGGCGCCGGCTTTCGGCCTGGGTCGGAAGGTCCTCAGGACCCTCCCCGCTCAGGCTTCAAGGTTGTCGATCAACCGGGTACTGCCAAGCCGGGCGGCGCCCAGGGCGACGATGGCATCGCCCTCATGCGGCGGCTGAAGGTCATGCTGACGGCGCAGCGTCAGGTAGTCGGGCTGCCAGCCCTGGGCGGCCAGGCGGTCCATGGCCTCGCCCTCGATGCGCTCGCGGTCGCGCAAGCCGGCGCGCCATTCGGCCAGCAGGGCCTTCAGCGCGGCGCTCAGTTGCAAGGCCTGGGCTTTTTGCGCCTCGCTCAGGTATTGGTTGCGGCTGGACAGCGCCAGGCCCTCGGGGCTGCGCAGGGTCTCGCCGCCATGGAGGGAGATGGGCAGCGCCATCTGCGCGACCATGCGGCGCAGCACCATCAGCTGCTGGTAGTCCTTCTTGCCGAACACCGCGTGGGCCGGCTGCACGATGTTGAACAGCTTGTGCACCACGGTGCAGACGCCGGTGAAGAAGCCGGGGCGGAACTGGCCTTCGAGGATGTCGGCCAGCTGCGTCGGCGGCGTCACCTTGTAGCCCTGCGGCTCCGGGTAGAGCTCGGCCTCGTCGGGGGCGAAGACGAAGTCGCAATGGCCTTGCGCTTCCAGCTTGGCGCAGTCGGCGTCCAGCGTGCGCGGGTAGCGGTCGAAATCCTCGTGGGGCAGGAATTGCAGGCGGTTGACGAAGCAGCTGACCACCACCGGCGCATCCGGTCCGGCGACGGCGCGCGCCTGCGCGACCAGGGCCAGATGGCCCTCGTGCAGATTGCCCATGGTGGGCACGAAGGCGGCACGACCCGGGCCAACCAGCGCGCGCAACTCGGCGATCGTGTGGATCAGTCGCAGTGCCATCACGCGAACCCGTGCAGCTGGTCGTCGGGAAAGGCGCCGCTCTTCACCTCGGCGACGTAACGGCCGATCGCGCCCTGCACCGAGTCGCCGCCGGCCATGAAGTTCTTGACGAACTTGGGCTTGCGGCCCGGCGTCACGTCGAGCATGTCGTGCAACACCAGCACTTGGCCCGAGCAGTCCTTGCCGGCGCCGATGCCGATGACCGGCACCGGTGAAGCCTGGGTGATCTCGCGCGCCAGCGCGGCCGGCACCATCTCGAACAGCAGCATGGCCGCGCCGGCCTCGATGAAGGCCTTGGCCTGCGCCTTGACACGCTGGGCGGCTTCCTCGCCGCGCCCCTGCACCTTGTAGCCGCCCAGGCTGCTCACCGTCTGCGGCGTGAAGCCCAGGTGGGCGCAGACCGGCACGCCGCGCTCGGTCAGGAAGCGCACCGTCTCCAGCGCCCATTCGGCGCATTCCAGTTTGACCATGTGGGCACCGGCCTGCATCAGCGCCAGGCTGCTCGCCCAGGCCTGCTGGGGGCTGGCGTGGTAGGAGCCGAAGGGCAGGTCGGCGAGCAGCCAGGCGGTCTGGTTGCCGCGCGCCACGCAGCGCGTGTGGTAGACCATGTCGGCCAGCTGCACCGGCGTCGTCGTGCTTTCTGCCTGCAGCACCGTGCCCAGCGAGTCACCGACCAGCAGGATCTCCACGCCGGCCTCGTCCAGCAGCGTGGCGAAGGCGGCGTCGTAGCAGGTCAGCATGGCGATCTTCTCGCCGCTCTGGTGCATGGCCTGCAGCTTGTGCAGGGTGATCGGCTTGCGCGTCGGGGTCTCGGGCATGGGGGGCTCCCGGGGCCAGGGAAAGGGGCGCGAGTGTAGAAGCCGATCGCGCCGGCCTGCCAGCGGCGCTGGCTTGTCCCCGTGCGCGGCGCGCTACTTCGCCGCGCTGGCCAGCACCTTCACATCGCGCCAGCCCATCAAGCGCAGCAGCGCGTGGTTGACCGCCGCGTCGGCGATGTCATCGGCGACCAGCAGCAGCTGCGCATAGCGCGGCACGCCGGCCTTGGCCAGGCGCGCCCACAGCTGATCGGCCGGCAGCGGGTGGCCGCGCGTGTCGAGCAGCTCGGTGTAGGGCAGGTGGATGGCGGCGCCGGGCAGCGGCTTCAAGCCGGAGGCAACGACGAGCGACGGGTAGAGGCCGGGCGCCTGGGCCGGGTCGGTGAGCAGCGGGCCGTCGCGTCTTGGGGTCGGCGCCGGGTAGGGGCGAGCCCGCGGCGGCGCCTGCGGTTTGGCCAGCTCCTGGCCCCGCTCGGCCCAGGCCTCGGTGCCGTCGAGCAGCAAGGAGGCGCGCTGGCCCAGCTGCTCCAGGCGCAGCAGCGCCAGCGCGACGCCAGGGCTGAGCCCGCCCTCGGCGATCAGCACCGCCTCGTCGCCGGCGTCCAGCCCGGCCTGGCCCAGGCGGGCGGCCAGCGCCGTGTCGTCCAACTCGCGGAAGGCCTGCAGCGGCAGGTGGAGCGCCATCGGCAGGTGGCCCTGCGCATAGGCCTCGGCATCGCGGAGGTCGAGCAGGCTGACACGCGACATGCCCATGGCCTTGAGCATCGGACCGGCAAAGGCCTTGGCCCAGCGGGCATCGCGCAGCAGCTGCGGCTGCGCATAGGTCCACAGCGGCAGTTCGCGCGGGTCCTGCAGCCAGCCCAGCTGCGACTCGTGGAACAGCCTGACCTCGGCGTGGCCGACCAGGAAGCGCAGCGCGAAATAGGGCACCGCCGCCGCGCCACCGCCGCCACAGTAGCTGAGCACCGGCTGGCCGGGCCGCCAGCCCTGGTGCTGCAGCATGCGGCGGATCTCGGCGGCCGGCTTGAAGCGCTTGTCGGCATCGAAGAAGTCGTCGGCCGGCATCAGGGTGGCGTGCGGCACATGGCCGGCGCGGTTGAAGAAGGCGGCGCCGCCGTAGTAGTAGGGCGGATCCAGCGCCTCCAACAGCAGCTGACGGGTCGGCTCGCCGCTCGCCGCGAGGAACTCGGGCAGGCGCACGCGCACCGACTCGTCGAAGGCCAGCACCCGGATGTCGCCCGCCGGCGGCGCGGTGGCCTCGCTGCTCAGGGCGCCGCCCTGCGCCCGCCACTGCGCCATGCCGCCGTCGAGCAGGAACAGCTGCCGGGCCGGCACGCCGACGTGCAGCAGGTCCCAGAGCAGGCGCGGCGCCAACCAGCTGCCGCCTTGATCGACGACGACGACGCGCTCGCCTTGCTTCAGGCCCCAGGCGCGCAGCCTGGCCTGCATCTGCGCCGGCGTCGACTCGCGCAGATCGCTGCCGTAGAGGCTGGCGCTGACGGCACCGGGGATATGGCCCTTGCGGTACAGCGAGGGCGGCGATGCATCGAGCACGCGCAGGTCGGCGCTGCCCAGCTGCTGCTGCAGCCAGGCGGCGCTGACCAGCCTGGCCTCCGCCCGCCCGGTCAAGGGGCTCAAGCACAGGCCGGTCAGCAACAGCAGGCGGCCCAGCCAGCGTAGATGTTTCAACATGCTTTGCGCTCCAGCTTAGGGGTGGCGAACTGTCGGCGCTGGCGCCGCCCCGGGGCGGCGCCGTCCGACGAACTGCGCCAGCGCCCGACCCGGCGGCGGCGGGCGGCGACCGGAATGCGCCGCCGTCGGCCCGCCCGGGCCGGCTGGCGACCGCGGTTAGGCTTGAGCCCCCGTTGCACCGTCGTCGTCCATGACCCTGACCGAACTGCGCTACCTCGTCGCCGTGGCCCGCGAGCTGCACTTCGGCCGCGCCGCCGAGGCCTGCCATGTGTCGCAGCCGACGCTGTCGGTGGCGATCAAGAAGCTGGAAGAAGAGCTGGACGTGAAGATCTTCGAGCGCGGCGGCAACGAGGTCTCGGTGACGCCGCTGGGCGCCGACATCGTGCGCCAGGCCCAGGTCGTCATCGAACAGGCCAACTCGATCAAGGAGATCGCCAAGCGCGGCCGCGACCCGCTGGCCGGGCCGCTGCGCCTGGGGGTGATCTACACCATCGGTCCCTACCTGCTGCCCTCGCTGGTCCGCCAGGTCATCGAGCGCACGCCGCAGATGCCCTTGCTGCTGCAGGAGAACTTCACCACCAAGCTGCTCGACATGCTGCGCACCGGCGAGCTCGATTGCGCCATCCTCGCCGAGCCCTTCCCCGACGCCGGTCTGGCCATCGCGCCGCTCTACGACGAGCCGTTCCGCGTCGCCGTGCCGGCCAGCCACCCGCTGGCCGCGCAGCGCCAGATCAGTGCCGAGGCGCTCAAGCAGCAGACCATGCTGCTGCTCGGCAACGGCCATTGCTTCCGCGACCATGTGCTGGAGGTCTGCCCGGAGTTCGCCCGTTTCGCCAGCGGAGCCGAGGGCATCCAGAAGAGCTTCGAGGGCAGCTCGCTGGAGACCATCAAGCACATGGTCGCCTCGGGCATGGGCATCACCGTGCTGCCCTCCTTGAGCGTGCCGCGCGAGGAAGCGCCGCACCTGCGCTTCCTGGACTTCGAGCCTCCCGTGCCCAGCCGGCGCGTGGTGCTGGCCTGGCGGCGCAGCTTCACGCGCTACGAGGCGATCGCCGCCTTGCGCAACGCGGTGATGGCCTGCGAGCTGCCGGGCGTCAGGCGCATCAACGCCTGATCAGCTCCCGTTGCCGAGCAGGCCCTCGGCGCGCACCACGGCCTCCAGCGCGTCCTCCAGCAGCATGCGCGCCTGGCCGCTGACCAGCTGCAGGCGGCGGTGCAGCGTCGCGTCGTCGGCGCTTTGCTGGGCGCAGCTGGCGCTGTAGGCCTCGAATTGCTGCAACTGCAGCAGCAAGGTGGCCAGGTGCTGCGGGCATTCGCAGGCGATGGTGCTGGACAGGCCGGCCAGCGTGCGCAGGGTGTCCAGCTGCCAGCGCGGTGCGCTCGGGCTGGCCTGCCGCCCGCGGCGCGCCGCGGCGCGGGCATGGGTCCCGGCCATGGCCTTGAGCTGGGCCATCGGCTGCCCGGCCAGCTGGCCGATCGCATGACCCTGCTCGACGAGTTGGCGGATCAGCGCGAGACGCCGCACATCGGCGGCGCTGTACAGGCATTGCCCGCTGGGCGTGCGCCGCGGCTGGCAGACGCCGTAGCGGCGCTCCCAGACGCGCAAGGTGGCCGCCGGCATGCGCAGCATGCGGGCCACGGCACCGGTGCGGAACTGCGGGGTGTCGGCACTCATGGTTTGACGCGGGTTTGACGCGGAATGGGGCAGCATTCTGCGCGGTCGAAAGCGCATCGGGCGGCAGCCCCTCGCGCATTTCCCTAGGCTGCCGCCATGATCACCCTGCCGCCACTCGCCGCGGTCGTCGGCGCCGGCCTTGCCGGCGCGAGCTGCGCACAGGCCCTTCACCAGGCGGGCTGGGCGGTGCGCCTTTACGAGAAGTCGCGCGGCGCGGGGGGACGGCTGGCGACGCGTCGCAGCGCGCTGGGCGATGGCGCCACCCCGGGGCCGGCCCTCGATCACGGTTGCCTGGGTTTTCATGCGCAGAGCCCCGCCTTCCGCGCCTTTTGCGCATCGTTGCCGCGCTGGTGCCCGCGGCCGGCGCCGCACAGCGTGGCGCTGGGCGAGCAGGCGGAGCTCATCGTGCCGGCGCCCGATCTGCCCAGCCTGTGCCGCGACCTGATCGCCGGACTGCCGCTGCACACCGGACGCACGGTGCAGCGTCTGCAGCGCGAGTCCGGCGGCTGGCGGCTCGATGACGACGAGGCGCTGTTCGACGCCGTGCTGCTGGCCCTGCCGCCCGCCCAGGTCATGCCGCTGCTGGCGCCGCACCGACCCGAGTGGGCGCAGCGTGCTGCCCTGGTCCCCATGCAGCCTTGCTGGACCCTGTTCGGCGTGGCTGAGGCGGCGCCGGCCGACGCCGGCTGGGAATTGCTGCGCCCTCGCCAGGGACCGCTGGCCTGGGTGGTGCGCAACGACAGCCGCCCGGGTCGTGCGCCGGCCGCCCCCGGTCACGCGCACTGGGTCGCCCATGCCAGTCCGGCTTGGAGCCGAGAGCACCTGGAGGCAGCGCCGGACGAGGCCACGGCGCTCCTCGACGCCGCCCTGGCCGAGGCCCTGGGCCATCGGCTCGACTGGCGGTTGCGGCAGGCGCATCGCTGGCGATACGCGACCCCGGTGACGCAGATTGCCGAACCGCGCGCCCAGGCCTGGTGGGACGCCGGTCTGGGACTCGGCGTGGCCGGCGACTGGCTGGGCGGCGGTGGCGTGGAGGGCGCCTGGCTATCCGGCCGTGTGCTGGCCGCCGCGCTCACGCAACGGCGTTTTTCACCGCAGGACCCGGCGGCCCTGCCCGAAGCTGCCGCCACGCCATCGTTTGAAGGAGTGCACCGATGAACCCCAGCCCCGTCCGCGCCCGTCGCCAGTTTCTGCTCGTTGCCTCGGCCGGCGCCGTCGGCCTGCCGCTGGCTGCGCGCGCCCAGGCCCTGGTCGATCCCAAGGATGCCCAGGCCGTCGCCCTGGGCTATGTGGCCGACGCGAAGACCGTCGACAAGAAGAAGTTCCCGCGCTACGCGCCGGGACAGCTGTGCAGCAATTGCGCGCTCTACCAGGGCAAGCCGACCGACAAGGCGGCCGGCTGCCCGCTGTTCCCCGGCAAGCAGGTCGCCGGCCCGGGCTGGTGCAACGCCTGGGCCAAGAAGGGCTGAATGCGCGACGCGGAGCTGCTCGTCGCCTTTGACGGCGGCTGTCCGGCCTGCCGGCGCGAGATCGGCCACTACCGGCGACTGCGCCCGCTGGCGCCGCTGCGCTTCGTCGACGTCAGCCTGGCAGCACTGCCGGCCGACTGGCCGGCGCGCGAGCGGCTGCTGGCGCGTCTGCACGCCCGCCTGCCCGATGGCCGCTGGTGCAGCGGCGCGGCGGCCTTCGTGGCGGTGTGGGAGCGCCTGCCCGGCTGGCGCTGGCTGGGCCGTGCGGCCCGCCTGCCCGGCGCGCTGCCGGCCTTGGAGCTGGCCTACCGCGGCTTTCTGCGCATCCGCCCGCTGTGGCGCCGACCCACCCACTGCGAGATCCCGCGTTGACACCCGGCCTGGCGGCTGCCGGTGGCTTCACGAGCCCGCGGCCGCGGCGGCGCTGAACCAGGCGTCCAGCGCCGCGGTGTCGACACCGCGCAGACCCAGCTTGCTGCGCCGCCACAGGAAATCGTCGGCAGCCTGCGCCCACTCGTGCTCGCGGGCATGGCGCAGCTCCACCTCGAACACGCCTTCGGCGACCTCGGCCCCTGGCGCGGCGGCGAGCAGGGCGGCGGCCTCGCTGCCGTAGGCCCGCGCCCAGCGCGCGATCAGGCCTGGGTCGCGCTCCGGGTGCTCGGCCTGCAGCCGCGCGATGAAGACGGGCAGCGGCCCGCAGTCGCCGCCGGGCAGCGGCGCCTCGGCGGTCCAGGCAGGCCGCGGTGCGCCGAGCAGGGGGGCGAGCCGGTCGGCGGCCTGTTCGGCGAGCAGGCGGAAGGTCGTCAGCTTGCCGCCCCAGACATCGAGCCGTGGCGGGTCGCCGCCCTGCTGCACCAGGTCGAGTCGGTAGTCGCGGGTGACGGCCTTGGCGGCGCCCTTGCCGTCGTCGACCAGCGGACGCACGCCGGCAAACACCTGGCGCACGGCGACGCGCGTCACCGGCTCGCGCAGCCAGCGGCTGGCCTGCGCGCACAGGTAGTCGATCTCGGTCTCGCTGGCGCTGGCCAGCGGCTGCGCGACCTCCTGGTCGGTGGTGCCCAGCAGGCAGAAGTCCTGCTGGTAAGGCAGGGCGAACAGCACGCGGCCATCGGGGTTCTGCAGCAAGTAGCCGCCGCCATGGCGCCAGCGCGCGTCGATCACCAGGTGCGTGCCTTGCACCAGGCGCAGGCGCGGCGGTGCCGGGTGCTGCAGCGCCTCGCCCAGGAAGCGGCTGGCCCAGGGGCCGGCGGCGTTGACGAGGGCGCGCGCCGTGAGCGCCAGCGTGGCGCCGTCGACCCGCTGCAGCGTGGCCTGCCAGCGGCGGTCGCGGATCGATGCCTGCACGCAGGCATGGCGGGTCAGCACCCGAGCGCCCAGACGCGCCGCATCGCGCGCGCAGGCGACGACCAGGCGCGCGTCGTCGACCCAGCCGTCGCTGTAGTGCAGCGCGCGTTCAAAGCGCGGTTGCAGCGGCTCGCCCTCGGCGCCGCTGAGGCGCAGTGCGCCCGAGGCGCTGCTCACGCGGCGCGGCGCCAGGTGGTCGTAGCCCCACAGGCCCAGGCGCAGCTGCCACCAGGGCCGCTGGCCGGGGTCGCGCGGCAGGATCAGGCGCAACGGCTGCATCAGATGCGGGTTGCGTGCCAGCAGCCGTTCGCGCTCCAGCAGGCTCTTGCGCACCAGGCCGAGATGGCCTTGCTCCAGGTAGCGCAGACCGCCGTGGATCAGCTTGCTGCTGGCGCTGCTGGTGTGGCCGGCGAGGTCGTCGCGCTCGACCAGACAGACGGACAGGCCGCGACCGGCCAGATCGCGGGCAATCCCGGCCCCGTTGATGCCCCCACCGACGACCAGCACGTCGACACTCATGCCCATGGACGGATTGTGAGGAGCGCGGCATGGCAATGGTGCTGGCCCTGGATCAAGGCACGACGAGCTCGCGGGCCTTGTTGTTCGACGCCCAAGGCGGGCTGCGCGCGCTGGCGCAGCGGCCGTTCGCGCAGGGCTTCCCGCAACCCGGCTGGGTGGAGCACGACGCGGAGGAAATCCTCGCCACGCAGCTGGCCACGGCGCGCGAGGCGCTGGCCGGCGTCGACCCGGCCGCCGTTGCCGCCATCGGCATCACCAACCAGCGCGAGACGGTGGTGATCTGGGAGCGCGCCAGCGGCAGGCCGTTGGCGCCGGCCATCGTATGGCAGGACCGACGCACGGCGCCGCTGTGCCAGCAGCTGCGGGCGGCCGGCCACGAGGCCGAGGTGCGCGCGCGCAGCGGCCTGACCCTGGACCCCTACTTCAGCGCGACCAAGATCGCCTGGTGGCTGGCGCAGCAGCCCGGCTGGCGCGCCCGGGCCGAGGCCGGCGAGCTGGCCGTCGGCACCATCGACAGCTGGCTGATCTGGCGCCTCACCGAGGGCCGCGTGCATGCCACCGACGTCACCAATGCCAGCCGCACGCTGCTGATGAACCTGCGCCGCGGCGACTGGGACGACGAACTGCTGCGCCTGTTCGGCATTCCGCGCGCGCTGTTGCCGGCCATCCGCGCTTCGGCCGACGACTTCGGTACGACCACGCTGCTGGGCGGCCGCATCGCGCTGCGCGGCGTCGCCGGCGACCAGCAGGCGGCGCTGTTCGGGCAAGGCGCGCAGCAGGCCGGCCAGGCCAAGAACACCTATGGCACCGGCTGCTTCCTGCTCGCCCACACCGGCACGACGCCGCGCGACTCGCGCCATGGCCTGCTGACGACGCGCGCCGCGCAGACCGGCGCCGATGCGCAGTACGCGCTGGAAGGCTCGGTCTTCATGGCCGGGGCGCTGGTGCAATGGCTGCGCGACGGCCTGGGCCTGATCGCCCGCAGCGATGACATCGAGGCGCTGGCCGCCAGCGTGGGCAGCAGCGAGGGCGTGGTCGTCGTGCCGGCCTTCACCGGCCTGGGCGCGCCGCATTGGCGGCCCGAGGCGCGCGGCGCCATCCTGGGCCTGAGCCGCGGCAGCGGCAAGGCGCAGATCGCCCGCGCCGCGCTGGAGGCCATCGCCTTCCAGAACGCCGACCTGGTCGAGGCCATGGCACTGGATGGCGCGCCGCTGACCGAGCTGCGCGTCGACGGCGGCGCGAGTGCCAACGACTTGCTGATGCAGCTGCAGGCCGATGCGCTGCAACTGCCGCTGCTGCGTCCGGCGCTGCAGGAGGCCACCGCCTGGGGCGCGGCGGCGCTGGCCGGCGTCCAAGCCGGGCTGTGGCAGCAGCCGCCGGCGGCGCTCGGCGCGTTGACGCGGGTCGAGCCTGGCGCGCCGCTGCCGCGCGATGCCTGGCGGCAGGGCTTGCGCCAGGTGCTGACCGCCTGAGGCCCCGCGAGCAGGCAGCAAAAAGCCCCGCCGAGGCGGGGCTGGAGCTTGAAGCCCTGACGGCTTACTTGAACTGGTAGGACGCGGTCGCGTACCAGATGCGCGTGCGCGGGTCGGCGAAGGAACCGGCGAAGCCGGCCGCGTGCGAGCCGTAGCTCGACGAGGCGACGAAGGGCGGCTCCTCGTTGGTGACGTTGCGCGCGCCCAGCGTCAGCTTCAGGTTCTTGATGCCCCGGTAGCTGGCCGACAGGTTCCAGCGGCTGGTGTCCTTCACGTTGTAGGGCGCGTCGACGCCGAGGTTGGTGTTGACCACCTCCCGCGACTCCGTCCAGCCCTTGGTGAAGACGTTCTCCAGCGCGACGCTGAAGTCGCCCAGCGACCAGTCGAAGGCCAGCGTGTGCTGCCACTCGGGCACCGGGGCGTTGCCGCCCAGGCTGTTGCCGACGTAGTCGGTGAACGGCGAGTCCTTGCCGTTCTGCAGGTCGTACTTGAGCACGCGGCTGCCGCTGAGGGCGACGCCCAGCCGGCCGGCAGCGCCGAGCTGGAAGGCGGTGCGGATGTCGATGTCGATGCCGCTGGTCTTCAGCTCGCCGAGGTTCTCCACCGGCGTCTCGATGTAGGAGATGTAGCCGCTGGTGGTGCGCTTCACGCGGCTCTTGTACTTCTGGTAGAGCCCGGGCTCGGCCATCAGCGTGTCGCCGGTGATGGTGCCGATGGTGTCGCGCTTGTTGATGCTCCAGTAGTCCATCGAGAACACCAGATCGCGCATCGGCTCGAACACGATGCCGGCGGTGAACTGGCGCGTCTTCTCCGGCTTCAGGTTGGGGTTGCTGGACAGCTGCACATTGAACTGCGTGTTGCACAGCGGTGGCAGATTGCCCTGCGCATCCGGTGGCACCGGGCAGTCGGGATCGACCTGCGGGTCGGCGGTGTTGGTGTTGGCCACCGGGCTGTTGACGTCCCACAGCGTCGGTGCGCGGAAGCCGGTGCCGGCGCTGGCACGCAGCAGCAGCTCCTTGGTCGGCTGGAAGCGCACGCGCAGCATGGGGTTGAAGCTGCCGCCGAAGTCGCTGTAGCGGTCGTAACGGGCCGCGGCGGTCAGCTCCAGCTCCTTGCTGAAGGGCATCGCCAGCTCGGTGTAGACGGCGGCGACGTTGCGGCTTGCCGAGGTCGTCGGCACCGAGCCTTCGCCGCCGATGTGCGCGCCGGCCGAGTAGCCGGGGTGGGTCGGACGGTCGTCGGCCTTGTCCTTGCGCAGGTCGGCGCCGACGGCGATGGCCATCGCCCCGCCGCCCATTTCCATCAGCTCGCGGCTGGCCTTCACGTCGAAGACCATGGTGGTGGCCTTGGAGGCGCGCACCTTGCCCTTGAGCTGGGCGCCGTCGAGCAGCGCGACGCCGGCGGCGTCGTTCGGGCCGAAGGGGTTGACGTTGCCGGTGGCCAGCGCCGCCAGGTAGGGGTCCTGCAGCAGATAGCCCTCGTAGACCAGGCTGCCGCGCGCCTGGGCGATGTTGAGCGCGGTGTCGTAGTCCCAGCCGGCCATCGAACCATTCATGCCCAGCACGAGGCGGAACTGCTCGTTGGTGTTGTCGCTGACGCGCTCGCCGCGGTCCAGCGAGCGCGTCGCCACCTCGGTGAACTTGCGGCCGTTGGCGTCGACGAAGGACACGTAGTCGGCCTCGGTATAGCCGAGGCGGGTGAGCAGGGCCAGCGGGAAGTAGCGGCTGTCGATCGGCATCACCATGCGCGGGTAATTGCCGTCGGCCTGCACCTTCATCGCCGTGCCGTCCAGCGGCGACGGCGCGGCGCGGCCGGTGGTGTGGTTGCGCGCCGCCGAGGCCTCGAAGAACCAGGAGCTGTCGGCGTCGAGCTTGAAGGTGCCGCGTGCGAACAGATCGGTCTTCGTGCTGTCGGGCAGGTTGTCGAGCATGGCGGCATAGATGGCGCGGCAGCGGCGCACGTCGTCGACACCATTGGGCGTCTTGCCGCCGACCTGCACCACCGAGTTGGCCGGATCGCAGGCGGCCATGTTGGCGCCCGGGTTGTCGTAGGCGCCGGGGGTGATGCCGATGTCCATCAGCCGGCCGGGGAAGGCGCGGAACGAGGTCGGTGGGATCGAGCCGGGCACTTCGCGCTCATGGCGCCAGTACCAGCCCTGCTCGGCCGCCTGCAGGCGGGTCTGTTCCTTGATGTTGGCGGTGAGCAGCAGGTTGTAGCCGTCCTTGCCCAGATCGCCCATGCCGAAGGCCAGTGAACCGCCATGCTCCTTGCCGCCCTTGGTTTCCTCGGGTTCGGCATAGCGGACGGTCAGCTCGCCCTTGTTGTAGTCCTTGCGGGTGATGAAGTTCACCACGCCGCCGACGGCGTCGGTGCCGTAGATGGCCGAGGCGCCGTCGCGCAGCACTTCGATGCGGTCGATGGCGGCGAAGGGGATGCTGTTCAGGTCGACGGCCACCGAGCCACCGATCGAGCCGAAGGGGTGACCGGCAAGGCGGCGGCCGTTGAGCAGCACCAGGGTCGAATTCGCGCCCAGGCCGCGCAGATTGGCATTGCTGGTCGCGTAGCCGGCGCCCTGGGTCGAGTCGCTGAGCATGCCGGACATCGCGGCCACGCGGCGCAGCACGTCCTCGACATTGGTCGCGCCGCTCTTCTCGATCTGGTCTCGGGTCATCACCGAAACCGGCAGCGCGGTCTCGGCGGCCAGGCGCTTGATCGACGAGCCGGTGACGACGACGCGCTCCAATTGCTGCTGCTGCTGGGCCAAGGCCAGGCCGCAGAAGCCGGCGATGGCCAGGGCCGCCGCCAGACGGGTGGGATGGTGCATGGGTTCTCCTCCAGAAATGCCGGCCTTGGGTGCCGCCGGGCTGAGCTGACTGCCGCGGATGGGGCAGGTGGGCGGCGATTCTTTGGAGGCCGGCCGCCCGTGCCGGAGGCCATGGGCTGTCTGTCGCAAAGTCGCTGCGTCATGCCCTGACCTCTGGTACTGCCCACCTTGACGGACTCCGAATACGGGGTCTCAGTGCCCCGGGAAAGTCCTGCCTCCGTCGTTCACATTTGCTAACGACGACTGCCTAGCATCGGTCAATGGGAGTCTGCCGAACAGAAACCGGGTTCAACCGGGCTTGGCGGCTGGTCACTTGGCTGGCCCTGCTTTGCCTGCTGCTGCGTGCTCAGGCACTTGCCATGGCGCCGCAGTTTCTCAGCGTCGAGGTCCCCCGCGACGTCGTGGCCAGCCTGGCGCAATGCCGCCAGGGCCTGATCTGGGTCGGTACCGGCAACGGCCTGGCGCGCTGGGACGGCTACCACTTGCAGGCCATCGAACGCGAGGCCGACGAGCCGTTGCGCCGCAACCTGGGTTGGGTGCAGGCCATGGCGGCCGGCGCCGACGGGAGGGTGTGGATCGGCAGCGAGTCCGACGGCCTGCTCGTCCATGAGCCCCGCGGCCAGCGCATTCGCCAGCTGGGTGGCATCGGCCCGCCGGCGGCCATCCGTGCCTTGGCCAGCGACGATGCCCAGGTCTGGATCGGCACCCTCGGCCAGGGGCTGCAGCGCTACGACATCGCCAGCGGCCGCTTCAGCCGCATCGAGTTGCCGGCGGCGCGGGTGCTCAGCCTTTACCTGGATGCCGAGGCCACGCTGTGGATCGGGCATTGGAAGGGTCTGGCGCGCCTGCGCGCCGGCGCCAGCGAGGCCGAGCCGGTCGCATTGCCCGGCGCGCCGTCGCCGGTGCAGGCATTGAGCGGCGACGCCCAGGGGCGGCTCTGGTTGGGCCTGCAGGACGGGCGCCTGGGCTTGATCGAGGCCGGCCGGCTGCAATGGCGGAGCGGTCCGGGCGGCGGCGTCCAGGCCCTGGCGCTGGACGGCGAGGGGCGGCTCTGGGTCGGCCGGCGCACCGGCGTCGAGATCCGCGACGGGGACGGCCAGCTGCTCGAAGCGTTGCAGCACCAGGCCCACCGCCCGGGTGGATTGGCCGGTGACGAGGTGCGTGCGCTGCTGCGCGACCGCGATGGCGCCATGTGGGTGGCCGGCCTGGGCATCGGCCTGCAGCGTCAGCTGCGCAGCGGGCCGCTGCGCTTGCTCGGCGCCGATCCCGACCCCGCCAGCCCCCTGCACCGCCCCGACATCCGCGCGCTGCTGCTGAGGCGCAACGGCGAGCTCCTGCTCGCCACCCATGCCGGGCCGATCGCCCGCCTGGACGCGGCGCTGCGGCCGCTTGGCAGCCTGGCGCACGACGGCGCGCCGGTCGAGGCGCTGGCCGAGTCGGCCGACGGCAGGCTGTGGCTGCTCGGCGGCAACGGGCTGCATTGCCAACGCGCCGGTCGTCCCTGCGGTCGCTGGCAGCTCGGCGGCGGCCGCGGCCACCTGATGCGCGTGCGCCCCGACGGCGAGCTGCTCATCGGCCTGCAGGAGGGGGGTTACCGCTTGGCGGTCGATGGCCGCCTGGAGCCGCTGCGCGGCGTCGACGGCCAGCCGCTGCAAGGGGCGGTGAACGGCTTCGCCGACGACGGCGAGGGCGGGCTGCTGCTCGCGTCGGTGCACGGCCTGTTGCAACGCCGCGCCGGCGAGGCGGTCTGGCGCCTCATCCCCCAGCATCCGACGGAGGGCCTGGGCTCCAGCATCCTCATCGGCCTGCTGCGTGCCCGCGATGGCACGCTGTGGTTGGACACCGCGGTGGCCGGCCTGCACCGCCTGCTTGGCATCGACGCCGACGGACGCGCTCGCTTCGAGCGCATCAGCCAGCGCCATGGCGCGGTCGGCATGCCCTTCGGCGCCAATCTGCACGAGGACGGGCAGGGCCGCATCTGGAGCCAGACCCATGTCTACGACCCGGCCACCGACCGGCTGCAGGCCTTCAGCCTGGCCGACGGCCTGCGTCTGGGCACGCCCTGGTTCTTTGCCACCGAGCGCCTGCCCGACGGCCGGCTGCTGTTCGGCGGCAGCCGCGGCCTGCAGATCAGCCAGCCCAGTGCCTACCGGCCGCTGCGCGAGGCGCCGCCGCTGGTGTTGACCGGGCTGCGTGTCGAGGGACGCGCCAGGCCGCTGGGCGAGGCCCTGCTGAGCCTGGCGCCCGGCACCCGCGGCTTCAGCGTCGAGTTCGCCGCCCTCGACTTCGACGACCCGCAGCGCCTGCAGTACCGCTATCGCCTGCAGGGCCTGGAGACCGACTGGATCCAGGTCGACGCCAGCCGTCGCAGCGCGAGTTACGGCGAGCTGCCGCCCGGCGACTACCGCCTGCAGCTGCAGGCCAGGCGGCCGCTGGGCGACTGGGGCGAGCCGGGTCTGAGCCAGGCCATCGAGGTGCAGGCCGCCTGGTGGCAGCAAAGCTGGGCCAGGTTGCTCGGCCTGCTCGCGCTGCTGCTCGCCGTCTGGGCCTTGCTGCAGGGGCGAACCTGGCAGCTGCGCCAGCGCGAGGCGCGCTTGCAGGCCCTGGTCGACGAACGCACCGCGGCGCTGCGCGAGGCCAGCCTGACCGACCCGCTGACTGGTCTGAAGAACCGCCGCTACCTGATGCAGCGCATTCAGTCCGACCTCAAGCTGGCGCAGCGCCGGGCGGCGCAGCAGGCCTTGGACGCCGACCTGCTGATCTTCCTCATCGACCTGGACCACTTCAAACAGCTCAACGACAGCCTGGGCCATGTCGCCGGCGACCTGGCGCTGCAACAGGCCGCCGAGCGCCTGCGCCAGGTGTTCCGCGACACCGACATGCTGGTCCGCTGGGGGGGCGAGGAGTTCCTCGCCGTCGCCCAGGCCAGCCGCCGCGATCACGCCGGCGAACTCGCCGAGCGCCTGCGCCGGGCATTGGCCGACGCGCCGATGCTGCTCGGCGACGCGCTGCAGATCCGCACCGTCACCGCGTCGATCGGTTTCGCGGTGTTTCCGCCGCGGCAAGGCAGCGAGGCCTGGGATTGGAATGCCGTGCTGCAACTCGCCGACGCGGCGCTGTACGCGGCCAAGGCGGCAGGGCGCAACACCTGGGTCGGTGTGCTGATCGAGCAGGAGCTGCGCCCGGCGCAGCTGCTCAGCGGTGCCGCCCTGCTCGACAGTCCGGGTCTGCGCCTGGTGCGGCCCTGAAGCCGACGCAGCGCCGCAGGCGCCCCGGCCGCCCGGCAATCGCTGCGAGCGTGCATCTGCAACGCCAAGCGGCACTCGTCGCTGGGGGCGCTGGGGTGGGCTGGCTAGCATCCCGGCATGGGAGTCCGCGTTTCGGCAGCAGCCAGCGAAAGCTCGTCGCGCCGCGTTGGGCTTCGGTGGGTGCTGGCCTGCCTGCTGCTGCTCGGCCTGGCCGGCGCCGCCCCGGCGCTGGAAACCCAGTTCCGCAGCGTCGCCGTGCCGCAGCGCCTGGTGCCGGCGATCGCCCAGGACGGCGACGGTTTCATCTGGCTGGCCACCGGCCAGGGCCTGATGCGCTACGACGGCTACCGCCTGCGGCCGCTGGAGGCGCCGGGCGAGCGCGTCGCCGAGCGCAATCTGGGCTGGATACGCGCGCTGATCGCCAGCCGCGACGGCGGCCTGTGGATAGGCTCGGAAAGCCAGGGCCTGCTGCGCCAGCGGCCCGGCGCCGCGCAGGCCGAGCGCCATGGCGGCAAGGGCTGGGCGATCCGCGCGATCGCCGAGGCCGGCGACGGCGGGCTCTGGGTCGGCAGCCTGGGCCAGGGCCTGCAGCGCTATCTGCCGGCCGAGCAGCGCTTCGAGCCCCAGGAACTGGCATGGCGCGGCCAGCCCGAGCGCCGCGTGCTGGCGCTGCGCCTGCTGCGCGATGGCAGCGCCTGGGCCGGGCATTGGCATGGGCTGGCGCGGCGCGCTGCCGACGGCCGCTGGCAGAGCGTCGAGCTGCCGGATGCGCCCGAGGGGGCGACCGTGCTGGCGCTGGCCGAGGACGAGGCCGGCCGGCTCTGGTTCGGCACGCAGGACGGCGGCATCGGTGTCGTCGAGCGCGACGGCAGGCCGCGCTGGTTGCGCCGCAACCTGGGCCGCGCGGTGCAGGCCCTGGTGCAGGGCAGCGAGGGCTGGCTCTGGGCCGGCACCAAGAAGGGCCTGCTGGCCCTGGACCCCTTGGACGGCGCCACGCTGCGCGAGCTGCACCACGACCCGCGACTGCCCGGGGGCCTGGCCGGCGACGACATCAGCAGCCTGCTCGTCGATCGCGAGGGCGCGCTCTGGGTGGCCGGCTACGGGCTGGGCCTGCAGCGACTGCAGCGCCACCCGGCCTTCGCGGTGCGCGGCGCCGACGCCGAGGGGCTTTTGAATGCCGCCGACATCCGCGCGCTGCTGCCGCTGCCGGCCCGCGACGAGCTGCTGGTGACCACGCAGACCGGCCATGTGATGCGCCTGGACGCGCGGCCCGGCGCCGGCCTGGCGACCCTGGGCCGCTGGCCGCGCGGCGGGCCGGCGGGCATCGTCGAGGCCCTGGCAGCCGGCCGCGACGGCGAAATCTGGCTGGCCCAGGCCGGGCGCCTGCAGCGCCATGCGGCCGATGGCCGGCTGCTGGCCAGCTGGGTGCTGCCCGGCGGCCGCGCGCAGCGCCTGCTGTGGCGCGCCAATGGCGAGCTGTGGGCGGCGATGCAGGATGGCGTCTACCGCCTGGCCGGCACGCAGGCCCTGCGACCGGAGCGATTGCCGCTCGACGGCCAGGCCCTGATCGGCCCCATCCATGCGCTGATCGAGGACGGCGACGAGACGCTCTGGCTGGGCGGTCAGGCCGGCCTGCTGCGCTGGGAGCAGGGCGGGCTGCGGCGCGTCGAGGGCGCGCCCGGCGAGCCACTCGGCACGCCCATCGTGATCGGCCTGCTGCGCGGGCGCGACGGCCGGCTCTGGGTCGACACCCCGGTCAGCGGTCTGCACCGCCTGCGCAGTTTCGACGCCCAGGGCCGCGCGCGCTTCGAGCGCATCAGCGAGCGCCATGGCGTCGAGGGCCGCTTCGGCGGCAATCTGCAGGAGGACGCGCAGGGCCGCATCTGGAGCCAGCTGCTGGTCTACGACCCGGCGGCGGATCGCATCGATGGCTTCGGCCCTGCCGAGGGCGCCGACTTCGGCACCTTCTGGTTCTTTGCCAGCGCCGCGCTGGCCGACGGCCGATTGCTGTTCGGCGGCAGCCGCGGTCTGCTGGTCGTCAACCCGGCCGCCTACCGGCCGCAGGCCAGCGCGCCGGCGCTGCGCATCGCCGCGCTGCAGATCGATGGCGAGGCCCGCGCACTGCCGAGCGAGGGTCCGCTGAGTCTGCCGGCCGGCACGCAAAGCCTGGCGCTGGAGTTCGCCGCGCTGGACTACGCCGACCCCGGCGCGCTGCGCTACCGCTACCGGCTGATCGGCCTGGACGAGCGCTGGACCGAGGTCGATGCCGGCTCGCGCACCCTGCGCCTGAACCGCCTGGCGCCGGGGCGCTACCAGCTGCAGCTGCAGGCCAGCCGTCACGCGACGCTCTGGGGCGACGAGCAGCTGCAGTTGGAGATCGCACAGCGGCCGGCCTGGTGGCAGACCGCCTGGGCGCGAGCCGGCGCGGCGGCCGCCGCGCTGCTGCTGTTCTGGGCCCTGCTGCAATGGCGCACCCGCCAGCTGCGCCAGCGCGAGCTGGCGCTGCAGGCCCTGGTCGAGCAGCGCACCGCCGAGCTGCGCGAGGCCAGCCTGACCGATGCGCTGACCGGCTTGCGCAACCGCCGCTATCTGCAGACCCGGCTGGACGAGGATCTGCGCCGCTGCCTGCGCCGCCACCGGCCGCCGGCGGCGCCTGGGCCTGACGCCGATCTGCTGCTGATGCTGCTGGACATCGACCATTTCAAGCGCATCAACGACGAGCACGGCCATGCGGCCGGCGACGCGGTGCTGGTGCAGTTTGCGCAGCGCCTGCGCGGCCTGTTCCGCGACACCGATTCGCTGATCCGCTGGGGCGGCGAGGAGGTGCTGGCTCTCGTCCGCGACAGCAACCGCGAGCGCGCGCCCGAGCTGGCGGAACGGGTGCTGGCGGCGATGCGCGACGAGCCGTTCCGCCTCGACGACGGCCGCGAGGTCCGCGTCAGCGTGTCGATCGGCTTTGCCGCCTTCCCGCTGGACCCGGCCTTGCCGCGCGCCTGGGACTGGCAGGCCTGCCTGGACCTGGCCGACGCCGGGCTCTATGCCGCCAAGGCCGCCGGCCGCGATCGCTACCGCGGCGCGCTGCGCGCCAACGGCGTGCGGCCGGAGATGCTGGTCAGAATGGCCGAGGCCTGGTTGCGCGAGCCGCGCATCGAGTGGTCAGAGGGCGGCCGCTAGCTCGGTGCCCTGGCGGATCGCGCGCTTGGCGTCGAGTTCGCCGGCCTCCAGCGCGCCACCGATCAGATGGACCTGGATGCCGAGCGCCTGCAGCGGCGCCTGCAGCTCGCGCAGCGGCTCCTGGCCGGCGCAGAGCACGATGGTGTCGGCGGGGATCAGCTGGCCGTCCTGGCGCTTCTCGCCCCAGGTGACGAACAGGCCCTCGGGGGTGATGCGCTCGTAGTTCGCGCCGCCCAGCATCTCGACCTTGGCCATCTTCAGCGCCGCGCGGTGGATCCAGCCTGTGGTCTTGCCCAGGCCCGCACCCGGCTTGCCGGACTTGCGCTGCAGCAGGGTGATCTGGCGCGACGGTTCGCCGGGCTGCGGGCGCACGAAGCCGCCCGGGTGCTCGGCCGGGTCGCCGACGCCCCAGTGCTTGCGCCAGGCTTGCAGGTCCAGGGTCAGGCTGTGGCCGGCCTCGAGCAGGAACTCGGAGACGTCGAAGCCGATGCCGCCGGCGCCGATCACCACGACCTTCTGGCCGACAGTCTTGGCGCCCGTCAGCACCTCGATGTAGCTGAGCACATGCGGCAGCTCCTGGCCGGGGATGCGCGGGTTGCGCGGCGTCACGCCGGTGGCCAGCAGCACCTCGTCGTAGTCCTTCAGATCGTCAGCAGCGACGCGGGTGTTGAGCTTGAGCTCAACCCCGGTCACCTCGATGCGGCGGCGGAAATAGCGCAGGGTCTCCTCGAACTCCTCCTTGCCGGGAATGCGCTTGGCGAGATTGAACTGACCGCCGATGCGATCGGCAGCGTCGAACAGGGTGACCTGGTGGCCGCGCTCGGCGGCGGTGGTCGCCGCGGCCAGGCCGGCCGGGCCGGCGCCGACGACGGCGATCTTCTTGCCGGCTTTTGCCGGCGCGATGCGCAGGATGGTCTCGAAGGCCGCCCGCGGATTGACCAGGCAGGAGGCGATCTGCGCCTTGAACACATGGTCCAGGCAGGCCTGGTTGCAGGCGATGCAGGTGTTGATCTCGTCGGCCCGGCCCTCGCGGGCCTTCTTGACGAACTGCGAGTCGGCGAGGAAGGGCCGCGCCATGCTGACCATATCGGCCTGGCCCTCGGCGATGACTTGCTCGCCGACCTCGGGCATGTTGATGCGGTTGGTGGCGACCAGCGGCGTCGTGATGCCCTCGGAGCGCAGCTGCTGACGCAGCTTGTGCGTGACCCAGGCAAAGCCGGCGCGCGGCACCGAGGTGGCGATCGTCGGCACGCGGGCCTCGTGCCAGCCGATGCCGGAATTGAGGATGGTCGCGCCGGCCTTCACGATGCCGCGGGCCAGCATCAGCACCTCGTCCCAGCTCTGGCCCTGGGGCACGAGGTCGAGCAGGCTGATGCGGTAGATGATGATGAAGTCGGGGCCGCAGGCCTCGCGGATGCGGCGCACGATCTCGACCGGGAAGCGCATGCGGTTCTCGTAGGCACCACCCCAGTCGTCGTCGCGCTGGTTGGTCGCCAGGCTCAGGAACTGGTTGATCAGATAGCCCTCGGAGCCCATCACCTCGACGCCGTCGTAGCCGGCTTCACGAGCCAATTGGGCACAACGAACAAAGGCGCGGATCTGCCGCTCGATGCCGCGCTCGCTCAGCGCGAAGGGTTTGAACGGCGAGATCGGCGCCTGGATGCGACTCGGCGCAACGATGAAGGGGTGGTAGCCGTAGCGCCCGGTGTGCAGGATCTGCGCGGCGATCTTGCCGCCCTCGGCGTGCACGGCCTTGGTGATGAGCTTGTGCCGTTCGGCGGCGCCGCGCGTGCTCAGCGTGCCGGCGAAAGGCTTGGTCCAGCCGGCCACGTTAGGCGCAAAGCCGCCGGTGACCATCAGCCCGACCTCGCCGCGCGCGCGCTCGGCGAAGTACTCGGCCATGCGATCGAAGTGCTTGCGCCCGTCCTCCAGGCCGGTGTGCATGGAGCCCATCAGCACGCGGTTCTTCAGGGTGGTGAAGCCGAGGTCCAGCGGGGCGAGGAGGTTGGGGTAGTTGCTCATGACGGGGTCCGGGTTGGCCGGGCATCGTAGGCAATGCCCACAGGGAGAAGACGATGCGCGCTCGACAGCTGCCCCTAGTCCTTGCCATGGTCTTCACGGGGGTGCTGCAAGCCCAGACCCTGCACCCGCAGACCCAGGCCCTGGTCGATGCCTGGCTGGACAGCGAACAGGCCTATCACCGCCTGCCGTCGATGGCGGCCAGCCTGGTGAAGGGCGACGCCACCGTGTTCGCCAAGGGTTATGGCAGCGTCAGCGGTGAGCCCGGCGGCCGGCCGGTGACGCCGGACACGGTGTTCAGCATCTGCTCGATCTCCAAGCTGTTCACCGCGATCGCGCTGATGCAGCAGGTCGAGCAGGGCCGCGTCGCGCTCGACGACCCGCTGGCCAAGCACCTACCGGAGTTCAAGCTGGCATCGCCCGATCCGCTGGCCGGGGCTGTGACCCTGCGCGGCGTGCTGATGCATGCCGCCGGCCTGCCGCGCGAGACGGTGGGCGATGTCTGGACCGGGCCCGATTACCCGTTCCCGACGCGCGATGAGATGCTCGCCGGCCTGGCCAGGCAATCGCTTTATACAGGCCCGCTGCAGCGCTACCAGTACAGCAATCTCGGCATCGCCCTGCTCGGCGAGGTGGTCGCGCGGGCCAGCGGCCAGCCCTTTGAGCGCTATGTGATGGAGCGGGTCGTCAAGCCCATGGGCCTGACGCGCACCAGCCTGCAGCTGCCGTTTGCGCAGCGCGGCAGCGAGATGGCGGTCGGCCACACCGCATTCCGCCGCGACGGCACGCGGGCGAAGACGCCGGCGTTTCAGCTGCGCGGCATCAAGGCGGCGGCCGGCTTCGGCTCCACCGTCGCCGACCTGGCCTTGCTCGCACGCTGGCAGCAGCGCGTGCTGGCCGGCAGCGACCAGACCGGCGTGCTGAGCACCGCCAGCCTGCGCGAGATGACGCGCATCCAGTGGATGGATCCCGACGGCAAGACCAGCTGGGGCCTGGGCTTCGCCGTGACCCGTGCCGGCAGCGATCTGCAGGTCAGCCACAGCGGCTGGTGCCCCGGCTACCGCACGAGCTACGCGACGCTGCCGCAGAAGGAGCTGGGCGTGGCCGTCGCGCTGGGGTCGCTGGACGACCCCGGCGGCCGCGCGCGCCAGTTGCTGGCCCTGGCGCAGAAGCAGCCGGGCACCGGCCAGGTCGACGCGTTGCTGGCCGGGCGCTATCTGCGCGACGAGGGCGACCAGGAATTGATCGTGCTGCCCTGGGGCGCCGAGCTGGCCTTGCTGGCGGTGCCGACGCCCAGCCCGGCCGACTCGATGTCGGTCTGGCGCGCGGTCGGACCCGACCGCTTCCGCTTGGTGCGCGACGACAAGACGCTGGGCGAGGAGCTGCAGTTCCTGCGCAACGCCGCCGGCCAGGTCGAGGCGATGCGCATCTGGGGCGTGGTGCGCTGGCGGCAGCCTTGAGAAGATGCGGCGATGAACTCACCCACCCCCCGCGTCATCGGCCTCGGCGGCGTCTTCATCAAGGCCCGCGATCCCGCCCTGCTGCGCGACTGGTACCGCCGCCACCTGGGCCTGGCCATCGACGACAGCTATGGCGGCTGCACGCTGCCGCTGGACGAACCGAAGCAGCCGGGCGCCTGCACGGTGTTCAGCATCTTCAAGGTGGACAGCGATTACTTCGCGCCGAGCAGCGCGCCCTTCATGATCAATTTCCGCGTCGCCGACCTGGACGCGGTGATCGCCGCCTTGCGCGCCGAGGGCTGCCAGGTCGACGACAAGATCGAGCGCAGCGAGTACGGCGACTTCGGCTGGGTCGTCGACCCGGAAGGCAACAAGATCGAGCTCTGGCAGCCCCCGACGCCGGCCTGAACGTCGGCTGCCGCCCTACAGTCGCGGCCCGATGTCCTCCACGCGCCTCGGCTGGCTCGCCCCGTCCGCCTTCATCTTCATCTGGTCCTCCGGCTACCTGGCCGCCAAGGCGGCCGCGCCGCATGCCGAGCCGCTGAGCTTCCTGGCTTGGCGCTACGTCGGCGTGGTGGTGTTGATGGGCGGGCTGGCCGTCGCCTTCCGTGTGCCCTGGCCGAGCCGGCGCGACGCGGCGATCCTGGCGCTGACCGGCATCGCCATCCACGCGCTTTACCTCGGTGGCGTCTGGGTGGCGGTGCATCAGGGCATGAGCGCCGGCGTGGTCGCCCTGGTCGTCAATTTGCAGCCGGTGCTGGTGGCGCTGGCGGCGCCGCTGATCAAAGAGCGTCTGAGCGGCCGCCAGCGCATCGGCGTGCTGCTCGGCTTTGGCGGGGTGGTGCTGGTCGTTGGCCACAAGCTGGCCGGCGCGCAGCTGGCGCTGGGGTCGGTGGGGCTGGCGCTGATGGCCTTGCTGGCGATCAGCGCCGGCACCCTGGCGCAGAAGCGCTTCGTGCCGCATTTCGATCTGCGCAGCGGCCAGCTGATCCAGTTCATCGCCTCGCTGGCCGTCACGCTGCCGGCGGCGCTGATCTTCGAGAGCGGCCGCATCGACTGGAATGCGCAGAGCATCGCGGCGATGCTCTGGTCGATCTTCGTGCTGACCGGCATCGGCATCAGCCTGATGTTCTGGATGCTGCGCCATGGCCAGGCCACCGCGGTGACCTCGACCATGTACCTGGTGCCTTCGGTCACCGCCCTGCTGGCCTGGGCGATGTTCGGCGAGACCCTGACTGGCATGGCCATCGCCGGCATGGGCGTGTCCCTTCTCGGCGTGTACCTGGTTGTCGCCCACCCCTACCGGCTTCGCCGGCCCCTCTAGGGGCGCCGCCAGCGGCCCGGCAAAGCCGGCTCCGCGGCGGCCGCTTGATGGAGAGAGTCAGGCGTCGTTCGGGACTGGCCGCGCGGTGGCGTATCCGGCTTGTGCTGCGGTCTTTCGCGGCCAGAGCAGATAGCCCAGGGTGCCGAAGCTGCCGAGCAGCAGGGTGGCGACGACCCAGGGCCACCAGGCCCGCCCCTGGGCCCTGCAGTCGCGCACCACGAAGCCCATCAGCAGCACGCTGGCGACGATCAGGTCCAGGGTGATCTGTGTGCTGCCGATGTTCGCGAAGCCGCCTTGCCAGAGGCCGAGGTAGCCGACCTGGGCCAGGGCCCAGAGCGAGTAGGCGCCGAAGGCGGCGGTGATGATCCAGAGCAGGGTTTTGGGCATGGGGCTTCTCCTTGGTTGGGGTGGCGCCAGTGTTCGCGGCGGGCGACATCGCCGCAATGACCTCGGAGGTCATCGCGGTGCCGCCGCCCAGGTCCTAAGCTGCGCGCCCATGCACCCCTTGAGCACCTTGCGCCGCGAGCGCCGTGTCAGTCAGCTGGAGCTTGGCCTGCGCGCCGGGGTGTCGCAGCGCCATCTGAGCTGCATCGAGACCGGCCGCAGCCAGCCCAGCCGCGCCACCCTGCTGGCCTTGCTCGACGCCCTGGAGGCGCCGCTGGACGTGCGCAACCAGGCCTTGCTCGCCTCGGGGCTGGCGCCGCAGTACAGCCAGCACGCGCTCGACGATCCGCAACTGGCCCCGGCCCGCGACGCGCTGCACCGGCTGCTGCATGCACCCGGTGCGGCGCCGGCCCTGGTCATCGATGCCGAATGGAATCTGCTGATGGCGAACAGCGGCGTGCTGCGCCTGCTCGACCTGCTCGGACTGGCCATGCCGGCGCAGCCCAATCTGCTCGATTTCCTGCTCGGGCCGCAGGGCCTGCGACCCTGCCTGATCAACGAGGCCGAGGTCTGCGGCGAGATCCTGCAGCGTGCCCGCCGCGAGGCCGCCCATGTGCCGGCGCTCGCCGCCCGGCTGCAGTCGCTGGCGCCGCCGGAATGGGCGCCGCCGACGGATCAGTCGCCGCTGCTGCTGACCCGCTTGCGCTCGCGGGCCGGCGATCTGGCACTGTTCTCGATGTTCAGCAGCTTTGGCGCGCCGCTGGACGTGACCCTGGCCTCGCTGCGCATCGAACATCTTTTTCCCGCCGACGCGGCGACCACCGAGGCATTGCATGGACCTGCCCCATAGCCTGCGCATCCAGGCGCACGCCAACCACCTCGCGAACCGCCGCCTGCAGCTGGCGATCGCCGAGCTCGCTCCCGCCGACTGGGACGCGCCGCGGGTGAACTTCTTTCCCTCCCTGAGCGCGACCCTGAACCACATCCTCGGCGTGGACCTGTACTACATCGCTGCCTTGCGGGGCGATGAGCAGGCCGATCGGCAATGGACGGACTATCGCGACGCGGCCTCGCTGGAGGAACTCGTGCCGCGGCAGCGCGAATCCGATCTGCGCCTGATTGCCTTCTGCGACGGACTGGACGCGCTGAGCTGCCAGCGGGAAGTGCGCATGCCGCGCGGCGGCGGTCGCATCCAGCGCGATTCGGTTGCCGCGGTGCTGATGCACCTCTTCAACCACCAGGTGCATCACCGCGGTCAGGTGCACGCGATGCTGGCCGGCACCGCGGTCAAGCCGCCGCAGCTGGATGAATTCATGATGCCCAGCGAGGCCGATCTGCGCGCGGCCGATATGGCGGCACTGGGCTGGGATGACGCGGCGATCTACAGGGGCTGAAGCGGCCTCGGCGTGGGGCCGCTCCCGAGCCGAGGCCAGCCCCCTTGGGGGGTGGCGAGCCTGCGACGCAGGCGCTGCCTGGGGGCTCAGATCCGCTTGAACATCCAGGTCGTGGCGCCCAGGCTGCCGTCGGCCTGCTCGGCGTAGTCCGGCATCACGCCGCAGACCTGCCAGCCCAGGCCCTCGTACAGGCGCTGTGCCGGGCTGTCGGTGTTGGTGTCAAGCAGGATCAGGCGGCGCCCTAGCCGGCGGGCCTCGGCCTCGGCGGCCTGCATCAAGGCCTGACCGAAGCCGCGGCGCCGCGCGCCCGGATGCACCATCACCTTGCAGACCTCGGCGCGCTGGCGCCCGTTCTCGGGGCCATCGATGAGCAGCTGCGCGCTGCCCAGCACCGTGTCGCCGTCGGCGATCACCCACCAGCAGCGCTCGCCGCGAGCCTCCGAGTCGGCGATGCGCTGCCAGTAGGCGCGCGCGGCGTCCAGCGTGGGCGTGCGCACCCAGCCGATGCTGGCGCCTGCGGCGATGCAATCGACGAGCAATCGCGCCAGCGCGTCGAGCTGGGCGGCGGACGGGTTCGACAACCGGCTTGGCTTCATCGCGGGGCGGTGAGGGCCAGCAGGTAGCGTGCCGGCGTGGCGCCCAGCGCCTCGTAGCGGCTGGCGCCGAACAGCTTGTAGGACAGGGTGTCGCCGGCGCGCAGCTCGTGCTGCTGGCCTTCCAAAGTCAGGCGCAGCCGGCCGGCGTGCATCAGCAGATGGTGTTCCAGGCCGCGGATCGGCGGGACCTCGTAGTCGATGCCGCTGCCGGCCGCCAGCTCGATCTCCAGCAGCTCGGTGGCAAAGCCGGCCAGCGGCGGGCAGCGCATGTGCCGGGTCAGGCCGGCGCCCTTGTCGCGCCAGCTCGTCTGCTCGGCGGCGCGCAGCAGGCGCAGCGGCTGGCTCTCGACCTCGGCGAGCAGGCGGCTCAGCGTCAGCCCATAGGCGGCGCAGAGCCGGTTCAGCAGGCCGGCGCCGGGGCTGGTCTCGCCGCGCTCCAGCCGGCTCAGGGTGGCGCGGCTGATGCCGGTCTGCTGCGCCAGCTGGTCGAGCGACAGGCCGGCGGCGGCGCGCAGATCGGCCAGGCGCTGGGCCAGCCGGGCCTCCAGTTCGCTCTCGGTGCTGAGCGTTTGATCGTGGACGGAATCTCTCATTTCTGAGACGATGCTACCGAAACTGAGATTCCCGTCAAGCATGAAGAACACCCGACTGCCGCTGCTCGCCGGCCTGGCCGTGATCCTGGTCTGGGGCCTGAACTTCCCGCTGCAGAAGGCGATCCTGAACCAGGTCACGCCGCTGGCGAACGTGGGTACGCGCTACTTCATCGTGCCGGTCTGCGCGCTGCTGTTGCTGCTCTGGCGCTACCGCCTGGACTGGCCTCGCCTGAGCCGCAGCGACCTGTGGCAGCTGGCGCGCCTGGCGCTGGTCGGTCAGGCCATGCACCTGATCCTGGCGGCGCTGGGCATGTCCAGCTCGACGGCCTTCAGCGCCTCGGTGCTGCTGGCCTGCGGGCCGGTGTTCACCCTGCTCATCCTGCGTGCCTCGGGCATTGAGCAGCTGGCACTGGCCCAGCTGATCGGCGTCGGCCTGGCGGGTGCCGGTGCGCTTGCCTTCACCGGCGACAAGCTGCTGCAGTTCGAATGGCAGGCCAGCGGTGGCGACCTGCTGCTGCTGCTCGCCGCGCTGCTCTTCAGCTATTACACGGTGGCCAGCAAGCCGCTGATCGAGCGCCACGGCGGTGTGCTGGTGCTGGGCTATGGCACCTTGCTGTGCACGTTGCCGGCGCTGATCGCCTGCGCGCCGGCGCTGATCGCGCTGCCCTGGTCCGAGGTGCCGACCTGGGTCTGGTGGGGCCAGCTCTGGCAGGTCGCCGGCGGCGGCTTCATCGGTTGGCTGGCCTGGGGCTGGGCGAACGAACAACGCGGCGTCGCGCGCACCGCGCCGCTGATCTACCTGATGCCGGTGATTGCCGGCCTGTCCAGCTGGTTTCTCGGTGGCGAACAGTTCAGCTTGCAGAAGGTCGGTGCGGCGGCGCTGGTGCTGGCCGGGGTGGCGCTGGCGCAGTTCGGCAAGCGGCGCCGTGCGCTGCCGGCCAACGTCGGCGAGTGAGATGAAGCCGACGCGCGCCCAGACCCGGCGGCTGCGCGAGGTCTACCGCAGTGCCGGCTGGCCCTGCCAGGACGGGCTGGAGTTGGAGTTGCTGGCCGCCGGCTGGCTCGACCGCGTGCAGGACCCCGACGGCCGCGAGCGCCTGCGCCTGACCGATGCCGGCGTGCAGGCGGCCGTCGCCGGTCTGAACGCCAACCGCCGGGCTCGCGACGCCCATGAACAACTGGTGCAGCGCGTGGCCACCGAGTTGCAGCGCGCCGGGCGGGTGGTGTGGACCGACCTGGCGCTGCGCGCCGGCCTGCCCCGCGATGAGGACTCCAGTCGCCTGCGCTGGCTGGTCTGCCAGCCCGACGTCTATTCGCTGCGCCCGAGCAGCAAGCCCGAGGGCCTGGAGGTGGCGATTCATGAGATCAAGGTCAGCCGGGCCGACCTGCTCCAAGAGCTGCGCAAGCCGGACAAGTCGGCCGCCTACGCGGCGCTCTCAAGCCAGACCTGCTTCGTGCTCGCCGCCGGCATCGCCGAGGCCGACGAGATCCCGGCCTGCTACGGCCTGTGGTTCGCCCATCCGACGCATTTCGAGCTGGTGCGGCCGGCGCCGCGCCGTGCCTACCAGCCGGACTTCGCCAGCTGGCTGGCCTTGGCCAGGACTTGCCCGTTGCCACCGCCCCTCGATGCCAGCCAGGCGCCGCTGGCAGAGCCATGGCGAGCGACAGGGGAAGGCGACTGAACGCACACTGCGGGCCCTCGCCACTCCAGCTCCCGACCATGCTCAGAATCGTCAGCCTGCTGATCGCCGCCACGGCGCTCAGCCTTCCCCCAGCCCGCGCCGACGAAGTCCTGCTGAAGGCCGCCGTGGCCAGCGGCCACCGCACGGTCGCCAACGTCGCCCGCGACGGCGCCCGTCGTCCGGTCGAGACCCTGGCCTTCTTCGGCGTCAAGCCCTCCGACACCGTGGTCGAGCTCAGCCCCGGCGCCGGCGGCTGGTACACCGAGATCCTCGCGCCTTATCTGCGCGCCAGCGGGCAGCTGATCGCCGCTGCCGACGACCCGGCATCCAGCAGCCAGTACGCCGTCCGCAGCGCGGCGCGCTTTGCCGCCAAGCTGGCGGCCCTGCCGCCGGTTTACGACAAGGTGCGCATCACCGTGTTCGAGCCGGCCACCGGCAAGCTGGACATCGCGCCGCCGGCCAGCGCCGACAAGGTGCTGACCTTCCGCAATGTGCACAACTGGATGGCGCTGGGCGACGAGGCCAAGACGCGCGCGGTGTTCGCCGCCGCCTTCGCGGCGCTCAAACCCGGTGGCGTGTTCGGCGTCGTCGAGCACCGCTTGCCGGCCGACCGCCCCTTCGACGCCAAGGCGGCCAGCGGCTATGTGCACCAGGCCTATGTGGTGAAGCTGGCGGAGTCGGTGGGTTTCCGCCTCGATGCCAGCAGCGAGATCAATGCGAACCCGCGTGACAGCGCCGACCACGAAGGTGGCGTTTGGGCCTTGCCGCCGGTGCTGCGCCATGGCGCCAAGGAGCGCGAGCGCTATCAGGCGATCGGCGAGAGCGATCGCATGACGCTGCGTTTCGTCAAGCCATGAGCGTGGTGGCGCCGGCCGACGGGCCGCGCTGAGCGCGCGACACCCAGCGCCTGCCCCTTGGGCTTGCGCCCCGGCGGCGGGGCGCTGTCACCGCCCGGGGCTGCGGCTCAGCGGACCAGACGAAGCGGCGACCAGGCGCCTGCTGCCGAACGGCCGACAGCCTCAATAGCGTCCGCCACCGAAGCCGCCGTTGCCGTAACCGACCTCGGGTCGGTTGCTGGCGCGATAGCCGGCGGCGCCAAAAGCACCCGCGGCGCTGCGCTCCTCGCGCGGACGCGCCAGGCTCACCACGATGGCTCGGCCATCGACGCTCACGCCGTTCAGGGCATTGATGGCGGTCTGCACCGATTCGGCCGAGACCATCTCGACGAAGCCGAAGCCCTTGGACTGCCCGGTGTCGCGGTCCATCATGACCTTGGCCGAGGCGACGTCGCCGAATTCGGCGAAGTTGCTCTTGAGGGTGGCGTCGGTGACGGAGTAGGGCAGATTGCCCACATAGATCTTGTTGCTCATGGATTTGTCTTTCGGTAGGAGCGCATCGTCGGGATGCGGGTGGGCGAGCGAGGGGCGCGAGAGAAGACTCAGCGCCGGTCGGCGTCTCAGCAAGAGGGAGGGTTCGGCATGCAGGTTTGCAGCCAGGCCTGGGACACCGCGAACAGCCGGGCTGCGTCGCGCGATGCAAAGGTCTTGTCAAAGCGGAACACCCGGCAGTAGCTGCCGTTGCCTCGCGAGCGCTGGACGGCAAACGAGGCGCGGAATCGACCGCAATCGGTCGTGTGTGTCGTGGGCGAGACGACGTACTGGCCCATGGAAATGGCGGTCTTTGGAATCGTGAACAGTCGGGATGACCGGCGTGGATCACGCCGGCTTGAGCAGATTGGCTCGGTTGGCTGCTGCTCTGCAGGCCAAAAGGCGACGGGCGTCGCGCGTTCGCACGGCATGGGCCGGAGCGTCCGCGAGGAGGGACCGGCTTGGGCAGGGTGTGCGCAGTCGCCATTATGCCCCATTGAAATAGGACTGCCGTTCAATATGACCTGATTTCTTAAGGAGTGCCGGCTTGCGCGCCTGGCCTGACTTGCCACCAGGGCGTGGGTGCCGGGCGCGCCAACATGCCCAGCGACCCCGAAAGAGGGGAGGCCGCGGCGTACCATGCTCGACCCCAAGGAGATTCATGGATGAGCACCGAACGCGTGATGTTCGCCTTCGTCATCGTGCTGGCGCTGACGCTGAACGTCGGCTTCTGCATCGGCGACATCGACAACCCTGCCCACCACGACGCGATCGAGTTGTTCCTGGCCATCGTCGTGAGCCTGGTCGCCACGGTGATGAAGTTCGGAGACCGTTCGCCGCTGGGTTCGACCATGCTGGCCACCAGCCTGGTCGCCGACGTGCAGTTGCTCGGCGCCGCGGCCTTCTGGGGCTGGGCCGCGTCGCGCGGGGTGCCGATGGCCGAGGGCCACATGGCCACCGTGGTTTCGCTGGCCACCGGTGCACTGGTCGCCAACGTCGTTTCGGTCGTGCTGCTGCTCATCGAGACGGCCAACCTGCGCCGCTGAACATGCGGCGCCTCCGCTCGTCGTCACTCGCGGCCCGGGGCGCTCAGCGGCTCCGGGCGGCGGCGCGCCGCTGATGGTGGCCGGCGGCAGCCTGCCGCGCACCCGGCACGGCCTCTTCATCCTGCTGCGCCGGCTGCGCCGGCCGCTGATCGTGCTGATCATCAGCTACGCGGTGGCCATCCTCGGCTTCGTGCTGGTGCCCGGCGTGACGCCCGAGGGCAAGCCCTGGCGCATGGATTTCCTGCACGCCACCTACTTTGTCAGCTTCCTCGGTTCGACGATCGGTCTGGGCGAGATTCCCTATCCCTTCTCGCCGATGCAGCGGTTGTGGGGCACGGTGTCGATCTACCTGACGGTGGTTGCCTGGCTGTACAGCATCGGCGCGCTGTTCACCGTGCTGCAGGACCCGCTGCTGCGCCGTCTGCTGCACGAGAGCGGCTTCGAGCGCAAGGTGCGCGCGCTGCGCGAACCCTTCTACCTGCTTTGCGGCTACGACGACGCCGGCCGCCGCGTCACCGCCGAGCTGACGCTGGACGATGTGCCGGTGGTCGTCATCGACCACGACAGCGCGCGCATCGACGCCGTGGAGATCGACAACCACGCGCTCGACGTGCCGGCGCTGACCGCCGACGCCGCCGACCCGCAGGCCTTGCTGATCGCCGGCCTGCGCCACCCGCAATGCCGCGGCGTGCTGGCGCTGACCGGCGACGACGCGGTGAACACCAAGATCGCGCTCAGCGTGCGCCTGCTCGCCCCCGAGCTGCCGGTCTATTGCTCGGCCGACGACCACCACTGGCATGCGCGCATGGCCACCGCCGGCGCCGACGCCATCATCAACCCCTTCGACGTGTTCGCCGCGCGCATGGCCATCGCGCTGAACCAGCCCAGCCTGCACGTCATCTACGAGGCGCTGACGGTGCAGCGCAGTACGGTGATGGAGGAGCCGCAGCCGCTGCCACGCGGTCGCTGGGTGCTCTGCGGCTGGGGTCCGCTGTCGCGCTCGCTGCGCCACCGCCTGCGCAGCTTCGGCCTGGATTTCCACGTCATCGACGCCAACCCTGACGCGAGCTGCGACCACGTCGAGCGCGGTGATCCGACCGACCCGCAGGTGCTGCGCCGCGCCGGCCTGGAGAACGCCCAGCTGCTCGTCGCCGCCACCGAGGTGGACATCGACAACCTGGCCATCGTCACCGCCGCGCGTCAGATCGCGCCGGAGCTGCCGGTCATCGTGCGTCAGACGCAGCGCCGCAACACGCCGGTGTTCCGCGCCAGCGGTGCCCGCCTGGTGATGTTCACCAGCTACCTGGTGGCCTCCGAGGTGTTGCGCAACACCCGCGCGCCGCTGCTCGGTCAGTTTCTGGAACTGGCCGCCGGGCAGGACGAGGCCTGGGCGGCGACCTTGCTGGAGCGGCTGCGCGAGCAGGTCGGCGACGAGATCCTGGAAAGCTGGACGCAGACCGTCTGGCAGGCCAAGTCGCCGGCGGCGCTGATCGACGAGGTGCGCCGCCGCCATGGTCCGCTGCGCGCCGTGCTGCTGATGCGCCTGCGCTTCGGCGTGCCCGAGCTGCTGCCGCCGGACGACGCCCGGCTGCTGCCCGGCGACTTGCTGTTGTTCGCCGGCTGCCACCGCAGCCGGCGCCTGCTCAAGGCCCAGGCCAATCGCCGAACAGCGGCTGGGGCAGGCGCACCGGCCTGATGTCCAGGCGCAGATTGATCACCGTGTACTGCTCGCCGCCAAAGGCGTCGGTGCTCCAGCCGACGCTGTCCGGCGCCTTGTAGACGCGGAACAGAAAGCCCAGCTCGGCCAGCGGATCGCCGCGCTTGGGCAGCACGTCGAAGCTCAGACCGCGGGTCTCGCTCTGGTTGCTGTCGATCAGGTAGCGCATGGCGTTGGCGATCGCCTGGTCGCCCAGCATGTCGAGCTGGAAGCGCGGCTCCTGGTGATAGGGCTTGTAGTCGGGGTTGGCCGGATCCAGGCGCTGGCCGGCCAGTTTGACCGCCGACGGCACGACGGCGCGCGCTGCCAGGTCGATGCGGTCACCGTTTTCGACATAGGCGATGCGCGCGTTGCGCACATTGAAGGCATTGAGCTCGGGTTCGGTGCTGGCCTGGCTGAGGTCGATGAAGAGCGCCCCACTGCCACCGATGACTTCGACGATGTCGCCCCTGAACACGGCGGCGGTGTTCTCGTCGACGCCCAGGCCGAGCTTGTAGCCCTTGGCCAGCATGGCCGGGATCAGCCGGCCGAAGCGGCCGCGCTTGAGGAAGTGCTGGTCGACGAAGACATCGGGGCCGACGAAGCCCAGGCCGCGGTCCAGCTCGCGCCCGTCGCTCAGCTGTCCCTTGAGCACATTCATCACCGAGGGGGCGTCGCGGAACATCATCCGGCTCATGATGGCAGCGCCGGCCGAGGTGCCGGCGACCACGCCGCCCTTGCGGTAGACGTCCCAGATCGCCTCCAGCATGGGCGTGACCTGGCCGCCGGGCTGCAGCACGTCGACGATGCGCTCCTGCAGTCCGCCGGTGAAGAACACGCCGTTGGCGCGCTTGACCTTGTTGATCAGCGCGCGGTCGCGCACCACCTTGTCGAGATCCACCCAGCCGAAGCCCGGCGCCACCGGCAGCGCCTCGGCGACCGCACCGCGGCGCTGCAGCAGCTCGACGGCCTGCTTGGCGCTGGCCTCGGGGTCCTCGCTGGCGGTACCGAAGACGACGAAGCGCGCGCCCTTGCCCCCGGCCAGTTGCACGAGGCGGCTCCAGACCTCGTCGTTGTCGCTGCGCAGCGCGCCGCCGATGGCCACCGCCACGCCCTTGATCGCCGGCTCCTCGGGCGCTGGCGGCTTGGCCGGCACCGGCGACGGCGTGACCAGCAGCTGGCTGTTCGGCGTCGCGGGCTTCGCCGGCCTGGTCCCGGACTGCGCCCACACTGCGCCGGCCCCGAGCAGCAGGCAGAGCAGGACGGACAGCAGGCGGATCGGGCTCATGGGCTCCAGGCGAAGGTCATCGCAGCGCCCCGATGATGCCCGAGCGGGGTGACATGCCGATGTGCCCGCGCCACGGCCAGGGTGAGGGAACGAGAATCCCCCCCATGTACTGGTATCTCGAGATGTTGCAGCTGCACGTCGCCCTGGTGGTGGCGTCGGCGCTGCTCTTTCTGCTGCGCGGCGCGGGCAGCGTGGCCGGCGCGCGCTGGCCGATGGACGGCCGGCTGCGTGCGCTCGGCTTCGGGTTTGACTTCCTCATCACCATGACCGGCCTCAGCCTCTGGGGCCTGCTGCGCATCGACCCGCTGACGCAGTCCTGGTTCGGTTTCAAGCTGCTGCTGCTGCTGGTCTTCATCGGCCTGGCCAATCTCTGCCTGCGTGGCGAGGGCATGGCCTTGCGCCTGCTGGGCTACCTCGGCGCGCTGGCTTGCCTCGGGCTGATGGTGCTGCTGTCGGTCGGCTGGCTGGGCTGACCGCGGTTCAAGGTCTCAGGCGGCGTCGAAGAAGAAGCCGCTGACGATCAATCCGTCCCTGACCTCGTAGGCCGCGACGACCTCGAAGGCCTGCTCGCGCACGCCGTGAATCCGCTCGTGGTCGAAGACCTTGTTGCCGACCACCAGGCGGCCGCACAGCTCGGCGTGCAGGGCCGGGTTGTTGAAGCGATGCGCCGCGTAATGCGCGGCCATCGCCGGCTTGCCGTCGAGAAACGGCTCGGCCGCCGGCGGGCGGTAGAGCTTGATGCCGTCGGCGTAGCAGGCCATGAAGCGCGCCAGGTCGCGGGCGTTGTAGGCGTCGAGCTGTTCCTGGGCGATTTGGGCGGGGCTGAGCATGTCAACGGTCTCGGGCGTGGATCCAGGCCTCGAAGTCTGCCGCCAGCATGGGCTTGGCGAAGTGATAGCCCTGAAATTTCTCGCAACCCATGGCGCGCAGCAGCTGCACATGCTCGGCGGTCTCGACGCCCTCGGCGATGACCTCCATGCCGAGCCGTCGTCCCAGCTCGACCAGGGTGCGCGCCACCCGGCGCCCGCGTGCGCTGGACGGCAGCTGGCGGACGAAGTGCTGATCGATCTTCAGCTGGTCGAAGGGCAGCTGGCCGAGCAGGGCCAGCGAGGCATAGCCGGTGCCAAAGTCGTCCAGCGACGTGGCGATGCCGATCTGCCGGCAGCGCGCCAGCAGATGGCGCAGTTGCGCCGTCTCCTCGACCAGCATCGATTCGGTCAATTCGAACTTCAGCAAACCGGGAGCCAGGCCGGCGGCCTCGACGCGGGCCAGCAGACGCTCCAGGTGCGCGTTGTCCTGCAGCTGCAGCGCGCTGAGGTTGATGGCGATCGGCAGCGTCGCCAGCCGACTGTCGTTCCGCCAGCGCGCGCGCAGCGCCAGCGCCTGAAGCAGCACCTGCTCGCCCAGTGCCAGCACCAGGCCGTTGCGCTCGGCCAGCGGCACGAACTCGGCAGGCGGCACCCAGCCGCGCTTGGCGTGCTGCCAGCGAACCAGGGCCTCGGCCCCGATCGGCCGACCGTCGACATCACATTGCGCCTGCAGGGCCAGGCTGAGGCGACTGCCGGCGATGGCCCGCGCCAGGTCCAGTTCCAGCTCGCTCTGTGCCAGCCAGGCCGCATCGCTGAGCTGGGCCAGGGCGGCAAACAGCAGCATCGACAGCAGGACCGCGAGCAGGGCCTGCAGCGCATGGGTACTGCCATCAAAACGCGCCGGTCCGTCCGGTGCCGGCAGACCGGCGAGCAGCACGAACAGCAGGGCCAGCAGCGACAGCAAGCTCCCGCGCTGCCAGGCCGGCAACGGTGACAGCAGCTCGAAACCCAGCAGCATCAGCGGCAGCAGGTAAAGATGGGCGGTGCGCGGCGTGCCGGCATGCGGGCGATCGATCAGCCAGCTGGCCAGCGCGATCAGCACCGCCCCGCCGACCAGCAGCAGCAGACCGGCGGCCATCGGCCGGCTGCGCCAGGCGAGCAGCGCACAGCAGCCGGCCATCAGCAAACCGCCGAGGTCCAGGGCCAGCGCCAGTGGATCGCGCAGCTGGCCATGACGCAGCAAGGCCTGCAGGCAGACCGCGGCCATCATCAGCGCGCCGACCAGCAGCAGGCGTTGCCGGCGCAGCGCGCCGCTGTCGGCTTCGCTTCTCATGGCGACGCCTGGCGGGCGAGTGCCCAGTCGCTGAGCGCATCGTGCGTCATCGCCTCGCCGGGCAGTTCGAAGCGCCGGCAGCCCAGCTCGCGCAACTGCTGCAGCATGGCCGCGTTCGTCGCCCCTTTGGCACAGACCTGCAAGCCCAGGCGTCGCCCCAGCGCGATCACGCCGGCGAGCAGCTCGCGACCACGGACCTCCCCCTCCACGCCCTGCACCAGACTGGCATCCAGCTGCAGGCGATCGACCGGCAGCGCGTCGAGCTGACTGAGGGCGGAGCGGCCGCTGCCGAAGTTGTCCAGCAGGATGCGCAAGCCGGCATCGCGGCAGGCTTGCAGGGTGGCGCGCAGGCCGTCGCCTTGCGCCTCGGCAATGCTGCTTTCGTCCACGCCGATCAGCAGGCGACCGCCGGTACGGTCGGCCTCGGCGAGCAGGCGGGCCAGCAGTTCGGCGTCGCCCAGCGAGGCGGGTCCAAGCGACAGACCGAGTTCGAGGCCCTGCAGCCCAGGGTGTTCGCGCCAGGCGTCGAGAAGGCTCAGCGCGCAGCGCAACTCCCATTGCGTCAGCGCCAGGCCCAGGCCGTTGCGCGCCGCCATGGCACGCAGCAGGGTGGCGCTCATCGCGGGGTGTGCCGGCCAATGGGGAATCAGGCTGGCGCCCAGCGGTCGCAGCTGGGCGTCGCATTGCGCCTGCAGGCGCGGCTCCAGGCGGTCGTCAGCAAGGGCGCGGGCCAGGGCCAGCGGCAGGCCGGTGCGCTCGCGCAGCTCGATGTGCTGCAGGCGCAGCACCAGTGCCCCGAGCAGCAGGCAGAACAGAATGACCAGCCGGTGGCCGATCACGCGCTGCTCGTCGGTCATCTGCGGCATCAGCCCGAACGGGTTGCCCGTCAGGTGCAGCCAGGCGAACAAGAGCAGCGAGACCAGCGGCGCACCGTTGTGCAGCCAAGCCGGTCGCCCCTGCAGCAGAAAGCGCTGGGCAAGGAAGAGCGGCAGCAGGTAGTGGTGGACGGCCCGCGGCACGCTGGCGCTGGGCAGGTCCAGGCTCAGGCTGATCAGCAGGATCTGCCCCCAGGCCGCGACGCTGAACAGCAGCACCGCCAGCCCATTGGCCTGCCGGCGCAAGGCCAGCAGCACCCCCATGGCCAGCGGCAGGCAGGCGACTGTGGTCCAGGCCGCCTGCCATTGCGAAAGCAGCAGGTGTGCGCTCAGCCAGATCAGGCTGGCGACGATCATGGCCCAGGTGCAGACCAGCAGCAGCAGTCGTTGACGGCGGCGCTGCGGAGCCTTGCTCATGGTCGCTCAGGGCTGCTTGCGCAGCAGGCCCAGCGAGGCCGCTGGCGGCGCATCGGGCCAGCCCTCGACCTGCAGGGCCTGCAGGGCACGCGCCCAGTCCAGGGTCTCGGCCAGGCCGGGCGCTTGCAGCAGGCTGGGGTCGGCGCGCAGGCGCTGTACATGCTCGACGATCTGCGTCGCCAGCCGTTCCGGCAAGTCCGGCAAGTGCAGGCGCAGGATCGCCGCTTCCTGTGCGGCGCTGGCCGGCGCCAGCCAGTGGTAGAGGCAGCGCCGGCGCAGCGCGTCGGACAGCTCGCGGCTGCGGTTGCTGGTCAGGATGACCAGCGGCGCGCCGGCCTCGGCGCGGATCGTGCCGAGCTCGGGGATGCTGAGCTGCCACTCGCCGAGCAGCTCCAGCAGAAAGGCCTCGAAGGGCGGGTCGGCGCGGTCGATCTCGTCAACCAGCAGCAGCGCGCCGCTGCCCAGCTCCAGCGCCTGCAGCAGGGGCCGGGCGACGAGGAACTCGCGGGTGAACAGGCGCGCGGCAACGGCCTCGCGCTGCTCGGCCGGCGCCGCCTGCAGCGCGACCAGCTGGCGCGCGTGCTGCCAGTCGTAGGCGGCTTGGGCGAGTTCGATGCCCTCGAAGCATTGCAGGCGGATCAGACGCCGGCTCAAGGCAGCGGCCAGCGCCTGGGCCAGCGCGGTCTTGCCGCCGCCCGGCGGGCCTTCGAGCAGCAGCGGCTTGGCCAGGCGCAGCGCCAACCAGGCGGCGGTGGCGAGCCGATCGTCGGCCAGGTAGTGCGCGCCGGCGAGACCCTGCTGCAGCTCGGCTATGTTCATCGTGAGCGCCGAATTGCAAGCGCTTGTGAGAGCACCACCAAGGCGAGGGGGGCGCGCTGCCGTGCGCGCCGCCACCAGCCCCTAGGCTGCGCGCCCATGTCCGACTCCCTCCCTGCGTCCATGCGCAAGCTCCTCGTCGTTCTGTTCGCCATCGCCGCGCTGCCCGCCTTCGCCTTCCAAGGCGGGCGCTGGGAGCAGCAGGTCGAATATTCCCGTGACGGCGTTTCCTGGCAAGCGATGGGCCCCTTGCGTGCGCGCTGCGGCCCGACGATTTCACGCGCCGACTGGGAACGCAATCTACGCCAACAACTGAGCCACGAGGGCTGCGATGCGAGCGGCGTGCGGCTGCGCGGCGACAGCGTCGACGGGGTGCTGCGCTGCCCGCAGGCGACGGTCACGGTGAACGGCCAGGTCAACGATTCTGGCTACCGGGTACAGGGCCTGGCCGACACCGAGGTGCGCGCCAATGGTCAGTTGATGGGCAGGGCGAAGATCCATTACCGCCAGACCGGTCGCCATGTCGGCGCCTGCCAGGGTGACGAGCAGGGTGGCGAAGCCGCTCAGTGACCGTTCAGTGACCGGCGGCCGCCGCGGCCACCGCGCGCGCGCAGAGCTCGGGAATCAGCGCCGCGCGGTAGGCGGCGCTGCCATGCAGATCGCTGAGCAGGCCGTCGCCGGTTAGGCGCACGGCGCGCGCCGCCTCTTCGCTCCAGTGCGCCATCAGCGCCGTCTCCAGCGGCGTGGCGCGGAACGCGCAGGGCGCGGCGCCGGTGACGCCCACGCGCACGCCGCTGCCGTTGCGGCTGACGAAGACCCCGACCAGCGAGAAGCGCGAGGCCGGCTGGCGGAATTTCTGCCAGGCCGATTGCCGCGCGATGGGGAAGCTGATGCGTTCGATCAGCTCGCCCTCCTGCAGCGCGGTGCTGTAGAGGCCGGTGAAGAAATCGTCGACGGCGATCGCGCGACTCGTGGTGTGCACGGTGGCATTCAGGCCCAGCAGGCCGGCCGGGTAGCAGGCGGCCGGGTCGGCATTGGCGACCGAGCCGCCGATCGTGCCCAGGCGCCGCACCTGGCGGTCGCCGATCTGCGCCGCCAGCATGGCCAGACCGGGCAGCAGGCCCTGCACATCGCGGTCGTTCGCCACCTGCTCGTGGCGGCAGAAGGCACCGATGTGCACGGTGTGCTCGCCCTCGACCCAGATGCGGTCCAGGCCGCAGTCCTGCAGATCGATGAGCAAGGAGGGCGAGGCCAGGCCCAGGCGGATCGCCGGCAGCAGGCTCTGCCCGCCGGCGAGCACGCGGGCATCCGGGTGCTGGCGCAGCAGCTCGGCGGCCTGTTGCAGCGATGGCGCGCGGAGGTAATCAGCCATGAGCGTTCTCCTGTGCAGCGCGCCAGACATGGAATGGCGAGGCGGGCATGGGGACGTCCTTGACGCCCAGCGCATCGCAGATCGCGTTCATCAGCGCCGCCGGCGCGCCGATCGCACCGGCCTCGCCGCAGCCCTTCACGCCCAGCGGATTGTGCGTGCAGGGCGTGCCCTTGGCGGTCTGCACCGCGAAGGCCGGCAGGTCGTCGGCACGCGGCATCGCGTAGTCCAGGTAGGAGCCGGTCAGCAGCTGGCCGGAGGCGGGGTCGTAGACGCCTTGTTCGAGCAAGGCCTGGCCGATGCCTTGGGCGATGCCGCCATGCACCTGGCCCTCGACGATCATCGGATTGACCACATTGCCGAAGTCGTCGACGGCGCTGAAGCGCTCGACCTTCACCGTGCCGGTCGCCGGGTCGACCTCGACCTCGCAGACGTAGGAGCCGGCCGGGTAGGTGAAGTTGGTCGGGTCGTAGAAGGCGTTCTCGTTGAGTCCGGGCTCCAGGGCTTCCAGCGGGTAGTGGTGCGGCACATAGGCGGCCAGAGAGACCTCGGCGAATGCCTTGGCCTTGGCTGTGCCGCACACCCTGAACTGGCCGGCCTCGAAGACGATGTCGCTTTCTGCGGCTTCGAGCAGATGGGCGGCGATCTTGCGGCCCTTGGCGATGACCTTGTCGACCGCCTTCACGATGGCCGAGCCGCCGACCGCCAGCGAGCGGCTGCCATAGGTGCCCATGCCGAAGGGCACGCGGCCGGTGTCGCCATGAACGATCTCGACATCGTCGAAGGGGATGCCGAGGCGCTCGGCAACGACCTGGGCGAAGGTAGTCTCATGGCCCTGGCCATGGCTGTGCGAGCCGGTGAACACCGAGACCTTGCCGGTCGGGTGCACGCGCACCTCGCCGGCCTCGAACAGGCCGGCGCGCGCGCCGAGCTGGCCGGCGATGTTCGACGGCGCCAGGCCGCAGGCCTCGATGTAGCAGCTGAAGCCCAGACCGCGCTTGAGCCCGCGGGCCTCGCTGACCGCCTTGCGCGCGGCGAAGCCGGCGACATCGGCGAGCTCCAGCACCTGGTCCAGCGTCGCCTCGTAATCGCCGACGTCATAGGTCAGGCCGACCGGCGTGCTGTAGGGGAAGTCGCGCACGAAATTGCGCCGGCGGATCTCGGCCGGCGGGATGCCCAGCTCATGCGCGGCGGTCTCGACCAGGCGCTCGACCACATAGGTCGCCTCGGGCCGGCCGGCGCCGCGGTAGGCGTCGACCGGCGCGGTGCTGGTGAACACGCCGGTGACCTCGCAATGGATGGCCGGCGTGCGGTACTGGCCGGCGAGCAGGGTGGCATAGAGGATGGTCGGCACGCAGCTGGCGAAGGTGCTCAGGTAGGCGCCGAGATTCGCCGTGGTCTTCACGCGCATGCCCAGAAAAACCCCGTCGGCGGCGAGCGCCAGCTCGGCCTCGGTCACATGGTCGCGGCCATGGGCGTCGCTCAGAAAACTCTCGCTGCGCTCGGCGGTCCACTTCACGGGTCGGCCGACCAGCCTGCTGGCCTGCACCAGCGCGGTTTCCTCGTTGTAGAGAAAGATCTTCGAGCCGAAGCCGCCGCCGACATCGGGGGCGATGACGCGCAGCTTGTGCTCGGGGATGCCGAGCACGAAGGCGCACATCAGGAGGCGCTCGACATGGGGGTTCTGGTTGGCGACGTAGAGCGTGGTGCTGTCGCTGGCCGGGTCGTAACTGGCGTTGGCCGCGCGCGGCTCGATTGCGTTCGGGATCAGGCGGTTGTTGCGGAACGCGAGCCGGGTTACATGGGTGGCCTTGGCGAAGGCGGCCGTGGTCGCCGCGTCGTCGCCGATCGCCCAGCGGTAGCAGATGTTGTCCGGCGCCGCCTCGTGCAGCGCGGTCGCGTGGCCGGCGGCGGTGGCCGTGTCGGTCACGGCGGGCAGCTCCTCGTAATCGACGATCAGCGCCGCGGCGCCGGCCTTGGCGGCGGCCAGCGTGTGGCCGACGATCAGGGCCACCGGCTCGCCGACATAGCGCACCTTGCCCTCGGCGAGGATGGGGTGCTTGGGCTCCTTCATCGGCGTGCCGTCGCTGCTGTTGTTGATCTGCCAGCCGCAGGGCAGACCGCCGAAGCTCGCAAAGTCGGCGGCGGTGAGCACCCGCAGCACGCCGGGCAGGGCCAGGGCCTCGCGGGCGTCGATCGCGCCGAGCACGGCGTGGGCATAGGGGCTGCGCACAAACACCCCATAGGCCTGGCGCGGCAGCAGGATGTCGTCGGTGTACTGGCCGCGGCCGGTGAGGAAGCGCGCGTCCTCGCGCCGCTTGACGGATTGACCGATGAGACTCATCGACGACTCCTCAAAAGATCCACTGAGCCGCGCGCGCTCGACCAAGCGGCCGCCGTGGAACCGGCTTTGCCGGGCCACTGGCGGCGCCCCCTTGAGGGGGCCGGCGTAGCCGGTAGGGGGTGGGTGGCATCAGCGCTTCATCAGGGCAGCACCCTGCTGCACGGCGCGCACGATGTTCTGGTAGCCGGTGCAACGGCAGAGATTGCCCTCCAGGCCGTTGCGGATATCGGCCTCGGACTCGCAGGCATGGTTCTGCACCAGGTCGATCGCGCTGAGCACCATGCCCGGCGTGCAGAAGCCGCATTGCAGGCCATGGCAGTCCTTGAAGGCCTGCTGCATCACGTGCAGCGAGCCGTCGGGCGGCGACAGGCCCTCGATGGTCGTCACGTCGGCGCCGGCGACCTGGGCGGCCAGCAGATTGCAGCTTTTCACCGCATGGCCGTCGACCAGCACCGTGCAGGCGCCGCATTGCGCGGTGTCGCAGCCGACATGGGTGCCGGTCAGGCCGAGGTCCTGGCGCAGCAGCTCGACGAGCAGCCGGTCCGGCGCCACCCGCAGGCGCTCGGCCTGCCCGTTGACGTTCAGCTCCACATCCACCATGGCCGTCTCCTGCCGGGTCGGGGAGCGCGCATCGTCGCGCGCGGACGCCGGGGCCTCATCGGGTCCAACCCGATGAGCGAGCGTTCAGGGTGGGCTCAGGCGCGCGGCCGCAGCCGGCTCAGCACCTCGACGCGGGCGAGCAACTCGCGGTCGTTCCAGGGCTTCTTGAAGATGCCGAACAGGCCGCGCGCATCCTGCACCTTGGCGTGCAGCGCCTCGTGGCCGGTGATGGCGACGATGGGCAGATTCTCGGTGCGGATGTCGTTGCTGACCTGGGCGATCAGCTCGAAGCCGTCCATCTCCGGCATCTCCAGGTCGGTGATCATCATCGCGAACCAATGCTGGTTCAGCTGCTCGATCGCCTCCTGGCCATGGCGGGCCAGGGTGACCGCGTAGCCGGCGCCGCTGAGCAGCTTGCTGAGCTTGGCGCGCACCACGGCGGAGTCGTCGACGACGAGCAGCGGCAGCGGTCCGTCGGCCGGGGCTGCCGGCGACGGCAGGGCGTCGCTGGCACGGCGGCGTGGCGGCGCCACCTGGGGCAGCTCGGCCGGCGCCGGGGCGTCGACCTCGATGGCGGCGACAAAGGGGGTCACCGACGGCGTCATGGCGCTGAGCGGCGCCGGTTCGGTGGGCGCGTAGCCGCGGGTGTCCAGCGCCGCCGGTTCGGTCGGCGCATAGGCGGTGGCCGAGCGCGGGACCTCGTCGGCCAGCTCGGGCGTTGGCGCGCGCAACGGCGCCGGCCGGCCCACCGGCGGTGGCGACGGCTCGGCAGCGCGTTGCTGCCAGGGTTCTTCCTTCTGTTGGCGGGTGACGACCAGCACCACCACCACGGCCAGGGGCACGAGGAGGAGCAGGGGCAGCAGGTATTCGCCCAGCATCGAGGGCAGGTCAAACATCGGCGGACTCCGGCGGACAGGCCTGCATTCTGCGGCCCGCTCAGCGCCCGCGCGGCAAGGGTCGCCCCTGGGATTGCGCGGGAGCCGGCAGCGCGAGCAGCTCGGCGACGGTGGGCGCGATGTCGTAGACGCTGACGCGCCGGTCGACGCGGCCCGGGCGGAACCAGCGCGGTCCCCAGGTCAGCAGGGGCACGTGCTGGTCGCTCGCATAGGGGTTGCCATGGGTGGCGCCAACCAGGCGGCTGCCGAGCAGCCAGCCGTCGTGCAGCGCGAACATCAGGCGCGGGCTGCGCGCCGGGTGGCGGGCCAGGCGCAGCGCGTTCCAGACGGCGCGCGCGTCGCCATCGTCGGGCGCTGCGCCGTCCAGTTCGGCGGCGCTGTAGGCGGCGGCCACGCCGTCGATCTGGCGCAGTGCCTCGGCGCCCGCCTGGGCCACGGCGGCGGGGTCCAGGCCTTGCTCGGCGATCAAGGCCTCGTTGAGCAGCACGCCGCCGGCGCTCAGCGAGCGCGCCAGCTTGGCCATGCCGAAGCGCGCCGCCAGTGCCTGGTCCAGCTCGCCGAGCAGGCGCGCCGGGTTCAGGCGGCCGGCGGCCCGGCCCTGCTGCTGCGCCCATTCCGGCGTGTCGGTGAAGCCATGGTCGGCGCTGAGCAGCAGCACATAGCGGTCCTTGCCGACGCGGCGGTCCAGCTCGGCGAAGAAGGCCGCCAGTTGGCGGTCCAGCTGCAGCAAATGGTCATGCGCCATGCGCGACTCGGGGCCGAAGCTGTGGCTGATGTAGTCGTGCGCCGACAGGCTGATGGCGAGGATGTCGGGCACCGCGTCCTGGCCCAGGCCCTCGTTGAGCAGCGCGGCGCGCGCGAAGTCCAGCACCAGCTGGTCGCCGAAGGGGCTGGTCAGCAGGTCGGTGTAGTAGCGCGGTCCCCGGCCGTCCAGGCCGTCGCCCAGGGTCGCCGGCAGGCGGCTGCCGTAGCCGGCGGCGCGCATCCAGGGTGAGGCATCGGGCGCGTCGGCCGCGTAGTCGGCGGCGGGTCGCAGCGGCGTCCAGGTCTGGCCCCAGAAGGCATCGGCCGGTCGCCGCGCGTTGAAGGCCTTGACCCAGGCCGGGTGCTCGGCCATGTAGTAGCTGCTCGAGCTGAACAGGCCGTTCTCGCTCAAGTACATATAGGCGGTGCCGCGATGCCCGGCGGGCAGGATGGCGCCGCGGTCCTTGCCGGACACGCCGATCACCTTGGCGCGCGCATCCACCGCGCGCAGGCGGTCGCCCACCGTCTCGGCGAGCAGGTTCTTCGGGCTGGTCCCTGCGCCCCGCTGTGTCTGACCGGGCGGCAGCGCCAGGTAGTGGTGCGCCTCGTCCTGGGTGCAATAGACCGACGCCAGGCTCTGCGGATCGGTCCAGCCATTGCTGATCACGCCATGCACCTGCGGCGGCGCACCGCTGAGCAGGCTGGCATGGCCGACACCGGTGACCGTGTGGCCGTGCTCGTAAAAGGCCTGGGCGAAGGTGCGGCCTTGGTCCAGGAAGCGGCGCAGGCCGTCGGCGCCGAACTGGTCGCGCCAGGCCTCGACCTGGCGCATGGGCAGTCCATCGACGACGAGCAGCACGACCAGCCGCGGCGGCGGCGCCGCCTGGACGGCCAGGGAGAGGGCCAGGCACAGGCCGACAAACAGCGAACGAGGACTCATGACAGGAGGTCGTCGAGGACTTCGATCCAGTGCCGGACGGGCTGCCCGGCGGCATCGGCCAGATGGACGATGCAGCCGATGTTGCTGCTGGCCACGCAGTCGGCCCCCAGGCGGTCGAGATTCGCCAGCTTGCGCTGGCGCAGCTCGCCGGCAACTTGAGGCTGCAGCACCGAGTAGGTGCCGGCCGAGCCGCAGCACAGATGGCTGTCGGCCGGCAGCTGCACCTCGAAGCCGAGCTGGCGCAGCCCGGCCTCGACCCCGCCCTTCAGCTTTTGTCCATGCTGCAGCGTGCAGGGCGGGTGGTAGGCGATGCGCGGCAGGGTCTTGCCGGCGAGCAGGGGGCGGAGCTTGTCGAGGAAACCGGCCTCGGGGTCGAGCAGCCATTCGCCGAGGTCGCGGGTGGCGCGGCCCAGTTGGTGGGCCAGCGGGCTGCCCAGCTGGTGGCCATAGTCCTTGACCATCACGCCGCAGCCCGAGGCATTGGAGATCACCGCCTCGACCTGGCCGAGCTGGGCGCCGGCGCGCTCGGTCAGCCGGCGCATGTCGGCGTGGCCGCCGGCCAAGTCGCCCAGATGGGCCTTGAGCGCGCCGCAGCAGCCGTCGAGCTCGATGGCCTGCACGCCCAGGCGGTCGAGCACGCGGATGGTCGCCGCGTTGATGGACGGCGACAGCGCCGGCTGCACGCAGCCGCGCAGCAGCAGCACGCGGCGCGGGTGGACATTCCTCGGCACGCTGCCGGGCGCGCGGCGTGCCGGCAGCTTGGCGCGCAGGGTCGCCGGCAGCAGGGGCTTGAACAGCCGGCCCAGGGCCAGGGCCGGCGCGAACAGCGGTGACGTCAGACCGCGCGCGAGCAGCATGCGCTGCAGCCGCGTGCCCAGCGGCCGCGGCGCCGCCTGCTGCTCGGCCAGGTGGCGGCCGATCTCGGCGATCTGCCCGTACTGCACGCCGGAGGGGCAGGTGGTCTCGCAGGCGCGGCAGGTCAAACAGGTATCGAGGTGATCGCGGCTGCTCTCCGCCGCGCCGGCCTGGCCCTCGAGCAGCTGCTTGACCAGGTAGATGCGGCCGCGCGGGCTGTCCAGTTCGTTGCCCAGCACCTGGTAGCTGGGGCAGGTGGCGGTGCAGAAGCCGCAGTGCACGCAGGCCTGGATCAGCTGCTGTGCGCGCTGCGCGTCGCTCTGCCCCTGCAGCGCGGGACTCAACTCGGTGTGCATGGCCCGCATCCTAGAGGGCGGAGCTGTCGATTCGTCGCTCGCAGTCACCAGCCGTCGCAGGCGGCAGCCCCAGGCGCCGATGGCTTTCTACATTCGCCCTCCATCCTCGTCCGGAGCCTGCCGCATGAAAACCCGTCGCCACCTGCTCGGCCTCGCCGTCCTGGCCCTGTTCGCCGGCCCCGCCTGTGCGCAGCGCATCGTCGTCAACGAGGTGCAACCGGTGCTGGCCGGCACGGCGATCACCTTGCAACTGGCCGATCTGCAGCCCGGTCAGGCCGTTAGTCTGCAGGCCGAACGCGTGGTTCACACCTTCACCGGAGCGTTGGCGCGCTTCCGGTCCAGCGCGCACTTCGTTGCCGACACCGCCGGCCGCGTCGACCTCGCGCATGCCGCGCCCCAGCCAGGCTCGAGCTACGAGGGGGCTGATGTGCGCGGCCTGCTGTGGTCCATGCGCCAGCAGCCGGGCATGGTCGAGCAGCCGGTCTTCAACCGCGTTGCCCTGACCTTGTTGAGCGCCGATGGGAAGACCCTGGCCGAGGCCATGCTCGGCCTGCAGCACCAACTGCCCAGCGTGCAGACGCGCAAGGTCGACGCATTCCCCGGCGCGCTGCTCGCCGCGCCGGCCGGCGCCAGCCGGGGGCCGACGCTGATCCTGCTCGGTGGCAGCGAAGGCGGCAGCCGCATCACCCGCGACGCCGCGCATTGGGCCAGCTTCGGCTACACGGTGCTGGCCCTGCCCTACTACTCACCGCCGCGATGGACGGCGAGCGGCCCGGGGGCTCCCGAGCTGCCCCAACTACCCTCGGCCTTCAGCAAGATCCCGGTCGAGCGCCTGCAGTTGGCCCATGACTGGCTGGCCGCTCAGCCCGAGGCCGATGTCCAGCGCATCGGCCTGATGGGCACCAGCAAGGGGGCCGAGTTCGCGCTGCTGGCCGGCGTGCGCTTTCCCTGGTTGAAGGCGGTGGCCGCCATCGTGCCCACCGATGTCGTCTGGGAAGGCTGGGACGGCATGCGGCCGACCGCCGAGCCCAGCTTTGCCTGGCAGGGCGAGCCGTATGCCTTCATCCGCTACCAGGACTTCGCCGAGGAGTTCCAGGGCTACATGACGGGTCGGGAGGTGCTGATCCGCCGCCCGCATGACAGGGGGCGCGCTGCGGCCACGCCCGCCCAGCTGGCGGCGGCGCGCATTCCGGTCGAGCGCATCGCCGCTCCGGTGCTGGTGGCCGGTGCCGGCGACGACCAGCTCTGGGCCAGCATGGCGATGGCGGCGAGCATCCAACAGGCGCGCGACCAAGCGGGCCTGAAGACCCTTGCCCTGCTGTTCCCGGAGGCTGGCCATGCCCTGGGCGGCAGCGGCATCAACCCGACCACGCATTACAACGACGGGCCGAGCAAGATGGGCGGTACACCGGCCGCCACGGCACGCGCCCAAGCCGAGACGCATGCCGCCTTGCGGCGCTTCTTTGCCGAAACGCTCAGGCCTTGAGCGCCGCCTCCAGCGCGTCGACGAACAACGCGGCGACCGGGTAACCGGTCTGCGCCTCGATCTCCTGGAAGCAGGTCGGGCTGGTCACATTGACCTCGGTCATCAGCCCGCCGATCAGGTCCAGGCCGGTGAGCAACAGGCCGCGTGCCGCGTAGACGGGGGCGAGCTGCTCGGCCACCGCCAGCTCGGCGGCGCTGAGCGGCATGGCCACGCCCTTGCCGCCGGCGGCGAGGTTGCCGCGCACCTCGCTGCCCTGGGGGATGCGCGCCAGCGAGTAGGGCACCACCCGGCCGCCGATCAGCAGCACGCGCTTGTCGCCCTCGACGACCTCGGGCAGGAAGCGCTGCGCCATGATCGATTGCTGGCCGTTGTGGGTCAGCTGTTCGATCACCGAGCCGAGGTTCAGCGCGTCGGCCTTGACGCGGAAGATGCCCATGCCGCCCATGCCGTCCAGCGGCTTGAAGATGACGTCGCCCTGCTCGGCATGGAAGGTGCGCAGCCGTGCCATGTCGCGGCTGACCAGGGTCGGCGCGCTGAGCTTGGGGAACTCCAGGATGGCCAGCTTCTCCGGGTGCTCGCGCAGCGCCTGCGGGCGGTTGAAGACGCGTGCGCCCTCGCGCTCGGCCTGGCTGAGCAAATGGGTGCAGTAGATGTACTCGGCGTCGAAGGGCGGGTCCTTGCGCATCAGCACGGCATCAAAACCGGCCAGGCGGCGCTCCTCGGGCGGGCCGGCGCGCTGCCAGTCGGGCACCGCCTCGTAGGCGCGACTGGCCAGCGCGGCCTCGGTCAGCGTCAGCGGCGTCACCGTGGCGACCACGCCGCCCGCCCCGCTGGCGATCTGCCAGGTTTCGCAGACCCAGAGCCGGTGACCGCGGCGGCCGGCCTCGCGCAGCATGGCGAAGCTGCTGTCCTTGCGGGTGTTGAGCTGGGCGATCGGGTCGGCGATGAGCAACAGGTCCATGCGCTCAGTTTGTCAGAGTCGGGCCGGCCCGGCGTCGACAATGCCCGCATGGCCCTGCTCTCCCTGTCCAACGCCCAGCTCGCTTTCGGCCATTGGCCGCTGCTCGATTCCGCCGATCTGTCCCTGGAGGCGGGCGAGAAGGTCGGCCTGATTGGCCGCAACGGCAGCGGCAAGAGCAGCCTGCTGAAGGTGCTGGCCGGGCTGGAGAAGCTCGACGACGGCCTGCTGCAGCGCGACCGCGGCGTGCGCGTCGTCTATGTGCCGCAGGAGCCGCAGTTCGAGACCGGCGCGACGGTCTTCGAGGCGGTCGCCGAGGGCGTGGCCGAGGCGCGCCAGCTGCGCGAACGCTTCGAGGCGCACCAGCCTGGCGAGGACCTCGATGCGCTGCAGACGCGCATCGAGCAACTCGGCGGCTGGACCTGGGAGCAGCGCGTCGAGGAGAGCCTGCAGCGCCTCGGCCTGGACGGCAGCCAGGCGGTCAGCGCCCTGAGCGGCGGCTACAAGAAGCGCGTCGCGCTGGCCCAGGCCCTGGTGGCCCAGCCCGATGTGCTGCTGCTCGACGAGCCGACCAACCACCTCGACCTCGAAGCCATCCTCTGGCTGGAAGAGCTGTTGCGCGGCTTTGTCGGCAGCCTGCTCGTCATCACCCACGACCGCGCCTTTCTCGACGCGGTGTGCACGCGCATCGTCGAGCTGGACCGCGGTGTGCTGCGCGGCTATCCGGGGAACTTCGCCGCCTTCGAGGCCGCCAAGCAGCGCGAGCTGGAGAACGAGGCGCTGGCCAACGCCCGCGCCGACAAGCTGCTGGCGCAGGAGGAGGTCTGGATACGCAAGGGCGTCGAGGCCAGGCGCACGCGCTCGGTGGCGCGCATTGCGCGGCTGGAGAAGCTGCGCGAGGCCCATGCCCAGCGCCGCAACCTGCAGGGCAAGGCGCAGCTGCAGGTCGACACCGGCGAGCGCAGCGGCAAGCTGGTGGCCGAGCTGGAGCGGGTCAGCAAGCGCTACGGCGAGCGCGTCATCGTCAGGGAGCTGTCGGCGAGCTTTCTGCGCGGCGACAAGGTCGGCCTGATCGGCCCCAACGGCGCCGGCAAGACCACCTTGCTCAAGCTCATCCTCGGCGAGCTGCAGCCGGACAGCGGCGTGGTGCGCAGCGGCAGCCGCGTGACGGTGGCGCATTTCGACCAGATGCGCGCCGGCCTGGACCTGCAGGCCACGCTGGCCGACACCATCAGCCCCGGCTCGGAGTGGATCGAGATCGGCGAGCAGCGCCAGCATGTGATGACCTATCTGCAGAACTTCCTGTTCTCGCCGGCGCGCGCCAACAGCCCGGTGGCCACGCTCAGCGGCGGCGAGCGCAACCGCCTGCTGCTCGCCCGCCTGTTCGCCCGCCCGGCCAATGTGCTGGTGCTCGACGAACCGACCAACGACCTCGACATCGAGACCCTGGACCTGCTCGAAGAGCTGCTGATCGACTACCCGGGCACGGTCTTCCTGGTCAGCCACGACCGCCGCTTCCTCGACCGCGTCGTCACCTCCACCCTGGTTGCCGAGGGCGATGGGGTGTGGACCGAGTACGAGGGCGGCGTGCAGGACTGGCTGGCCCAGGCAGCGCGGCGCGACGCGGCCCTGCCCAAGGCCGAGAAGAAGGCGGCCGCGCCCGCCGTGGTGGCTGCGCCCGCAGCGGTCCCGGTCCGCCGCAAGCTCAGCTACAAGGAGCAGCGCGAGCTGGAGGCGCTGCCGGCGCAGATCGACGCGCTGGAGCGCGAGCAGGCCGAGCTTGCCGCGCTGCTCAACGGCAGCGAGCTCTACAGCCAGGGGGCCGAGCGCATCGCCGCGGTGACGGCAAGGGCGGCCCAGATCGACGAGCAGCTGATGCAGCTGCTGGAGCGCTGGACCCTGCTCAGCGACTGAGCCGCGAGGCCGGCACCAGTTCCTTCAGGCCCTCGAGCTGGGCGAGCTGCTCGCCATGCCGGATGACCACCGCCTGCACCTTGCGTGCGCGGCCGTCCAGGCGCACCAGCTCGCCGCTGCGCAGCGGCGGCGGTACCGGCGGCAGCTCGATGCGGCGCCTGGCGTCGAGCCGGCCCTGGCTTTCGGCGCTGACCCGCGCCGCCACCCCCGGGTGGGACTGCGCCAACGCGTCGAAGCTGCGCTGCAGCTGGCGCTTGAGCTCCTCCGGGTTGAACGGCTTCTTGAGCAGGAAACGCGAACCGGCGGCCTCGGCGGCGGCCTGGATGGCCGGCGTCAGCTCGAAGCTGGTGAAGCCGACGCGGCAGGCTGGATGCAACTGGCGCAGCTGCTCGTAGAGCTGCAGGCCGGTGGGGGTGGACTTGCCGAACCAGTCGGTGAGCAGGAAGTCCGGCGGCTCGGCCAGGCCCAGGGCCAGCGCGGCGGCCGGCTCGCTGCGGCAGGCAATGCGCGTCGGATCGAAGCCAAAACCCTCCAGCAGGCGCCTGGCGAAGACCTGCACCCCATCCAGCGGGTCGACGATGAGAAAACGGAGCTTGGGCGGTGCGATCATGGCGTGGCGATTATTCGGTGGCCGGGGCAGCCCCGCGGGTCGCAGGGTCGCCAACAGACCGCGGAGGCGTGATGGGATTGCGCTCGCAGGGCTTGATCTGGACCTTGGGCCTGAGCTTGGGCCTGGGCGGCCTGGGCCTGGGCTTGCTGACCTGGTATCTGCAGCGCAGCTTTGCCGCCATCGAGCTCGAACAGCTGATCCAGGACGCCAAGCGGCTGCAGGCCGGACTGGGCGAGGCGGTGACCCAGCGCGCGCGCGGCGCCCGTGAGTGGAGCCAATGGACGGCGATGCGTGATTTCGTGCTGAACGGCGACGTCGATTTCGCCCGCGGCAACCTGACCCCGGCCTCGCTGAGCACCTCCGGCCTGGACTGGCTGGTGGTGCTGGACCGGCAGGCGACGGTGTTGTGGAGTGCCAGCGCCGACGGCGGCGCGCTCGACGTGCGCGCCCTGCTCGACCGCGGCAAGCCCCGCGGCCAGCGCCTGATCAAGATGCCGCCCAGCCAGGGCCATTGCGCGCTGGACCGCTGGCCGCAGCAGCTGCAGGTGATCTGCCAGCTGCCCATCCAGGACAGCGAGGGTCGTGGCGAGCCGGTCGGCATCCTGCTCAGCGGCGAGACCCTGAGCGACGACAAGCTGGACGAGTTGCGCAGCATGCTGGGTCTGCGCTTCGAGCTGCTGCCCGCCGATGCGCTGCCCGAGGACGGCGAGGGCGTTCCTGGGGTCGGCAACTCCCTGCTGGTGCGGGGCGACGACCAGCTGCAGCTGAGCTGGCCGCTGCGCGTGGGCGACGAGGCGCCGCACAGCCTGCTGCGCCTCAACTGGCCGCGCGAGCTCAGCCTGCAGGCGCAGCGCGTGCTCGGCGGCGCGCAGCTGCTGCTGATCGCCTTGGCCTTGCTGCTGTCGCTGGCGGCGCTGGTGCTGATCGAGCTGCGCCTGGTGCTGCGCCTGCGCCGCCTGCAGGGCCAGCTGGCCGCGCTGCGTGCCAGCGAGCAATGGCAGCTGCGCCTGCCGGTCGAGGGGCATGACGAGCTGTCGGCGCTGGCCATCGAGGGCAATCACCTGCTCGCCCGCATCGAGCAGCAGGTGCAGGTGCTGGCCGAGCAGTCGCGCACCGACAGCCTGACCGGGCTGTGCAACCGCCGCGGCTTCGAGGAAAGCCTGCAGGCGGCGCTGGCGCGCTTTCAGCGCAGCGGCCAGCCGCTTTGCCTGGTGATGCTCGACGCCGACCATTTCAAGCGCTTCAACGACCAGCACGGTCACCAGGCGGGTGATCGCGCGCTGCAGGCCCTGGCCCAGGTGCTGCGCCAGGCGGCGCGGCGGGCCAGCGATCTGGCGGCGCGATGGGGCGGCGAGGAATTCGTGCTGCTCTTCGAGGGCCTGCCGCCGCAGAGCGCGGCCGAGCGCGTGGAAGCGCTGCGCGCCGCGCTGGCGGCGCTGCCCAGCGGCGCCAAGCAGGATCTGGCGGCGCCATTGACGGTGTCCGCCGGGCTGGCGCTGGCCCGGCCAGGCGACAGCGCCGAGAGCCTGCTGCAGCGCGCCGACGCCGCGCTCTACCGCGCCAAGGCCAATGGCCGCGACCGCCTGGAGCTGGAGCGTTAGCGGGCCAGCGCGCCTTGTTCGAAATAGCGCACGCGCTCGCTGTCCGCCGGGTGGGTGGACAGGCCGAAGGCCGGGTCGTCGCCGCGGCGCTCGGGGCTGAGCTTCTTCAACGCGGCAAAGAACTGCACCATGGCGCGCGGGTCGATGCCGGCCGCCTTCATGACGCGCAGGCTCTCGGCGTCGGCACTGCGTTCGTGGTCGCGCGAGTAGGCGGTCTGCGCCATCAGCGTCGGCGCCAGCGCCAGCACGCTGGAGTAGTCGCCGATCCACCAGCCGAGCAGCACGCTGACCGCGCTGGCCTCGAACAGCATGCGCAAGCCATGCTTGGCGCGCACATGGCCGAGTTCGTGGGCGACCACGCCGAGCAGCGCCGGCGGCACGCGGGCCGGCTCGCTGCGCAGCAGTTCCACCAGCGCATCGGTGACGACGATGTCGCCGCCGGGCAGCGCGAAGGCGTTCGGCCCCAGCCAGCGCGGCGCGCGGTGGATGTGCAGGCGGTAGGCGGGTCGCTCGTGCTCGGCATAGGCGCTGGCGATCATGGCGGCGACGGCCTCGCGGATGGCCTGCTGTTCGCCGGCCGGCAGCTCGCTGGGCTTGAGCCAGCCGCGCTCGGCCAGGTCCTCCATGACCTGATCGCCGATCGCGCGCTCGACGCTGAGCGGTACCCAGTCGGCGGCCTGTTGCGCGCCCCAGGGAATGCCCCAGCGCCAGGCGGCCAGCAGCAGCGCGATCAGCAGCACCGTGGCGAGCAGGGCGCCGCGCCAATGCAGGGCCCAGCGCGCTGCCAGCGGCTGGGCCAGGCCGGCGGCCGCCGCCCATTGGTCCCAGGCCTGGGCGTCGGGCAGGCTGACCACGCCGCCATCGGGCAGCAGCAGCTGGCGCTGGCCATGGCGGGTGCGCTCGGGCCAGACGATCTGCCGCGCCGGGTAGCGGCGCGGTGCCTGGTCGGCGCTGATCAGCAGCAACTGGCCGTCCTCCCAGTCCAACTCGACGGCATGAGCGCCGGCGCTGCGGCCGTCGAACCAGGAGGCGGCGAGGCGTGACATCAGAGTCCGAGGTCGAAACCGAAGAAGTCGCCGGCCATCTCGCCGCTGGCCGACTCGCCGTCGCGCAGCGCGGCGACATGCCAGCCGTCCGGGTCCTCCAGGCTGTCGACGCTGACCGCCTGCAGGCGCATGCGCGCCACCGCAACCACCGCGAACGGCCGGTACAGGCCCAGGGTGATGACGATGAGCAGCAGGTTCTTCATCATCAGGCTGGTCAGCGGGGTGACGCCGAGCTGGCTGTCAAAGCGCAGGGCCTGCGATGACGTGCCCTTCCAGCACAGGTTCTGCAGCCGCGCCGCCATGTAGGCGCCGATCAGCGACAGCAAGGTCACATAGGCCACCGCGAACAGCAGGCCGACGCCGACCGCACCGGCCTGTCCGGCGCCGCGCAGCAGACTGCCGGCGGCCGGCAGCATGACCATCATCAGCAGGAAGAAGCTGCCGAAGGCCAGCAGCGACAGGCCGATGATCTTCAGGCCCAGCTTGTAGAAGGCCCAGGCGCCGACCTCGAAGCGCGCCTGCTGGTTGGCATAGCGGTAGCCAGCGTGCTGGTAGCGCTTGAGCAGCCAGAAGGCCCAGGGCAGCAGTAACAGGCTGAGCAGGCCGGCCAGGCCGAACCAGATGCCCATCTTGGCCATGCCGGCGGCCATCGCCGCCTGGTCGTCCTGGGCCACGCCGTCGAGGGCCCAGGCACTGGCCGCGACGACGATCAGGCCGGGCACGAAGAAGGGCAGCATGGCTTGGTAGGCGCCTGCCAGCGTGCCTTGAAAACCGAAGCGCAGACCGCGCCAGCTGGTGTTGGCGAGGCGGAAGCGCAGCGACGAGCGCCACAGCGCCGGCCAGAGCAGGCCGAGGATCAGGAAGGCGATCAGCGTCGCCCAGCCGGAGACATGGCCGGACAAGCCGTAGGCGGCAAACAGCACCAGCATCAGCAGGTAGCCACGGAACATCTTCCAGGGGTCGCCATGGAAGGCCAAGGGCTCGCCGGCAATGGCGGTGTTGGCGTAGAAGTAGCGCAGCCGCCTGGCTTTGGCGAACGGCAGGTAGAAGCCCAGCGTGACGACGATGAGCAGCAGGTTGACGATCCAGATGCGGAAGTACTCGCTGCCGCTGGCGCTGAACTGGATGCGTAGTTGACGCGGACCTTGGTCCATGGTTCTCCCCGAGTGTTTTGTTTGTTGTCGAAAGCGCGCGATTGTGGCGGCCGCGGCGGGGCCGCCTCCCCCTGGAAATCAGGGGGTCAGCCGAGCAGCAGCTCACGCTGCTCGGCGAGCAGCTTCCAGAAGCGCGGGTCCTGGGCGGCGGCGAAGTTGATGCGCAGGTGGGTGCCGCCGCGCCGCGTCGGGCTGAACAGGCGCTCGGGCGCGACGCGCTGGCCCTGGGCGGCCAGCTGCCGCGCCAGGGCATCGCTGTCGACGCCGGTGTCCAGCCAGCCGAACAGCCCGGCCGGCGGGCAGGCGAAGCGGCAGCCGGCCTGCTCGGCCAGCTTCTGGCAGCGCGTGCGCGCCGCCTGCAGCCTGTCGTTGACGCGCTCCGCATGCCGGCGCAGTCCACCCCGGCGCAGCAGCTGGGCGATCGCGCGCTCGGTCAGCGGCGGGCTGCACAGCTGCTGCACCAGCTTGCGCGCGGCCAGGCGCTCGACCAGCGCTGGCGGGCCGGCCACGTAGCCGACGCGCAGACCGGCGCCCAGCAGCTTGGAGAAGCCGCTCACGTAGAGCGTGCGCTGCAGCTGGTCGAGCGCGGCCAGGCGCGGCAGGTAGCCGGGCGCGAAGGCGGCGTAGGTGTCGTCCTCGACGAGCAGGGTGCCGGCTGGCTCGGTGATGCGCAGCAGCTCATGGGCCTGGGCCAGGCTGAGCGAGTGCCCGGTCGGGTTGTGCAGCACGCTGACCGTCACGTAGAGCCGCGGGCGGTGCTCCTTGACGAGGCGGGCGAGCACCTCGAGGTCGGGGCCCTGGGCGCCGCGCGGCACCGGCAGCAGGCGCAGGCCGGCGTTGACCAGGCGGGCGAACTCGACCGGCCAGCCGGGGTCGTCGACCAGCACCGCATCGCCCGGCTGGGCCAGGGTCTGGGCGATCAGGTCCAGCGCGTGGGTGGCGCCCACCGTGCAGAGGATCTGCGCGGCCTGGGCCTGGATGCCGACGTCGGCCAGGCGCCGCGCGAGCAGCTCGCGCAGCTCGGGGTCGCCCTCGGGCAGGCCGTAACGCAGCAGCACCGCGTCGGGGTCGTCGGCGAGCGCCTCGCGCACCGCGCGGCGCACCAGGTCGGCATCGAAGTAGGCCGGCGGCAAGGTGCCATGGGCCGGACCCACGCCCTGCTGCGAGTCCATCAGGCTGCGCATCAGGGTCAGGGTGTCGAAGGGTTGCGCCTGCGCGGGCGCCGGCTGGGCGGCGACCGCGCGCCGGCTTCCCGTCGGGCGCGGCTCGCGCACGAAGAAGCCGCGCTTCAGCCTGGCCTCGACCAGGCCCTGGGCCTGCAGGCGGTCGTAGGCGGCGACCAGGGTGAAGGGGCTGACGCCAAGCTGGCGCGCGCCCTCGCGCACCGAGGGCAGGCGGGCGCCGGGCAGCAGCAGGCGCTGCTCGATGCGCTGCGCCCAGTCGGCGGCGATGCGGGCGGCCAGCCCTGTGTCGGTCGATGCACCCATACAGTTGATCTATCTGCCTTGCAATCTGTGCTGGTACTGTATTGCTCGCCGGGCCTAGAGTCCAGGCATGCCCACCGCCGCCCCCGTTCCGCCCCGCGCCTGGTTGCTCGCCGTGATCGGCGTGCTCGCCTTCGCGCTGTCGGTGCCGATGACGCGGCTGGCCGGCGGCACGATGGAGCTGCCGGCCTTGCCGCCGCTGTTCGTGGCGCTGGCGCGGGCGGTGATTGCCGGTGGCCTGGCCGCCGCCTACCTGGCCTGGGTGCGCGCGCGCTGGCCGACCGGCGCGCAATGGCGGCGGCTGATCCCCATGGCCGCCGGCGTGGTGTTCGGCTGGCCGGTGCTGCTCGGCTACGCGGTGCGCGAGGTCGATGCCGCGCATGCCTCGGTGCTGTCCGGCCTGCTGCCCCTGGTGACCGCGGCGATGGCCGCCCTGCTGGCCGGCGAGCGCGCGCCCTGGCGTTTCTGGTTCTGGGCCGTGGCCGGGCTGGGCCTGGTGCTGCTGTACGCGGCGCTGCAAGGCGGTGGCGGCTTTGTGGCGGCCGACGGCCTGCTGCTGCTTGCGGTGCTGGCCGCCGCCTACGGCTATGTGCAGGGCGCGGGCCTGAGTCGCGAGCTGCCGCCGCAGCAGGTGATCAGCTGGGCGGTGCTGCTCTGCCTGCCGATCACCCTGCCGGCCTCGCTGTGGCTGATGCCCGAGCAGGCCGGCGTGCCCTGGAGCGCCTGGGCCGGCCTGGTCTATGTGGGCGTGGTCTCGATGTGGCTGGGGTTCTTCGCCTGGTACCGCGCGCTCGCCCTAGGCGGTGCGCTGCGCGTCGGTCAGGTGCAGGTGGCGCAGCCCTTTCTGTCCGGCCTGCTCGCGGTGCCGCTGCTCGGCGAGGCGTTGCAGCCGCTGACCGGGGTCTTCCTGCTCGCCGTCGTCGCCACCGTGGCCCTGGGTCAGCGGGCGAGGGGGGCGGCATGAGCGCCGAGTTGCTGATCGCCTTCCTGCTGTTCGCCTTTGCCGCCTCGATCACGCCGGGACCGAACAACCTGATGCTGCTGGCTTCCGGGGTCAACCACGGCTTTCGCGCCACCCTGCCGCATCTGTTCGGCGTCGGTTTCGGCTTCGTCGTGCTGCTGCTTGCCGTCGGCCTGGGCCTGGCCCAGCTGTTCACGCGCTGGCCCTGGGCGGGCGACCTGCTGCGCGTGGCAGGCGCCGCCTACCTGCTCTGGCTGGCCTGGCGCATCGCCCGCTCCGGTTCGCCGCAGGCCGGCGCGGCGCTGGCGCCGCCGATGGGCTTCTGGGCCGCCAGCGCCTTCCAATGGGTCAACCCCAAGGCCTGGATGATGGCCGTGGCCGCCTACACGACCTACCTGCCGGCGCGCAGCGTCGGGACGGTGCTCGCGGTGGCGCTGCTGTTCGCCTTGGTCAACCTGCCCTGTCTGTCGACCTGGACCTTGCTGGGCAGCCGGCTGCGCGGATGGATGGCGGTGGGCCGCCGCCAGCGCCTGTTCAACCTCAGCATGGGCGGATTGCTGGTGCTGAGCCTGTGGCCGATGCTGCGATGAACCCGCAGCGACTCCTGGGCCTGCTCGGCGGCATGAGCTGGACGTCCAGCCTGGATCTGTACCGGCGCATCAACCGCGGCGTGGCCGAGCGCCTGGGCGGCCTGCATTCGGCGAGGCTGCTGCTGCACAGCCTGGACTTCGCGCCCATTGCCGCCTGGCAGGCGGCCGGCGACTGGCCGGCGGCCGCCGCGCAGCTCGGCGAGGCGGGTGCCGGTCTGCGCCTTGCCGGCGCTGGCGCGCTGATGCTGGCGACCAACACCATGCACCAGGTGGCCGATGAGATCGAGCAGCGCGCCGGGCTGCCGATGCTGCACCTGGTCGACATCACGGCAGCAGCGCTGAAGGCGCGCGGTGTGCAGCGCGTTGGGCTGCTGGGCACGCGCTACACGATGGAGCTGCCTTTCTACGCCGAGCGCCTGGCTCGCCATGGCTTGCAGCTGCAGGTGCCCGACGCCCCGGGCCGTGCCGCCGTGCACCGCCTGATCTACGACGAGCTGTGCCGCGACATCGTCGACCCGGCCGGCACCGCCCTGCTGCGCGAGCAGGTCCAGGCCCTGGCGCGGGCCGGCGCCGAGGCCGTGGTGCTGGGCTGCACCGAGCTCGGCCTGGCCCTGCCGGAGACCGCCGACGCGGCCCTGCCCCTGCTCGACAGCACCCGTTTGCAGGCCCAGGCCGCCGTCGACTGGCTTTGCGCCACCGCACAATCCGCCTCTTGATTCCAACGAGTTACACGCCATGAGCAGCAGTCCCTGGACCCTGGCCAACCGTGCCGCGCGGATGAACCCTTCGATCATTCGCGAGATCCTCAAGGTCACCGAAAAGCCCGGCATCCTGTCGATGGCCGGCGGCCTGCCCAGCGCCGACACCTTCCCGGTCGAGCAGCTGAAGGCGGCCTGCGAGCGCGTGCTGACCGACAACCCGCGCGAAGCCCTTCAGTACGCGGCCAGCGAGGGTTTTGCCCCGCTGCGCGAGTGGGCGGCGGCGCGTGTCAAGCGCGAGATCGGCCTGGAAGCCTCGCCCGACCAGGTGCTCATCACCAGCGGCTCGCAGCAGGGCCTGGATCTGGTCGGCAAGATTCTTTGCGACGCCGGCGCGCCGGTCGCCGTCGAGACGCCCACCTACCTGGGCGCGCTGCAGGCCTTCACGCCTTACGAGCCGCAGTTCACCAGCCTGGCGTCGGACCTCGAGGGGCCGCTGCCGGAGGCGATCCGCGCGCTGCCGACGAACGCGCCCGGCACCCGCTTCATGTACCTGCTGCCCAACTACCAGAACCCCACCGGCCGGGTGATGAGCAACGCCCGCCGCGACGCGGTGATGGAAGCGGCGCGTGCGGTCGGCGTGCCGGTGGTCGAGGACAACCCTTACGGCGATCTGTGGTTCGACGAACCCCCACTCCCCAGCCTTGCTTCTCGTTGGGCCGAGGGCTCGATCTATCTCGGCAGCTTCAGCAAGATCCTCACGCCGGGCTTCCGTCTCGGTTTCTGCATCGCGCCCAAGGCGCTGTACCCGAAGCTGTTGCAGGCCAAGCAGGCCGCCGATCTGCACACGCCGGGCTTCAACCAGCGCGTCGTCTACGAGGTCATCAAGGACGGCTTCCTGGACCAGCACATCCCGACCATCCGCGCCCGCTACAAGGCCAACCGCGATGCGATGGCCGCGGCGCTCGCCGAGCACCTGCCCGAGGGCTGCGAGTACCAGAGCCCCAAGGGCGGCATGTTCTTCTGGATCCGCCTGCCCGAGGGCCTGGACGCGATGGCCCTGCTGCCGACCGCGGTGGAGGCCAACATCGCCTATGTGCCGGGTGCCGCCTTCTACGCCAAGAACCCGGATCCGCGCGCGCTGCGCCTGAGTTTTGTCACGCTGACGCCGGAGCGCATCCGCGAGGGCGTGGCGATCCTCGGCAAGGTGCTGAACGACGCGCTGAACGGCTCGCACGCCCCCACGCCCTGAGCTGTGGAGCCCCCAGTCTCCCATCGGCCGCCACCCCCCGAGGGGGTGCGCTGGCCTCGGGGCGGCCCGTCGGCCAGCGAGATCGAGCGCGGCGGTCGCCGCTACCTACTGCGCTTCGATGCGCTCGATGTGGACGCCGTGCACGCGATGCTGACCCGCGCCTACTGGTGCGTCGGCATCCCGCGCGACACGGTGGCCAAGGCGATGGCGAATTCGCTGTGCGTCAGCCTGTTCTGGGGCGACGAGCAGGTGGGCATCGCCCGCTGGGTCACCGACCGCGCGACCTTCGCCTACCTCTGCGACGTCTTCGTGCACGAGGCGCACCGCGGCCAGGGACTCGGCGACTGGCTGGTCGGCCAGGGGCTCCAGCACCCGGACCTGCAGGGGCTGCGCCGTCAGCTGCTGTTCACCAAGGACATGCACGCGCTCTACGCCCGCCACGGTTTCCATCCCCTGGCGACGCCCGAGCGCGGCATGGAGATCGTCCGCCCGAATCTCTACCTGCACGATGCGCCGCTTCCAGCAGCTTGACGTCTTCACCGCGGTCCCGTTGAAAGGGAATCCGCTCGCCGTCGTCGTCGACGGCGAGGGCCTGAGCGACGCGCAGATGCAGGACTTCGCGCGCTGGACGAATCTCAGCGAGACCTGCTTCCTGCTTGAGCCCACGCAGCCCGAGGCCGACTACCGCGTGCGCATCTTCACCACGGTGCGCGAGCTGCCGTTCGCCGGCCACCCGACCCTGGGCAGCTGCCAGGCCTGGCTGAACGCCGGCGGCCGGCCTCGGGGCGAACAGATCGTGCAGGAATGCGCCGCCGGCCTGGTGCGCGTGCGCCGCGACGGCGATCGCCTGGCTTTCGCCGCGCCGCCGCTGTTGCGCACTGGCCCGCTGGACGAGGCGACGCTGGCGCGCATCCGTCTGGCCCTGGGCCTGCAGCCCGAGGAGATCCTGCATCACCAATGGGTGGACAACGGTCCCGGCTGGTGCGCGGTGATGCTGGGCTCGCGCGAGCGCCTGCTCGCCATCCGCCCGGATTTCCGGGCGCTGGCACCGTTGGACCTCGGCGTCGTCGCGCCGATTCACAAATTCGGTGTGCTCGCGCCGGGGGCCCTGGAAGCCCGGTTCGAGGTGCGCGCACTGCTTTCGCTGGAGGCGGTGCCCGAGGATCCGGTGACCGGCAGCCTGAACGCCGGCCTGGCGCAGTGGCTGATCAAAGCCGGCCTGGCGCCGCGCCGCTACATCGCCGCGCAGGGCACGGTGCTGGGCCGCGACGGCCGCGTCTTCGTCGAGCAGGCGGACGACGGCAGGATCTGGGTCGGTGGCCAGGTCAGCACGCTGATCCAGGGTGAGCTGAGCCTGTGAGCCGCCCGCTGCAGCGCTTCACCGGCAGCTGCCATTGCGGCGCGGTGCGTTTCGCGATCACCAGCGACTTCCCCGAGCTCACGCAATGCGATTGCTCGATGTGCCGCCGGCGCAGCGCGACCATGGTCAAGGTGCACGAGTCGGCGTTCGAGCTGCTCGCCGGCGGAGAGGCCTTGAGCGAGTACCAGTTCCACACGCGTACCGCGCGCCATTTCTTCTGCAAGGTCTGCGGCATCTACCCCTTCCACCGCAAGCGGGTGACGCCGGACTTCTACGGCGTCAACGTCGCTTGCCTCGACGATTTCGATCCGACCGGCATTCCGCTGCGTCAGGCGGTGGGGGCCGCCATGCCATGACCGACGAGTTGTTTCGCGACGACGCCACGCTGCTGCACTGTTCGGCCAGGGTGATCGCGGCCGGCGAGGGCGGCGTGATCCTCGATCGCACGGTCTGCTACCCGCTGGGCGGCGGCCAGGCCGGCGACAGCGGCTGGCTGAGCGCCGGGGAGCAACGCTGGCGCGTCGTCGATACCCGCAAGAGCAAGGCATCGGCGGGCGGCATCCTGCACCTGATCGAGGGCGATCCGCCGGCCGTCGGCACGGCCGTCGAGGTCGAGGTCGACGCGGCCAAGCGCCAGGCGCATCGCCGCTTCCACACGGCCACGCACCTGCTCTGCGCGCTGCTGCCCTACCCGGTCGACGGCTGCTCGATCACCGAGAGCTATGCGCGCCTGGACTTCCACACCGATGAAGCCTTCGACAAGGCGGCCATCGAGGCCGGCCTGGCGCGTCTGATCGCCGAGGCGCATCCGGTCCGCCACCGCTGGATCAGCGAGGAGGAACTGGACGCGAACCCGGGTCTGGTGCGTTCGATGAGCGTGCAGCCGCCGCGCGGACTGGGGCGGGTGCGGGTGCTGGAAGTCGAGGACGTGGATCTGCAGCCCTGCGGCGGCACGCATGTCTCGAACACCGCCGAGATCGGTGCGCTGGTGGTGACGAAGATCGAGAAGAAGTCCGCGAAGACCCGCCGGGTCGTGCTGGGCTTTGCCCAGCCAGGCGAAGCCTGATGCGGCTTCTGACGCGTAGCGGCAAGAAGTCCGCGAAGACAAGGCGCGTGGTGCTGGGCTTTGCAGCCTGATCCGCTGCGCCTGTTCCTCGGGCTCTGGCCCGACGAAGCCAGCCTGCGCGCGCTGCAGGCCTGGGCAGACGCCCTGGACTGGCCGGCGCACGCCCGCCGCACGCTGCCGCAGCATCTGCACCTGACCCTGCATTTCCTCGGCGATACCGCGGCCGATCGGGTGGCGCCGCTGTGTGCGGCCCTGCCGACGCGGCTGCCGGCGATCGAGCTGCAGCTGGACGCGTTGCAGCACTGGGGCCAGGGCCTGCAGGTGCTGGTCGCGAAGGAGACGCCGCCGGCCCTGGCCGCCCTGCAGGCGGCGCTGGCGGAGATCCTGCGCGCTCAGGCGCTGCCGGTCGAGTCGCGCCGCTTCCGCCCCCATGTGACGCTGGCGCGCAAGTCGCCGACGCTGCAGGCCGAGCCGCCGGCGCTGCGCTGGCGCAGCCGCGCGCTGGTGCTCGCGCAGTCGCTGCAGGGCTATCACCCACTCTGGCAGGCGCCGCTCGGCTGAATACACTGCGCCGTCCATGAGCGCCCCCGAGTTCCATCTGCTCACCCCCGCCGACGCCGCGGATTGGCAAGAGGCCCGCGCGATCCTGCGCGAGTACGCCGCCCAGCTCGGCGTCGACCTCTGCTTCCAGGGCTTCGAGGCCGAGCTGGCCGAGCTGGCCAGCCATTACGGCGAGCCGCAAGGCCTGTTCCTGCTGGCGACCGTGGACGGCGCGGTGGCCGGCTGCGGCGGCTTCCGGCCGCTGCTCGAGTCCGACTACGCCAACGCCTGCGAGATGAAGCGCCTGTTCGTGCGCCCGGCGTTCCGGCGCTTCGGCCTGGGTCGGCTGATCGCCCAGGCGCTGGTCGATCGCGCGCTGGAGGCCGGCTACTCGAACATGCTGCTCGACACCTTGGACGACATGGAGGCGGCGCGCGGGCTCTACGAGTCGCTCGGCTTCGAGGAAGTGCCGCCCTACTACTACAACCCCATCCCGGGCGCGCATTACCTGCGCTGCGAGCTGGGTGCGCCGCGGAACAGTTACTTCGCATAACGGCCCTAGAGTCGGCGCATGGACATCAGGCCTCTGAACGAGCACCGCTGCGAGCTCGGCGAATCCCCACTCTGGCATCCCGCCGAGCAGGCGCTCTACAGCGTCGACATCGCGCGCCGCGAGGTGCTGCGCTGGCATGCATCCGGCGTCGAGCGCTGGGCGCAGGACAGCGAGCCCAGCTGCCTGGCGCTGCGCGCGCAGGGCGGGCTGTTGCTGGCGCGCCGCGACGGCCTGTTCGCCTTCGATGCCGGTCGGCTAACGAAGCTGGCCGAGCCGCCTTATGACGCGACCAAGCAGCGGTTCAACGATGGCAAGGTCGGCCCCGATGGCGCCTGGTACGTCGGCACGATCGACGACGCACGCGCGCCCGAGGCAGCGCTGTATCGCTGCGTGCCAGTCGGCATCACGCGGCTTCAACAAGGCATCACGACCAGCAACGGCCTGGCCTGGAGTCCGGATGGCGGCACGATGTACTGGGCCGACACGAAGGCGCACCGGGTCTACCGGCTGGCGGCCAACGGCGAGGGGCCGCGCGAGGTTTTCGCGCAATGGCCGCTGCGCGACCCGGCGCAGGCCATCGATGCCTATGCCGGGCGACCGGACGGCGCCGCGGTCGACGCCGAGGGCTGCTACTGGGTGGCCATGTACGAGGGCGCTCGCCTGCTGCGCCTGTCGCCGCGCGGCGACTTGCTGCAGACCGTGATGCTGCCGGCACGCTGCCCGACCATGCCCTGCTTCGGCGGCGCCGACCTGCGCACGCTCTACATCACGACGGCCGCCGAGGCGGCGGCCACCGCGCTTCCCGCTGCCGGCGCGCTCTTGAGCCTGCGTGTCGACGTGCCCGGTTTGCCGCCAGCCTTCGCGTCCTGGTGAGGCCTCTCCAGACCCGTGTCAAAGCTCACGGCGGGTAACTACGGGTTTCCACATATACTCCTTGGGTTTTGCTGACCGGCCCATCGGGGCCGGGTGTTTGGATTGCCTAGGAAGCCGCCATGACCCTCCGTCAAGACGATCCCTGGGCCGACTCAAAGCCCGGTGCCGACGAAGAGCCCGTCACCCCCTGGACTGCTGCGCAGGTCAGGGCCTTGGAGCAGCGGCAGCCGTCGATGTCTCCCTGGCTGGTGGTGAAGGTGCAGGCGCTGGTCGGTGGCTTGTTGGCATTGGCTTGGTGGCTGTTCGGCGCCGAGCCCGTGTCCCAGGTGCGCTCCACGCTGTGGGGTGCGGCCGCGGTGGTGTTGCCCCATGCCTTGATGGCCTGGGGCTTGCGCCGCCGGGCTGCGCAACCGGCCCAGGTGCTCCTGGCGTTCCTCTGGTGGGAACTGGTGAAAGTGGCCCTGGCCCTTGCCATCCTGGTGGCGGCGGTCTGGGCGGTGTCCGATCTGAGCTGGCCGGCCCTGCTGGTGGCGCTGATCGGGTGCCTGAAAGTGCATGTGTGGGCCTTGTGGTGGTTTGCAAGGCCTGGTCGAACAACGAACGGATTGACGAGCGACGATGAGCAGCGAAGCGCCCACCGCCGGTGAATACATCACCCATCACTTGCAGCATCTGCAGAAGGACTTCTCCTTCAACAGCGTCAAGCAAACCAGCATCGTTGACTTCAGCCTGTTCAACCTGGATTCGCTGGTCTTCGCCTCGCTGCTCGGCCTGCTGACGATCGCCTTCCTGTGGCGCGGTGCGCGCAAGGCGACCTCGGGCGTGCCGGGGCGCTGGCAGGCGGCGGTGGAGATCCTCGTCGAGATGGTCGACAACCAGGCCAAGAGCGTGATCCACAGCGAGTCCAGCCGCCGCTTTGTCGCGCCGATGGCCCTGATGGTCTTCATCTGGATCTTCGCCATGAACTTCATGGACATGGTGCCGGTCGACACGCTGCCGCAGATCTGGGCCCATGTCGGCCCGGCGATGGGCTTCAAGGATTACTTGCGCGTGCTGCCGACGGCCGATCTGTCGACCACGCTGGGCATGTCCAGCTTCGTGCTGCTGCTGTGCATCTACTACAACATCAAGATCAAGGGGTTGGGCGGCTGGGGTCACGAGCTGATCGCCGCGCCCTTCGGTGACCACCCGGTGCTGTGGCCGCTGAACTTCCTGATGCAAATGATCGAGTTCCTCGCCAAGACCGTCTCGCACGGCATGCGACTGTTCGGCAACCTGTATGCCGGCGAACTCGTGTTCATGCTGATCGCCTTGATGGGCGGCGCCTTTGCGCTCAACGCCCTGGGCTTCAGCATGGCCATCGGTCACGTCATCGCGGGCACGATCTGGACGCTGTTCCACATCCTCGTGATCGTGCTGCAGGCGTTCATCTTCATGATGCTGACGCTGATCTACCTGGGTCAGGCGCACGACGCGCATTGAGCTCCAGTTTCTTTCCCTTCCCTTTGTTCCCCCTGTACCTCTCTAGGAGATAGTCATGCAAGAAATCCTCGGCCTCGTTGCTCTGGCGTCCGGCATCATCGTTGGCCTGGGCGCCATCGGTGCTTCGATCGGTATCGCGCTGATGGGTGGCAAGTTCCTGGAATCGTCGGCTCGCCAGCCTGAGCTGATGAACCAACTGCAGACCAAGATGTTCATCTTGGCCGGTCTGATCGACGCGGCCTTCCTGATCGGTGTTGCCATCGCCCTGCTGTTCGCCTTCGCCAACCCGTTCGCCGCGACCCTGCTGGCCAACCTGCCGAAGTAATCGCTGCTTCCTTTCGGGCTTGAAAGGAGTTAAGCCGTGAATATCAACGCAACGCTGTTCATTCAGTGGATCCCGTTTGCGATCCTCGCCTGGGTGACTGCCAAGTTCATTTGGCCGCCCATCGCGAAGGCCTTGGACGAGCGTGCCGCCAAGATCGCCGACGGGCTGGCTGCCGCCGACAAGGCCAAGGCCGAGCTGAGCAACGCGAACAAGGCCGTTGAGGCGCAACTGGCTTCGACGCGAACCGAGACGACCAAGCTGCTGGGCGACGCTGAAAAGCGCGCCGCGGCCATCGTCGACGACGCCAAGCGCAAGGCCGAGGAAGAGGCGGCGAAGATCATTGCCGCCGCCAAGGCCGACGCCGACCAGCAGGTGGTGCGTGCCCGCGAGGCCCTGCGCGAGCAGGTTGCCGTGCTGGCCGTGAAGGGCGCAGAGCAGATCCTGCAGAAGGAAGTCAACGCCGGTGTTCACGCCGATCTGTTGGCCCGCCTGAAGACGGAGCTGTAAATGGCCGAACTCGCCACCATCGCCCGTCCCTACGCCGAGGCGCTGTTCCAGGTTGCCAAGAAGGGCGACCTGAACGCGGTGCGCGCGCAGCTCGACGCGCTGGCCCTGGTGGCTGGTGACGCCGACCTGCGGCAGTTCGCCGATCACCCGAAGACCGGCGCCAGCCAGGTCTTCGAGGTGATGGCCGCTGCCGTCAAGCAACCGCTGAGCGACACCGTCGCCGCCTTCCTGCGCACCGTGCTGGAAAACGGTCGACTGGCCGCGCTGCCGGCCGTGGCCACGCAGTTCCATGTGCTGGCCTCCGCCGCGCAGGGCGTCGCGGAAGCCACGGTCGAGAGCGCCTTCCCTTTGGACGCGGCGCAGCTCACCGAACTGCTCGCCGTGCTGGAGAAGCGCTTCGAGCGCAAGCTGACGGCCCAAGTGAAGGTCGACCAGAGCCTGATCGGGGGCGTCCGCGTCACCGTCGGCGACGAGGTGCTGGACACCTCGGTGCGTGCGCGCCTGGAGCGCATGAAGTCCCAGCTGACCGCCTAAGAACACCTCAACCACCGGTTCGCGCCGGGGGAGACCAAGATGCAACTGAACCCTGCAGAAATTTCCGAACTGATCAAGAGCCGCATCGAGGGCCTGGCCCCCACTGCGGACATCCGCAACCAGGGCACGGTGGTGTCGGTCTCCGACGGCATCGTCCGCATCCACGGCCTCTCGGACGTGATGCAGGGCGAGATGCTGGAGTTCGCCGCCGACGCCTCGGGCCAGCCGAGCTTCGGCCTGGCGCTGAACCTCGAGCGCGACTCGGTGGGCGCGGTGGTGCTGGGCGCCTACGAGCACATCTCGGAAGGCCAGACCGTCAAGTGCACGGGCCGCATCCTGGAAGTGCCGGTCGGCCCCGAGCTGGTGGGCCGCGTCGTCAACGCGTTGGGTCAGCCGATCGACGGCAAGGGCCCGATCAACGCCAAGATGACCGACGTCATCGAGAAGGTCGCGCCGGGCGTGATCGCGCGCAAGTCGGTGGACCAGCCGGTGCAGACCGGCCTGAAATGTATTGACACCATGGTGCCCGTTGGCCGCGGCCAGCGCGAGCTGATCATCGGTGACCGCCAGACGGGTAAGACCGCTGTCGCCATCGACACGATCATCAACCAGAAGGGTCAGAACATGACCTGCGTCTACGTCGCCATCGGCCAGAAGGCGTCGTCGATCAAGAACGTGGTGCGTTCGCTGGAAGCCGCCGGCGCGATGGAATACACCATCGTCGTCGCCGCCACCGCCTCCGAGTCGGCCGCGATGCAGTACGTGTCGGCCTACTCGGGCTGCACGATGGGCGAGTACTTCCGCGACCGCGGCCAGGACGCGCTGATCATTTACGACGATCTGTCCAAGCAGGCCGTTGCCTACCGCCAGGTCTCGCTGCTGCTGCGCCGCCCGCCGGGCCGCGAAGCCTTCCCCGGCGACGTGTTCTATCTCCACAGCCGCCTGCTCGAGCGCGCCGCCCGCGTGAACGCCGACTACGTCGAAGCCTTCACCAAGGGTGAGGTCAAGGGTAAGACCGGTTCGCTGACGGCGCTGCCGATCATCGAAACGCAGGCCGGTGACGTTTCGGCCTTCGTGCCGACCAACGTGATCTCGATCACCGACGGCCAGATCTTCCTGGAAACCAACCTGTTCAACGCCGGCATCCGTCCCGCGATCAACGCCGGTATCTCGGTGTCGCGCGTCGGTGGCGCTGCGCAGACCAAGCTGATCAAGTCGCTGTCCGGCGGTATCCGTACCGATCTGGCGCAGTACCGTGAACTGGCCGCCTTCGCGCAGTTCGCCTCGGACCTGGACGCCGCCACCCGCAAGCAGCTGGACCGCGGTGCCCGCGTCACCGAGCTGCTCAAGCAGGCGCAGTACCAGCCGCTGGCTATCAGCCTGATGGCCGCCTCGATCTACGCCGCCAACAAGGGCTACCTCGACGACATCGACGTCAAGAAGGTGCTGCCCTTCGAGCACGGCCTGCACCAGTTCCTGAAGACCAGCCACGCCGCGTTGCTGGCCAAGCTGGAGCAGGACAAGGCGATGGACAAGGATGCCGAGGCCGAGCTGAACAACGCGATCGCGTCGTTCAAGAAGTCGTTCGCTTGATCTGACCGAGAACGCGAGGCGCAAGCCTCGCGCTCCAACTAGGAGAAGACATGGCGGCAGGCAAGGAAATCCGCAACAAGATCAAGTCGGTCGAGAACACCAAGAAGATCACCAAGGCCATGGAAATGGTCGCGGCGGCCAAGATGCGCAAGGCGCAGGACCGCATGCGCACCGCCCGTCCGTATTCGGACAAGGTCGCGGCGATCGCTGGTCACCTCTCGATGGCCAACCCGGAGTACGTGCACGCCTTCATGAAGGCCAACGACGCCGGCAAGCCCGTCGGCATCGTGCTGGTGACCACCGACAAGGGTCTTTGCGGCGGCTTGAACACCAACATGCTGCGCGCCGTCACCGGCAAGCTGCGTGAGGTGCAGGCGGCCGGCAACAAGGCCGAGGTGGTGGCGATCGGCAACAAGGGCTTCGGCTTCATGAACCGCATCGGCGCCGCCGTGGTGGCGCATGCGACCCAGCTCGGCGACACGCCGCACCTGGACAAGCTGATCGGCCCCGTGAAGGTGCTGCTCGACAAGTACGCCGCCGGCGAGCTGTCGGCGGTCTACCTCTGCTTCACCCGCTTCATCAACACGATGAAGCAGGAGCCGGTGATGCAGCAGCTGCTGCCGCTGAGCGCCGAGGGGCTGAAGGAGAAGGCCAAGGCCACGCATGCCTGGGACTACCTCTACGAGCCGGACGCGCAGACCGTCATCGACGAGCTGCTGGTGCGCTACACCGAGTCCCTGGTCTACCAGGCGGTGGCCGAGAACATGGCGTCCGAGCAGTCGGCGCGCATGGTCGCGATGAAGGCCGCCACCGACAACGCCGGCAACCTGATCAAGGAACTGAAGCTGGTCTACAACAAGACTCGCCAGGCCGCGATCACCAAGGAACTCTCGGAAATCGTCTCGGGCGCCGCCGCCATCGGCGGCTGACGGCGACTGGTGAACTGAATACAGCAAGACAAGGAAACGAACATGAGTCAAGTTCAAGGCAAGATCGTTCAGTGCATCGGCGCCGTGGTCGACGTGGAGTTCCCACGCGACCAGATGCCCAAGGTGTACGACGCCCTCAAGATGGAAGGCTCGGCACTGACCCTGGAAGTTCAGCAGCAGCTGGGTGACGGCGTGGTGCGCACGATTGCGCTGGGCTCCTCCGACGGCCTGCGCCGCGGCTCGGTGGTCTACAACACCGGTGACACCATCCAGGTGCCGGTCGGCAAGGCCACGCTGGGTCGCATCATGGACGTGCTGGGCAACCCGATCGACGAGCGTGGCGATGTCTCGCACGAGCAGACCGCCTCGATCCACCGTGCCGCTCCGGCCTACGACGAGCTGTCGCCGTCGCAGGACCTGCTGGAAACCGGCATCAAGGTGATCGACTTGATCTGCCCGTTCGCCAAGGGCGGCAAGGTCGGCCTGTTCGGTGGCGCCGGCGTCGGCAAGACCGTGAACATGATGGAGCTCATCAACAACATCGCCAAGGCGCACAGCGGTCTGTCCGTGTTCGCCGGCGTGGGTGAGCGCACCCGTGAGGGCAACGACTTCTATCACGAGATGTCGGACTCCAACGTCGTCGTCCAGGAGAACCTGAGCGAGTCGAAGGTGGCGATGGTCTACGGCCAGATGAACGAGCCCCCGGGCAACCGCCTGCGCGTCGCGCTGACCGGCCTGACCATGGCCGAGGCGTTCCGCGACGAAGGCCGTGACGTGCTCTTCTTCGTCGACAACATCTACCGCTACACCCTGGCCGGTACCGAAGTGTCGGCACTGCTGGGCCGCATGCCGTCCGCCGTGGGCTACCAGCCGACGCTGGCCGAGGAAATGGGCCGCCTGCAGGAGCGCATCA